>Ga0224508_10000092_pt1 | contig 103613 bp, 118 predicted proteins | sample SF_Jan12_sed_USG_4_FD_170157 | JGI IMG/M metagenome (GOLD analysis project Ga0224508, IMG submission 170157) | Sediment microbial communities from San Francisco Bay, California, United States - SF_Jan12_sed_USGS_21 | ecosystem: Environmental > Aquatic > Marine > Sediment | place: USA... | reverse complement strand
ATTTTCAGGAAGCTCAATATCCTCTACCTGCTGATCTACTACAAATTTCAATGATTTACCTCTAAAATTTCAATAAAGCGGTGGGTGGTTAATCATAAAATATCAAAAACTAAGATTTTATCAACCCAATTTTGGAATTTCCTCTAAAACATGAGGGTTTTCTAAGGGAGATAAATCCCCCAATTCCAAGCCTAATAATTTTGCCCTTAAAAGTCGTCTCATAATTTTTCCAGTCCGTGTTTTAGGTAGGTCAGATAAAAAATAGACAAATTTTGGTTTGGCAAGTTTACCAATTTTTTTTGAAATAAAGTTTGATATTTCTAGAGTTAAATCTTCTGCTCCATCGCCTTCCCCTACAACAAATAAAATAATCGCCTCACCAGTTAAATCATCAGGAATTGAAATTGTAGCTGCATCAGAAATTTTTTCATGGCTAATTACAGTATGTTCGATTTCGGCTGTACTCAATCGATGACCAGACACATTAATGACATCATCTGCTCTTCCTTTCATATACCAAAGACCATCATTATCTACATACACATAGTCTCCATGAAACCAAATATTTTCAAATCGAGACCAATAGGTTTTCAAATACCTTTGATCATCATTTAATAGACCATGAGTCATCGCAGGCCATGGAGATTTAATTACAAGATACCCGTTTTCTTCTTTTATTGAATTTCCTTTTTCATCAAAAACATCAAGATTAATTCCAGGACATGGAATTCCAACAGTAGATGGTTTTAATTTCATCCCTGGAAAAACAGACAACATTGCACCTCCAATTTCTGTGCCTCCCGATAAATTCATGATTGGGATTTTCTTATTTCCAACATTTTCAAACAACCATCTCCACGAATCCTCATCTAAAGGCTCACCAGTAGTTGGAATATTTTTTATTTTATCTAACGAGTAACGTTCTAGTGGTTTGATATTATTTTTCTTAAACAATCTAACTGCCGTAGGTGAAATCCCAAAAATAGTTGCATTGTAATTTTGTAACAGTTCCCATATTCTATCATAGTTTGGAAAATCCAGTGCACCGTCATAAATTATTGCGGTAGCACCTCGTAACAAAAGACCATAAACATTCCAAACCAGACCAGTTATCCATCCAATATCTGCAGGCCATAAAATAACGTCATTTTCACTAGTATCAATCAAAAATCCTGCCTGATAGGCAGCAAAAACAGAAAATCCACCATGCCCGTGAATTACTCCTTTTGGTTTTCCAGTGGTACCAGAAGTATAAAGAATGAACAAAGGATCCTGAGAATCTGTTATTTCTGCAAAACATGAATCGGATTGAGAGCCTACCAGATCATAATAAAAAATCGTACTTTCAGACTTTTCATAAAAATCAACTTTTTTGTAGGGAATAATAATTTTTTTTATATCTAAATTTTTAGTTGCTTCTTCGATTATACTTTTTTGAGAAATTTGTTTTCCTTTTCTTTGAAATCCATCACATACGAAAAGAACTTTTGCTTTGCAGTCGTGTAATCTTATTTGTAATGATTCAGAACTATATCCTGAAAAAATAACCGTTTGTACCGCACCAATTTTAGCACAAGCAAGAATTGCTAAAATAGATTCTTCAATCATTGGAAGAAATATTGCCACAACATCTCCTTTTTGAACACCTAAACTTTTTAACGAATTTGCAAGTTTGCTAACTTTTTTATTTAATTCCAGGTAGGTGACGCTGGAAGTTTTGCCATCTTCTGATACAAAAGTATAAGCAATTTTTTGTGGAAAAACTTTAGAAAATTTTTCTACACTTGATTTGTAAATGTTGGTTTTTCCATCAACAAACCATCTAGCCCAGGGTTTTCCTTTGGATGAATCTAAAACTTTTTTGTATGGCTCATCCCAAACTATTTCAAAAAATTTTTCAACATCTTTCCAGAACCATTCAAGATCTTTATTTGCTTTTTCAGATAATTCTTTTAGCGACGAAATGTTATTTTTTTTCATAAAGTTGTAAATGTTGGAATTTTGTTTTTGATCTAAAGTAGGAAAAAATTCAAAATTAGACAAGTGATTATTTAAAATTCTTCAAGGTAAAAAATTTTTTATTTTAAGAAATATCTATTCCTAATCTTCTTGCACATGCAATGGCTGCCTTTCCATCATCTTCAGAAATACCTGCTTTTTCAAATTTTTCTATCCAATGTGAAGATTGGCCCCTGGTGTTTTCTTTGTAATATTCCCTTAAAATCACGCCTATTTGAGAGTCTAATCGGTCTTTTGTTGTCTCATTCATCCCTTTTTCCAAAATTGTTGAATCAGAATTTGCTAGTATTTTTATAAATTCTATATCCTCTAAAGAAAGTTCAGTCATCTCTTAGCCTAATTTCTTTTTGAATAATTCTAAGGTTAATTTTGGATCGGCCTTTCCCTTTGTTTTCTGCATTACTTTACCTACAAGGAAATTGATTGTTTGTGGATTTGATTTGGCCTCTTCAGCTGCTTGAGGTTCTTCAGATAAAACTTGTTGAATTATTTGTAACAATTCGTTTTCATCTGAAACATTACCCAAATCTAATTGTGAAATTATTTCAGACAAATCTTTTCCACTTTTTACAATTTCATATAGCGCATTTTTAGCCGAATTTCTTGTTAATTTTTCGGATTGTATGGAATCAGCAAGGTCTCTCAAATGCGAGGAAGTTAATTTAGACTGTTCTCTTTTTTCCCTAGTATCCACCAAGCCCATAAGGTCTGTGGTAATAATATTTGCAATCTCTTTTGCATTTTGTTCATCGTTAGATTTATCAAACAAATCTGAATAGTATTTGTCAGAAGACAAGACATCTGCAACTTGTTCTGGAATATTATATTTTGTAACATAACGTTCTTTTTTTGACATTATGCTCTCTGGCATTTCTGATTTTAATTTTTCTTGAATGTCTTTACCAATCCTTACCCAAGGAATATCACCTTCAAGAAAATACCTATAATCAAGATCCTCTTCTTTTGATCTTGAAGAAATTGTAATTTTCCTTTGATCATCCCAATGTCGTGTCTCTAGTGCAATAGGTATGTCCCTCGAGTAAAGACTTTCTTGTCTTGTTATTTCAAAATGAACTGCTTTTTCTAAATCATGAAATGAGTTTATATTTTTTATTTCCACCTTGTTTCCTCCTTCTATTGAGACATTTGCATCTGCCCTCATAGCTCCCTCCAAGCTAGGATCTGAAACATTGAGATTTTCAAGTAAATCCGATAAAATCTTGAGAAATTCTCTTACCTGTTTAGGATTTTCAAAATCAGGTTCCGTAACAATTTCCACCAAGGGTGTGCCTGCTCGATTATAATCTACAAGAGTGATTTGATTCTTGGACGAACTTCCCTCATAAATTAGCCTTCCAGGGTCTTCTTCGAGTTGAATTCTAGTAATCCGGATTTTCTTGTCTCCAACCATTATCTCCCCTGTTCCACCCACACTGGTATCGCCATAGATGTTTAGTTGAGTTATCTGAAAGTTTTTTGGAAGGTCAGGATAAAAATAATTTTTTCTAAAAAACGCAATTTTCTCAGGAGTACTGCAGTTAAGTGCCATCGCAATCAATGTTGCCTTTTCAACAGCCTTTTTGTTTAATCTGGGAAGAGTTCCAGGCAACCCCATACAAATTGGACATACATTGCTATTTGGTTTGTTTTCTCTATAGTTTGCTTTACAGGAACAAAACAATTTACTTTCAAGTTTAGTCAACTGACAGTGTATTTCTAATCCAATCTTAGTCATATTGGAACCTCCGGCAGGTTTACGGTTGTTTCAAGGGCATGTGCTGCTTGCAATAACGACTTGTCATCATTTTGTTTTGCTAGTAGTTGAATTCCAATTGGCAATCCATTAGATATTGCATATGGAACTGAAATTGATGGAACTCCGGTAAGATTTGACATTACAGTGTTAATGTCAACTTGGAATAATGCAACAGGATCATCAATTTTTTCTCCAATTTTAAAAGGTAATATTGGAACAGTTGGTGCAACTAGAAAATCATATTTTTTGAATGCCTCAGTTACTTCTCTAGTTAATTTACTTTTTACTTTGAGAGACTTTAGAAAATATTTTCCTGCATGCCCAGACGAAGGAACAAATCCCCCAAGTATCATTCGTCGTATAACTTCGGGACCAAATTTAGTTCTGGCTTTTGAAATGTAGGAATTAAATTCGAATCCTTCAACTGGAAAGTCATACCCATATCTAAGATTATCATATCGTGCCAAATTACTTCCAGCTTCAGTTGCCGTAATTGTGTAATAAGATGCGACAGAATATTTCACCATATCAATTGATATCGGTTCACAAATGGCTCCAAGTCCTTCTAACTTTGATACAGCATCATTTGTTGCTGAAAGAACTGTGTGATCAATTCCCTCGCCTATCATTTCTTGAATTATGCCTATTTTTTTCCCTTCTATTCCAGCCTCTATGCCTGAAAGATAGTCAACATTTTCATTATCAATAGTTGTATTATCATGGGAATCCAAACCAGATAAAATATTCAGCATAAATGCAGTATCCTTTACTGTTCTAGTTATTGGGCCAATCTGCTCGATACTATTTGCATAAGAAATTAATCCATAACGACTAATCAATCCATAAGTGGGTTTGTATCCAACCGTCGAGCAAAAGCTGGCAGGATTTCGAACTGAACCTCCCGTGTCTGAACCCAACGATGCAACACATTCAAAAGCACTTACAGAAACTGCACTTCCTCCAGAAGAACCGCCAGGGACATAATCAGTATTCCAAGGGTTTCTACTAGGACCATATGCACTAAATTCAGTTGTTAGGCCCATTGCAAATTCATCAAGGTTTGCCTTGCCGATAAACACAGCGTCTTGTTCTTTTAATTTTGATATTACAGTTGCATCATATGGTGCAACAAAATTTTCCAGCATTTTTGATGCACATGTAGTTTTGGAATGTTTAATGCAAATGTTGTCTTTAATTGAAATCGGCATTCCAAAACATGACCCTACTTTTTCCCCAGACTTTACTTTCTTGTCAACTTGAGCAGCTTGTTCCACTGCTTTTGAATTTACTTGTAGAAATGCATGTAATTTATCATCAACATTTTTAATTCTATCAATTGTTGCTGAAACAAAATCTTCAGCTGAAATATTTCCATTCTTTACTTGCTCAACATATTCTAGGGCAGATATTTTTAGATTCAATTAAACCATCTTTGGTGCTCTTACATAGTGTTCCTTGTAATTTTTTAATTTTTCAATTAATTTATCCTCAAATGGAATGTGTTTATCTTCTCTTAATTTAGACAAGGGTAAATCAGTCATTGTAACTTCCTCGTCTTCTACTCCTGCTGAATCCAAAATGTCAAAAAAGTCAATCATATCATGGACTTTTTCTACATACTCTTTGTGATCATGTACATCGATTTTCATAAATTTTGCGACTTGTTCTATTTCTTCTTCTGTAACCAATTTAATCACTCAGGAAAACGATTTCCAAAATCAAAAGAATTTGTTTGATCTATTACAAAATAGGTAATTTCAGGCACAAAATATCTACATACTAACATGATTGAAGTGCTAAATTTTCGATATATTACCGTTTATTGATAAAGTTTTCAAATACTAAAAATATAACAAAAATTCGTGATAATAGGAAAAATCCTAAAAAATGAAAAAACAATAAGACTTAATCTCGATCTAAATTGTACAAACTGCCAGAACAAAGTTCCAGGTGGAATCAAGGCCTCCGAAAATTATTCTAAAACAGTCGAGTTCCAAAAAGAAATTAAAGAGTTTAAGGAAAATTATTTGTGCGGGATTTGTCGAGATAAAAATAGAGTAAACAGATCTTGAATCCATTATTTCAGCTCTCCACTAGAAGTTACGATAAGGAATACCCAATCATAATCCAGGCTCTAAAGGACCTTGAAACAGAATGTGATATTACAAATGGATATACCATTGAGCAGCCATTTATTAAATTTGGTTGGACATTTTTTAATATCCAGATTACAGAAGAGATGGCAGATATTATCGAAAAATCAGGAATGATGGAAGGTGCTCTAGGATATAGAATTGGAGAACAACTAACAAACTTTATCGGACATTACCTTGAAACGAAAGGCAGTAATGTAAGAATTAAAAAAATTGATTATGGATAATTTTTTAATTTAAAAATCTATTAATCCCATTTTTCCGTTTTTATAATCTGAAATTGCTTGTTGTAACTCCTCATCCGTATTCATTACAAATGGACCATATCGTTTTACTGGTTCATTAATTGGAATTCCTCCTAGCAAAATTACCTCCAAAGGAGTCATAGCATCTTTTGGAGTTGCAATTGTTATTTCATCACCATCTCTTTCAAAGAAAATGGCTTGTTCTTTGTTTACATTTCTTTGTTCTAATCCAAACAAACCTACTCCGCTGGCAACATATGCAAATGCGTTGTAATTTTTTGGAATCTGCTGAATTATTTTACCTCCTGGCTGAATTGTAAAATGAAGATACATGATTGGAATTTTTGTATCAATTACGGCATGTTTTCCCATTGATTCGCCTGCAATCACTTTTACCTGAACCTTGCCATCACTGCTTTTTACAATAGGAATATTTTTTGAGACAATATCTTGGTAACGAGGTTTTATCATCTTGTCTTTTTTTGGTAGATTCACCCAAAGTTGGAAACCATGCAAAGTCCCGCCTTTTTGAGCAAAGTCTTTTTCTGGCATCTCTGAATGCACTACTCCAGAACCTGCAGTCATCCATTGGACATCTCCTGAAAATAATTTTCCCGAGTTACCCTGAGAGTCTTTGTGTTCAAAGGCCCCTTTGATAACATATGTAACAGTTTCAAATCCTCTGTGCGGATGATCAGATGCCCCTTTTGCATCTCCAGGAGATAAAGTAATTGGTCCCATTTCATCCAACAGCAAGAAAGGATCAAATTCTCTAATTTCAGAATTGGGAAACGGTCTATGAACAATGAACCCGTCTCCTTCTGTAGTAGTTTTGGCATCAACTATTTGAGAAATGCTTCGTTGAATTCCCAATTCTTTTTCTTGTTGTGACACTTAAGTAATTACGTATTTTTTGTTATATAATTGGGACGTCTCTTGCAAGATTTTACCAAAATACTAAGAGAATACATCAATATTCTTTTTTGAGTTGAACTACAACAGATTAGAATCAGTTAACATCGATTAACTGACAGGAGTATCTAACTTTTGGTTCAATACGGTAATTGGATTTTAATCAAGTTCTGTTAGTGGACAAAATTCTTCCAAGTCTCGTCAGGATCACATGAAATTTGTCCAAGTTTCAAACTCGATTAATTAATTCTTTTTGTGGACAAATTTGTGCCAAGTCTTGTCAGAAGTTGGAATTGCCCTTTAGGGAATTAAAAACTTTCCACAATAGTTTGGATAAATTGCCTTTGTCAGTTTATCATCATTAAATTGGTTAAGGAGTTAACCTGTCAACATCTCTTGGATAAAATGTCACATCACGAATATTCTCAGTTCCAGTTAGCGCCATAACCAGTCTCTCAAGTCCAATTCCGCAACCAGCATGTGGTGGTACACCATAATCAAATGCTCCAAGATGATAATCAAATGCATCAGTTTTCATTCCCTTGTTTTTCATTCGCTCTTCGAGTTCATCTCTTTTTTCAATCCTTGTACTTCCAGAGGAAAGCTCCAAATCACCAAACATTAAATCAAAGGATTCAGAAATTTTTGGATTTGATTTACTTGCCTTTACGTAAAATGGTTTAGGACCCATCGGCCAATCCTTGATAAAGTAAAAACCATTTAATCCAATTTTTTTAAGATTTGAAGGATAAAGATCGTCACCCCACTCGACTTTAGCTCCTGCTTTTTGCATTCTCTCCACTAGATCATCATAAGAGTATCTGGGAATATCATCAGGAGTTTGCGGAATGCTAAATTCTACATCAGAGTTTTCTTGGGAATATTTTTTTACCGTATCAACTGAAATTTTGATAATATCCTCAATTCTACTCATGACATCATTATAATCCACAAATGCTTCTTCGAGGTCAATAGATATGGCTTCTGCCAAATGTCTATTTGTTCTAGAGGGTTCTGCTCTAAAAATCGGTGCAATCTCAAAAACTTTTTCAAAACTCATTGTGAGTTGTTCTTTGTACAATTGTGGGCTTTGAGCCAAAAATGCCTCCTTGTTGTAATAAAAAATTGGAAACAATGCAGCTCCACCCTCAGTTGCAGTAGCAATCATTTTAGGAGTGTGAATTTCCAAAAAATATTGTCCAGTAAAATAGTTCCTAATTGATGCTAGTACTTGACTTCGGACATTGAAAATATCTTGCAATACTTTACGTCGTAAATCAATTGGTCTGACTTCTAATCGGGTATCGATGTTTTTTACAGTTTTTGCTAATGGCTCAAAAGGGGGAATTTTCTTGACCTCAGAGAACACCCTGAGCTCAGCTGGAATTATCTCATATCCTTTGGGGGATTTTTCAGAGGACTTTACCTTGCCAGAAACGGCAATAGAAGAATGTGATTTTAATGAAGATAGTTTTTCACGAACCTCATCAGGACAATCCCCTTTTTTTGCCACAATTGGAATATCGCCATTTTTATCTCGTATTGTTAAAAAACTAATGTTTCCATGACCCCTAACTGTTAAAACCCAGCCCATAACGGTAACATCTTTTCCATCTAAGGAAGAATTCAATTCGTCAGAATAGTGAGATCTACGTAATTCTCCTAGTTCGGTTTCAATCATAATTTAACTAAATTGGCTATTTTATGGTGTAATTAATTTTCCTCTAAAACATTTATCATCGAATAGTTTTTGAAATATCAACATGGTTCTTACCAACAAGGAAAAAACTATTGCAATAATTGCAAATGGGATAGCAGTGTACTCAATTTATCAAGAACGTGGAAGCTTGCCTGAAAACATTACAATGTTTGATTTTGTTTTAAAGGCAGTTCCTGATAGTATAAAATCGGAACTAACGTCCGAGCTAATTGATGAGGTGTTTGTGTATGTTTCATCCGCACATAGTTCATAAAGTCGAAAAGGTAAGGGAAAATACACCTTGACGGCAATTGCAACATTAGGATCACATTGTGCTTTACAAGTCCTAAAAGGGGCCAAAGATGAAGGACTCAGAACTTTGCTTGTTTGTGAAAAAAAACGAGAAAAACTATACAAGAGATTTCCCTTCATTGATGAACTAGTTTTAGTGGATTCATTCGTTGAAGTTTTAGACCCAAGATGCCAGAGGACCTTGGAGGAAAATGACGCAGTTATCATACCTCATGGAACTTTAATTGCTCAAATGAGTTCTGAGCAAATTGAATCAATAAAAAATCCAATTTTTGGAAATAAATGGATTCTAAGATGGGAATCAGACAGAGAAAAGAAAGAAGAGTTGATGAGAGAAGCAAGTCTACCAATGCCTCAAAAAGTATCCAGCCCTAGCGAAATAGACAAGCTTGTAATTGTGAAAAGACAAGGGGCTGCAGGAGGTAAAGGATACTTTATGGCAGCAAGTGAAGAGGATTACCATAAAAAAAGAAATGACCTTATTAGTCAAGGAATTATTTCGGCAGATGAACCACTATACATTCAAGCATATGCTGCAGGAGTTTTGGCATATCTGCAATATTTTTATTCCCCAATTAAAGAAGAACTTGAATTTTTTGGAGTTGATCAAAGACATGAATCAGACATTGAAGGATTGGCAAGAATACCATCTGAACAACAGATGAAAAACAACAAAGTTCCTTCCTTTAACGTAATTGGAAACAGTCCACTAGTACTAAGAGAATCATTATTAGATGAAGTTTACACGATGGGTGAGAAATTTGTTGAGGCAGCCAAGAGAAGGGTGGCACCTGGTATGAACGGGCCATTTTGTATTGAGGGAGTGTATGATGAGAATGCAAAATTCACCTCTTTTGAATTTTCAGCAAGAATAGTTGCAGGTACCAATATCTACATGGATGGCTCTCCCTACTATTCTTTGTTGTATAATGAGCAGATGAGTATGGGAAAAAGAATTGCTCGTGAAATTAAAAATGCCAAAGACCTCAATCATCTAGACAAAATTACAACCTAAAATATTTTTAATTACTTTGCTGTTACTTCCATCCCGTGTTGAGATTTTATAATATACTTGTCTCTAATCTTTACACTTCCCCAATCAATGATTAGTACAGTGATCAAAACAACTATCATAAAGACAGTTGCCTTTCCGTATTCAAAGAATTCAATATGTTTTATAATGTAAAACCCAATACCCCCAGCTCCCACTATTCCCAAAATGCTTGATTGCCTAACATTGTAATCAAACATGTACAACATCTGGCTAAGAAAATGAGATGCAGATTCGGGGAAAACAACATAACGAATTAATTGCCATTTGGAAACTCCAATGGAGCTTACGGCATCCATTGGATCTGAATCAATTGTCTCAATTACTTCATACTGTAATTTTGCCACAAAGCCCACAGTATACATGATTATAGCCAAAACTCCTGCAAAGGTACCTAAACCTACCATTATCACAAATAACATTGCCCACAAGATAGATGGAAATGTTCGAATTGCAGCAAGAATTGCTCGAACGGGACCATAAACATACTTGCTGTTTAAATTTCGAGCGGATAGGATGCTAAGTGGAAATGCAATTGCAACACCTACAATTGTTCCAATAAATGCCATTTGGATAGTTTCAAGCATTGACCAAAATGCTACTCCAAATAATTCAGTTTCAATGTGAGTCATCTCATCTAAAATAATGGCAAGATTTGGAAGGCCCTCAACGAATTCAATCGGGTTGGCTTCTACATTGTATGAAGCTACAACAACCAGGGCAACAATGAGTCCAATTATTAGATTATTTTTTTGATTCGTCTGAATACATCTCCATAATTTCTTCGGTTGTAAGATCCCCTGTTTGAAAGTCAACGATGGAATCGCCTTCAACTCCAATCTCTAAAACTTTCTGGCCTTCTTTTACCACTGCAACTCTATTTGCATACTCTAATGCTAATTGCATATCATGGTGAACCATTATTGCAGTAAGATTCATTTGTTTTTGGGCATCAGCAATTAAATTCATTATTTCTCTTGCAGTTACATGATCAAGTTCTGAAACAATTTCATCAGCAAGTAAAATGGTTGGTTTTTGCATTAGTGCCCTGGCAATTGCAACTCTTCTTTTTTCACCACCACTGAGCATGTATGCCTTTCTTTCTTCTTTTCCTGATAGGCCTACAAGTTTTAGAATTCTTTTGGCTTCATTAATCTCTTCTTCAGGAAAATTTTTTAAAAAAGATTGAATGATTCCCAATCGAGGTAAAGCTCCAATCATAGTATTTTCTAACACTGAAATATTTTTAATTAAACCCAAGCTCTGAGGAATATATCCAATTTTATGCATCATTATTTTGAATTTTTTATTATTCATGTTTGGAGTTTGATAATCTATTTTGATGGTTCCCTTACTTGGAGTCATCATACCATTCATTAACTTAAGCAGAGTGGATTTGCCAGAACCTGATGGGCCTACAATTGCATAGTTTGTTCCCTTGTCAATTGAGAGGTTAATCCCGTGAAGAGCATAATTTTTGGAATCATATGAGGTAGATACGTCGTTCATTTGAATAATTTTTTTTGTCGAGATTTCTGAAAATGAGGATGAGGCAGTCATCTGGATTTGTTCCAATTTCCAACTAACCGCTTTTATTTGCTCTTGTTGTATTTGTCTAAAATTTGTTGGTCCAAGCCGGTTAATGCATCAATAAATGTTCCAAATTCTCCAATATGCATAGTAGTTGTTGTGGGAACTAGTGCTTCTGCACCATAAAGATCCCTCAAAATACCATTGTTCTCATCATAATTGAGTTCAATTAATGCATCTACCAGTGCATCTCTTGTGGGATCAGACATTTCAGAACTTACCATAAACACGTGAGATGGTACTGGACCAATCGTTGTGACAGGTCGTAGTTTTACTTGGTCTTCTAATTCCAGATATTTTTGTGCCGCAATATCTGAACCAAAGGCGATATCAACATGTTCATTAATTAATAATTGCAAGGCAGCTTTGTAACCACCAGCAAAAGTATAACTCTCAAAGTTTTCACTTAGTGCCATTTCTAGGGCAACAATATCATTGCCATCAATTTGGATATGACCATCAGTTACCAAAGTACCCACAGGTCTCACAAACCCAGAAGATCCAGTTATGCTAGTAAAGGCCACTTTTTTTCCTACAGTGTCTTCAATGCTTTGAACTGAGGTATCATCAGCTCTTGCCCAAACAGTCGCCTGATAGTTTACCTTGCCTGCCACAACTTCTGCCAAGACAGCTTCTGCTCCGGTTCTTTGGTGAGTAATCCAGGCAGGTCCTGTATCCATAAAGGCACCATCAATATGACCAAATCGCATTCCTTCTATTATTGTCTCATATTTTGTTGGAACAACAACTTCAACTTCGATACCTAATTTGTCTTCTAGAAATTCTTCTAGTGCTTTAGCCTTTGATGTTAGCTCGTCGGCTTTTTCAATTGGAATAAATCCAATAGTTAACTTGTCAACATCAAGTGATTGGTCACCAGAGGAGACATTTATGACATTATTTTCTATTAGGAATTCAATTCCATTAAGAAAGGTTTGATCATCAACGCTACCTTCTGCCCACCATGCAGCATTGTTTTTTATCCAATCAGGAATTAAACTCTGAGCTTCTGCCATCTGAGAAAATGAAATAGAGGTAACACTGATTGCAGTAATTGTAAATAATAATGTAAAAATTAATTTTTGGTTCATTTACTGAAAACTTTAGGCTTAGCTAAGTTATTTAAATTAGGTTTTCATTCTACGTTCTCATTCCAAGTGTATAGAATGAAAGTATTTCATAATAAAAGTAGGTTGAGTAACTATGTCTTTTTGTTTGGATACAAGTGTAAGACGGGCTCAGTGTTTTTCATGGTAATCTCAACTTTTCCAATTCTGCTACGATATTTTTTTACTTTTTTTCCTTCACTTGAAAAAATGAATTTTTGAACCTCAACTAGTGCAAGATCTTCTAGAGAGGAGAGGGTTTTGTAAACAGTGGACAATGATAATTTTAGCTCATCAGCGATCTGAGTTGCATCTTTTGATTCTTCCTTTACTGAGAACAAAACAGCTCTAGTGCAAACATTGCTTAAAGATTCAATTATTTTTTGAGTTACATCAAACTCACTTAATTGGATAATATTCGATTGTGCCATTAATTTCACTTATTTGATACCAAGTTTAGAACTGGCTCCGGTTTTCGAATTGAAATGTCGGCCTTGCTTATTCTACTCTTATAGACTTTGTACTTTCGACCTTTATCAGATAGCATCCATTTTTCTATTTCTATTAGGGTTAGTTCTTCAAGATCTCCTAATTTTTTATAAACACTGCTAAGCGGAATTTTTAGTTTTTCAGAAAGTTCAGTTGCGGTCTTTCCTCGTTTAATAATTGAAAACAGAATTGCTCTGGATTCCGCATCGGCAAGTGCCTCAATTACTTTTTGAGTAATATCATATTTTTTTAATTCTGGCAAAGTTATTCGTCTTGTCAAGTAAATCCAAAACTACTCTAGAGTTATTTAAACGACATGTTTTGATTCTGATTCCAGAGACTTAGAATGATTAATTAAAAGAAGGAACTTCCTTGTTTGGTTTAAAACGGTTCCATAATATACCTAGGAACAAACCTACTGCAATCCAATATGCAGATACTCCCAAGACAGACATTATTCTAAACCCATCGACTAAATCAATGGGCGCAGTAATCTCATCAGGGTTGTCAGGCATCAAAACAAAAACTGCAGAGATGAAAACAGTGTACCCAACTAACGCCACAACTTTTTTGTTGCCCTTGAAAATCTTTGATAATTTGTAAAATCCTACGGCTGCAAAACCAGAAATAGCAATAAATGAAAGATACAAGATTGCTCTCAAAACAACTGTATCTGCATCGCCCACAGTTGGAGGATTTGCAGGATATTTCAAAAATGGGATAAAGTAAATTGTTAGCCACATAATTCCTGCAAGAATCAAAGCCTTTTTGATATTATTATTTCCAGGTAGTGAATGTCTAGAAAGTGCAAATACAATTCCAAACAATGCACCAATTGAGGTTCCCAAAATAACCCCCGCTAAGAGCTGTCCCCCCTTTTGCCAATCTCTATATCCTTCATATTCAACCCAAAATTCCAAAGTATCATCTTCTTCTCCTGAATCAAATAAGTTTTGATTCTCAATACCGATTGCCTCATCAAGATAAGGTTCCACTAGTACAAGATTAGCTGAGCCGTGAACTAAACCAGCAAACGCACCTGCAATTAGAACTATTATTAGAAAAATGAAAGTCTTCATAGCATTAACTCCTAGTGACAAGGAAAGCCAGCAGCATGTCTCATGTCATGGGTTAGTTCATGGATAAATTGATCTTCAAATGCTTGTTCTCCAAAAGCAATACTGAAAATATGTCCTTGGTCAAATCCAACTACAAATAATCCAACTGCAAAAATAATCGCCAATGCAACAATTGCAATTACTGGAACCCCACTTTTGGAGAGGTTAATTTGTCTTGATTGAGACATGAGAATATTCTTGAAAAAATGTATTTAAGTCCTTGGATAATTTATCCAATTTAAATATGCTAATGAGAAAAAATCATCTTGAATCGGACAATTAAGATCCTTGTAATTCCTGTGTTGATCGGAATAATATCTGGAGCCTTTATCGCATTTTATCCTCAACCAGAAAAGAACCCCGATCTTCTTACTAAAACCAAATTAATTCAAGATGGCTCCCCAGTTTTAGGGGACCCTTCAGCACCAATTACCATTCTGGAATGGGGGGATTACCAGTGTACATTTTGTTTCAGATTTCACGATACCACTTTAGAGATAATAGATCGAGACTATATTCAAAAAGGAACAGTAAATCTAGTTTTCAAGGATTTTCCATTAAATGGTCCTGATTCTATTCTAGCAGCAGAAGCGTCATACTGTGCCCAAGATCAGGGAAAATATTGGCAATACCATGATGAATTGTACAAAAATTGGGCTGGTGAAAAAACGGGTTGGATCACCAGATGGTCCCTTAATGCATTTGGGACAGCAGTGGATTTGGATTTGGAAAAATTCAATCAATGTCTTGATGACCACAAATATCAAGACAGAGTAAATTTACTTCATCAATTTGGAAAAGAAATCGGGATAGATGCTACCCCTTCATTTTTAATTTTCAATGATGAAAAAATTATTAAAATAAGAGGTAATCAACCCTTAGAAACATTTCTAAGAACTATTGATGAATTATAACATCAAAAAATCTTAATTAAAATTCAACCAAACTTAATATTCTCATAATCAAGAGACCTAACGAATGCCAAAGATAAACATTGAAAAACAAGATTCCGTTCAAATGTATAAAATTAGAAAAACACTAGATGAATTAACTGAAAAAACGGGTCGTGGCACGGAATTAATTACAGTGTACATTCCAAAAGGAAAACAACTTCATGAAATAATCAATACACTACGAGAAGAACAAGGAACTGCTGATAACATAAAATCAGATTTGACTCGAGGACATGTAGTAGATTCTTTAGCTAAAGTTATTCAAAGATTAAAACTGTATAAAAAAACGCCTGAAAGAGGATTAGTAATTTTTTGTGGGGCCTTACCTCCGGAAGGTGGAGGTCCACTAGGAAGTGAAGTTGTAAAAATTTACGAGTTGGATCCCCCCAAAGATTTGAACCAATATCTTTACAGATGTGATGATCACTTCCATGTAGATATTCTAAAAGATATGCTAAAAGATGACAACCTGATTGGCTTTATTGCAATTGATGCAAAAGATTGTGGGTGGGGGCTTTTACATGGAGAAAAGATTGAAGTTTTATCCCAAACAGGTTCTGGTGTTGCCGGAAAACATAGACAGGGAGGTCAATCAGCAAAACGATTTCAAAAGTTACGAGAGATGGAATTAACTTATTTTTACAACAGGGTGGCAGAAACATCCCGAGAATATTTCATTGACATTTATCCAGTCAAAGGACTAATAATCTCAGGGCCAGGACCTACCAAAGAAGATTTCATCAATGGAAATTATTTGGAATATAGGCTTCAAAACATGATCATAAACACCATCGATGGGTCCTATGCCGGCTCTGAAGGAATTAGAGAAGCCTTTGCAAAATCTGGAGACATTTTGTCAAACTTTAGGATGGTGGAAGAAAAAAAATTAGTCGAGGATTTGTTCAGACATATTAATTCAAATTCGGGACGAGGCGTATATGGATTAAAAGACATTATTGAATTATTACAAAATAATGTAGTAGATACTTTGATCATTACAGACGATACCAATTTACACAGAGTAGAAGGAAAGTGTAAAAGATGTCAGCACATTCAAGAAGATATTATTGAAAGACCCGAGGTAATTCCAAAAAAGACCCAATTTACAAACAATCCTTGTCCTAGTTGTAATGCTATGGAAGTTGAAGTAAGCGAACGAGACATTGTAGATTACTTGGCATTGATTGCTGCCAAGACGGGAAGTAAAATTGAGGTAATTTCTGGTTCTGCTGAGTACGGAAACATGTTAGCTAGTTTAGGAAAGGTGGGAGCAATCCTGCGATATAATCCAGGACATTCTAAGTAATTGAATTTTTTATTTTTTCTGCAAGTTTTTTCAACTCATCATCACCTTCAATTGAGCGTTTAGTCCAGATAGTCCCTTTGTGATTGTATCGAGGTATAATGTGAATGTGAACATGCGGGATGATTTGTTTTGCTGCCTTTCCATTATTTTGACCCAAACTAAAAGCATCAGCTCCAGTAGCATTCAGAACTGCCTTTGCAATTTTTGGTACGACTGAAAAAATTTCCCCAACTGCACCATATTCCATATCAGTAATTTTTTCATGATGTTCTCTTGGGATAACCAGACAATGACCAGTATCAATTGGATACTTGTCTAAGATTGAAACATGAAGATCATCTTCATAGATGATATGTCCATCTCGCCTACCCGATAAAATATCACAAAAAATACAATTCATAATAGAATATCGATTTTTGATTTTATTTATTGTTTAATCATCGAACAGTTAATTAGGGTAATTTTTAAAAAATTTACATCAAATGGGCCGAAAAGAAAGGAGAGAAAGAGAACAAAAGCGTGAAAATTATGCCACACAAAGATCTTCTGAAAAAAGAAAGCAAACCCTCATTGCAGTGGGAGTTTTAGCAGTTATTGCCTTAATCGTAGGATATGCAGTTTACATGTTTGTAACCATGGACCAAAGCTCCACCCCAGGAGGACCCGTAGGTGCAGGGGCATTAGGTAGTGAGCACACTCATGCTAACATTTTAGTTAAAATATTTGGAGATACTTTTGATTTTTCAGCTCCTGCTTATCAAATCAAGTCTGCTTGGATTCACTTTGAAGGAAATGATGGTACAACAATTCACAAACATGCAACCGGAGTTAAATTCGGATATTTGTTTGAGACATTAAATATTGAGTTAACAGACGAATGTTATAAATTTCCAGATAGATCAAGGAGTTTTTGTAGCCAAGATGAAAATACATTAAAGTTCTATATCAACGGTGAAAAAGTTGACAGCGTCCTGGATTATGAAACAAAGGATGGCGATAAAATTTTGATTACCTTTGGGTCAGAAACTCCTGAAGAGATTGAGTCTCAATTATTAGAATTGCAAGGACAAACCCTCATAACCTGATTAGACCAAAAATTTTTACAATTATTCACTTGTTGTAAACTCGGCGGTATTATCAAAAAACATGTAAAAACCACACTTTACACATCTCAAAACTGTCAATTCAGTAGTAAGAAATTCTTTATTTTCAAATTGTCCACTTAGCTTTACATTTTTCCCTAGCATCTCAGCTTTATTTCCTTGACACACAGGACATGTTAGGGTTTTATTTTGCATTAGAATATTTTAGAATATTCAGAATTTAAACGCTTAATGATAAATCAAAAATGTATAATTAAAATGATAATTTCAAAAAGGTCTAAATTATAGCGAGTTTCAAATTTGGTGTTATGGAAATTTCTAGCAGAAATGTTGTAGGAGGAACGGCTCGTGCTCCACATAGAGCAATGTACAAAGCTATGGGATTAACGGATAATGATTTAGACAAACCCTTTGTTGGAGTATGTCATACTGGAAATGAAGCTACTCCATGTAACATTCACCTACCTCAATTAGCACTAAAAGCCAAAGAAGGCGTAGCTGACGGAGGAGCAACACCTAGAGAATTTTCAACTATTGCAGTTAGTGATGGAATCGCAATGGGACATGAAGGAATGAAATCATCACTTGTTTCTCGAGAAGTTATCGCCGACTCTATTGAACTAATGGTTAGAGCCCATCAATATGATGCGCTAGTAGGAATAGCTGGGTGTGATAAGAGTCTCCCGGGAACTATGATGGCTATGGCTCGATTGGATTTACCTTCGGTTTTCGTTTATGGTGGAACAATAATGCCAGGAATGTTAAATGGTAAAGAGCTTACTATAGTTGACGTTTATGAAGCAGTTGGCGCCTATGATGCAGGAAATTTAACATTAGAAGGACTAAAGGATATTGAAAATACTGCATGCCCTAATGCTGGATCTTGTGGTGGAATGTTTACTGCAAATACAATGGCATCAATTTCAGAAGCAATTGGACTTGCGTTACCTGGCAGTGCTAGTCCTCCAGCTGAAGATGATCGTAGAGAAAAAATGGTTTACGATACCGGAAAAGCTTGTGTAAGTTTACTTGAACAAAATATCAGACCAAGTCAAATTTTAACATTTGAAGCATTTGAAAATGCCATTACAATGCTAAATGCTGTTGGCGGTTCAACTAACGGAATTCTTCATCTGTTGGCATTATCAAACGAGGTAGGAATAAAATTAACTTATGATGATTTTGAAAGAGTTAGAAAAAAAACTCCTCATTTAGCAGATATGAAACCTGGAGGAAATTATGTAATGAATTCACTTGACAAAATCGGTGGAATTCCATTTGTGTTAAAAAAATTATCCGATAAAGGCCTCATTCATGACAATTGTATTACAGTTACTGGAAAAACAATAAAAGAAAATCTTGTTTCAATGAATATCCCAGAACCAGAACAGCAAATAGTCAAACCAGTAGATAATCCAATTCACTCGGTTGGTACTGCCGTAATCTTGAAAGGAAGTTTAGCCCCTGATGGTGCAGTTATCAAAACTGCCGGTGTTGAAATGACAAAATTTACAGGTAAGGCTCAAGTGTTTGACAGGGAAGAATACGCCTTTGATGCCGTTGCCAAAGGAAAGATAGATGAAGGTCATGTAATTGTAATCCGTTATGAGGGACCCAAAGGTGGTCCAGGTATGCGAGAAATGTTAGCTACTACTGCAGCATTAGTAGGACAGGGTTTGGGGAAAAAGGTAGCAATGGTAACTGATGGAAGATTTTCAGGAGGTACCCGAGGATTCATGGTTGGTCATGTTGCCCCCGAAGCGTTTGTTGGTGGGCCTATTGCTCTAGTCAAAAATGATGATGAAATAACAATAGATACTGAAACCAATATTATCGATATTCATGTGTCACCTGAAGAATTAGAAAATAGAAGAAAACAATGGTCACCTCCAAAACCAAATTACCTTACAGGAGCCTTGGCAAAATATGCCTCACTAGTAGGATCTGCGGCTCAAGGAGCAATTACAACTCCAAAGTTTTGATTTAGATTCCTACAAGTAATAGACACAAATTGAAAATTATCAATGATCCATTTGTTCACAAGCTTTATAGATCACCGATCAGAATTGAAATTAGAGATAACAGGAAAGAAAATTACGATTAAGCTATCTGTTATCTACTAAAGATCTTCTATCCCTAAAATATCATGATATGCTTTTGGAATCATACTCTGAGCTTTAAAAAAGACATTGTGAATGGCCTTATCCAAAACATAAGTCTTGGCCCAATCAGTTTCACTTCGAATTGAACGTCCAAATCCCTGGAGTATTTTGGTCAAGGTCTGAGATGTATACCAAAGAGGAAATTTTTCCATTTTAGCTTTAATTCGTTTTTCAGTATAATTTGGATATGGTACTTTGGCAATAATTTGAAATCTGGATAAATCATCTTTTAGGTCTACTCCTTCCCAAAGCGAAGAAGAAAGTAAAACCCCGGTTGAATCCTTGGAGTGTTCTGAAATTATTTCATTCTGAGTTTTTCCATCGATGTTTTTACTATGGCAAATTCTCACGCGTTTTGCATTTTCTGGTGAAAGATTTCTCAAAATCTTTTGGCATCTAGGAATGGATGAAGTAAGGATAAGACCTCTTTCTTTGGAATGCTCGTTTAAAATCCTGTCAATAGTTTGAATTACTTCTAATTCATCTGACTCGGTGGAACCATAACTTAATCTTTTGATGTTTAGAAATTCAATGCTCCTATGTTCTATTGGAAAGGGTGATTTTGGAGTATCAATAAAAGCAACTTCATCTTCTTTCAAACCCATATTCTGACAAAAACTTTTAAGATCAATGGTAGCAGACATGAAAATTTGATATTCAGTATTAAAAAAAGATTTAGAAAATTTTGATACATCAATTGGTTTTAAAGAAATATTTCTAAAATTGCCATTGAAATCTTTTTGGGGTTCATTAACTACAAAATTATCTTTATCTGTAAGAATATCGATTTTTGCTTGAGCTGCTCTATCATATCTTCGTTCCATTTTAGAAATGGAATCATAGTCAGGATTTGTTTGAAAATCAGGTTCTTCTTTTTTATCTTTAATTTTTTTTGCATAAGAGTATGCAATATCATCAGTTAGCTGAATCATTGAATCTAAATCAGAGAAATCATATCTCTCGGTGTTTAAATTACACTCTTCTATCTGCCCGTTGAAAATTTCAAATCCAACAAATTGAATAATCTGATCTTCAATTTTATGAGCTTCATCAAAAATGGAAATTTTTCTGTCTAAATAATCCTCAAACATTTTTTTGTTAAATTTCATTATCTGGAAATATGCGTGATAATTCCACAAAGAATGTTTTGAGACTAGGGCATCATATTTTTGAAGATAATAATAGCAAGAGTTTTCCTCATGTTTGTTTTCTTCTACTTGCTTTATTTTTGGTTTAAATTTACAGATTTCAGTAATTTCTTTTCCATTTTTAATGACCTTTTCTTGGCATTGCCCCTTATCACAAGTCAAACCCCACCTCATGGCTCGTCTGGAGTTACTCACTTTTTCAGATTCCATTATTTTCAAGCATGGAAAATTTTGCTTTCCTTTTACAGGTTTGAGAAATGGAATATCTTGAATATATTGATCCTGAAGGTGTTTAGATGCAGTGATTGTAAAAGAACTATCAAAATAACTTGAAACTGTAGCCCCAACTAATGATTTTCCTACTCCTGTAGGAGCACATAAAATCAGTTTTTTATATCCAGATTTGAGATTTTCCTCCACTTCAGAAAGAATAGTCTTTTGGATACTCCTAGGTGAGAATTCTTTTGGAAAATACTCTAAAAGAGACAGGATTTAGCCTTGATTTCATTAATATTAAAATCATGAAGTTCTGGTCATTCAAGAGAAATTAAAAAATAATTATCAAGATCAGATTATATTTCGTGTAGTTTTTTTAATCCCGTTCCCATTAAAGCGAATATACTATCTGAAAATGCTGCGGCCATCGGATTTTCTACGTTTGTGCTTATTGTAACTTCAGATCCTTTCTCCTCTAGTTTTTTTACCTTAAAAGTAAATTTCATTCCTCGCATTTGAATGGGGCCATCATCAATTGAGACAATAAGTGAGTGATTAGGATCATCAACCACCTCGAGAGTTTCTTGAATTTTAAATGATTGAGTCCCCATGTTTACATCACAAATTCTTTTGGCTCCTTGTCCAATTCCTTCCACCGTGGTTTTCGTTACAATTGGCATGTATCTTTCTACTTTATCAAAGGATCTTAGAGTGTTCCATATTTTTTCACTGTTCGCATTAATTTTAGTTGTATTTGATACCAGCACAAGATATCATTTAAAATATAGTATTTTAAGATGTATGAATATATTATTTGGATATTATCATTTTTCAATTCATTTGGGATTAGTGCTTCGCCACTCACCCTAGTCCGACAAGATTAATACTAAACTTGCTAAATTTTTGCAATGGTAAGTAAAGCATTACTCTACATAGGTTTAGTCGTAGGGGTAATTGGCATGGGTAGCGCTATAGCATATGGAACTGCAAATCAACAAAATTATGTTCCAGATGACGCAGCTTTTGCACCAGCAGCAGAACAAGGATCAATTACATCAGATTCTGGATTAGGTCTGAATTAAACAAAGAAAGATGGTATGAGGATCCTTTTGGTGATATAGCACAAAAAGTTAGAGACGAAGCTGGAAAATAATTCCAATTATTTCATATTTTTTTAATATATTAATAATAAATTTCAGGCATAAATTTTAGGTAAATTGATTAATTTAAGGAGTGTTTAAGATTATTGTGCATCAATGCTATTACTGTGAACAAATCTTTGATTCAAAAGAAGCATTATTTGAGCATGTTGAGGTACACTCTGATGTTGAAAGAAATCGAGAGATTACCAATAGGAAAAAAAAGGCAAAAAAGTCTTAACAAAATAAAAAATCGAAAAGTTTTCCATTTTAAGGTTTATTAATAAATTCTTACAATCTTTGAACCTATTGAAACTAAAAAAAATAGAGTAAATGAATTAAAAGTTCACATTTAGGAAAAGAAATAAAGATTCGGGGTTTGATTTTTATGGATTGGGTTGAAATTCTACTAAAAAAATCATGCGATAAAACACTCACCAAAGGAGAGGTTTTGCATAGTTTGTTTCATATGATTGAAGTAAATGAAAATACATTGGACCAAATTAAAGTGGACAAACGAGATTATGGACCAGAATTAGAAGAATTAAGGCAAACTGAAATTAACGATATTGATTTTCATATCAAATACTATAGAGGATTGGTAAATTTCATAAACAATATTTCATAAATTTTAAAGAAAATTTTTATTTCCTTAATTTAATAAATTTTTTATCGTATTCCTGTTGTTTGTTCAAATTATGCCCAAATTCAGTCTCTTTATCATATGTTATTCTTTGTTGGGAAAAATCATCATACCATTTTTCTAATCTTTGAGATATTATCGAGCCTGAATCTTCACGGGCAAATTGCTTTTGTTGCTCTTCATTTTGTCCCCGAGTTGGAAACTTTTTATCTTTAAATTCATTTTTGAGATCTTGCGTAATTATGGGTCTAAGGGATTCGGCCAAATCAAAATGCCCTTGCTCATGTTTTAGTAGTTCTAATGAAGCTTGTTTTTCTCGCACCCACGAGAGATGTCTAAAGAATTGTGTAGATAATTGGATGTTATCAATTAGAAAATGGATTTTCCCATCAGATGTTTCTGAATTTACAGTCCATTTGTAATGATATTTTATTTTGCTTGAAGAATCTTCAAAGGAGGAGGAGTTGGGTACCGCTTTAAAATCAGACCAAGAAAGAAAGTAATCTTTTGACCACGAGATAATATCATCATTTTCCATAATGTGATAAAAAATAGTAGGGAATAAAATTATTAAGATGTTTTATCAGATTGGTAGGCATAGAATAATAATATTTTCGTAATTCTTTTTCTCAATATCAAAAAAACCGAGAATTGATTTAATAATAATTTTTAAGATCGAATTTAGATAAAAATTCATTGCGAGAGAAAATAAAATGTAAATGCCAGAAATGTGATTGTTTTGAAGAATTTGACGTGGTTGAAAAAGAAACTCTTCTAAATGCTGTAAATCATGGATGGATAACCAATCAAGAACAAATAAAATTCTTAAAAGACCAAATGGAAAGTCAAATTTGTAAAAATTGTTATTTTGATAGACATTAAAATTTTAGTATCATATCTTTGTAATCAAAAAAGGTAAATTTAAGAAAATAGAATATTAAAATCCAAAAAAACTAATCAATATTAGGATTGTTTTCCATCTCGTCCACTAAATTTTCCAAATGATAACGATGTTTCAAATCCTAACCAAAATGAATTTTTGTTTTTTAAAGATTCATGATACGACTGATGTTGTATTAGTTCAGCGTCTCCCCAAATACCATTATGAAAAAATTGACATTTTTCAATTATTCCATTTATCTCTGTTCCTTTGCAGGTTATTATCAAGGGTTTTTTCTTTATTATGGTATTTGAAAAATATTTTGTTTTTTAATTTAAAAATAATTGTTTGACGGCAAAGAATTCTAGGGCATGGTCAGTTAAGGCAAACGTAGGAATGCCGTCAAACGTGATGACTCAATATATCTTAATTAAAATGAATTAAAAAAAATTGGGTGTTTATTTTGAACAACTAACCAAAATAACAAGATAATATTAAAAATTCAAATTTCTAGGCATAGAACATCAATTTTTTGATCCTTTTTGATTAATTTAAAAAACATTGTTTATTTTAAGAAATTTTGAGAGGAAGGGTATTACCAAAAATTGGAGGCAAGGTTGTTTGCTTGTTTGGTGTCTTCACCGTATCCCCCAAAGGGACTGAGGCAAAAGAAGCATCAAACCTGCTTGCTTTCCTAATTTACAAATTTTAGGCTTGAAAACAGATTATCTAAAATAATTAAGAGTATGTCTAAAACATCCTAGTTATTATAACGATAAAAACTAGATACTACCGGAAGATCTTGGTTAGAACAAATGCAAAAACAGGCGAAACTTGTGCTCGATGTGGGAAAAATGACATGGTTACAGATAACACCACTGGAGAAAGGTTTTGTGCCAAGTGTGGGTTTGTAATCTCTGAAAAATCACAAGAATCAGGTCCAGAATGGAGGGCGTTTACGCAGGATGAAAGTGGCAACAGAGCAAGAACTGGAGCCCCAACTTCACTTACTATGCACGATATGGGTCTGGCTACTATCATAAATCCAATAAACAAAGATGCTTCAGGAAAACCTCTAACAGCATCAATGAAAAGCACTATTGAAAGACTAAGAACTTGGGACAGTAGAAGTCAAGTTCACGAGCCAGTAGATCGGAATTTTAGACAGGCATTTAGCGAATTAAACCGGCTTAAAGACAAACTCGCAATTTCTGACTCTGTAATGGAAAAGGCAGCTTACATTTATCGTAAGGCTTTAGAAAAAGGATTAGTTAGAGGCAGGTCAATTTCAGCTCTAATAGCGGCTGCTCTATATGCTGCATGCAGAGATACTGAAACACCAAGAACACTAAAAGATGTTGGAGAAGCAGGTAATATTAAACGAAAAGACATTGCAAGATGTTACCGATTGTTAGTTAAAGAGCTAGAATTAGTTATGCCAGTAGTTGACTCTGTTCAGTGTGTTGCAAGAATTGCCAGCAGACTTGGAATTACAGAAAAAACAAAACGATATGCAACCAAAGTCCTAAAAGTTGCTCAAGAGCATGAAGAATCAGCTGGAAAAGACCCAATGGGATTAGCAGCAGCAGCATTATACTTGTCTTGTGTAAAAAATGGAGAAGATATCACTCAAAGAGATATCGCCGAAGCTGCAAATGTTACTGAAGTAACAATACGAAACAGGTACAAGGGCCTAAAAATAGACCAAAATATGGACTTGTAGGTTAGTGTAAAAACTATTTTTAAAAATTAATTATAATTCAATGTACGTCTAAAATATTATCTTTAAATTCAAAACACTAGAAATATTTGAAAACTAAATTTTTGGAATTTGTTATTTAGTCGTAAATCATAAGATCTTTTTCTTCTAAAAGACTATGAAGCAGATTTACAGAGCGATAAACATCTTTTTCAGTTTTACCACCAGTACAAACAAGTTTTCCTGATGAGAAAACAAGAATTACTGTTTTAGGATCAAGCATTCTGTGAATGAGACCGGGAAATTGTTCTGGTTCATACATGCTTCTAGGTAATGTTCTGGCTGCTTTTTCCAAATGTACTTTTCCACCAAGATTAATTGAAGAAACAATATTTTGAACTGTGACATCTGCATTTTTTTTAATTTTAATTCCACCTTTTCTTAATTTTTGAACTACTGTGTTTACAGCCTTTACTGCCATTTCTTCGGATTTTGATCCTGTACAAACCATTTTACCTGAAGTGAAAAGTAGAGTTGCAGTTTTAGGGGTTTTTAATCTAAAAACAGCTCCTGGGAATTGTTCTGGATGATATTCCACATCTGGGAATTTTTTTGTAATATCGTTAAGATCCAATTTTTGATCAATCGTAGCAGAGGCTACGACATTAACAATGTCTACCAAAGGTTTGGTTTGAGTCATGATTTTTCTTTGGGAAACTCATGTAATTTATAACAATCACTCGGTTTTAGGCACAAATAGAGTATATTAGTCGGAATTTCTTGCTTAATGTCCAACTCAAGACCATCTTTGAGCTAATCAAATTATTTATGCATAAAAACTAGATTCTTGTTGGACAACCTCATTTGAGGATAATTTTCCATGTTTTCGAATTAGGGCCAAAACCAGACCTACTGTTTCAAGTATTTTATTTGCTGATTCAAGAAGTTGCTGTGGGGTAATATCTCCATATAATTTTCTAATGATTGACACAGATTTCATAGATTTTAGATTAGGAGAAATCATTACAGAGACATGAGGCAAGGATTTAGTCACAATGTCAAATTCATTCATAAATTCATTTTGAAAATTATTTTTCATAAAGGCTTGTTTGACATCTTCTCCAAGAGTCATGTGTAAAAATAATTCTGTGGTGTCTGTTCCTTTAAGGTGGGCAATTCCAACACCTAATTTAGAACCATTAAATTTTTCACATATTAAAATCCAATCCAAGTGGGGATTTGGAGGAAGTATCTTGGAAGAGATGGCATTATCGTCTAGAATTTTTCGAATTTCTTCTAAGGTAGGCATGTCTTCATGCATAGTTATGGAGATTTAAGATTATGCTATTTTAAAAAGACTTGATTAAATAATCGAGCATTCCTAAAATACTAGGAAATAAAAATAAAACAAATGTCATTTAACAAAAAACCATTTAGAAAGTTTAAAAACACAAAATCTCAAACGACAGAAGAAAAAATTAAAAATTTTGTTTTACGAAATTCAAAAAATGGATATTATACCAAAGTTTCCACTTTGCCATACAAATTTGCGATTTCTCAGGAAAGAGCTTGGGAGATTGTAGGAGAAATACTTGATGAAGGGAAGATTGAATCAACTCATGATCAAAAAAGTGGAGAAATGAAGCTGTGTGAAACAGGTAAAATGTACAGCATATTGAACTTAGAACAGAAAAGAAAAAGAGAAAAATACAAAGAAGCTAAAAAAATGAACAAATCAAAGTAGGAAAAATTCCATAGGTTTTAAATTGTTAAACGTGGCAGAAAAGTTAGAAAGTCTTATTTTTTAAAAAATTCCCAAATAGTATGGATGGTTTTTCAAAAAATGATAAATTACAACTTGGTAGAATTTTAGAATCTATTCAAGGAAGATTGGATGAAAATTTAACTAAATTGGTCATGGATTTTATTTTTAAAACTAGAGTAAAGACTGAAAAAGAAGATTTTCAATTATTTTCAATAAATATCGATAAAATTCCTGATAAAGCATTAGATTCATTTTCACTGGGAAGTTTTTTTGGTCAAACCTATCAAATTTCTTTAGATTTTGCCAAAAAAATGAATCTAAATTTGGATGTAAATCAAAAAAGAATCTTGCGGGAATTTGTTTTTTTTCTAATTCTTTTAAAATCTGAAAAAGAACTTGAAAAGAAATAAATTCAATTTACCAGAAAATCCCTTGGTTTTTTAATTTCAACTTTGAATTCTTGTCAGTTATTGTATCAATTGTTTTTTTATCATATTTGGCATTTGAAAAATCTGTATTTTCTAAAATTGCTCCTGTAAAATTATTATTTTTTAGATACGATCCACTAAGGTCGGCATCACTTAAATCACTGCTTTTCAAATCTGTATTAAACAAATCCGCTCCCCTCAAATCGACTCCTCTCAAATCAACACCATACATATCAGCATCCCAGATTTTGGCATCACTCAAATCTGCTCCTCTCAAATCGGCACCTCGGAATTTTGCCTGAAATAAAATTCCACCTTTTAGTTTTGCATTACTTAAATCTGCACCACTAAAATCTGCATTATGGATATCAGCCCCATTAAGATCTACTCCGCTCAAAAAGGAATCTGATAGATTTTTCCCAACCAAATTTTCATATTTAAAATTGACATTTTTAAAATTTCGTTTCTTAAATACATCTGAAACATCCATGTTTAATTTAGGTAACAAAGTCTAGATAAAATGTTGTTAGTTTCCAAAATATTTGCCTAATGGGGAAAATTTTGAATTTATGGTGAATTCTAAGGGTATTTTAAGATCAAAAGAGGAGGCATTTTGATTTGTCAGAAACTACCTTACATGGCTCAGGCGGGTATATAGTAGCAAATATCACAGAAGAACAAGCTAAAAAGGCAGATTTAGGAGTTGGGAAATTATTTCTAGCCCCCATAGGAAAACTCGAAGAAAGAGAAATGATAAAACATTATTGTAAAATTTGTGAGGAAGAATTTAACAATCCACCCAAAGTGCATCTTGAGGAAAACAATCGTGAGCAAGTCGCAGATAATTTGGTACTAGTAGAAAGAGGTCAATATAACTGCCAAAAGTGTGATTCTGCTATTGGGGAGTACAGAGTATTTGAAAAACAAGATGAAGCAGGAGAAGTTGGGAATGCAAAACCTAGTGACCTTGTATCAGATAGAAATTAACAAGAAGATTTTATATTTATTAAACAAAAACCAATATCATGACTCTAACTAAAAATAATTCAATATTAAATAAATACAAACTTCTTACTGCGGAATTAAAACAATTAGATTATGATTTTGAAAAAGCCCAAACTTTACAAGAAAAAGTTGTCATTCATAATCTAATTGTGTCAAAAGCAAGAGAAAGGGGGAAAAGACAAGAGCAGATGAAACAAATTCGGTCTCAAAACAAGGTTATTGCATATGCAAAAATAAGAAAAACCAAAAAAAGAAAGTAGAGAACAATAATATCAAGTGTGAAAATCAGAAACCAGTTAATATCTTAGAATTATGAATAATAATCATGAGTGACGATAAAGAATCTGAAAAAATAAAGGCAGAGCATGAAGAAATGAAAGAAGAGGGTCACGAATTAGATCTTAAAGAAGGTTATGAACAAGACGAAAAATATGAAGAATCCGAAGAATAAAATCGCCTTATCTTTTTAAAATTATTGATAGAACTAATTTTCTAATTTCTGAGATTCTTCTCTAGACCAATCTCTGTTATCACAACTTACACAGAACAAATTCAAATTTGGTTGTTCTTTCAAACAGTATTTGCATACACCACAAACAACATATTTCATAAAAAAAATAGAAGAATTTGTCTAATAATGACTTGTGTGTATGGAGTAACACACACAAAAGGAGTTTTTTACGCCTAAAAATGTCAAAACAAGGTAAAACCTAGGCGTGATTTATGGGAAAATTAGGTTTACATGAATAGTCTCAATTTCATCAACTAAACAATACAATAACCAAGGCATTAAAATCAATTTTTACTTTTCCATTACATGATAATAATCTGCACCCATTGTAAAAAAAATCTGCGCTTTGATGTTGCCAGAATTATTTATGACAAGTGGTATCACAAGCGATGCCTATTTCACATAGCATATCTTATCAAATTAGACAGGTTTTTCTAAAGCAAAAATTTTGTAATAAATAATAAAACATTATGATACAATGTAAAATTTGCGGAACTCCATTAGGAAAAGAACCAACAAGAGATCATCTTGAAACTCATTGGAAAAAACATCACTCATGGCATTGGGAAAAGAACCAAGATAAAACACCTGAAGAGGCTTTACTAAAAAAAAGATAATTTTTTTAAATTATACCTTGATAAAAAATCAAGGGAGTAGAATGAATGAAGGTGATTTAATTATTCCAATTTTGATAATTTTGTCAGTAGTGATTTTAGTTGGATCAAGAATATGGGTTGCCTTTAGAAAGTAATAAATTCTAAATCACTCTTTAAAACAAAATACTCATGAAACCAGGATTTTACATATCCATGGGAATTGCCATTACAGCACTAACAGTGGGTTTTATTTTGTTAAACGATATTCAGCAAGAAAAAATACAAACAGTTTGGTTGCAAAAGACACCCACTCAGTGCAATGATGTTTGGCAAGAGGAGTATGATGAATTTTTTGAAATTAATCCAGAAATGAAAGACATTCCAAAAGAGAACTCAAAAGAAATTCTGGAAAGTATAATCAAAAATTATTATGAAAAACAAGGAATTGAAATTTTAGATTTGAATCTTGAGTTTGATGTTTATGAAGGAGTCAGATGTCAGGCATGCAGTTGCCTAGGATGGGATAGACTTTCAATAAATATTCCTGAAAGTCAATTAGAAATAATTGACAGTACTGAGGGTTGGACCTCCATAAATTAAAAAATAACCATATTTTTTTAAATTATAAAAAATTCTACACATTATTGGATTTTGTTGTATTTTACAAGGAAAAGTTACAAACATCATAGGTAATTGTTCCGCTTGGACCAGATGAACTAGCGAGAATTTTTGCAATATTGTCTATGGATTTTTTGGGAAAAATTCCACGTCTTGGACTAGCAGTCGATTATAGCATGCTTAGACCACTAACCGAAGGCGTGTAACTTTATTTGGAGAAATATTATAAAACAGGATCAATTCAAAATGTAAACGTTTGTTTAATCATTACTTAAATTTTAAACAAGTTTGAAAATGAAAAGAAAATTAAAATTCTCAAAAGGAAATTAAATTTATGACTCAATGTCCCACGTGTAAACTATCAATGGATTCACATTCCACAGCTGAATTAATGGAATGCTGTATGAAACAAGTTGTTGATGATCAAAATATTGATGAGACCAAAAATGTTTGCCCAAACTGCAAACATAAAATTGATCAACACGACAATCAAGGACTTGCAGAATGCACCATAGCATATTTGAAATCTGGAATAGAGGATTGATGAAATTAATTTGAAAATTGTTATTATCCATATTTTAAAAACAATACTGTGACCTACATTGTTTTGAGCAATATTTTCAAAAAATTGATAAGAGTGACCTGAAAAGGTGATAAAATGACAGATTTTATCCATAAACCTTACACTACCATTTACGTTCGAGATATGATAAAAATGAGTCTTGATGACCTCCTAAACATGATGTCAACTTTAGAGTCAGGAAATGCATATTGGGTCGATGGAGTTCTTTTTGCAAGCTTTTCAATGACTGATTCCGAAGAATTAGCCAAAAAAGAAATTCAGGGTGAAACATATTTGGATAAAATAATTTTTGCAAAATATGAAAATTATACTAAAACAGCAAAATTATCCACCAACATCGAAATCAACATACTAAATGTACAAAAAAGTCAACTCTATAGAGACTTGATCGGATGGTTGAAAACCCAGCCAGTATGGAATGAGTAATTCAAGGAAATTCCTTCTCCCAATAGCAACTTTTAATTTCCCATAGATTCTGTTCAATTTGAAACCGATGAAAATAACAGATGAGGATAAAAACGAGTTGAAAAATTTAATTAAAATTGCAACGAACCAAATTCCAAGATATTTCAATGTAATAAATTCAGTAAAAGAAAATTGGCAGATTGAAAATATCAATGAATTCATTTTTGGTATGGTGTTTGAAAAATATATTCATGATTCTGGGCAGTACCTATCAAACAAGGAAATAGATGAAGGTCAATCAAAGACTATTGAAAACTCTATGGAGGCATATAATTTTGGATTGGAGATATTCAGCGATCATATCCTTGACATTAAAAGACAAATTCAAGAAAATTAATCGTCTAAATTTTTATTATTTTATAGGAATATTTTACAACTGGCAATCAAGGCAAAATCTAAAATAAAAAAAGAAAAAATTAGGAGTTTACTATAACGGGTAATGGATATTACAAAACATGACAATTCCCGATGGTAAAGTTTTTGCAGTAATTGAACATCCATCAGATAATCCTTTTCCACAAACATAACATTCAACAACACAAGTTGATGATGAAATATTTTTTGAAGAATAAAAAATAAAATCCTTTGAAGACTTTTGTTTAACCTCCTGCATGGCCATAAATAGTTAATAAAACTAATCAGTATTAAAGGTACCGTACTCTAAGGTAATGTACTTATGCCTAGAAAACTACGTTGTTTAATCAAACCGGTTTGACTAGCATTTAAATAATAAACGTGCAAATTTTTGTTTATGGGTGGATACCTTTGGAAATACTCAACCGAAAATAATACCCCTAGATTTATCTGAAAATCAATTTCAAATTTACAATAAAATTTCACGTAATTATTCAAATTCATTTCTCTTTGAATCCTTAACGGGACCAGAAATTCTAGCAGAGACGTCAGTTATGGGCTTTGATCCCAAAATTATCATAAAGGGATACTCTGACAAAGTCGAGATAATTAGGAAAGAGCAAGATATTGAAACCATTCAATCAGATGATCCATATACAGAATTAAAAAAACTTTTAAAAAAATCAGACACACAAGAATACCGATATTTGGGAGGTGCAGTAGGAATTGTAAATTATGATGCAATTAGACTAGTTGAAAAGATTCCAAACAGACATGATGCACCAGAGCCCTTAATGGAGTTTGGGATTTATGATGATGGAATACTGTATGACAATGTTCATCAAAAATTATTTTATTTTTATAACAACGAAAATAGATTTAAAGAATTTAAAATATCTGATGGTGTTTTTGAATCATTTAATGCAACTGGAACGGTTCCAAACATGGATAAGGAACAATTCTCTACCATTGTAAACCAAGCAAAAAAATACATTCATGACGGTGACATATTCCAAGTTGTTTTATCTCGGAAATTTGCATTTGATGTAAATGGTGATAATTTAACGCTCTACAAAACACTAAGAAACCTAAATCCTTCACCTTACATGTATCATCTAAAACAAAACAATAAAACAATAATTGGTGCATCTCCTGAAATGCTTGTAAGAATAACCAATGATAAAGTAGAGACATTTCCTATTGCTGGAACAAGAAAGGTAACTGATGATGAAGAAGAAACCAGAAAACTTTCAGAGGAATTACTTCATGATGAAAAAGAAATAGCAGAACACACAATGCTTGTGGATCTAGGACGAAATGACATTGGCAAAGTATGCAAATATGGAACTGTTCATCCCGAATCCCTAATGAAGATAAAAAAGTTTAGTCATGTTCAGCATATAGTAACTCATGTAGTGGGCAAATTAGCCTCAAAAAAAGACATGTTTGATGCATTTCAAGCAGTATTTCCGGCAGGAACCGTATCGGGAGCACCCAAGGTGAGAGCCATGGAAATAATTGATGACTTGGAAACTGAAGTAAGGGGGCCCTATGCAGGAGCAGTAGGATATTTTTCATACAATGGTTGCTGTGATTTTGCAATAGCCATTAGGAGTATTTTCATTGATGGAAACGCAGGATTTATCCAGTCAGGTGCTGGAATTGTATCAGATTCAATTCCAGAAAATGAATTTCTGGAAACAGAACATAAAGCAGGTGCAATGCTGCAGGCATTAAAGGAGGCATCGGATTGAAATTTTTAATTATTGACAATTATGATTCTTTTGTGTATAATATTGCCCAATACCTTGGAGAACTAGGAGTTGAATGTGATGTTATTAGAAATGACAAAATTACAATCACAGAAATAAAACAAAAAAACTATGACGGAGTAATTATTTCTCCTGGACCCGGAACACCTGATGAAAAAAAATACTTTGGGGTATGCATGGATGTAATCAAAGATTTGGGAAGTAGTATTCCAATATTGGGAGTTTGCTTGGGTCATCAGGGAATTATTTCATCCTTTGGAGGAAAGATAACAAATGCAGGTTGTGTTCGTCATGGGAAGACTAGCCCAATAAAACATATCGATTCAGAATTATTCAAAGATGTGAGAAATCCATTCAGGGCAACAAGATATCATTCATTGGTAGGAGATAAAACGATTATACCAGATTCTCTGCAGGTGATTGCGACTGCGGAAGATGACGGAGAAGTAATGGCAGTACAACACAAAGAATTTCTTATCCAAGGAGTTCAATTTCATCCAGAATCAATAATGACTGAAGACGGTAAGAAAATTCTTGGTAATTTCATAAGACAGGTAAAGGAGAGAAAATGATTTCAGAATTAATTAAAAAATTACAAGAGAAAACCACTCTAAGTTACGATGAAGTAAATGCAGTAATGACTGACATTTTATCGGGCCAGACAACTGACTCTGAAAATGCTTCTTTTCTTTCAAATTTGGCAGAAAAGGGAGAAACTGATGATGAATTATTAGGAATGTTAGATAAAATGAATGAATTTGCCCTGAAAGTTATGCCTAAAAACCGTGGAACCATAATTGATATGTGCGGTACAGGAGGAGATAATCTTCAAACCTTCAATGTATCCACTACTGCATCCTTTGTAGTAGCAGCTGCTGGAGGCATTGTGGCAAAACACGGAAATCGTTCTAGTTCGGGAGTGTCTGGAAGTGCAGATATCTTTGAATATTTTGGTTATGATCTAAATCAAGAACCATCTCAAATTTCAGAAATTTTAGAAAATCACAATATTTGTTTTATGTTTGCACAAAAATTTCATCCTGCGATGAAACATGTTTCTGCTGCAAGAAAACAAATCGGCAAGAGAACCGCCTTTAATTTATTAGGTCCACTATCAAATCCTGCAAGAGTAAAAAATCAATTGGTTGGAGTTTTCTCCATAGAATATTTAGACAGATTACCCCTAATAATGAAAAGAAGAAATGTAGAGAATATCATGACGGTTCGTTCTGATGATGGATTGGATGAGTTTTCAACCAGTGCAGTAAATCGAATATGCATTCTACGAAATGACAAAGTTTTGATGAATGCAATTGATCCTGAAGTAGTTGGTCTTCATAAATCATCTTTACATGACATACAAATTAAAACAAAAGAGCAGGCAATCAAATCCTTTGTAAGAGTTTTAAACAATACTGCAAACCAGGCCATGATTGAAACTACAGCACTTAATGCAGCAGGTGGACTAATTGTTGCAAACATTGCAAAAAACTTTGAAGAAGGAGTGGATCTTGCGTTAAAAACAATCAGAGATGGCAAAGCTTTTTCATTATTTGAAAATTTTGTAAGAGATACAGGAGATTATTCAAAAATAAAGGAGTTAGATATTGGCTGAAAATATTCTTAAAAGATTAGTTAACAACTCACAGATGGCAATAGATGATGGAACCTATGAGGTTGATTGTAATTTAAAAAAATCAAATAAAGATTTTTTACAAATAATTAAAACTCACATACATGCAACACTACTAACTGAGATTAAATTTGCATCACCATCCTTGGGAAAAATTAGAACCAGTGGAGATCCTGCAAATATTGCCAAACAAATGATTTCTGGAGGCTCAAAAGCGCTATCGATTTTAACCCAGCCCCATCTGTTTAATGGCTCTCCAGAATATTTTATGAAGGTAAGAGAGGCAGTTGACATCCCTCTACTCATGAAAGACATCATTATCGATAAAGTTCAGATTGATGCTGCACAGAAAATGGGTGCAGATTACATTCTGCTTATTCAATCTCTTTTTGATCAAGATTATTTGAAAGAAATCGACGAGTTTGTAGGTTATGCTCACAATAAAGGATTGCAGATTTTATTAGAAGTTCACACACCAAAAGAATTGGAAAACGCCTTAAAAACAAAAGCAGATTTGATAGGAATTAACAACAGAAATTTAGATACTCTGGAAATAGATCTTAGCACCACACAAAGAGTTCTAGAGGGATTTTCCAAAACAAGGCCAATACTATCTGAGAGTGGGATTGAAACTCCAGAAGACATTCAATACCTAAAAAAGTGTGGAGCTGATGCATTTTTGATAGGATCAAGCATTATGAAAAGTAAAGATATTGAGGAGCATGTAAAAAAATTGGTGAATGCAATTTGAAGTACCCCAAAGGTGGACGATTTGGAGAATTTGGTGGGAAATATATTCCAGAAACCTTGGTTCCAGCAGTACAAGAGTTAGAGGAAAATTATCTGAAATTCAAAAATGATAAAATTTTCAAAAAAGAATTAGATTATTATCTAAAGCAATACGCTGGCAGGCCAACTCCACTTTATTTTGCAAAAAATTTAACAGAAAAAATCGGAGGAGCCAAAATTTATCTTAAAAGGGAAGACTTGTTGCATGGAGGTGCTCACAAAATAAACAACACCTTAGGTCAGGCCTTGCTTGCCAAAAAAATGAATAAAAAAAGAATTATTGCAGAAACGGGAGCAGGTCAACATGGAGTGGCAACAGCAATGGCATGTGCTGCTTTGGGAATGAAATCCGAAGTATACATGGGATACAAGGATACCATAAGACAAAAACTCAATGTTTTTAGAATGAATATGCTTGGAGCCAAGGTTCATCCTGTAAAATTAGGCTCAAAGACCCTAAAAGATGCGATTAATGAGGCCATACGCGACTGGATTACAAATGTAGAGAACACCTACTATCTGCTTGGTTCAGCAGTTGGTCCACATCCATATCCTGTAATGGTTAGAGATTTTCAAAGTGTGATTGGTGAGGAGATAAAATCACAAATGAAAAAATTACTCAACAAAAACCCAGACTGTGTAATTGCATGTGTTGGCGGGGGTTCAAATGCAATTGGAACATTTTATCCACTGATTGACTCAAGTACAGAAATTATTGGTGTGGAAGCTGCAGGTAAAGGAATAAAATCTGGACTTCATTCTGCAACGCTTTCTGCTGGAAGTAAAGGAGTGTTACATGGAATGATGACATATTTACTTCAAGATAAGGAAGGACAAATTACAGAGACTCATAGTATTTCTGCAGGATTAGATTATCCAGGGGTTGGTCCAGAGCACTCATATCTAAAAGACAACAAACGTGTAAAGTATCATTCTGCAACAGACTCTGAAGTAATTGATGCTTTTTTGCTTCTAACCAGAACTGAAGGAATTATTCCTGCCCTAGAATCAGCTCATGCAATAGCTGATGCAGTTAAAGTTGCTTCAAACCACAAAAAATCAGAATCAATTGTAGTTACCCTTTCTGGTAGAGGAGACAAAGACGTCGAAGAAGTACAAAATTATTTGGATAAAAATGTCAAGAATTAAAGAAAAATTTTCAGAATTAGCTGCCAAAAAAGAAAAAGCTCTAATATCATATATTATGGTGGGGTTTCCAAATGAACGTGCTACGTTGTCAGCTGTTAAAGGATTAGTAAAGGGGGGAGCAGATATTATTGAATTAGGATTTCCATTTTCTGATCCTCTTGCTGATGGACCTGTTATTCAAAACGCAAGTACAGTATCATTGGAGAAAGGAACCAAAATAAAGAAATTTTTTCAGCTAGTAAAAAAAATCAGAAAACTAACGGATACACCTCTGGTACTAATGACCTATACCAATATTTTGTATAACAAAGGATATTCAAACTTCATATCTGAGGCTAAAAAAGCAGGAATTGATGGCTTTATTCTTCCAGATATGTCCATTGAAGAATCCAAAGAGTATTTGAAGGCAGCAAAAGGAAATACAGATACCATATTTTTGATATCACCAAATACCACCAAAAAAAGAGTTAAAGAAATTACAAAGGTCACTTCAGGATTTTTGTATCTTGTTGCAGTGTATGGAACAACAGGGATAAAAACTGGAATAAAAAATTATACCTTAAAAGCAATCAAAGATGTAAAAAAACAAACTCAAGGAAAAATCCCCATAGGGGTTGGATTTGGGGTTTCTACTCCAGAAGATGTTAAAAAATACATTTCAGTTGGGGTAGATGCGGTAATTGTAGGTAGTGCATTTTTAAAATTACTTGAAAAAACATCTCAAAATCAGATAGAGAGAAAAATCACCTCGTTTACAAAATCATTAAAAAAACAAACAAAAATCTAATTTTTTTTTAAATGACTAGGAATACAGTATGGGATTATCAACATTAAATTCAATTTTTTGCTTATTGGGTATTGTTTGATCGATGTTAAATGGGGTATTTGCATTTTTTTTATCCATTTCCCATCCACGTTTTTTGCAACCAATACAAGATAAATTAAGTTCAGGTTGCTCTTTAGTGCAATACTTACAAACACCGATCATCACCTTTTGCATAAAAAAATTGGTGGAAATTGGTTATAAGACTAGTAAAAGTAAATTTAATTTTAGCTGTGCAGTTAAAATTAATTGTAATTTCCTAAAGTAAAAATAATAAAGTGATCTCAAAATTGAATTCATAGAAAAAAGTTTAAAGCAAAATATTGTTGTTTTTTAATTTAATTATAATCAAAAATTAGAATTTTTTTTGTGTATTCCATTTCTTTGCTTTGTTTTTTTAGATTTTTAATCATTAGTAAAAAATAAAAAACACACATTTGCAAAAATTAAAATAAAATTACTGATCGACAAAACATACAAAAAGCTGGTCCTCATTTCATATATGTGCAGACAAAGTTTATTTTTGTGACTGGCGGGGTTATGTCAGGTCTGGGAAAAGGCGTCACCACATCTTCGATTGCTAAACTATTGCAATTATCTAATCAAAAAGTTTCATGTATCAAAATAGATCCCTACTTGAACTATGATGCTGGGACAATGAATCCTGTGGCTCATGGAGAAGTCTTCGTCACAGAAGATGGAGGGGAATGTGATATGGACATTGGAAATTATGAGCGATTTTTGAATCAGAATATTCCAAAAAATCACAACATTACAACTGCTCAGGTATATTCTGCTGTTATAGAATCAGAACGAAAAGGAGAATATTTGGGAGCATGTGTGCAAATAATCCCCCACATTACCGATGAAATTAAAAATAGAATTAGAAAGATTGCAACCGATGAAGACCTTGATTTTTTGATTGTGGAATGCGGAGGAACTGTAGGAGATATTGAATCCCTTCCATTTTTAGAGGCATTAAGACAAATGAGAGTAGAAGATGGACCAAAAAATGTTATTTTTGTCCATGTTACATTAGCACCTTCATTAGATGTTGTAGGTGAACAAAAAACTAAACCCACTCAACACAGTGTTCAAGAATTACGAAGAATCGGTATCCAACCAGATTTTTTGGCTGTAAGATGTACTCAACCATTGGAGGAAAAAACTAAGAAAAAAATTGCACTTTTTACAAATGTTACATCAGAGGATGTTCTTTCGTGTCATGATGCAAAATCTATTTTTGAAGTACCGCAAATTCTCTATGACCAAGGAATTTTAGATTTTATCTTTACGAAATTTGGAAGAGTTGGTATGGTAAATACTTCTACGAATTGGGATAAGTGGAATAAGATTGCTGAATCTATGGTCAACCATAAAGATAAAAAAATAAAGATTGCAATGGTTGGGAAATATGTGACGTTGGCAGATAGCTACGTAAGTGTAAACCATGCATTAAAACATGCAGGAGCTAGTTTAGGAAAATCAGTAGATATTGATTGGATTGATTCTGAATCAATTAGTGATTATAACAAACTCTCAGATTATGATGGAATCCTTGTTCCAGGAGGATTTGGAATCAGAGGATCAGAGGGAATAATTAAAACCGCTAGTTATGCAAGAGAGAAAAATATTCCGTATCTTGGAATATGTTTTGGATTTCAGCTTGCAGCAATTGCATTTGGACGAGATGTTTTAAAATTAGAGGATGTAAACTCTACAGAAATTAAAGCAGATGCAAAAAATCTAGTAGTGGACTTGCTGCCTGAACAAAAAGAGGTATCAGACATGGGAGGCTCTTTAAGGTTAGGAGGTCATAAAATTAAGGTAAAACCCAATACCATGGCTGGAAAAATTTATGGTTCTGATCAAATAAAAAAAAGGCATCGACATCGCTATGAAATCAACAAAAATTACTTGAATGATTTTGAAAAAAATGGGATGATATTCTCAGCAGAAAGCGATGAGGGGAAGAGAATGGAGATCCTTGAAATTCCAGAACATAAATTTTATCTAGGAGTACAATTCCATCCAGAATTTAACAGTAGACCAGGATTTCCAGAAAAAGCTTTTGTTTCATTTTTAGAATCAGCAGCAAGGTAATTTATTCTATTTTTGAAATTTCATAGATTTTTTGTCTTGCGTCACGTACTGATACTTTCTTTTTCACATATCCCTTGGAAAGTAAATGACTCAAAGCCAACCTCACAGTTCTATCTGGTAAAAGTGTCTTGTTTGATAGATCCTTTTGGGTTAGAGAACCCTCATACTCTAATGTTTTTAAGAGTAATTTTGAGCTTGGAGGCATACTAAGTAATTCTTCGGCTAGGTGAGCCTTTTTTGCTAAAGCAGAAATTGCCGTAGAATCTTTTTTAAGACGAATAATTTTAGCTGGAGGAAAAAACTGCGTGCACTGTACAATTTTGTTTACTTTGTATCGTTCCAATCCGTCTAGAACTACCTCGCAATGCAATCGAGCAGAGATATCATCTATTTCAATGGAACTGTTATTTGATACAATTATTGGTCTTCTATTTACATTCAAAGAATTCACAGAAATAATTTCAAACACCGTAGAATCTTGAAAAATTACTGGACCCCCTGCCGACATTGAATATGCAGAAGAACCTATCGGAGTGGAAATTATTATTCCATCACTACTATCATGCCATACCTCTTCTCCATTAACACTTAGAGTATGTTCCATTAACATTGCGCTCTTTGAGGGAAATACTGCCACATCGTTTAAAACAGGAAAAACATCAGTGCCATCAATTTTGACTCCCAATCGTGGAACTTCCTCTATAGAATAATCTTGTTTTTTTAATCTATTAACATAGGATTGAATTTCTTTAAGATCAATTTGAGCTAAAAATCCCCCATACTCTCCCTCATTAATCCCTAAAACAGGCGATGTTGAATCAAGAGTTCTATGAAAATAATTTCGAATTCCTTTATCCCCTCCAAGTACAATTACACAATCAGATTCTTTCGCTTTTGATTTTGGAGAAATGGTGACGGCCTTTATGTTATTTTCTGAGAGTATTTTTTTAATGATTTTTTGAGAGGTAGAGGATGTACCCGAACCATAAATTCCTATTTGCACAGAAGATTTCTAAGACCATACAATAAAAGGATAAAGCTAAATAGAACGATATTTCATTAAATTGTAAAAATAAGATGCATTGGTTTCGATGGTTCCTTTTTTTGGTATTTTTAAAAGACCTACATTTTTCGAATCAAGTGCTGCCTGCGCAGCTCCTCCCGCAAAGCAAAAAGCCCAAAGAAAATCCCGCTCTCGAAGCATAGAACAACAAAATGTGGCGCAAAAAATATCACCAATTCCAGTTGTATCATAAATTTTTTTATTTGGTAAGGTTATGGAATAAATTCTGTCTTTAACTAACATAGATACTTCAGTTTTATTTGTAAGAATTACATGCCCTACTCCTTTTTTTTGTAATAACATCATAGCATCAGTATCCGAGGATCCTACCAATTGTTGAGCTTCTTCTGGACTAACTTTGATAGTATTGATATTGGATAAATCAAGATCAGTTTTTTCTAAAAAAATTGTTTTCTCAGAATTAATTCTCCTCAAAAATCCTTGAGGATCTAATAATAAAAAATTAGTGTCATGTTTTATTCTATCTAAAGTTTCTGTAGAAATTTCATGAAAAATAGGACTAACTATACAGCCATCTGCATTAGTCCTTGTGTATTCAATAGGATCACATTGATTTTCAAGTTTTAAGGTTCTATCGGGACCAACTATGTTGATGGAAAATTTGGTAGTTTTCTTTTCGCTTAACGCATCTTCAAAATTTATTTTGTTATCTGTTAGATACTGTTTGTGAGGAAAATCTGAACCAAATTTTGTTACAAGTTCAACATCGAATTTAAATTGCCTTGCAGTAATGCCGCCATAGCATGCTGGGCCACCTATTTGTTCATAATTTGAATCACCTATTGTAATAGAATCAATTGCACAATGAGAAAATAAGGCAATCTTCATTTAAGAAATCTTTCTATTTTGATGATTTAGTTTTTTGCTTTTTTTCAAAACAGGACTTGCAAATAATTTCACCCTTTGATAGTACCAGATCTAAATTAGACCCATAACAAATATGACACAAACCCTGCATTTGTCCTCAAATAGTAAGATCAATATCAAGAATTAAAAGATAATGTGTATTTTTTAAAAATTAGGCACAAATTTCAAAAAATTTTCCAATTATACGCAAGAATATAAAGAGGCAAGAGAGATTAGAGGTATGCCACTAAAGCGTGCAAGTAGGGGACGAACCAAGGGAGGAAAAGGATCCACTGGAGTAGTACAATGCACTAATTGTGGACAAACAGTTCCAAAAGACAAGGCAAAGAAGGTAACTTCAAAACTAAATCTAGTGGAGCACACTCTAGCCAAAGAGCTTAGAGCTCAAGGTGCATACATTGCATCACCAACGGTTCTAAAACATTATTGCATATCATGTGCAATTCATTTTAAAATTCTAAAAATTCGTTCTGCAGATAATAGAAGGAAACGGGGAAAACTACGATAAAATTATTCTTCAATATGCTTAGTTGTAAATATCATCCTCTGAATTAATGTAATTGCAGCAATAATTACAACAATGATAACTGCAATTTCCATAAATCCAAAAATTCCAATAATTGCAATTACCAAAAGGCGTTCTGCCCTCTCACCAATTCCCACACCTTGAAGTTTAATATTTAATGAATCAGATTTTGCTCGTGCATAACTGACTAATAATGACAATGTAATTGCAAGCAAAACAAGATAGGGTTCTGCATAACCACCTACTAAAATTCCCAAAAAAATTGCTGTTTCTGCAATCTTATCAAACATTGAATCAAGATATCCTCCTTTTTTGGAGATTTTGCCAGTAGCTCTAGCAACTTGGCCATCTACCATATCAAAAAATCCAGAAACAAGTAATAATAAACCACCAATAATTAACCCATATTCGATTCCCAATCCATATACCGCAGCAGAGCATATAGCAAACAATAGACCAATCACCGTCCAAAAATTTGGAGATAGGCCAGTAGAAGCAAACCCATTCCCTATTTTTTCAAGGGTTGGACGTAATGCCTCTCGTAGATTATTAAGCACGTGATTCTCCCAAAAACCAGGTATATAAAAAATCAGAAAATTTGTTGAGGGTAATTTTATAAAGTTTAAAATTACGGCCATGTCTAGGCATAAATTAAAGACTGTTTTCTAGAATTACACAATTTGTGTGAATGGGGTCATCTACAAAATGATAACAGTTTGAGCACTTGAATTGAGAAGGTTGATCACACATCATACAAGTTGTGAGGACTTGTAGGGTTTCACCACAATTTCGACAAGAATCAACTCTGTTCAATTCTAACATAAAATTTCTCAAAAAAAGAAGATAAAATCTAATCAAAATAAATTGTATTAGGTAAAGGTCAATCTAGTTTAACTAATGTTTAGCTAAATTCAAGGCGATCAGTGTAGAAATTATTTTGGCAGCCAACGAGGCAGTAGAACCATTATCGTATGTGGGATTTAATTCAACAATATCAACTCCTTTAATTTGGTTATTTTCCATTGAGTAGATCATGTCAAATAATTCTCTTGGTGTAATCCCTACACCTTCAGGATTTCCAACTCCAGGAGCAAAGGCAGGATCCAAAACGTCAAGGTCAAAACTAGTATAGAGATTTTCAAAAGTTGAGACATGATCCTTTAAAATTTGGGGGCCTTTACCTTGGCGTATCTCTTTATCTGAAATTGTTTTAATTTTATTTTCTTTCAAAAATTCTAATTCTTCTTTAACAAATGCTCTTGCGCCAACATGTAAAATATTATCTGACCCCCTCTCCTCTACAATTCGTCGAAGATAAGAAGCGTGACTCAATTTGGTTTCAGCATATTCATCTCGCAAGTCATAATGAGCATCAAATACAACAAAACCTGTTTCTTTGGGAAAACTCATCAACGTTCCATAAGTAATCAGGTGCTCTCCACCAAGGAAAAACAATTGCCTGTTTTTTTCCACCAACTCTCCAGTTATTTTTCTGACCATATCCAACATTTTAGTGGCAACCACAGTATGTTTGGTGTTTCCCAAATCCTCGATGTTTACGGCCTCAAGATCTATTTGCAATTCTGGATGAAATATTTCAATATTGTTAAAGGCATCACGAATTACATCTGGACCAAATCTACATCCAGGCTTGTAGGAATGAGTGGAATCAAAGGGGATTCCAAATATTGTTGCTGCAGGCTCTCCCTCATCTGAAGAGGATATGAGTGGGTTTTTGTCTAAATAAAATTCTAGAAAGCTCATTTTTTACACCATTAATTGTGGTCTTTGGGATAGAAGTTTTGGCGTGTTTAGTCCTGAAAATGGTTTGTTTTTTGTTTGATCATTAAACTCCGCAATGAAGGTATCAAAGGATAACTCTCTAACATCACCTGTTTTTCGATCCCTAATGCTGAGGTTTTCAGAAGTTGCTTCTTTTTCTCCTATTACCAAAATATATCGTATCCATTCTTTTTCAGCTTCTCTAATTCGTTTTCCAATACTATCATTTCTATCATCAATATCAACTCTGATGTTTTGGGAAGAAATTTTTTGGGCCAAGGAATTACAAATGTCAATAAAATCATCTGTAAGAGGAATTATTCTTACCTGAGTTGGAGATAGCCATAAGGGTAGTTGTGGTTTACGTCCTTGTTTTGAATCAAATGCCGCCTTTTCTAAAAGAGCATAGATGATCCTCTCAATTGCCCCACTAGGAGAATTGTGTAAAATAATTGGATTTCTTTTTACATTATTCTCATCTACAAAATCAATGCCATAACGTTTTCCATTTTCAACATCAATTTGATCAGTAGAAAGAGCAGATGCTTTTCCAAGATTATCAATAAAGTTAAATTCCCATTTTAAAACAAAGTAGAAAAATTTCTCCTTCCACATTTCAATCAAAACGGGCTTTCCGAGTTTTTTTACTAGTTCTTGGACTGTCTTCTTGTTTTCATTATAGAAATCCTCGGTGAATCTAATTGCCATTTCATAATCGGATTCTTCAATTCCTAATTCATTGAGAACACTTTGTGACAAATCAAATCTTGTTTGAATTTCCTGTATTGATTGATCTAAATCTTTACAAAATGCATGGCAATCAGGCATAGTAAAAGCACGAAGTCTTCTTAGTCCTACTAATTCTCCCGATTGTTCACGTCTAAAACTATACCTTGTAAGCTCGTATAATCGGTAGGGAAGATTTTTGTAGGATAATTGAAATTCATTTGCCATCAAAAATTGACCAAAGCACGCGGCGAATCTCAAAAATAATTTCTTACCTTCAGAATCTATATTGTATTGTCTTGCGGGAAATCTGTTAAAGTAGCTTACCATGCTCGGATGATGTGAATCATACATGATTGGAGTTTCAACTTCATAACCACCATACTCTTTGACTCGTTTTGTCACATATTGTTCAATTAAGGATTTAATCAACCGTCCATTAGGAAAGAATCGCATATTTCCCGAATCTGATGCAGGTTCATAATCGGCTATTGCCAGTTTTTTCATCAAAGCAACATGTGGAGGTGGCTCATCTACGCTTCTCTTTTTTGCAGATTCGTATTTTGATAAAATTTCTAATTTTTTATGATTGGCAAAATTAAATTCAGACATTGGAGTCATTGTACCATCTGGAGATAAAATATTCCAAAAGGATTTAATTTTAGATTCAGACTTTAGCGCCTCAGAGGTAGCTTCTTCTTCTGGTTTTTTTCCTTCTAAAAATTGAGTTTCTTTTTTGGTAATTACTTTGGAGCTTTCGGCCAATGGATGACCTTTTACCTGAATTTTATAGGATTTGGTCCAACCAAAAGGAGAATGTGATACCTCTAGTTCACTTGCCGAGGATTCCATTTCTTTTAGCAATGAAATCGCCAAGTAGGGAGGGGCAAGGTTTGAGCTAAGATGAGCATAAGGATAAAGCAATAATTTTTTGCATCCTATTTTGTCCATCGAATTTTTAATTTGAAAAATTGCATCTTCAGCTACAGATGAATCATCATCCTTTTCTACTGCCACGAATGCCACAACTAATTCCTCTAACCTGATAGTGTCAGTAGAAACATCTTCTTCGGCGCTTTTAATCTCCTTTTTTGTAGGAGTGTACTCTATACTATCACAATGAAGTTGTAAGATACGCACGATAAGTCATGTTTATTGTGTTATAAATATACGATTCTTTCTGGAACAAAAAATTCCGAGTAATGCTGATTTAAGAATTTTTTATTGCCTTTTCAATCAAGTTCCGTAATTCTTGTCGATGAGTTTCAATTATTCCTCTAATTTCAAAGGAATCAACAAATCCCCCAGCTGAAGCCCTCGAGGCTTTTAAAAGAAAATGAAGTGATCCTTCTTCTAATTTACCCACATAGTAACCATACAAAAAGTCTAATTCGTTCTCACATTTCCAAACTTGGGTGGTTTTCAAAAAAGTTTCTTTGATTTCAAAAGGAATTTCTTGTAATCTATGTTTGACATAATTATCCAACGACTTGTGAATTGAAGAATCATTTAACATGATAATCTAGAAAAAAATGACTCTTAAAAAATTTATCAAAATAAATTATTTTCAAAAAAAATGAAATATTTCTAATCTTAAATTCTACTTTTAAGAGCGATTATGGACCTGAGAATCAAAGCAGATAATCCTAAATTAGAAATTAAAAATTCAACAGCCCGGTTTAAGGAATTTTTGCCACGGTACCCTTCATCATATAACATTTCGATAGAACCCTTATCTGTTTGAACAAATGAGGTGATTAGAGAAAACGGCCCTAATTTTTCCTCTGTTTTTTCGACATAAAGCCGTAATTCTACAAGGTTTACCAAAAATCCTTGTTCTTTGAAATCACCAGTAGAAAAAAGAACTTCAATTTGATCCGGTTTACGGTCTACTCGTTTAGGATTATGAAGATCAATAATGTTCATACCATAATTGTTGATTCCTCTTACATAAGAGGCATTTGAGTTTTAAATATAGTTAGAAAACATGGTTCTTAATTCACTGCGATCCCTTTCTAAAATTTAAATTAAATTTAAAACAGATTGAAAAAAAACACAAGTATTAATTTACAGTTAGATTAAAGTTTGAAAAGTGGACGCGCACAAATTTCACGGAAAAGATATTCCTCATATTAAACTCGACCCAAAAATGACAATTGAAGATCTGGTGGAAGTTTTTTCAGGATCAGGGTTTAATGGGAGACAACTTGGAGACGCAGCAAAACTATATGCAAAAATGATTAAAGAAAATGCCACTATTTGCCTCACTATTTCAGGTGCCATGACTCCTGTAGGATTTGGTGGAATAATCAAATCTCTAATTGAACGTGGCTTTGTCGACTGGATAATAACTACAGGCGCAAATGTTTACCACGAAGATCACTTTGCCTGGGGTTTGCCCGTAAAACAAGGTAGTTCTGAAGTGGATGATATGAAATTATACGAAAATGAGATAGTTCGGATTAGAGATGTATACATTAAATTTTATGAAACCTTGGAAGCACAAGACAAAATAATTCAAAAAATGTTTGGAAAAGACTTTCCAGATGAACCATTTACAACTGCCGAATTTTGCAATTTGATGGGTAAACTAAGTAAGGAAAAATCAAAACACCCTGAAAAAAGCTTCATAACTACTGCATATGATTATGATGTTCCAGTATACATTTCAACAATGAAAGATTCCTCTATTGCATTAAACTTGGCAGTACAAAGATTACACGGAAAAATATACAATTTAGATTTTGTAAGAGAAATTATAGAACAAGCCGCAATCCTATTTAATTCAAAAAAATCAGGAATCTTAGAACTTGGAGGAGGAGTTCCAAAAAATACTGCCCAACAAACGGGACCACTACTTGATCAAATCCTTGGTAGGAATGACGGAGGACAGGACTACATTATTCAGATAACTGATGCAAGACCCGATACAGGTGGCCTTTCGGGAGCAACTCTTCAGGAAGGAAAAAGTTGGGGCAAAGTTCAAGATTCTCATGAGGGAATTATCACAGTTTATGCAGATTCAACAATTGCATTTCCAATCTTAGCATTATACGTTTTGAGTAATCAGAAAACAAGAAAACCAAAAAGACTTTACAAAAAAATAGGGCAATTTTACGAAACCCTAAGTAAGGATTATTTCAAAAAACCGAAACAATCTAAAAAACAACAAAAGGAGAAACGAAATAAAAATTAGAATTTGTCGAAACGGGCACGTTCAAGTTCCCTATCATCTTTAGATTCTTTTTTGTACTCTTTGTAGTGCTCCTTGCACAAGACGCTCTTTTTCCCAGCTGAGTTTACCCTAAGATGTGCATTTTCCACCTTGGTGGTGTTGATTGAGCGAGCACCATCATTTTCACAGCCTTCAACATTGCATTTTGCACCCTTTGAAACAAGCCCCATGAAATTCATTAGAATGAATGTTATTTATATTTGAAAATTTTCGTATTCTAAAAAATTTGATCTGTTTTAAAATTATTATCTCAGACATTTCTTGAATACATCGTTTATAAGAGGAATTTTTTTTCAAGAAAATATGGCTGGAACAAAAAAAGCAAGTCCATCTACTCAAAAAGATTCAAAGAAAAGTAAAAAAGACAAAGGAGAAGGTGGCCCAAAAAAGGCAGAAATTACAGTGGTTATAAATGAAAAAGAAGCTACAAAAATTGTGCAAAACTCCAAAGTCATTACAGTTCATGAATTAGCAAGACAAACAGGAGTTAAAGTTTCAGCAGCAAATGTATTTTTAAAAGATTCCCTAAAAAAAGGAATCATTAAAAAAATAGGTGGATTTAGCGGCCATTATATTTATCAGCCAGTATCCTCATAAAGCAAAAAAACATCACCGGGTTCTAGTTCTTTTAACCTATCTGTATTATCTTTTAACCTGCCAATTGGCGTCAAAGTTTTACCAGGTATTGAATCGTTAATAAAAAAACAAATGCTCCCCGAAGAAGATAAAAAAGCCATGTCACCTTTTTTGAATTCTTTTCTCGCTCTTTCAGTCCCAGAATCAATCGTTGTTTCAAAGTAAGCAATATTTTTTCCCATTAAATGAGCATGACCCTCAAGAGGCAAAGACCTCATAATTGTTCCAACGGTTCTTGGAGACAGGTGACGTTTAAGATCACATGGAATTTTAGCCTTGTCTTTAATTTCTAAAATGAGTCGTTTTTGGGATACAGAATTATGACTCAATTTTTATAATTAATTAGTAGGAATATAAATTACTTAACTTCTTTTTGTATTGATCAATTGATATAAAATATATTATTATTAGAAGATAAACTAATTATTAAAACGAATAACTTTTAACTTAATTATGAATTAGTTTGATTTTTTGTAGGACATATAGCCTTTAAAAAAATTTTTAAATTAGATCTCTTTGGATAAACGAGTAGATCTTTTCGTTTTTTTACCGCTTGACAAATACTTGTAAAGTATTGCAGGGATTGCTACAACTAGCATAGCACTAACCCATAAAGCGTCATTCCAAAAACCATTAAAATATACCATTACGTGCGCAATACAGCCTAAAAGTATCATTCCCTTTAGAATGTCGTTTGTTGTGAATTTCATTTTTATAAATTATCAATATTAGAAATTAATAATCACTTGCATGTAAGAAAATATTAAAACAGTAAAAAAAGAATCCATTTTTTAATATCTTAGTTAAATTTTCTAGGAGGTCATTTTATCTAAGGAATATGTCCATTTTTCATTATCCCTTTCAACAAGGTACTAATCTACCTGTTTCAATTGATCTTGATCTTTAATTTCCCAAAACTTATCATATTTTATAAAAAAATTTAAAAATAAAAATTCTAACTACCATCATGGTCAGAGTTACAGAATGCTTTGAATGTGGGGCTAAGGAAAATAAAGTACAATTGGTGTTTTCTCCGAAAGGTCCCATTTTATGTAAAAAATGTAGTGAAAAAATGAAAAAATGATTAATATGAAATTAGAGTTAAATTTGCAGTTTATGAAATTGAAGATATTCTTTTTATTCTAAGCACAAATCCTTTATGTGAAGAATTTGTTGGAATATATTACGCTTTGAGAGAATTTTGATACTTGTCTAGTACTAAGGAGACTGCGATTGTCGAAACACCAGAATCAGATGCAATTGAAGGGAATGAATCGAATTTAGACGTAAACGTTGGTTTGGACAAAGCCCTGGCAACATATCGAAAATTGACCGAGGGTGGAAAGGATGCAGAACCATTAACAGAACAGCAAGAATCTGCCCTTGAAAAAAGATTGGTTGAAATTGAAAATAGGGAGATTATTGATACAGTTGAAGAACATGAATCAGTTGAAATTCCCTGTGAAAAGGGAAAAATTACTATTGGACCACCTACGCTTACAAGATTTGAAAAGGCCAGAATCATGGGTGCAAGAGCATTACAATTATCTTTAGGAGCACCACCATTCATCCCGATTCCTAAAAATGCAAGAATTTCCCTTGATATTTCAATGGAAGAGTTGGAGCAAAAAGTAATTCCTATCACCATAAGACGAGTGCTTCCAAACGGCGATTATCAAAATATTCCAATTAATTATTTTGATTAAATGGACCAATCGTCGATAAAACTTAAAAGAACTCAAAATTCCTGAAAGATTGAACAATGCTCATGGAGGAGATAAAGGAAGAAAGCGGTCAAGAGCAGATCGAAATATCAGAAGGTGCTGTAATTACTATTCATAATGACCCAGTCATGCAATCAGCTTTAGATGCAATTTCTATTTTTGGAAAACATAAAGAAATTACAATTAAAGCCAAAGGAAATTCAATCCCAAATGCCGTAGCTGTTGCTAACATCATAACGGAAAATATTTTGAAAGGAAATTCAAAAATTCAAAAAATTACAGTGGATAGTGAACCAATTCAAGAGTTGGGACAAACCCAATCTAATATTGAAATAATTTTAAAGAAAATTTAGTATACGCTTCCAGGACCCTTTAGTAGCATATTTTCGCATTCTTTGCAAACTTTTTCATCGATGTTTGACTCCAAATTATGGTGTATTTCGCAAATTAACAAACTTGATTTAATATAGTTACAAAGTCCGATGAATTTGGAGAGACTTGAAGGAGTATAAGCCATGTCTGAAGATAAATTATCTGTTAATTCGTTAATTAAATTTGAAACTTCTGGTTCGGATAAAAGTTTAGTTATCAATGCAGGATCGCCGCGAGTTCCTCGGATATAGTTGCTCACTGCAGCTTGAGTAACACCCAACATTTTCGAGATTTCTTCTTCACGTATATTATGGTCATCTGCCAATTTTTTGGCAAGAATGGCTCGCAGAGCAGGAATCAGAGTTTTTGATTCAATTTCTGCTGGAAGTAGCATGAATCCAAAAGTAGCGTATACTTGATTTAAAGTTTGCAATAACCTTCTTTCATAAAAAATATTTGTGAGATTTTTTGTGGCTAACCTATTATAGTTTCAAACCAGAATTCTTTTGTTGGAAGAGAGTTCCAAAAATTTGTTTAAAAAAATAAAAGAGGCATGTGATTCCTGTAAAGCCGACACAATTTCTCTTTCAGGAGGACTTGATAGCACCATATTGGCATATCATCTAAAAGAAAAAAAACTAAAGGCTATTGCCATAATTGCAAAAGATTTTCCAGCCGATGATCTTACTTATTGTCAATTAGTCTCCAAAGAATTCGATTTACCCTTAACGATAATCAATGTAGATATGGCAGAAATTTTAGATGCCATTAAAGGCACAATATCGATTTTGAAAAACTTTAACGATATTGAAATTAGAAATAATATTGTAATGTATCTGGGCATAAAGTGGTCAAGAGACAATAAATCCAATGGAATAATAACAGGAGATGGAGCCGATGAGTTATTTGCAGGATATAGGTTTCTTATAAGAAAGCCAGAAGAGGATCTTGAAAAGGAAATCCAACGAATTTGTTCTGTTATGCACTTTCCAACCCAAAAAATAGGTAAGGCCCTAGGAGTGCAAGTAGAATCACCATTCCTGGATGAAAGAATAATTGAATTTGCGAAGAAAATTCCAGTCAACCTAAAGGTAAGAACTGAAAACGATAAAAGATACGGTAAATGGATCCTTCGAAAAACCTTTGAGGGAAAAATTCCAATTCAAATTGTATGGAGGGAAAAATCAGCAATGCAAGATGGAGCTGGTACCAGTGGCCTGACAAAATTTTTTGATCTAATAATTAGTAATGAAATTTATTTAGAAAAAAAGAAGAGAATCGAACAAAAAGATGGGATAAAAATAAGATCAAAGGAATCCATGTATTATTTTGAAATTTACAAAAAGCTTCACGGACTATCTCAAAATAAATCATTTTTTCCTGGCTCTTGTCCTTATTGTCATTTCAATACGGAAAATTCTAAATTTTGTAGAATGTGTGGGGCTTTTCCAATCTAAAGATTTTTTTTCCACTTTCGTGGCTTTTTTAAGAAAATCCTTCTACAACCATTACAACAGAAAAAAATTTTTTTGCCATCATATTCATGAGCAACAGCGAGATTTTCATCTAGCTCAATTCCACAGACTGGATCAACTGGCACAAAATTTCAACTGATCGTTTCTATTTATATCTAGGGAATTATTTTTTTGAATTTTTAGAATTTTTAAAGGATTTAAAATTCTCCAAGGGGATTTTTGCTTTAGGTAAATCAAAAAAGAAGGTAGTTCCTTGATTGATTTTACTTTCAACCCACATTTTTCCTCCTAGATGTCTCACTATTCCCTCACAAATAGAAAGTCCCAGTCCGCTTCCTTCCTTTTTTCTTTTTGAAGAGGTATCAACTTGATAAAATTTTTTAAAAATATTTTTTTGCATATCTTCAGGGATACCTATTCCATTATCCCGCACAAAGAAAGTCACATTCTCTGAATTATCAATAGTTCCAATTTCTATTACTCCATTTTTTTCAGGAACAAAAGATAAGGCATTTGAAATCAAATTTGAAAAAACCTGAGAAATCCTATCAACATCAGAAAAAACCATTTCGCTGGTTTTTAGAATTATTATTAATTTTACGTCTTTATTCTCACAAATTGGATAAAATGCTTTATAGGAATTTTCCACCAAAATCTTAGCGTCTAAAATTTCCTTTTCAACAGATAATTTTCCTAAGTCGATCTTCTCAGCAACTAAAACATCCTGAATTAATTTCTGTAATTTTTGAGTAGAAATAGTAATCTCATTTAATGCGTCAAGTTGTTTTTCGTTAAGTTTTCCCATCATGTCCTCTTTTTTTAACATTTGAAGATATCCCATAATTGGCATAATTGGTGTTTTTAGTTCATGAGAAATCATTGACATGAATTCAGTTTTTCGAGTGTCCATTTCTTGCAAGTTTAGATTTAATAGTTTTTCTTTTTCAAGTGCTCCACCTACTTTTTTTGCCATATCTTCAAAATTTTTATTTAGAGTTTGCAATTCTAAAATACCTTTATCATCCAAAGAATTTTTTGTAATAAAATTATTCTTTGAAAATTCATTCATTCGCTTGGCAAGTAATTCTATTGGTTTCGTAATATTATTTGAAATGTAAAATGTTGCAAACAAGGTACCAACAGATACTATGGCTGAAGAAATTAAAATTACTAAACCAACACTCTCGTCTTGAGTCGTAATATAATTTAAAAATCCTATATAAAATATAATAAAACTAGTAATACCAAAAATTAGAAAGAGTGCCTGTTTGATTTTTATCATTGGTATTCAAAATAGTCTAATTAGTGATGTCGGTAATTTTGGAAAGTAGTTGATCAATATCTACGGGCTTTTGCAAACATGAAGAAATACCTAAATCCTTGAATTTACGAATAGTTTCAATTGGGATATTTGAGGCAGTCAAAATGATTATTTTAGACAATTGTGATGGATCTTCATTCTGAAGAGTATCAAGAATTTCATATCCATCACATTCTGGCATTGCAAGGTCTAGCACTATGGAGTCAAATTGATGGGTCTTGATTAATTCAACTCCCTCCTTTCCATCGTTTACAACTGTACATTCATGATTACTCATATCAAGAAAAGATGAAATCATCTTTGTTATCTGCTCATTATCATCAATAATTAAAACATTTAATCTTGATTCATTTTGATTTTCAGGTGAGGATATTGTGTTACTCATTTTTTCCACCCTTCTTTACCATAAGATTTTGTTGCAAATAATCTAAAATTACTTTTTCTTGTTCAATTTCTCTTAATCGATGATCATAGTCTTCGCTCATATTTTTAGTGAATTTATTTTCTTTTTCTAAAACAAATGCAGATTTTCTCCAAATTAATTTGAAAAGAGATTTTAGGGTAGATACAAAGGATTTTGAATCAGTCCATATTGCCATCAGTTCTGAACTTCCGCTATTGATGAAAAACACTACCTCAGAATCATCTTTAATTATAAACGAAAAATTATGTCTATTACTTTCATCTAATTTCTTAATGTTGTTTAGAGGCAAACCATCCAACGCAAATTTTCCTTTTTTGGAAAAAGTTGTGAGGACCTGAAGCTCTGCTTTAGTCTTTTTAAGTAGATTTACAAATTCAGTGTGGTAGAATTTAATAAAATTAGTATCAGAACCTAAAACTAGCATTTCCTTATCGGCAGTCTTTACCATACGTTCGATTTTTACCAAAATTGAATTTCTTCCTTGAAGAATTTGGAATTTATTCCCATCAGGGTTTTCAGATTCCTCAACATGTTTTGGAATTGTCTCCCAAAGAGTTAGTATTTTTTCTTTTTTTAATTCTAAATCAGATATTCTCTTTTTTTCATTATCAATTACAATAGTTAGAGCATCATCAATTGGAACAGAATTAAATTTGGTTGGTTTTCCAAAAATTGAAAAAATAATTCCTTTTTGTTCTAAAGAATTTAACAAATGGTATGACTCAGTCCTTGGTATATTGAGACTTTTTGAAATAGCAGATGCTGTTTTCTCCCCTGTTTTGGTAAGGAAAAGATAAACCTTAGATTGATTTGGGGTTAGACCATATTGAATCAAATTTTCATTGATTTTTTTCATTGACTCTTTATGATCATTTCCTAGAACTAGGTTTTCAATCAAAGCTTCTTCCATTGTCATGTTTTTTTAATACAGTGTTGGGAACTTAAGGTCATGTCTGTTATACGATATTACAGATAAATTGGCAATCAAGCCTATTTTTTAATAAAAAATTAAAAAACTATACTGGAAGGATTTTATTTTGTCATAGAATCATACTAATAAAAATTTTTGAATGGACATTTCAAGAGTGAATTATTTTTAGAATTTTTTTGGGAAGAATACCATAATCAGCATCAGGTTCTGATACAACATATAAAATATCTTCACCTATAGGAAAACTCATTGCAAGAGCTCGTTGTCTTGAGGCCATTGCAAAATTAACAGGGCCTAATTGTTTATCAAATTCTTTTCTCATTTTTACCCTTAATGCTAGTTCCATGAAGATCATTTCATCGTCTTTTTCACTTTCAAGGGGTTCAACCTTTTCTTTCATTCCTCCGGCAACCAGTCTACCACGCTCGTTAATAACGCCGGCAAACCTAATTTTAGGATCAACGGTCATAATTGAATCACATATTTTTTTATAATCAAAAATCTTACCAGACAAATTTATCGACCTATCTGTTTTAGTTCCCTCTTATTAGCTTTCTAAAAATTCTGTAAGATAAAAATAAAAAACAGGCTAGAATTATTCTGTGAGTTTCTTTACAAGGGAAATAAATTCATCATTAGTTAGTGGAGAAAGTTTCATTATCTCTAGATTTTCTGAGGTGTGCTCGGGTGATTTTTGACCAACCAAGGGAGCCAAAACACCTGGGCTGGACCGAATAAATTGTAAAGCTCGGATAGGAGGGCTTAGATCATTAAACTCAGGCATAACGCCTTGGGCTAAAAGTCTGCCCTGCATAAATGGGACACTGGTAAAAACACCGACATTTAATTTTAATGCCGCTTCTAAAACAGAAATAAATGAAGTATCAAATAGTTGGTTCTTTTTTAACAAAGCTTGATCATAATGCATGTTAAAGGGTAATTGGATGAATCGAAAACCATGGTCTTCACCTCCAACCTCCTTTGCAAGTTCTATTGTATCTTGTAAAGATAGATATTGAGAGTTATCATCTGGAACACGAAAGCATTCCCAGGTAGCCATTCCATAAAATTTGATTTTTTCCTCTTTTCTCTTTTGTTCATAAAATTCAAAAACCAACTTTAGGTTTTTTAAAAATTGCTCCTTTGAAATATCCTTAATTTGGCCTTCAACTGCATTGTGTAAATACAACAAATCAATGCATTCTACGCCTAAATTCTTCAAGCTGCGCTCAAGCTGATCTGCTAGATATGGTATAGTCATACAATGATATCCTGAGGAAACGTCTCCTTCCTGAATTATTCCCTTACCAGAATACTCCGTCTTGACATATTCCCAAAATTCTTGTTTTACATCGGCATCATTTGTAAGGTAACCGTTTTTTGTACACAAAAAAACCTGATCACGTGTCGTTTTTTTTTCATCTATTAATTCAGATATCGCCATCCCAACTGAGCGCTCGGCCTTTTGAGCACGATAATTAATTGCAGTATCAATCACATTAATTCCACTTTCCACAGATTGTTTTACCGCATTTGTTACTGCTTTGTCTGTCTTTTCATCAGGATCTCCAAGATAGGTGCCAATTCCAATATTTGATAAAGTAAGTTTTTGAAATTTTTTAAAATTTAATGGATTTGCATTTGAATTGTTTGCAAATTTTTCTGTCCCTTCAGGTGTTGCAAATCCGGCAATCATATTTTCCCCCATAAAACGTTGAATTTAATTGTACAAATTTAAGGATAAATACCAATCAAGATTCCAATTACAAATAAGATACCAGTTAACCTACTATACATCAAAGTTTTTGACATTGATGGAAACAACAAATCAGAATTTTTATAATTCTTCCTAAGCCCCATCCCTGCCAATATTATCAACGGAATCGGCACTAATGCAATTAGGACAGATGTGGGGAATAGTTGTAAGACAATTCCAAATATTAAACATCCAACTGAAACAATTGGAAACACCCAGAATACTAAAGTGGCATTTTGCTTTCCCACTGCAATAACCAAAGTTTTCCGACCTTTTGATTTATCAGCCTCAAAATCGGGAAAAGATGCTATAAAGAGAACTAATGAGGATAAAACGCCAACTATAATTCCACCCAAAGCTGCTTCTGTGGTTATTTGATTTGATTGGATAAAATATGTTCCAAGTACAATCATGGTTCCTTTAACGGCTACAAAAAATTCTGCAAGGCCAGAATCCACAATTTTGGTGGAATAAAAATAAATTGAAAAAATTGCAAATGCAAGAATGACTGCAATCATCCATCCATCAGTAAACACAAAAAATAAACCAATTGCTCCACCGATTATTAAAAATGCAATTCCCGCCCGATAAACTGAGGATGGTTTTAAGAGTCCTTCAGGTAGGACGCCAGTTCCACCGCTCATTTTAGTTCTCTTTGTACTAGTGTCAATTCCTCGTTTATAATCCCAAAAATCATTTAACAAATCAACACTAGCATGCAAAGCCATCACCCCTGCAAAAGTCAGAACTGCCGAAAAAAAATCAATCGATCCATTCAAGTTCCAGTTTATTGCAAGACCAACTGACACTGCAATAACTGAAGCTAAAAGAAATCTAATGCGTATAACCCTCAACCAAACTGTAATCATCAAGTAATTGAAAAGAAAAGAATCTAATTAAATATCCTCATCTTCCCAAGGCTCTTCTTCTTCATCCAAAGGTTCCTTTGATTTTTTAAGGAACAAGCCTACTACAACTGCCACTATGACAATACCCCCAATTATCACATATACTAGCTCTTGTGGCAATTGAACCTCTTGAACTCCTCCTGCAGGAGTATCGACGAGAATATCATAGCTGTCATTCCCAGGTCTATATCCTTCTGCAGTTGCAGAAAAGTCCAGAGGTATTTCAGGACCATTCAAAGCAGTAAGAGTAAAAGTAGCACTTCCGTCAGAACCCGTTCGAACTAAATCAGGATTTACAGTGGCATTTACATTAGAAGTAATCCTTACAGTTGCTCCTGCGACAGAATCAGCAGTATCATCATCTACAAATATCTTTACCATAACTTCTTGATTTACTGGCATTGGTTCGACCAAACCGCTAGTAACAATAGTCAATGAAGATGAGGAGGTAGATGTACTAATTGTAGATTCACCTCCCACTACACCTCTTGCAGTAGAGGAAATAAGAGCCGAACCCATGTTACGAGTGGTTTCGATTGGAAATTCAGCATAGGAATCACCTTGTTTAATTACAGCATCACCCAATGTTCGCACGATTCCCTCATTTGATGAGATGATTTTAGCTCGAATATCCTTAAAGGATTTGATTGGGTTTCCCTGGAGGTCAACCATCTGGATTACACCAACATGATTTTCTTTTTCGATGTCTAGTTTGTCGAGTGGAAATAAAACGTTGATTTTTGAGGATAACTGAGTTTCAAATAGACTGGTGGATTCCAAAGATAGGTCTGCGTCTTGACCAATTGGAGCTACTTTGAGAACCACTGCACCTCCATCGACAAGAGAAAATGATTCACTTTGAAGGTTGGTATGTCCAAATGTAGAGCCTTTTACAATATCCACGACACCGTTACTAGGTGTAATTAAATACCGTTTATCTTCTTCAAGAACTTTGGGTCTATCACTTGCATCCAAAGCTACCAAGAAGACATCAAATGATCCGTCACGGTTAATTAAAATTGTGTCTTCCCCAGTAGGCGAAAATGCTTTAATCTGTTTTTGTTCCAAAGAGTTCACTACTTCAGTTCTAATCGACCCTGATCCTACGCCTTTAATTTGTGCAGAAATTAAAAACTCTCCACTTTTTTGAGTTGTCTCTATCTCAGCTACCCCGTATGAATATGAGGGACGAATATTTCCAGCATCTACTACCTTGCCTAGTGTGGAATCCTCAGAAATCACATCTAAAAGCTGGATTAATCCTGTAGCACGATAATCTTCATTTGCTTGAATTGGATATTTGTTACCCTCTTCAAGATGGTTAATATCCCAAACTGTTACATCACAATCATCAGTATCAATATCAGTATCAGTTCCTGTTTGAGTTGTGTCTCCCTCAACATCACCAACACCTCCAATATCTTGAGTAAGCTCACCCTCTCGTCTGAACTCTTCTTCTTCAAATTGTTGGTCTATGCAAGCCTCCACATCCATTTCCTCGAATGGACTATGCTCATCTAGATCATCATCATCATCATCCTCCTCTATGGCAATCTGATATGCAAAAAGAGCAGTGGAATTACTTGGAATTTTTAAAGGCCCAAAGAGTTGAACAGACTTGTCATCAGTTGCCTTTACAACTCGTGAAGACGTTATTAAACTTCCAGCACCGCTTATTCTTTGATCCTCAATGCTGATAGATTCTCCTACAGTTTGAAACTTGTCAATGGCAACACCCATACCAGCAGAGCTAACACCAATTAAAAGGTCATTACTAACTAAACCGATTAAATCCAAATTTTGCTTAAAGTGATAACCAAATTCTCCTTTCTTGATTACCATGTTAGTCTCCTCCATTGTATCATCTAAATCATCACCAAGGTAATCTTGGTTATTTGAAAAAAACTTTAGTGGAATATCTTCAGAGGCTACTGTTGGATCACCATTTGAATCCACAACGCTAACAAAAATATCTATAGTCCTGTCGATTTCAGCTGGAATCAAATAAGGATAAATGTTGAGATTCAAAGCAGCAGGAAGAGTAGAAGATATCGATATGCTCACTGCGGTATCAAGTTGAGTATCGGCTTGAATTGCCCTCAAGTATGCATTTCCTACTTTTTCAAATGTTGTAATAGTACCCCAAGCATAAAATTCTCCGGATTTAATTACTAGTTTGTCCTCATTAGGAACTGCGAGAGATTTTTGATAATCTAAAATTATTTCAATATCATATGGTGCACGAACAATCTGATCATCACTAGTTTTCAAAACGGCTGAAAATGGCATCTCAGAATTTACATGCATTTTCTCTGTTGGTATATTTAATTCTAGAACCAAGTCATCAGGAAGGCGAGAATTATCAGAGCCAACCTGAATATCAGTAAATCCAATTTGATTTTTTAATTCAGCAGTAATTATAGTTTTACCGTTTTGACCAGTAGTTATATCGAATTTAGCAAAATCAGCGTTTGCAGGAAAAATAATTTTTTCTGGAACTGATGCAACAGATGGATTGTCAGAGGTTAAGTATACATCAACATCATCAAAAGTTGAAATGGCTACTCCATTTTTATTTAAAATGTAGACATATCCTATTGGATATGTTTCTGAACCCTCCGACACATGAGAAGGCGTAATTGCAACATGAATATTAAATGTAGAAAGGGTATCAAGATTTTGGGCAGAGGCTACTTGTAAATTCCCACTTGCCAATAATGTTAAGGATAAAAGTAAAACTATTGCTGTCTTTTTGGTTTTTGTTTTTGTTTCTTTTTTCATTTTTTCTCCATAAAAAAAAGGTGGAGTTATCCACTTTGTTGACCTGCAATAATTGTTCCGACAAATATAGAGCCTGTTCCAGTTTCAATCTTAAACTGTGCGTCTCTACCATCTGACATTCCTCTATCCAGATTTACTAGGATAGTTGCTTCTTCACCTGCTTCCAAAATTGGTGCGGCATTGGTTTTTACAACACCAGTAGTACCGACTACACCATTTGTAATGATGATAAATTCACCTTGTGCTGGTGGAGTTGCTGTGTATGCACCTAGTGTTGCAGTTGGAGCTGTTGTTGGATAATTGTATACCACTCCTGCAACGCTAATTTCTTGGAGAGTTATTGCTTGAGCACTTTGATTTTGTACATAGATACCAATTCTGTCACCAATTGCTATACCGTCTGTAGATGATGCTTGATCAAATGGGGTAGTAGCATTAGTTGAGAAGATGCCATCATGAAGTGTCAATCTTAGAGTGTCGGATGCGTCATAACCAATAATTTCAACGGATTCAATTTGTGGTGAACCGCTGACTTGGGCTTGGCTGAAGAATCCTTGTGAGAACACAAAGATGATACTTCCGCCAACGACTGCAATTGCTACCAAAAGTAGGGTTGCTATGACTGGAGCAACTGCTCTTCTGGAGGCCATTTTTCTATTTTTTGTATGTAGTTTTGTCATTATTGATATGCTTCAATTTGTATTGGAGATATAGATGTATTTGTGCAAAATGAACTACATAATTTAGTCATAATTTTGTGACAAAAATTTTGTTACAAAAATGATGGATAAACGATTTGATCTGTTCACTACTGAGGGTTGAAATTAAACATTTTTAATAAAATAAATGAATTTCGCCATCGAGGACAGACAATAGGGGAAATAACCGTGTAGGGGCTCTGGTGTTTTTTTAGTATGAAGTTAATCATAATCCTCGGGTCTTGTAAAATAGATTTTTTTTTGATTTACAGTCCTAATTATTATTGTGACAGACATGATATCTAATTCCAAATCTCGAAAACTGAGATATTATCAGTAATACAATGTGAGTAAAAACCCAAAATTTTTCCCTAATATCAAATTTATTTTATAAATTTTTTTTATTCAAGGTTTTAAAAAGACCTCATTTTTTGAGGAAAAGGATTAGCAGATTTTGGAAATAATTTTTTTTCTGATAAATTTTGAATTATAATTTTAAAAAATAATTATTTTATGGTTTTCCAATTTTCATTATGGATATCCTGTAACATTTCCAATTACATGAATTACAACTTCTGATAGCGGACCTACTGATTCACCTGCGTTTGTAATTCCGTTCCCCAGTACATACATTATGTACAATCTCTCAGTTTTTTCCTCAGGAGCCGTGGAATTAAAAGTAATTGTAGCAGTGTCTGGATTTCCCGCAGAACCGATAGTTTGGTTCAAGAGGCCAATTATTTGATAAGAGCCATCACTGTGTGGGATAATTTGTGGTTCGGTTGCATTTTTATAAACATTAGTTGTTTTGGCATCATTAATGACCGGTAGTCCCCACAGTCTTGGTACATTAATAATAAATTCGGTGTCCTGTGCCATGTAAGAGCCATCATTATCATCCATATCGGCCATTACCACAACAAATTCATGTGAAGTTCCATTTTTCAGGCCGTTCACGTGACCTCGAATATCAGCAGAGTCTCTAGAATCTACTGTAGTTGAAAGATATACATTTGAAATTGGGGCATCTGCAGAACCGCCAGCGGGAAACATTGTTGTTTGATAAGCTGCTTTACCAAAAGACCCCGAAGTGGAAAATATCGAAGTTTGAACAATTATGGCTTCTAAATCCACACTATTTGTCCACGGATTGGCTTTAAACATAAAAGTTTCAGCTGAATATGGAGTAAGAATAATTGGGTCTGTAAAATTCTTCCAAACCAAAACGTTTTCAGCATCGTTAATCCAAGAGCCATTATCGTCAGCAACTCCTGAAAACCTAGGAGAAACATTATGACTTTCAGTGGATGGATCAAAAATTTTGAGATTGCTGTTTGCTCCTGGAGCAAATGCTGTAATTGTCACCTTGGTAACACCAATGGTAAAATTTAGAGGGTTTGCAACCTGGACTCCCCAAACACCAAGATCATCATCAGCACTACCAGCTGAAGGCACGGAACCAAAGGGTGATGGAATTGTCAAGAACAAAGATGGTTTAATCAATAAATCATCAATTAAGATTATAGACGGACCGCCCTCATCTCCACCTGGACCGCAGCCACCAGGTCCACAGTCATTTGGATCAATACATTCTACAGAATCAGAATCATCAGTACTTGGAGTAACTGGGCTTCCTCCAGGAGAGTCATTTCCTTTTACACCATTTGTCATGGTAAACGTATCTCCAATATCACATAAAACCGTGCCATCCCATTTGAAAATTGCAACAGCTCCTGCAGCTAATTCTGGAATTGGCGGTGTTGGTGTTAATGCACAAGGACTAAAGTTTCCAGATCCCGTGGTTGTCCACATGTCAGCACAAAGTTCTTTGGGTTCTACGTCATATACTGATTCATCGCCTGTATTTTGAATAAACATTATGATGGTAGTGGTGTGCCCATTTACGGCAGTTGGACCATCTAAAAATAATTCAGAATCCAAAGCTCCCGCACCTACGGGTCCTGTAACTGGACCGCAAGTACCAGTATCCCCATTACATTCAACACTTAATTTTTTTATCGTTCCAAGGGAAGAAATAACTTTGAAATCATAACTTTCTATGATTCCTGCACCAGGTATAGTCATGTTAATGTTTAGAGTATCAACAATGTCGGTTGGGGAATCAGCACCAGGAGGAAGAAATGATGTACTACTTGGAATTTCAAATGTTCTGGTCGGTTGACCCGCATCTGATTTGTTTGTCATGACCATGGTAAACATTTCAGCCGCATTTGGTCCTTGATTGATTAGATTGACATCTAGAAATTGACCAGCTGGTTGGCTGATGGATGTCAGATCAAAAGCTTCTGCGTTTCGTTCAATACCAAATTGAGTTACGTCTCTACTAGTTTCCACAATTTCAGTTTGCGAATTCAATGCCACACCGACTACGGCAAATGCGGCAACCATTAGGACCACAAAGAGTAAAGCTCCAACTATAGATGAAAGCCCACGTCGAGGTTTTAGATCAATTTGAGAGTTTTTGAATTTCATTGTGCCCCTCCGCTTTGTATCAAAAAGTCTTGCAAAGTATTAGTACCAACATTTAATTGAACTCTGATGGTTTTACTAAGTTCAATATCTGGATTAGTACTATCAAGTTTTATCAATAAATCCACAGTCTCACCACCAACTATTTCATTGCTTTGGTTTTGAACATATGGAGCCGTTGTTTGACCCGGAGGTAGGATTGAGAACATTCCATCTTTAGGATAATCTCCACTATTAGAATCAGGTGCGGTAGGATCAAATGTTGAACTAATAGAATTATCCCAAAAATGGTTAACCTTATCAAGATAAATATTCTTTAAATGAATCGAGTTTACACTTCGATTTTCAATTTGAATTATCATAAATTCAGTGCCATTCCCTGAAGGTCTGGTGTTATTAGCAAGACTGCAGCCTGCCACATTACCACTTCTACATAACACCTGGTCCGCAGAGAACTGGTTATCCAGACCAGTATAATTTAACAAGCCAACACCATCTCTTGTATCATATGCAAGTAGTCTTACCGTTTTTAAAGAAGTGTCTGTTCCACCAGTTGCAGCCAAACCTCCCGTAACAAATGACTCGTCAAGAAAAGTTGTGAGTATGACTGCCCCTACAACAGTAATTACAACCAGTAATAATGAGGAGATTACCTCAGCTACTGCGCTCCTCTTTTGAGGAGTAAACCTTCGGATGCTTAAATTTAGATTATTTTTGTTCATATCTCAATTATTATATGGTGCAACGATTTTATCCTCAAAATTTCCTTTTGATGTGGAAACTACAATTCGGTAATCTGAACTATTGTAATAAGAGGAATTCCACATGCCAGTAGTTAAAGTAGGACTAAGCGTTATTTCTTGGTGATCTTCAATTAAAATCGTTGCATTAGCAGCTGGAGGCTTCTCTCGTAGAAGTAGTTCTTGAGTATCAATTTTTACCACAGTTACCTGTGAAATAGTAGTATCAATGCTCCCAATGTTTGCCAGATAAAGGACTAATTCTGTAGAATCTGGATCAAATCTGACATGCTCAAATAGAATTTTTTCACGAAGTGCTGCACTATGTTCCTTGTCATGTAAGGTTAATTCTTGATTAAAGGCATTAATTTGATTTAGTCCCTGAAATAAAATTACAGAGCCAACGGAGGCAACTACTGCCAATACTATAAGACTACCAATAATATTGCTGACACCACGCCGTTTTTTCAAGGCTAATTTTTTTGAAACATGATACACTACTTCTCACCATTTCTAGAGTATCTTTCAGATACAAATTCATCAACATGTTGAATAATTTTTGAAAGATCAGCAGAAATTATTTCAATTCCATATTGTTTTGCAATAGGCATTACATCCTCTTCCACAGATGCAGTGGTAAGCATCAGAATACTTTTTGGACCAACATCTAAAATTGGAATTAAAATTGAATTAATGTCTACTTGGGAAATATTTTCGGATTGACGGTTGATGAAGATTGCAATTCCCTCTCCATTGGATTTGTTTTTGGCAAAGATTGGAATTTTGTGTGAGTTTCCACTTTTTCCTTTTACTGAGGCTTTGAAATCTACTGAAAAGTTAAATTCATTTAGTAATTTTTTCAGGTCTTCGTGCATCTTATCATCATCAGAAGTAATGGGTTCCTCGTAATCTTTTAGTCTGTAACTATACGTGGTAACAAATTGTCCAGAATTTGTATCAAAATCATGTTCGTGTTGTCTACAGTATAGTTTTACAATAGCATTATCAAATTTTTCATTACAGTCTATACATTGGTGCCACATTGCAGGAACTCTAATTTCCTTTCTGAAATCTTCAATTTTCTTTTTGCATGAAGGGCAGGTAGAATTTTTTGGGTCTGAAAAATCATATTCTTTACTTTCTGTAATGTATCCACATCTTTTGTGTTCATACAGATTTAATTTGTCGACATTTAATGAATTACATTTTGGACAGTATAGTCTTACACTAGAAGAAAATGCATCTGGATGCAGAGGACAAATGATTAATTTTTCAAAAACTTCTTTATTCAAAGTTCCATCAGCTGCAAGATCATCGAGGAATAAAATATCATCAGGGGATTGACCAATTTTTGATAAAATTGGATAAAATAAACAATTTTCATTAAAATCTACCACCGGTTTTATTGTTTTATCAGGTAACTTTTCAATCTCTAAAAGAAGTAATTGAGATTTATCGCCAATAATGCTAGATTCTGGAATTTCATATGATTTTTTAGATTTTATGCTCTCTATATCGTTAGACTCTGTGTTAGGTTTTAATGAATTTCTTTTGTTAGTCTTGGGTTTGGCAAAATCTGTTTTTGAGATGGTTTCAGGTTTTAAAGTATTTGTTTTTGAAACTGTTTCTGATTTTAGAGAATTTATTTCAGATGTTTTTTCAGGTTTTGTGGATGATTTTTTGGGGAAATTTTCAGTTAGTGAATCTCTTGGATCTATACTCTTTTCAGGTGAACTTTCTAGGAGGGTAAACAGATCGTTTTTTTGTTTGGGTTTTTTATCTTCTGTTGATTCATCTATTTTTTTCTTTCCAAATTTACCAAACATTATCTATTTTCACCTACATCGTGGCCTAATACATCTATCATTATAATTTTTTTGTTAAATGCTTAGTAAAAAATCGATGTTGTTCACCTGAACGAACAAGGCTTAAAACGCAGATAATAGAAACCTTTTATGAATTTGAAACTAAATATTTTCAAAAACAAACTGAGCGTACCTGGATTAAAAAAGAATTCAGAGCCTCCAAAATCAGATCCCAAGGAATTAGAGTCCAAAATCGAAATGGTTTCCGATCAAGATATAAAAAGTTCTTCCAATACAGAAAAAATAATTCCGCAATTTATGACCCTCTCAAAACTTGATTTTGACAAGTACGATGTTAGATCTGGTTTAATTAAAGATCCAACCGCCAAAGGAGGCCTAAGATATCAAATTATGGAGCCTTCCCTATCTGAGCGAGATGTAAAAGCTTTAGAAATTATCAAAAAGCTTCTAATGACCGAATTATCAGTTTCCATGGGAGAAATTAAATCAAGAAAAGAAGCAGAACACAGACTTGGCTCAAAAATTGAAAAAATGATAAAGACCTATAGATTAAAAATTCCTAAAAAAAATATTTCAAAAATAAAATATTATGCAGTTAGAGATTTTATACACCTTGGAAAAATAGAACCCCTCATGAGAGACCATATGATTGAGGAGATTAGTTGTGATGGAACAGGTATTCCATTATATGTATGGCATAGAGAAAATGAGTCAATTCCTACTAACATTATATTTGAAAAAGATGTAGAGTTAAATAATTTTGCCAGAAAACTGGCCTATATTTGTGGAAAACATGTATCGATGGCAGACCCAATTGTGGATGCATCTCTCCCAGATGGAAGTAGAATTAATCTCACTCTAGGACACGAGATTACAAAAAGAGGAAGTACTTTTACCATTAGAAGGTTTAGAGCAGACCCAATTACGATAATAGATTTGATAAAATTTGGTACATGTTCAATTGATATTGCAGCCTTCATGTGGTACCTAGCTGAGAAAAAATCTACAATGCTCATAGCAGGAGGAACTGCCAGTGGAAAGACAACAGCACTAAATGCATTATCCACATTTATCAAACCAGGACAAAAAGTAGTTAGCATTGAAGATACACAAGAACTAAACCTTCCTCACGAGAATTGGGTACCAGCAGTATCAAGGCAAACCTTCACAGATACCCAAGTTGGTGAAATTAATCAATTCGATTTACTAAGGGCAGCTCTAAGACAGCGACCTGACATTATCATAGTAGGTGAGACTAGAGGTAAGGAAGCCTATACTTTGTTCCAAGCTATGGCTACAGGTCACGGTGGATTTTCATCTATACATGCAGACTCTATTGACGCTACATTAACGAGATTAACCTCAGCCCCAATGGATGTTCCAAAAGCATTGATTGCCAACAGTTTAGATCTTGTTACACTTCAATTAAAAATTCGTGTAGGCAACAAATCAGCTAGAAGGATTATTCAAGTTGCGGAGATTGATGGCATAGATGAAAAAACAGGACAATTAAAAACAAACACGGTCTTTAAATGGAATCCAGCAACTGATGCCCATGATTTTTCAGGAAAGAGTGTAGTGTTTGAAAAGATTAAAGAAAGAGATGGCGAAACTGATGAGAAAATTAATTATGAATTGACAAAAAGAAGGGTTGCCTTGGAGTGGATGGTTAAAAATAATATCAGAGAGCATAAAAAAGTAAGTGAGAACATTATGGAATATTATGAAAATCCCGAAAGATTCTATGAAAGAAAAAGGATAAAGATCTAAATTGAGTTCTGTTAATCGAAAAAAAAAGATCAAAGACAGAGAACGAGTAGGTCCTGCTCACATTTACGCATATAAATTATTAAATGAACGTGTTAAATGGCTACATCCAAAATTTAGACCTTTAGAAAAAGCAATCAAAGAATCAATGATGCCGATTCCATTTGAAGTGTATTTAGCCAGTATGGTTTTCTTTAGTATGATTTCTGCCATTGGTGGGGCAGTGGTTGGTATTGGTGTAGCATTGATGGTAAATGTTCAACCCGTTATTCTGGAATTTCTCATTCCTGTTGGTGCAGCAGTTGGTTTTGGTGCAATGACTTTTGTAATGTTGCAAATGGCTCCATCAATGAGAGTAAAGGGAAGATCTTCCAAACTAATGGAAGAAATTCCTCATTTTATCGGTTACATGTCTACATTGGCTACAAGTGGATTAAGTTTGGAGGGAATATTCAAAGCCATTGCCAGAGAAGAGTCTGAAGAAGAGATGGTAAAAGATGCCAAACTTATCGTAAGAAACTTGGACATAATGGGAATGGATTTGATTACAGCAGTTACTGACCTGATTCACAGAACTCCAACTGGTCCATATTCAGAACTATTAGAAGGTGCAATCATTACAGCCCAATCCGGAGGGGACCTGAAGGAGTACTTTAATGCAACAGCCAAAGTGCAACTAGAGGAAAAAAAAATGCTTCTTGCAAAATCAACAGAATCACTAGGAGCAGTTGCAGAAATATACACAATTCTTTTGATTGTTTTCCCATTACTTGCAGTAATTATGCTCTCCATTATGGGAATTATGAGCCCAAGTCTAGGAGGTTTTGATTTGGTAACTTTGATAAATATTCTTACTTTTGCAGTAATTCCGCTATGTGGAGTATTGATGCTCGTTATGATGGACACGATGGTTCCAAAGAGGTAAAATTATGGCACAAGAAAAAAAATCAAAAAAATTAAAAAGACCAAAAGACTATGTCCCAAAAGGATTAAGACCTTCAAAATCAATTACAAGTAATTCAATTTTAAGGGTTGGATTATTTTCTCTAGTCGGCGCAATAGTTGTAATCGTTATGAGTCAAGTTATCGGAAATAGTACAGGTTCAGAGCAGATTTCAGATATTGGATTAATCTTTGGTGTTATTACAGGGATTGTTCCAATTACATTATTTCAATTAAGAGAAGTTCAACGAAGAGATAGTGTTGACAAACACATGCCAGTATTTCTTTTAGCACTATTAAGCTCTGTTCAAAGTGGAGCTAATCTTATCAAAGCAATAGAACAGACTGCAAATAGAAATCTTGGAGCATTATCACCACCTCTAAAAAACCTAAAGGCAAACATGAGTTGGGGAATGCCAATGGATGAATCCTTCCAACAATTTGCAGATGCAACAAATACTAGAATTTCAAGACGTGTCACTGTACTTTTAGAAATGGCACTAAAGATTGGAGGAGATATTGCTGAGAATTTAGAGATGATTCAAAAACACGTATCAGAGATGCAAAATATTGAGAAAAATAGGAAATCTCAATTGGCACCTTACACATATACAATTTATATCTCCTATGCAGTATTTTTGGCAGTAGCAGTTCTGTTAATTACTAGCTTTTTTACAGAAATCGAAAAAGTACAAATCAGCTTAATTGAGGGAGGAAATCAGGGTAGCGATGGATTGTTTGGATCTTTGGCCGATATGGACATTGGTTTGATGGAATCTGCCTTGTTCAACATGGCGATTATTGAGGCAGTTTTTGGAGGGTTAGCTGCAGGAAAGATTGGTGCCGGATCTTATGTTGCAGGAATTAAACACGTAGTGGCAATGATTGTGATTGCAATCATAGCCTTTAACGTAATAAATCTCTAAATATAAAATTTCTCAGGCATGTCTTGTCAGTAACAGAATAATACACACAGATCCTTTTGTTCTCAAATTAATTCAATATATTATGAAATTGATGACTACAAAGCATAGCAAGGTAAATTTACCCTTCATAGAGGGATTATGCCTTAAAACGAGAAAATATGAAAGCAGTTTTGGAGGAAAACAAAATTGATGTCAACACAAGAACAAGTTGAAAAACTCGTCACAGAATTAAAGACAACTCTTGATCTAGATGAACTAGAATCAAAAATCTATTTGAGTCTCTTAAGAACCGGACCAATTACTGCAAGTGCTCTAGCTAAAGATCAAAATATCGATAGGGCAAGGATGTATAGAACTGTAGACAAACTAGTCGATAGAAATATTATTTCAACTACACTTTCAAGTCCAAAATTATGTATCGCAGTAGAACCAGAAAAAGCGCTAAAATTGGCCTTAGAGAAAAAGGAAGAAGAAATTAAAAAAATAAAGAAATCAGGGGAGGCAATTGTTGATAAAATCAATAATGAAATTACAACCAATCAAGGAACCAACATTCCTACTCTACGAATAATTCAAGGAAGAGGAAATATTTATTCAGACATTGCACAATTGATTGAAAATTGTACAGACACAGTATACATTGCTACAACTCTTGAGGATATCTCCAAAATGTACCACAGTGTAATTCCAGAAAAAATCAAAACATGTGAGAAAAATGGAGGTAAGGTTATGCTTTTAGTCGAAGTTGATGATGTCGAAATGATTTCATTTGTAAAAAGATTCAACGCGACTGAAACTAGAGTGTGTAAACTTCCCTCAAAGGGAAGAATTGCTGTTCAAAAAGACAAACAAATGGTAATGTCAGATTCTAGTCAAACCTCTTCAAATTCTGAAACTGATTTTTCCTTATCAACAAATGCCAAAGATATGATAAACAACATTGATAATCTTTGTAGGTTGTTATGGAAAACAGCAAAACCCCTTGAAACAGTTATTTCCAAAAAAAGTAAAAAAAAGTAAAATTTTCACACTAGAGTTTCATCACTAACTTCAACTGGTTTTCTCCCAGTAAACCCAGTATCTTTTTCATGCCAAAATTTTATTTCAGTCTCCCCATATTTCCAGCATAACCAAACATCCTCTTCAAATCGTTTGGAGGGAAAATCCAAAAGTCCTTGATCTATGCTTTTAATTACAACACCTGTTTTCTCCAAATCTTCGGAGGCAATGTAAAATTGAGTGATGGCAGTATTGAGTTGTTGCTTTAGAGGAATATACTCCGCAAAGGTGTTTGCAGTACTAAGAAGCATTTGTAATTTTTTTTCAAACTTTAAAATCTCGTTCTTTTTTTCTAGCGCTATTTCAAATTTTTTAATCACATCAGGTAAAATTAGATTGGCATCTTTTGCCGTAAAATAAAACATGAATTAATACCAGCAATGATGATTAAAAATCTTAGGAATTTAAGGTTAAGAAGAACAAAATAATTTATAGTCCTTTCCGGAAATTTAATGATTTAACAATTTTAAAATAAGTTAAATTATTGAAACTAACAAAAATTCTGAGTAATGTAGACCTTGTCATTTGATGCAATTTCCACCCCAATTCCTTCTCTATCAAAGGTTTCAGTTAGAATGTTTTTCCTGTGTCCAGTAGAATTCATCCATCCATCTACAGTGGTTTGGGCAATATCATCAAGAGAATTCCAATCATAAGAGGTTGGAACTCCGTTCGTATACCATATAGTATGATACAAGTTATTTTGAAAAATATTTTCTGCGATTCCAATATACATTATATGCCCAACAATTTTTTCACATTTGTATCCCTGTGATGTTCCCCTATCTGTTGGGTCTCTGCCCTCAGGAGAATCATGTGAAAAATAATCTCGCGATGCCATATCTTGACTATGGCTTCTAGCAATCTTTGATAGTTTATCATCCAAAGATAACAAATTTAGACCTGCTTGTAGGCGATATTGGTTAGTTAATTGATGAATTGTTATTTCAAGTTCAGATTTATCAATTTTTGGTTTTTGACCGAGAAGATTGTTTTCTGAGAACGTTTTAGGAAATTCTGAGATATTTTCAATTGTGGAATCAATTGGATCTACTTGGACTAGTTCAAGATGTTCATTAATTGTTTCTCGTAATATCGTACTAGTCTTTACTGCAAATTCATTTGCGGTATTTCCTAAATCTTGAAAATTATTTGGGATTTTTTGAAAAGGTTCATCAAGATTTTTTTGATCAAAATTTAACATTCCAGTGACAAATAGAAAAACAATAACTCCAATGCTGACAAAAATAATTCCAAAAACTGCGACTGTTTTCATTATATTTTCATGTTTTATGAAAAATTAAGTTTGTTGAATTTGAATTTAATGTAGAAAAATGGCTTTGTTAAAAAATAACTAAAAATGCAGATTTATTAATAATTATATTAAATTCATCACATGACTGATGAAGAATTAGAAAACATTATCGAACAGACAATTAATGGTGCTCTTTCTACCATTCCTGCATATATGGAAGAAATTAAAGAAAACAAAGAAATCCTCAAGGTAGAGGATCCAAAGGAATTTGTTTATGGAATAATTATGGGACTGGCCTTAGGTATGAGTGGTGCCATTCTCAGTTCCCAAAAAGAAACACCAACGCCTGAGGACCAAATCAAAGTTAGAGATTTAGTTTACAAAAATATTCCACAAATTCGAGAAAGGATTTTCAGTTGATTAAATTTTCAACAAGGGAGATAGAATTTCTTTTATCATATGAAGATGCTAGGCTTGCAACTTGTCATGACAATATTCCTCACGTAAAACCAGTATCATACATTTATAACCAAAATTCTATTTTCATTTGCACAGATTATGAAACCAGATCTTTTCAAAACATTAGGGAAAATTCAAACACAGGTGTGGTGATAGACTCCTACAAGCCTGGAGGGCATAAAGCGATTTGCCTCCAAGGAAAAAGTGTCATTATAGAAAAAGGAAAAGAATTTGATGAAATATACCAGCTATTCTATAAAAAATTCAAATGGGTTCGCAACGATCCATGGAAAGAAGGAGAAGCACCATTTCTAAAAATTATTCCAACAAATAAAAAAAGTTGGGGAATCTAAAACCTAGCAAATCCAAGGTCTGAAAAATTCATCTTTGAAATCTTAAAATCAGTTAAAAGATCTGTGGTTCTAATTTCACTCTTGGATTGCACTAGCTTCTGCAGTTGGTGGTGCATTAACTGGATCAACTGTAATTATCACGCTATCAAATGCCTCTCGTCCGTAATCATCATAGACTCTCAACTCAAAGACTAAAACTTTGATTTTATTATTTGCAACAGTTGGGCTCATAAATGATGCTTCTACGGCGTCAGCAGATGCAATTATTACACTCTCACCAGAAAGTTGGGTCCACATGTATGATAATGGTTGGCTTTCTTGATCATAACTGGCACTTCCATCCAAACCTATTTTGACATTTTCATTTACAATTTGATCAGGTCCTGCATTTGCTATAATTGGCAATGAAAGTGTATTTTGGACTGTAACAGTCAAACTATCAGACACTGTGAATATTCCATCAGAAACAGTGCAAGTTAATGTTACTTGGTTTGAATTCACAACACTTGGCGTCATAAAGGTACTACCAGCACTTGTTGGGGAGTGAATTATGAAGTCACTAGAAGATGCTGTCCATGTGTAAGTTAGAGGATCATTTTCTACATCAATGGCAGTACATAATACACTTCCCAAAGTGTTTTCATTTACTACTTGATCTGGACCTGCATCAACTTGTGGTTTATTGTTTTCTGGGACTACAATTAGATTTAATCTATCAGTATCACTTTGCCCTAGAGTATCAGTTACTTTTAATTGTAATATTATACGTTTAGTGTCACCTGATGGAACCATTGGGGCGGTAAAGTTGATTTGTGCAACAGAGCCATTAAAGGTTACTCTATCACCAGAAATTTGTTCCCAAGAGTAAGTTAATGCATCACCGTCAGGATCAATTCCTACACCTGTAATAGTGACTTCAGATTCGCTGATAATTCTTCTATCAGGTCCTGCATTTGCTTTTGGAGGATGATTTTGCTTACTTACAGTTATGGAAACATCATCGGTATCAAAATTGCCATCAGAATCAGTTACTTTAAGTTCAAAAACTAAATCCATGGAATCACCTTCAATAAATGGAGAAACAAAGTAAACCTCTTCCAAAGTTCTCTGATAGAGAGTTACCTCAGGACCAGATTTTTGTGACCATTGGAATTTTAGTTTAGTATCTTCTGGATCAGTTCCACTTCCAACTAGATTTACAAATACATTTTGACTTACAGTTTGGTCAGGTCCTGCATCAGCTATTGGTGGTCCATTAAATGGAAGAACTCTAACCATGGCAATATCTGAGGCCCAGCCACTACCCTCAGAATAACCTACAACTTGGAAAGAGAGTAATTCGGGATTATCCTCCTCAAGATCAGGTGCGACAAACTGCACTTCATCTCCAACATAGGAGCTTAATGAGACAGAAGGACCAATTAATTGAGCCCATGAATATCTTATAGGGAGGCCGTTTTTAGTTTCACCAGTAACATCCAAAGTTACAGTTTCCCCCTCTCTAACGGTTTGAAGAGGACCGGCATCTATGGAAATTAAATCATTTCTCAATATTGAATGATATGGATATACCGTTGCAGAATCGCTTCCCATTCCTCCAAATCCATCATCCGCTGTAAGAGTAAATGTCATAGGTGTAAAGTTTGAAAAATCAATAGAAGGAGAAACAATTGTAAGGTATCTCAAATTTGGATTTACCAATTCTATTTCAGGCCCACTGGTTTGCTTCCAACCAAAAGTTAATTCATCATCATCTGCATCAACTACGCTGCCAACTAAGGTAATTGCGTTTATTGATGGAAAAATAATTTTGTCTCGACCAGCATCAACAACAGGGGCATGATTAACAGGGTTTACAATTATTTCAACAATATCTGAACTATTTGCGCCAAATGGATCAGTTACAGTAAGTTGAAAAGTTAAAACTTTAATCATCCCATTTTCCACTTCTGGAGCCATAAATTGTGGTGTAGGGATTGTATACGAGGATAATACCATGGGATCACCATCAAGCTGCTCCCAAAAATAGGTTAAATCCTCTATATCAGGATCAAATCCTTCTCCAATTAAGGTAACTAGTTTATTTTCAACAACATCAACAGTTTCTAAGGTTTGGGCATATCCAAGGCCGGCCGATCCAAAAACTAAGAGACCAGTAAAACCTAGCGCCATTGCCAGAAAAAGAGACGTCTGCACCACCACCCTCAAGTATAATCGTATATTAATCAAACGTCTAAATCATTTTTTCAGTATTTTTTTGGGATCTATAACTATGATCGTTTTCAATACCAAAAATAAATAAAAACTTGTAGAATTCAATAAAAACATAAGATATGAAGATTGATCACATTGCAATTGCAGTAAATAATGTAGAGGAATCAGCGAAAATTTACCAAGAGGCTCTTGGACTCGATAATATTGAGTTTGAAACAGTTGAAACAGAAGGAGTAAAAGTCGCAATACTACATTTAGAAAATGGAAGAATTGAATTAATGCAACCTACAAATGATGAAAGTCCGATTCAAAAATTCCTAGAGAAAAAAGGACAGGGCCTTCATCACCTGGCCTTGGAGACAGAGGATATTGATGGAGAAGTTTCCAGAATGGAAACTTGTGGCATTCAATTTTTGGGAAAAATAAGACCAGGATCAGCAGGAACTAAAGTTACTTTTATTCATCCCAAATCATTACAGGGAGTTCTTGCAGAACTTTGTTCTCATCCCAATTAATTTTTTTATTCCATCATCTTCAATGTATCGGATGCAGTAATAATACCCACAATTTTGGATTTTTTTGATACTAGAATACATTTTGAATATCTAATCAGAGGAACCAAAACATTTGCAGGAGTATCAAAATCAACTATTGGCGGGATTGGTTCCATAGTATCAGAAAGTTTTGCCTTTTTTAATTCAGCTTCGCCTACATCTGCCAAATGTTTTACAATCCCATCCTCAGAGACTACACCAACAACTTTATTGTTTTCAAACACAGGAATTTGACTAATTGAAAGTTGGTGCATTTTTTTTATTGCGTCATGAAGAGTATTGGTGGGCTTTAATTTGACAATATCCCTGCTACAAAAATCTCCCGCATTGTGAGAAGATGATTTTCCTTCCATGTCTCCTAAAATATCAAAAATTTTTTTTGCGGTGTTATAACTTGGTTGACTTCGCCCAGATTCAATTTGATTAATCATCGATGTACTAACTCCAGTCAATGAAGCAAGTTTTTTTTGAGTAATTCCAATTTTTATTCTCATCTGTTTTATAGAGTCAATTCGTGGTAACATTTTATTTTCTATTAATGGAGTGGGTTTTAAAATATAGGTATCACTATCTGGATTTGGTTTTTCGCTGCTCAATTGCTGCCTGCGCTGCTGCAACAATCGCAATAGGAATTCTGTGTGGTGATGCACTCACATAAGAAACTCCAGCAGAATGACAGAATTTAATGGAATTTGGATCTCCTCCATGTTCTCCACATATGCCAATCTCCAAGTCTTTTTTTACATCTCTTCCTTGTTTAATTCCAATTTTCATTAGATGGCCTACACCATTAACATCAATTGATTGGAATGGGCTGATCTCTAAGAGCTCTTTTTCCATATATTCAGGAAGGAATTTTCCTTCTGCATCTTCCCTGCTAAAGCTAAATACTGCTTGTGTCAAATCGTTTGTTCCAAAGCTGAAAAATTCTGCAGTGTTTACCAATTCATCGGAGGTAAGACATGCACGAACCACTTCCAACATTGTTCCAAAATTAATCTTAAATTTCATTTTGTATTTTTGTTGCATCTGTTTTTTGACCTCGTCATAAATTGACTTTATATAGTTTAATTCTGCTAAACTTCCAATCTGGGGAATCATTATCTGTGGCTTTGCATTTACTTTTCTTTTTGCAAGGTCTGCTGCTGCCTCAAACAATGCTGTTATCTGCATTCGGTAAATTTCTGGATATGTGATTCCAACTCTAACACCTCTATGTCCCATCATCGGATTAACTTCAGCTAGTTCGCGTGCTCTATCTAAAACTCGTTTAGTTTTGTCGCTGTGGTCATTTTCCTTGTAAATTTTATTCATTAGTTCCTCGGGATTTGGCAAGAATTCGTGTAGTGGCGGGTCTAACAGTCTAATTGTAACCTTGTATCCTTCCATTGCTTTTAAGATTCCAATAAAGTCACTTTTTTGCAGTTCTTGTAATTTCTTGAGAACTTGTTTTCTTTCATCTAATGTCTGTGCCATTATCATTTCAACAAATAGTCCAATCCTGTCAGTCTCGTTAAACATTCGTTCTGTTCTACACAATCCAATTCCTTGTGCGCCATACTGTCTTGCAAGTTTTGCAGCATCTGGAGTATCTGCATTTGCACGAATTCCTAATTCTTTTGCTTTTTGAGCCCAACTTAGAATAGTCTGAAAATCTTTTGTTACTTTTGGTTCCACGGTCGGAACATCCCCAAGTAACACAGTCCCTACGCTACCATCTATGGATATCATGTCTTCCTCTTTTACAGTTATTTCATTGGCAGTACATGTTTTATTGTCATAATCAATTTTTAATTCTGCACATCCTACAATACATGGTTTACCCATACCTCTTGATACAATTGCAGCGTGGGATGACTTTCCTCCAAGGCTAGTCAAAATTCCTTCTGCTGAAAAAAATGCAGGAACATCTTCTGGTTTTGTCTCTTTTCTAATCAAGATGACTTTCTTTCCTGCCTCACCTAACTCAATGGCTTTTTTTACATCAAAAATTGCGATTCCGCTAGCAGCTCCTGGTGAGGCTGCTATTCCCTTTGCCATTTGTTTATGTTCTTTGATCTTTGACTCATCCATTGTTCTATGCAACAATGCTTCTAATTGTTGGGCAGGAATTCTTGTTAATGCTCTATTTTTATCAATTAGTTTTTCTTTAACCATGTCTACGGATGTCTTTACAAGTGCACCTGCACTCATCTTCGCTGTTCTTGTTTGCAATAGGTAGAATTTTCCTTGTTCTATAGTAAATTCAATATCTTGTGGTTCTCTGAAATGTTTTTCTAATTTGGCACATGCATTAATTAGTTCTTTGTGAGACTTTGGCATCTCTTTTTTTAATAAATCTACATTCTTTCCTGTTCGGACTCCTGCAACAACATCTTCACCTTGTGCATTTAAGAGATATTCACCTTCAATCTCTCTTTTACCATTACTTCCATTTCTGGTAAATACAACCCCTGTTGCACTATCATCGCCCTTGTTTCCAAAGACCATGGTGACAACATTTACTGCAGTTCCATTTGCAATGTCTTTTGTAATCCCGTTCTTTTCTCGATAAACAACAGCTCTTTCACCCATCCAGCTTTTGAATACTGCCTCAATTGCTAGTTCTAATTGTTCATTAGGTGCATCAGGAAATTTTCTTTTTGTATTTTCTTCACAAATTTTTTTGTATTCGGTTACAATTTTTTGTAGTGATTCTACACTTAGTTTAGCGTCATCAGTTATTCCTTGCTTACTTTTTGCAGAATCTAAAACGTGATTAAATTTCTCGTCATTTATGCCAAAGACTACTTTTCCAAATAATTGGATAAATCGCCTATACGAATCCCATGAGAATCGTGGATTTTTGGTTTGATTTGCAAGACCCTCTACTGTTTCTACATTTAACCCTAAATTCAAAATGGTATCCATCATTCCTGGCATAGAAATTGCTGCTCCAGATCTAACTGAAACTAGGAGAGGATTTGACTTTGAGTTCCATTTTTTTCCAGTCTTTTTTTCAATTTTCGCAATATTTTTTTTAATTCCTGGAATTAGAGATTTTGGTAATTTTTTGTTATTTTCATAGTATTTGTTGCATACCTCAGTAGTAATTACAAAACCAGGAGGAACAGGTAACTTTAGTCGGGTCATTTCGCACAAACCAGCCCCTTTGCCACCAAGGAGTTTTTTATTTTTCCCATCGCCTTCGTCAAAAAAGTAAATTTCTTTCATTTTCTTATCTAGGTAATCCAATCAAAATTAGAGGAATTTAAACTAATTTGAAAGAAAAAATTTGGTCCATCAGTGGATTTTCAATTTTTTAGCAAAGTTGACAGCCTTCGCATTTCTGAATGCTTCGTTCGGATCTAGTTTCAAGTACCATTCTACATTCTGAACATATTATTCGATTTCTCATAGAATTGTTTGTGCGAAATTTGATTTTAATGATTTTATTTGCTAAAGATTAACTCATAGTTTACTGAAATTTAATCAGATCAAAATTATGTTAATTATACAAACTAGATTAGTGCCTTGGCAAACTCACTAATCTTATTTGTCCAACTTTTCGCTTTGATAATTCCGCTTGCCACTAAAATTCCTTGAGAGCCGAGTTCTGATGCCTTGGATACATCTTCTCCAGAAACAATTCCTGCACCACATAGTAATTTTGTTTTATTTTTGGCACTTTTTACCGCATTTACGGCCTTTATTATCAAGTCAGGTTTTTCTTTTGACACAGCTTTTCCTGAACCAATTAATTCCGGTGGTTCAATAGCTATATAATCCGGATTTAATTTTGCATATTTTTTTGCCTCAGCCACATCCTTTACACATAAAATAGAGATCATCTTTAGCTCACGTAATTTCGCCACTAGATGTGTAATATCTTTGGTAGAAATTCGATGTTCGCTATGATTAATCAAAGATCCGCTAATTCCAGATTTTTTTAGAAGTTCTGGAACTATAAATCCAGTTGTACTACCCACTTTTGATACATCTACATGCTGGGCCAGAATTGGAATCGAACTATTTGAGACCAAACCAACAAGGTGTTGAGGTGGGGCCACTGCAATTTTTACCTTATATTTTTTTGAAATTTTTTCAACAATTTTCACAAATTTGATAATCTTATTGCCAGCTATTTCTTCATAATTTTTACAATTAATTATGAACATCTTCTTTTGAAAATTTCTGTATTCTATTTAACCCTTGATTAGAAAATTAACGAGTATTCTCTTTGTCATACCTTTTTTTCATTATTAAAACAGTAATCATTAGAACGATTGCTGCAAGATTTGTCCCTATGATAAAAACATCATTTACAATAATTCCATAAAGGAGCCATAATGCGGCCCCAGCTGAAATTAAAATCATCAAATATTTGGAAACATCTTTTAGACTTTTTGTTTTGTAACCTTTAATTATTTGCTCAACCCAGCCTGAAAGAATCAAAATTCCTGCAAGCGTTCCCAAAATTGTTAGGAAAATACCATCGACTTCCATTATTTCTTAAACTAACTCCAAAAAAATTCATCTAGTCCAGTCTGTTTTGGTTTTCCAAGAATAACATCAAAATCCATATCCATCGACGATGTAATTTGATCTAATGTAGATTCCATGAATTCCATATATTTTTTAGAGTCAATCTCTTCTTTTTTGGCCAACTCTAAGGGTTTTACTCCTGGTTTATTCAAAATTTTGACGTAGGAAATTTTATCACCTTTTTTTAACTGCCGGATTGATTCGAGTTGTCTTGCAGCTCTAATGTGTTGAGGAATGGTTTTTACATATTCTGAAGGAGATTTACTTATCATTACGTTAAAGGTTAATTCCTCAAGAGGAATTTCCTTGTCTTCAAGCTTTTTAGCACAGTTGGCAATTTTTTCACTAATTTGGTTTTTTGCTCGTTCAAAATCATCCATTGTCTGAACTTTGGATAAAATATCTAGTAGTTCATAAAATAAATTTTTTATAAACGCTGGAGTATGTGACTTTTTTCCAGTTAGTCCCTTTACATCTACTTTTCCTGTTTTTGTTACACCTAGATAATTTTTCTTTCTATTGCTTAGGACACAATAACGATATACCTTGTCAATTTCCAAATCTACCCCATGGTCTATTTTTGCCTGCTCGATTACTTTTTGGATTTGCTCCTCAGATGGATTTTTGACAAAGATAGAATCTGTATCTCCATACAAAACTTCAACTCCAATTGTTTCACATTTTTTGATTGTTTCAAGAATTGTGTATCTCCCTATAGCCGTTGTAGCCTCTGCTGCAGGAAGAAAATATAATGGAAATATTTCAGCGCCCATTACGCCATAGCTGGCATTTAAAATTACTTTGAGCGCTTGACTTGTTACTGTATATTGCTGTCTTTGTTCTTCTGACAGGGTTTCTTTTTTTGAAAGACTTTTGTAATAATTTACCCTCAAATCTCGCAAAGATCCAATAATTATAGAGGTAAGCCCATTACGTTTTGAGCACATCCAGTGATTGGTTTGAGGTATTGTGTTTTTCTTACAATCCTCATGAGAACATCGAACTGTTTCGTAAGATAGATTTTTTACTTTAATTATACTTGGATACAGGCTAGCAAAATCCATCACAACAACATCAAAATGAATTCCCTCTTTTGGATCAACAACTAATCCTCCCCGATATTTTTTATCCTTAATTACTGCATCAGACATTACACCCTCTGATCTTTTCTGTAACTCTTCCCTTTTTGGAATTAAGGCATTTCTCTGTCGGTGCTCATAATAAAGCAAGCTCCTAATCCATTGAGACACTCCGAGTCTTGCAATATCATCAATTGGCATTCGACCAATTCTTGCAATTATTACAAGTAAATTCATCAAAAGATCATGGTTAAAGCTTGTGAGTTCATATGTTATCAATGCATCATTGTAACAGTACTTTGCGGTTTGGTAAAGATTAAGATCAGATAATTCTATTCCATAATCAATTTTTTCTTTTCCTAAAAGCGCTTTTGAAACACTGTTTAATGAAAAATCGGTATAAGATTGACTAAATGCATAAATTTGAAAAGAGCGATTCGAAAGAGTTCGATACAAATCCAAATGTACACCATGTTTTAATGTGGCAGAATCCCTCATCATGTAAAGTGGATTATCTTTTTTTTTAATCCCTAATCTTTCAGCTCTATTGTAAAGATAGGGTAAATCGAAATCATCACCATTGTATGTTAAAACAAAAGGAAATGATTCCATTATTTTAAAAGCATCAAAGATCATTTCTTTTTCTTTATCTTTTTCATAAAAAACAACCTTGATATTTTCATCTAGTTCATTTTTCCCTTCTTCAGTATCTTGTGTCCTCAAGACAAAAATTTGGTCAAACCCATCTGTTCCCTTGAGCCCTATAGCAGTAACCGTTTTTTCAGCTATTTTTGCATCTGGAATTCGGCCTATTTCAGCCTCAACTTCTATATCTACACTTAGACGTTTGATTTTGGGAATTGGTTGGTTTAACAATTCTGCCCAATTGGTAATGCATTCCTTGAATTCGTTGGAATCCACCATACTCTCACTATCGACTTTATCCCAAAGTAAGCTCTTTAGAGCGATTTTTACTTCATCGGAAATTTCCAAATCATGTGGCTTTATTTTTCCATCAACAATTTCATAATATTTTCCAATTATGAGTGACCTATCATATAGATAGTTTTCATAATATTTTATATCAGACTCCCAGGTCTCTATTACATTTCTAATACTTTTTTCGCCAGTAGTACCTCCAATTGCTAGAGGATCTGATACCGTAATTTTTGACATTTCGACAGGTTCATCTTTAATTAAATCTTGACGTTTTACTTTTTCAATTTTTAAAATATCATCTCTCTCTTTTAGAAATTCTAACTCGTCTGGATTCAGTTTAGAATAACAATATGGTTTGTGTCCGGTTTCATCAAACCATAAAATCAATTTTTGAGAATTTGGTTCATAGAATTTTAAAACAGCAGATCTTGTTGTGTTGTTATATGTTGCAGATACTAGCATTGAGGGAGGCATTGAAGAAATTTTTTCCGGTTTAGTTACCTCAACTTGCATAAAATCACCTAAGAAGAACCATCATATTTGTTGACAAGTTCTTGTGCCCATTTTGAAATATTATTTTTGTCTAATTTTACAACTTCTACTCCAGCCTCTTTTAATAATTCAAAATCTGTTTCAGGGTACGAATCAAGACATACAAATTTTCTAATCCCTATTGTTATTGCCATTTTTGTGCATTCCAGACAGGGTACAAAAGTAGTATACAAAATTGCACCTTCGACACCTGCTTCTATTCCAAGGATTGCACAATGCATTATTGCATTGGCTTCTGCATGATTGCAAAGACATCTATCCAAAGAAGCGCCAGATTCAATTTTTCCTTCCATCCTTAATTGGCATCTTTTACATCCACCATCAAAGCAGTTTTTTATGCCTGGAGGAGTTCCATTATACCCTGTGGCTAGTTGTCTATGATTGCGTACGATAACTGCCCCTACTTGTCTGGTTAAACAGTTTGAACGAAGTTTTGCCAGTTCTGCTTGCAGCATAAAATATTCATCCCAATCAGGCCTAGCAAAAGACTTACTCATACATGGACAAATTATTTGTGCAATATATGAATTCGTTAATTTTAGGTTTTGAATCTCAAGTTATCAGATAATATTTCTCTGATCGACCACTAGTTTCAACCATGATTGATTTGTACACAATCTTCTTTAGTAAGTTAATAAAGACAAAATTATGGCAAGCTATACAGCAGAAGTAAGCGTCATTCATAGAAAATTTCAAAACGCCGTGAAAAGAGCAAAAACAAAAACAACTCTTAACAAAGCATACAGTGTACATAAAAAAGATCATGAGCGTTTGTTGAAAAAACATCTTAGAGAAGAGACTGCAATGATTAACAAAGCAAAGAAAAAGTTAGAGTAGCGGTTCTTTTTTTTTAATTTTTTATAACTAATTTAGATTTTTCCAAGTTTCATCATCTGTTGCTGGAAACATTTTTCTAATTCTTGTCTGGTCTTGTTCAATGGCCTCTATCCTTTCGTTAAGATGTCTTAAGATATTTGCATCTCCGGTAACTTGAATTTCCTCATGAATGTCTGAAATTTTCTTGTTTAGTTTTTTGTAAAATACTAAATGCTTGCGAAAAGATTCTTCTGATTTATCTTCTTCTTTTTCATCCACATTATTTTATAATTTAATATTAAGTTAAAAGTTTGCTTAAACCAAAATTTATTTTCTGATAGCTTAACGATCTCTCAAATGAAATATTCAGAGGAAATTTAAATAATTCTCATATCAGAGTTAGATGACTAAGAATAAAATTATAAAATTGAATCAGAATTTTTAATTTGCCTGAACTGTTTGGATTTTGTCTATGTTCAAAAATACGATTAAAACATGAATTTTGTCACTTTTTTAGCATAGTTAGGCTTGGTTTTTCAATAAAAACAAATAGTAATCATTCATTTGTCAACCCTGCACTACACGAAAGCATAAAATCAATAAAACGAGGTTCAAAATCATACAAAAATGACTTTAGTACATATTGATAAAAAATACATTGAAAAAAACTCGATAGAGAAACGAGATTATCAGGTAAATCTCGCAAATCAAGCAATTCAAGAAAATTGTATTGTAGTTTTACCAACAGGGTTGGGTAAAACAGCAATCGCATTACAGGTAATTTCTGAATATCTTGCCAAAGGTAAAGGAGTGTTATTTTTAGCTCCAACGAGGGTTCTTGTAAACCAACATTATGAATTTCTAAAAAATAATCTCACAATTGAGGACATATCTTTAATCACCGGAGAAGATACCGTGCAAAAAAGAACCAAACTTTGGAATAATAGTGTGATTTGTGCAACGCCAGAAATTACAAAAAATGATCTAGATAGGCAAATTGTATCTCCTAATCAATTTGGTTTGGTGATATTTGACGAAGTACACAGAACTGTAGGGGATTATGCTTATTCTGGAATAGCAGAACGATTTGCAAATCATGATATCCGCATTTTAGGAATGACTGCAACCTTGCCTAGCGAAAAAGAAAAGGCAACTGAAATTCTTACCAGATTAAACATTTCTACGGTAGCTGAGAGAACTGAAGATAGCCCCGATGTTAAACCATACATTCAAGAAACAAATACTGAATGGATAAACGTCGAACTCACCCCGGAGATGAAGAGCATACAGACTCTATTGAAACTAGCCTTAGATGAAAGATATGAAATTTTGAAAAAAAATGGACTTCAATTAAACGGACAACAATCCTTGTCCGCATTACTACGGGTAAGGCAATTCGTGTTACGCCAAAACAAAAGATGTGCAAAGCCACTGTTTACAGCAATTCGAATCCACTATGCACTAACCATGTTTGAAGCACATGGGGTTACGCCATTTTTAAAATTCTGTGAACGAGCCCAAGCGAAAAAAGGAGCAGGAGTAAAAGAATTATTTGAAATTGATCCAAATTTTACTCGAGCCGTACATCTTGCAAAAGAGGCCCAATCAAAAGGGGTAGAACATCCCAAAATTCAAAAACTAGAAGAAATTCTCCACAAAATTAATGGAAAGGCCCTGATATTTTCAAGTTATCGAGACTCGGTGGACGTTATTTTTAAGAAATTAAATGAAATAGGGATTCCTGCAGGGATTTTAATTGGTAAAGCTGGCGAAACTGGATTAAAGCAAAAAAAACAGATTGAGACTGTTCAAAAATTTAGAGACGGAGAATTTAGGGTGCTAGTTGCAACTCGAGTAGGTGAAGAAGGATTGGATATTTCAGAAGTTAATCAAGTAATTTTTTATGACAACATTCCTAGCTCAATCCGTTTTATTCAAAGAAGAGGAAGAACTGGTAGAAAAGATACAGGAAAACTTGTTGTGTTAATCGCCAAAGATACAATAGATGAAAGATATTATTGGATTGGAAAAAGAAAGATGACAGCAGCAAAATCTATGGGTGAAAAGATGGTTGAAACATTACAAAAAAATAAATTAAAAAAAACAGGTCTTGATGCCTTTGTTTAGATTCTACCTTGCTTTATGATACCAGTCAACAAGGCTTCCTTTCTTTGAATTGTTTTGTTTTTCATTCCAGATTCCAAATGATGTACGTTGCTATTTTTCCCTTGTAATAGATTTGTCAAACGAATATCATATTGATTTGACAAAAATTGCTTAAGGTCACCAGATTCCATTTGAAACTCAGGACTACTTATGGTATCTTTTACTAAATTAGAAACAGAATTATCCAAGTAGTTTAGAATTTCATCCAGCATTTTTTCAGTTAGAACCATGAAACTATCCTAATCTTTTGATAATATGGTATCCAAATTCAGATTTTACGGGATCAGATATTTGACCAACTTGAAGTTGGAATGCAACATCTTCAAATGGTTTTACCATTTTTCCTTTGGTAAAGTAACCCAGATTTCCATCTTTTTTGGCGCTTCCGCCATCTATGGATAGTTCTTTTGCGAGTCTCCCAAATTTTTGACCATTTTTTATCTTCTCTAATATTGCCAAGGCTTGGCTTTGTTTTTCAACAAGTATATGTGAACATTTTATTTTGTTTGACATTACAAATTTTTCCTCATTACACATCTTTATTGTTTTTGTAAAGGTTAAACCAATAATGTATTTTTCATAAACAAATTTTAAATTTTTTAGGAATTATGGGAAATTAAACCTCAGAGTAGTTCTGGATCCTTCGTAGAGTCATAATTTACTATATCAATTCTAGGTTTAGCCTTTGGACTTCGATAGGTAACACCAGCACCATGAACTTCCAATAAAATGGAAAGACGGTAAGGAGTAGACGGAAAAAGTTTATCCCAAACATCGATTGGATTATCCATAAAATTTGCTCTAATGTGAGCTTTTTCGATTTCATTTGAAATCGATATTATTGGATTTTCATAAACAATTCCCAACATTTTTTCTATAGCATTCATTCCAAGCATATGTTCATTGGAATGCACAGTTAACATGTAATGGAGAATGTTTTCAGAAAATGAATATTGTTTTTCAGGCTCCGAGAAAACAGATATTGAATGATTTTTTATTGCAGGGTTTTCCGAAATTTTAAATAAAAATATAGATACGGACAAAGCATTATTTGCCCGGATTCTGGAAGGGTCGGTAATTCTTAAATCGTCAATATCCATTCTGGCATCTTGAAATAATTCTAAAATTCCCTCTGTAGTCGAAGCAAAATGTTCCCAAAATACGGAATGGTTGTCATTTTGAATAGTTTTCTGGGACAATGTAAACGAATTTTTTCATAATTTTGATTTTAAACTTCAAATAATAAAAAAATACGACAATTTGACCAATTTTGACCCAGTATGTAAGAAACCCATTTTGCTTTTGTAAAAAAATTTATGCTGTCTCCAGCCTGGTGAGAATCTTACCTAAAGATATAGATTTTCTCGATGGTTTTGAATAGGTTTTGTGGAAAAATAGGCTCGTATTATACCCATTTTTTGTTCAAATTGAACAATCGAAATCTTGTGTGTACTGCCCATGACACACGTGAGTTTAACATTATTTTTTTTGGTAATTTTTTAGTGATAAGTTTTTCATATTTCAAAAATAGGAAAATTGAAATTTTCTCAGTAATCGCAATATTATTTTTCGTGTCCTTTGGAGTTATAGGAAATAATTCAGTCTTTGCCATTGAAGACACTACAAAAGACAAGAGTGAATACATTGATTTTCAAAAGTATACTGGAAATAGATTGCTTGTTTTTAATGACACAAAAGTTGATTATTGTATTACAGTTAACGAACAAAATCCCGCATTTAATGACATTGCAATTAATGCGGTAAAAACATGGCACGACAAAATCGTTGAGGTGACACAAAATTCTGAAGTCTGGGATATGAAAATGCATGTTTATCCAAAAGATGAATCAATTTGTGACGGATATGTAAATTTTGTTGCAACTCCGGATCCAACATTTTTTCAATTATCAGGTGTTGTAGGATTTAGTCATCCTCAAACTCCGGTTGCAAATGTTACAATTTACACAGACGATTATCAAAGTACTTTACTGAAAATGGCAGAAAAAGATGAAAGTTTTTGGGAAAATATTACTCTTGAGGAATTTCAAGACATTGTAAAAAATCAGGATCATGACCAATTTGACACAGAAATGATAAAAAGAGTCACATTGCATGAGATTGGTCATTCTTTGAGTTTGAATCATCCAAATACGGATAAGGGAAGTCTACAGGAAGCTTCAGGAATAATGGGATATGATATGTCATACAATCAAATAGATGATGATGAAGTAATTGAGATTGTAAAGGCATATCCAAATGGATTTTCCAAAGTTTCAAAATCAAATTCTATTAAACTCGATGAAGTTAATGACAAACAATTCCTAACTCTCGGAGAAGTAGTCAATTTAACCATAGAATTACCTAATTCAGACGGACAGCTACCACCTGCAGGAATTGAGGTGTATATTTTCCCTGAAGGAACTACCTCTCAAAAAACAGAAAAAGCCCCAATCAAGGTTATTCGAATTCCAGGACAAAAACAATTGGTGAATAATGGAGGTTATGTCGAGGATCTTCATTCCATCATGACACATTGGGGTTCCTCTTCAAAGGTGCTATCCATTCAATTTAAGGTAGTCAAAGAATTTGAAAACGCAGACATGATAGTAGTTGCTCATAACGTTGGTGGTTTTGAGGAGCAATGGTTCTTAGAGGATGTGCTTTCTGTCAAAAAAGCCTTATTTTCTAATGCTTTATTAGATTTTGAGACAACAGAGTACAAACACTATCTTATGGGATCAAATCCAAATAGAGTACTAGAAAAAGAATCCGCCTTTAAGGTAAAGCAAGACCAATTATACACTGAGACACTTGGTGAGTGCTTATCTCAAAATAATATGAAAAAATGCACAGAAAAAATCAAAGTGGATGATTTTAAACAAGATGATTCTCCAGCCTCAATATGGATGCCATGAAAAAAATTATAATGATAAACTGATTAAACACGATTTTATCAAAATTCTGTCTTGAAATACAAAACCCTCGGCGGGATTTGTGAAATTAGTTTACCACCACAAGATGTTAACAAGGTTTTGCAAGTTTTCCTAAAGTGGGCCTGTAACAGTTGGCAGAAAAACACCAATAATTGTGGCAAAAATCCAGATAACAAAAGCAACTATCAGTGATTTTAAAAAACCCATTTTGTAAAACGAGCCAAGTGCAATCAACCAAACAATTCCAGCCACTATGGCTGCTATCCAACCCGTTTCAATAAGATAGTATGCAGCTGTGTAAACGATAGTACCAATAAGGGCAGTAACAATTGCACTGATTATTCCCTTACTTTCACCAAACAATTTAGTTACTATGTAAATAATAATTGCAGAAACCAACAAGCCAATTAAGAAAATTACTGTAGTGTTTAGTTCATCCATTTTTAATTCCTTGAAGTAAGTTCATTGTTTTTAATAATGTTCAATACAATAATGTTATGAATTTCTGTGTTAATTTAGAAAACTTCTTTTGGTCTGTATTCACCAAAAACTTCTCTGAATGTATTACTTATTTCTCCAGTTGTAGCATACGCTTTAGCAGCAGTAATAATATAGGGCATGAGGTTATTGTCAGTTTCTGCTGCGCGTTTCATAGCAGATAACGCTTTTTCAAGTTTTTTATTATCTCGGGAAGCCCTTAATTTTTTGAGTGCCTTGTTTTGTTGTATTTCAACCCTATCATCAATTCTTAAAAGATCAGGTTGTTCTTCCTTTTCAGAGTATTTGTTTACCCCAACTATTATTCTATCACCATCATCAGTCTCTTTTTTAAGACGATATGCATTTTGTCTTATTTCGGATTGGAAAAATCCTTTCTCAATTGCTTTGACTGAACCACCCATTTTTTGAATTTTTTTAAGATATTTCCAGACTCCATCTTCTATTTGGTCACATAACTCTTCTAGATAGTAAGAGCCAGCCATAGGATCGGCAGTTTTGGTAACACCACTTTCATGGGCAACAATTTGCTGAGTTCTTAGGGCAATTTTTGCTGATTCCTGAGTAGGAAGAGCAAGGGCTTCATCCCTGGAGTTTGTGTGAAGTGATTGAGTTCCACCCATCACGGCTGCCATTGTTTGCACAGCAACGCGGATAATATTGTTATCAGGTTGTTGGGCAGTTAATGATTCACCGCTTGTCTGGGTATGAAATTTTAATTGTAGGGAACGGGGATTTTTTGCATGAAACATTTCTTTTAGAATTTTTGCATAAACTTTTCTTGCAACTCTAAACTTTGCAACTTCTTCAAAGAATTCTATAGTACAACAGAAAAAGAAAGATAACCTAGGAGCAAAGTCATCAATTTTGAGACCTCTGTCAATACATGTTTGAATATATGCAATGGCATTTGCAAGTGTAAAAGCTACTTCTTGCGTTGCAGTACAGCCAGCTTCTCTCATATGATAGCCAGATATTGAAACGGGATACCACTGTGGAACTTTTTCTGCACAATAACCAATCATATCACCAATTAATCGCATCGAGGGTTGTGGTGGATAGATGTAGGTGTTTCTTGCAATGTATTCCTTTAAAATATCATTTTGAGTTGTGCCCCTTAGAGTTTCACTTTTGAATCCTTGAGCTTCACCAACTGCAATATAATATGCAAGTAATGTAGAGGCTGTGGAATTTATTGTCATGGAGGAACTAACTTTTCCCAAAGGAATTCCATCAAATGCAATCATCATGTCTTTAAGTGATGCAATTGAAACTCCAACCTTTCCCACTTCACCTTCTGCTTGAGGAGAATCCGGATCATATCCTATCTGCGTTGGAAGGTCAAAGGCCATGCTAAGACCAGTTTGACCTTTTTCAAGCATGAATTTGAATCGCTCATTGGTAAGTTTGGCATCTCCAAATCCTGAATATTGACGCATCGTCCAAAATCTGTCACGAAACATCCCAGGATGAATTCCTCTAGTGAAAGGATATTTTCCAGAATCTTCAACCGGTTTTTTTTTGGAAGATTTTTGGTAAATTCTTTTTACTGTAAAATTGGAATCAGTAAATATTTTCTTTTCTGGTTCTTTTGATTTTTTGGATTTTTGTTTTGCCATTTTTTCACCTTACCAGGGATTTTGTAATCTTGTCAGCTGCTTCAAAGGGATCAATATCTTTGGCCCTAAGCTTTTTTAGATATTTCGAAAATGTTTTATCTGAATTAAGCATTTCATTCATTTTTTCTTGGATGTTATTTAAAACAATATCTTTAAGTTCAGTTTCGAGTCGCTGGTTGTCTTTTTCTTTTTTGAGTTTCTTTTTTGAGACCATCATTTCCTTGAGGGTTTTGGCAAATTGAATAATTCCAGAATTTTTTTTGACTGAGGTTTTTAAGATAATTGGGTTTCGCTCTGATGCCCCAATAAAATCTCTCACAGCATCAAACAATTGATTTGTTCCATCCAAATCACTTTTGTTTACCAGATAGATATCACCAATCTCAGTCAAACCGGCCTTGATAGTTTGAATGCTATCTCCAGTATGAGGATTAAACACAACAACTGTGATATCTGCAATATTTGATATTTCAACTTCAGTTTGTCCTGCACCCACGCTTTCAATTATTATGGGATTAAATCCTGCATATTCCAAAATTCGAACACTGTTTCTAAGTGATCTTGAAATGGCTCCCGTCGCTCCTCGTGATGCAATACTCCGAATGAACGTTCCAGAGTCAGTAGATTCACTCATTCTAACTCTGTCTCCTAAAATGGCACCTCCAGTTACATGGCTAGTAGGATCAATTGCTAAAACTGCAGGTTTTGTGTGTAGTTTTTTCATTGCTACCACTGTTTTGTTTATCAATGAACTTTTTCCAGCACCAGCAGGTCCAGTGATTCCAATTACCATGGATTTTCCAGTTTCTTTGAAAATTTTTTTTAAAATCTTTTTGGCTTCGGGTTGATCATTTTCAATTATTGTGATGGCTTTTGCGATTGCACCTCGTTTTCCTTTTTTTAAATCTAAAATTAAATCCATTAAAAATTAAATTTCAAAGCATCAATAAAATCTTGCGTGTGATCTAAGGATTTCCGTAGATGATGGGTGCAGGAGGGTCTCCATAGGGACGAATTTCAGTCTTTAAAGAAACTTTGTCGAGTTCCTCATGATCAATTAAAAAAGTAACTGGATGAATTTCCCACCCATATTTTGGAGTGACCGGAAATGGAATAATAACAGTAAATTCAGAGGAATCCACAAAGGTTTTTTGAAAAGATTCTTCCATTCCCAAAACCTCTAAAACTACCGCATTGGTCTTTTCAGATTTATCTTGGAAAACAATTTGTATATGAGAATCATCTCCCTCATAGTTTGAATTGGTTCTTTCATCAAAATACTCTGCTTGGATAGAAAATGTAGATTTCAAAATTTCCTTGTCACCATTGTTTGTTCCAGTCAGCAATAAAATTGCCAATATTGTTACTACTCCTAGTGCAATAGGAGCACCCAGTTTTTTAGCCATTTTTGAATTCTTTTTTCATTTTTCGTAGAAATTTAGAGTTGATTCGTATTCTTTCTAGCGTTTGAGCTTGGGTTCTCTCTGTGCCAGGAGTGGGGTTTTTCTTGAAGAATTGTTTTATTTCTTTTTCCATAGAATCATCAGCTATTGAGGAAATACTGGCAACAATTCTGTTGAATAAAGGATTTCCATGACCAACTTTTTTGTTTAATTTTTTCCAATTTTGTTTTAGCCAAGGCCATAAAATTTTTTTCCCGAATGGATTTGCTGCTACTTTCATGATTGGAAGCTGCATGTTTTGTGAACGAACCTCTGATGTTTGAGAAAAATTAAGAGATTTTTTAAGTAATTTTTGGTCTTTGAAACCACACATCGCTCCAAGAAAACGAAGTTTTTCTTCCATTGTTTTGGCATTTTTGTATAACTTAACAAGTTCGGCATGAGTTTTTGAATTTCCATTCCAAGCTGCAATTGAACAGATTGGTTCAATCAAATCCGGAGAGAGTGATTTAGGAGATCTTAGAAATTGATCATATCGTCTTTTTGCCTCTTGAGCAACTTCGCCATCATCCATTTTTCCTAGAGTCGAGATAGTAAAGGAGCGAAGTAAAGCATCAGTATGTTTATCGGATTTTTTAGGTTCCCAGCCTAAATCAAAAAGAATTTTTCGAAAATAGTTAACTGCATAGTCTCTAATTTCTTCAGAGAATTTTTCATCAAAAGCGCGGAAATAAAGTCCAGCTAAATTATGTGCCACATTAATTGAGGACAAATAGCTATCTTCTTCGTAATATGCATCTGAAAAATCAAGATAATTTCGTACTTGTTCTCTTCCTGAAACACATAGTGAATACAGATCGTTTTGTATAGCCCATCTATCTATTGAAGAGATTTGTTTTTGGTCAACTAACATTTTTAGATCAAGTAAAATTCCTTCATCATACTTTACGCGGTAAAATCCCTTCCTGCCATAATTTGCCACAAATCCAATCGATTTTGGAGTTTTGACAGACATTGATTTTTTTGAGAATAATTTTGTGATTGTTTTATCTGAAAATCCTATAGTAAGAGGAATTTTCCAGAGTCCTTTTTTTGATTTTTTGTCCTCCTCAAGTAAGTAGCGATTTTGTTTGATTTGTAATTTATTCCCTTCTTGTTGAATTTCTACAAGCGGAAATCCTGGTTGCTTGAGCCAACTATTAACCATGGAACTCACAGGCATTTTTGAGGCCTTGCCAATTGCATCCCACAAGTCCTGGCCTTTGGCATTTTTGTATTTAAAGGATTTAAGATATGCCATTAGCCCTTTTCTGAAATTTGGTTCACCGACATAGTCTTCAAGCATTCTCAAAATACATCCTCCTTTGTCATATGATATTGCATCAAAAATTTCTCTTATTTCAGAGGGAGAATTTACTGTTACATCAATAGGATGTGTAGTTTTTAATGAATCCAATCCCATTGCCACATTCATTGCGTCTTCAACGAATTGATTCCAGAGATCCCATTCTGGATAAAACTTGTCAACAAATTTTGTAGCCATAAACGTTGCAAAGCTCTCATTGAGCCAAAGATCATTCCACCATTCCATCGTAACTAAATTACCAAACCATTGGTGTGCAATTTCATGGGAAATCACTTCGGCAATGAATTGTTTTGTCCTAGTAGAAGATGTTTTAGAATCATAAAGTAAAATTGTCTCTCTAAAGGTAATTGCTCCCCAGTTCTCCATTGCTCCAGCTGCAAAATCAGGAACCGCAATCAAATCAAGTTTAGGTAACGGATATTTTATACCAAAATATTTTTCGTATGAGACAAGGAGTTTTTTTCCTAAATCTAGAGAAAATTTTCCTTTTGATTTGTTTCCTTTGGTTGTTATCACCCGAATTTGAATTTTACCAACCTTACTAGTAAGATACTCAAACTCCCCAACTCCAAGATAAATCAAATAAGTAGACATGATAGGAGTTTTGCTAAACTTGTAAGACGTTTTATTTCCAAGTTTAGTTTTTATTTTCACCGGCATGTTAGAAATTGCAGTAAATTTGTTATCAGCAATTATGGTAATATCAAAAGTTGCCTTTGCTTCTGGTTCATCCCAGCAAGGAAAGGCCCTTCTAGCATCTGCTGCCTCAAATTGTGTAGTTGCAAGATATTTTGTTTTCCCTCCCTGTTTGTATTGGCTACGATAAAATCCCAATAAACGGTCATTGAGGATTCCTTGAAATTCAAATATAATTTTTGAATTCCCCTTTATTTTTTCTTTAAGAGTAATTTGCAGTTCTTCTTTTTTTTCATTGATTTTTGGGGTGGAGTAAATGGTTCTTCCTTTATTTTGTATTTTACAGGAAATTATTTTGATCTCAGCGCAATTAAGGGAGATTGATTTGGTGGGTTTTTTACAATCTATGGTTATTGTTTCCTTTCCACTAAATTGGAATTGTTTTAGATCCGGCGTAAAAACAAGTTCATAATTTATCGGTTTGACATTCACAGTCCAAGTAATTTTGTTAGGCTTTATGTAGATTTTCTATTAGAACGATCAAAAATTTATCCTCTTTTTTAAATTAATTTACTATCAATAATTACCATTATTGTAGTTCGATCTTTAATTTTGAAATTCATTAGAATACAGTTAAGAATATAGGATTTTCAGGATTAATTTTTAAAAAAATATTTTTATTCATTTTTAACAAAATCTATCAGATCTTTAATTTTTTCAAAATTTCCAATTTCTGTTAAACTATGGGCATCACTAGACAAATGAAATTTAACCCCATTTTTTTTGAAGACCTTCAACCAGCTTAACAAAGGCCAATGATACTTTGCGTTAATTTCTACGATCTTTTCATTTGACACAATTAATTTTGCAAGATTATTCAATTCATCTTCATTAAGATCAAAAGTTGGTTCTGGGCCAAGATGACCAATAACATTCACATCAGGGTTTTGAATTGCTGTTTCTAGAGCTTTTAACCACAGTTGTTTATCTTTCAGCAAACCATGAAAGCTGGCGATAATAAAATAATTTCCCATATACTCTTGAGGACAATTTATAGAGCCATCCGGTAAAATTTTGGCTTCAAAGCCAACAATAATATTTTCTCGTTTAAGTGATTCAATTTGGTCCAAATATTGTGGAACCCAATCAGATGTCTTCCTAACGTGTTCTGTTATTGCAAATTTTTTAAGACCAATTTTTTCTGCTTGTGTTACAATATTTGAAATTGATAGATTTTCAGGCGAGTGATCATTAAAATTTGAATGAATATGATAATCTTCGTTTAAATTTAATTCCAATAAATTTTTTATTTTTTTTTAGTATATCATTGTATTTAATTTGTCTTTTTTTTCTGTTACAATTAGTAAAAATTTTAGCAAAATGAAGGTAATTCAATATTTAGTATTTCAAGAATATCACATATCCAAAATTCTGCCGGTTTGATGATGATTGCTGAAATTCCGATAATCAATCCTACCGCAACTATTGTTATTCCTATGTTTCTACCAATATTCCTTTTCACATTGACTTTTTCTATATTATTAGGATCTCCACCAATAATGTGTTCGTCAAAGTTCAGGTTTTGATATTCTTGTTTTGCAGAATATTGATCATAAATAATTTTAAGTTCCTCAAGTTCTTTTTGTTTTGTTTCTATTTCTTTCTCTTCATTTGTTTTGAAGATTTTAGCTTGATCTACTAGTACCTCTTTTTCTGTTCTTATTTGAATTATTTTTGATTGGTTTGAAATTAATTCTTCTACTAGAATGTCTTTGTTTTTAATTTCCTCTTGTGCCATTTTAATTTCATTTTCTACAATTCCCCGCTCGTGATTAATTTTTATTTCATATTCTTGACGATATGCAATTAATTGAGATAATTCATGGCGTTGATGTTTTAATTGATCATCTTCAAGTTTTAATTTGCTGATATTATGTCGTTCATTTTCAATCTCTAAAATATAATTTGGAATTTCATTCTTTTTATAAAAAAATTCGGATTTATTATTTGAATCTAATGATCCAGAATCTTCGTCTTCCTTTGATAGTTTGAAAGTCTTATCCGAATAGGATTCATCCGATTGTTCGTTTAAGATTTTATTGGAAATTGAATCAGGAGTAATCTTGTCATTTATTTTTGTTTTTGAAATGGATGATATCCTTGAATCCATTTGTTGTTTAATTTTTTTTTTCTTGCGAAGATTAGTTATTTGTTCAGTTTTTGACTCTAGATATTTTTCATCCGAATGATAAAGGATTTTGTCCTTTTGTAATCTATGAAAAATATATCTTAATCTTTCTTGGTCACCAAAATTCAAAGAGATTAATTTTTTTACATTTTTTAATTTATCCTCATTTGCTGATGGTTTTTTCTGAGGTTCCAGAATTACCTCAGCTGAGATTTTCTTGTTAAGATAAATTTGATCAGAGTTGAACAATTTTTTCCCTTTCTGAAGAGTTTCCATGATGTACCTTAGTCTTCCTTTATCGCCTTGGTTCTCTGCCATCAACTTCTTTATGCGCAGTATGGCCTCTGAAGTGGATATGTGATAAATTTCAGGGTTCAATTATCCTAGAATTTCATAAAATCCAGTTTAATGCCAAAGTCAGAAAAATCGTATGATTGGGTGTTAATTTTTTTATTCGATTTTTGGTTTCTTTCAAATGTTATTTTCTCATGAATAATTGATGATATTACACTATTTTTTAAAAACATAGTCGAAAATCAAATAAACCCAAGAATGCATACCAAATAGAGATAATAACTATGAAACAAAAAGCATCCTCGCGAAGTATCAAAATACTTGTGGCAAAACTAGGTCTGGACGGTCATGATAGAGGTGCTTTGGTTCTCTGCAGAGCATTTAGGGATGCGGGGATGGAGGTAATCTACTCAGGATTATTTGCAACTCCCGAGAGGATTTCACAAATCGCAGAAGATGAAGATGTTGATGCAATTGCAATGAGTCTTCTAAATGGTGCTCATGGAACTCTGTTTCCAAGAGTGGTAAAAGCCCTCAAAAAGAAAGGGATTAAAGATGTTTTAGTAGTAGGCGGAGGCGTTATTCCTGATGTTGATCATGATGAATTAGTAAAGGCAGGAATTGATCACGTCTTTGGTCCAGGAACCCCCCTACCAACAATAATAGATCATATTACTTTGGGCGTATCTAAATTAAGAAAAATTTAAGAAAGAAATCACTCGGTAGAATCTGGCCACATCATTTTTCGCATTTCTTTACCAACTTTTTCTATTTGATGCTCATCAGTTTCTTTCATGTATTTGGAAAATGATTCTTGTCCGCTTTTCTGGTATTCATTAACCCACTCGTCATTAAAAGTTCCATCTTGAATCATGGTGAGAACTTTTTTCATATTCTCTTTTGTTTCACTTGTCATCACCATTGGTCCACGTGTTAGACCACCATACCTTGCAGTTTCACTAACACGTCTCCACATTCCATTAATTCCATATCTTTGAATCATATCTACTATCAATTTGAGTTCATGAAGCACCTCAAAGTATGCAATTTCCGGTTGGTAACCTGCCTCTACCAAAGTTTCAAATGCCGCTTTTACCATGGATGCTGAACCACCACACAAGTCAGCTTGCTCACCAAACCAATCAGTTTCAACTTCTTCTTTGAAGGTTGTTTGAATTAACCCAGCTTTTGCACTACCAATTGCTTTTCCAATTCCAAGTGTTCTATCCCATGCTTTTCCGGTAAAATCCTTGTGTACTGCAACAATCGATGGAGTTCCAAAGTTTTCAAGATATGTTTCTCGCACCTTTGAGCCAGGACCTTTGGGAGCTACCATAATAATATCCACATTATCTGGGGCATTAATCCAGCTCCAGTGGATTGCTGCTGCATGAGAAAACGACAAAGCTTTTCCTTCAGAAAGGTTGGGTCCAATCTCATCTTTGTAAACCTGTGATTGGATCATATCAGGTATCAATATATGAATAATATCGGCTTGCTTGCATGCATCAGCTACAGACAATACTTTATGGCCATCACTAGAAGCCTTTTTCCAGCTATTTCCACCTTCTTTTAGGCCCACAACAACATTAAGACCTGAATCTTTCATGTTGTTGGCTTGAGCATCACCTTGTATTCCATATCCAATAACGGCTATAGTTTCATCTTTAATAGGATCTAAACTGATTTGATCATCTTTCCAGGTTTTTGCCATGAATTTGCTCAAATTATTGCAAATATTAACCAACACCAAACAGAGTTTATGTTAATTTGAAATGTTGCCAAAAAAGATAAGGAGTTTATTTTCTCTATTATTTTATGGTCAAATGTTGCCTTTGTGAGACAATAATTGACAGTGGACTCTTGTTTGGATTTTGGGGACCAGAGGAAAAGGCAAAACCAATTTGCATAAAGTGTCTAAAAAGAGTGCTTGATTCTGACGGAAAAGATACAGGGATAAGACAAAGAATAGAAAAATGGTTAGCAGAGGAAAACATTTCATTTAGCGGAATAAATGAACCAAAACATGTGTTTCATTTTACTTTAGAAGAGATGGGACCATTAAAAATGAGAATTGAAGTTTTCCAGGAACAAAATAGTCCTGATATCATAATGGGATTTATGACTTTTCTTAGCAAAGACTTAACTTTCACAATTTACAGGTTCTCACAAAAAGAAAAAGAGAAATTCAAACATGCTGTAGATGAATTTCTTTCAACACTAAGGGTGGACTATAGAACAGGTATCAGAGTAGGTTATGAGATTGTTTCAGAAAAAGGACATTATGGTGCCAAATATTTTATCAAAACTAGAGAACATGAATGTGATAAAGAAAAATTTTTGAAAATGTTAGATTTGACAAAAAATACCGGTTCAAGATCAGATGAATTTTTAAACCAAACACTAAGAAATTAAAAATCTAAATTCTATTTTTAATTATCCTAAAATTCAAATTGAAAACACAAAATCGCATACTCGACATTTCACCTTTACTGAATCATCCTTAATTCTAGTAAATTTCTTTGAGGTACACTTAGGACAAATGGGACATGCACGTAGAGGTTTCATTAGTGTTCAGTTGGTTTGGTATCAGATTTATTTATTATTTGTAGTCGATTTTTTCCATTAATTTTTTTAATAAATTGGAATACTGTAGGAGGTACAGTTTTTTCCCATGGTCCATTGCAAATAATCATTGAGCGAATATTTGTTGCATTAAATTGCGATCTATCTAAAAATTCTGGAGTTACCACCTCTATACCAGAATCAGCTAAAAGCATTTTTACATAATCATTTCCACTATAAACCCTATCAAAATGCGGTACCATTGATTTAAGGTAGGATAACCATGTTGCAACATTGAATTGATTCTCCAAAGAAAGAATTATGCATCGGTTTAAATCTACATCAGATTCCATAACGGAGTCATGAATCATTTCGATTCTTTCACCTGCCGTAAATGGATCTTTTTCTAAATAATTAAACTGCGAACTAGTAACGACAATTATAACTTCATCACAATCTTTTAAAATTTGTTTAATTAAATCTAGGTGGCCTAAATGAAATGGTTGAAACCGTCCCATCATTAAACCACGCATAAATAAATGGGCTTTTTGATTTTATTAAACCAGTCTATTTGACTGAACCACTGCCAAGAATCCGTATTGTTGTTGATTCGGGTTTTAGAATTACTGCAATATCTCCAATATGATATGCAACAGGCTTCTCAAATGTTAGTTTAAGAGGATTAATTGAAGAAAATTTTGCTGCTTTAATTTGTAAACCAATGCTTACCAGACACATCTGTCCCTCTGATAACTCATTTTTGTAAAATGGGTTTTTTGTAAATTCCAGATATATTTCAGAATTTACAAGAACGGTATTTTCTTTTGATATAATATCACCACGACCTACCTCGTCAGGTTTTACCCCCTTTACGGCTAGTCCCACCCTTGCTGGAACTATGGCCTCGGAAACTGGATCATCATGCATTTGTATTGATTTAATCAAAACATCAGAACCTGCAGGATACAATTTGAGATTATCATATTGTTTTATTTTACCTGCAGTAACTTTTCCCAAAATTACTGTTCCGACGCCTTTTACATCAAAACAATGATCAACTACCATTTCCTTTGGACTTTCATTTGAAGCGGGTTCAATTTTGTCCATCTCTTCTTTTATTTTATCAAAATCTACTTTGACGTAGTTTTCAATTACAGTTCCTTTTATCATGGTATCCAATTTGGATTCGTCTACTTCAAAAGAATGTGACAAAATTCCTTTATTTTTTTTCAAAGAATCAAGGGCAATGATTTGCTCACCTGTAAATTTGTCAAGTTTATCGACAAACAAAATCACAAATTCTGCTAAGTTTATTGCCTGAAGTAATGGTTGGATTTTCTCAGGAAATCCACTAGGCGTAACCCAAGTTTTAATGATGTCTGATTCTTTTCTATCATAAAGTGAAATATCAGTTACAGTTCCTTTTTTTCCAAATTCTGCTGCAATGTCTTGTTTTCCCAAGACTACGAAATTAATTGATTTTACCAATACTTTTGAATAAAAAATCCGTTTAATGTAGCTTATCTATAAAAAAATCCGGACAAATTGTATTCTAGGGCACCACGAATTTCAGCAATGTTATCCACTAATCTATTAACATCAATGTAAAGTTCAGTGGTAACTACAACCACCCCGTCCTTACCAATTGGAAACACTATTCGATTTATTTTTCCATCTTGAACCATTGTAAATCTTGGTTCACCAACCTTCAAATCCATTTGCTTACGAGTAGTCCATTTTTTCTTGGCTTCATAGAATGATAATTTAATTTCTTCTTCCTTAAAAAATTCCAAAATTTCATCTTTGAATTTTGCATGATACTTTCCATCATAGATCGCCACATATCGTACTTTTTGATCAAGACCCAAGATTTCATCCAAAAATTTTCCATAATCATTAGAATTTACTAATTCCGACACTCTACCACCCAATTTTGTAACATTGAAAACATTACTTAAACTTGATCGCAAATTTCAGGCATATGAGAGTATTTTAGCAAAGTGTAACAAATTTTTTGTTACAAAATGATTTCAGCCTCATTTCAAAATAATATCAAAAAACAAAACAGATGGTTAGTTCCATCGAGTTTGTTGATTCATTATTTTATCCAATTTCTTTTGTGCAATGTGTTCTTGGATTATCATTTCCTGAATCAATTCTTCAGTGATTCTCTCACCAATTGACATGTCAATTGTGAAACTATCAGGTAATTCTGATATCAATGTAGTTGAATCAAAAATGCCTGATGCTCTTTGTTTCTCATAGTTTACAATTGCATCAAAGTTTGAGTGTTGTCGTGTAAATGCATTTCCATCATCTTGGAATCTTTCAAATGAATAGTTTATGTGTTGGAATGAACCAAAACTGTTCATCTCAAATATTTTACCATCTTCACTAGTCCAATAATCACTATACTTTTCGTTTTGTGTAACTTTGATTAATCCCTCACCTTTAGTTGGTGATGGAATCATCTTTGTAAGCATTGGATTAAGAGAATCGCCCGATATATCAAATCCGTCATTAAGGTAAGTGGTCTGATCTCGAAGTTTAAAGTCCATAGCCTTTATTGCCATTACATTGTCTGCAAGTGGTTCCAAGAATACTGCTGACATTGATGTCTTGTCACATTTTTCTTCGGTATCTTTTTCTTGACATTTTACTTTTTGGTGGGTAATACTTAGACTAGTCCTATCGATTACCTCAGACTCTTGAAGTACTTTGATATCTTCAATTTCTCCGGTGTTATCAAACCAAACTTCTACTCTCATTTCTGCCAAATGACCCATTCCAATTTCTGGAACGCCGAAAAGAAATTCTTGAACTTTGAGATCCTTAACAGCCCAAACAGTTGCTTCAAATGTGTTAACTGCACCAAGTTCTATTAATTGCTCATCAAATGGGGTATGATGGTTATCTGTTAAAGTAAAGGAATTTCCATTAAAGGTAAATCCTGAATCAACGACCATGGTTTCACGAGTTTCGTGGTTTACTCCAAATGATGGTCTAGTATCCCAATGATTCATGCCACCTTTTGGTTCACAAGCATCACCTTGTCCATCATTATCGCTGTCAATTTGGTCTGGATTGATTACTTCTGGACAATTGTCGATAAATTCGATCGCAATTGAGCACAAAACGGCATCTCCTACACCCATAGAAATAGTATCAAAGTCCACCATATCTTCACTGCAAACCCAATTACCATAATTGTATGAGGCCGGACCAGAGGCACCAAGATCATAATTTCCAACAACAATATCAGGTCCACTACCTACTTCGGGGCCATTTCCAAAGAATCCGGTTGGTCCATCAGCTGATAATACAAATTCGGACTCTGCAGCTTGACCGTCAACGCCATTTACTAGAGTCATCTGAAGTGTTAATCCAGGTGGAATGTCATCATTGTTGATTGTGCAAGTTACTTCATCACCAACTTGTAATGTTACTTTGTCATCGACCACAGATAATTGTTCTTGTGAGGAATCCAAACACATCCAAGCATTTGGAATATAATTTGATGGACCTAATTCGCTTAGGTGATATGGATCGTTTGCGAAGACTTCATGAAATGCATCAGAATCTCCAGCATCGGTAAAGTCTCTTGCATTGTTATTGGTGGCTACTGCTGAAAGATCCCAATCTCCTGAGTTTTCTTCTCCACCATTATCTTGTGTTAGTTCTTTAACTAGTTTGAGTTGTGGTGCAATGTCATCATTAGAAATTGTACATGTGACGTCATCTCCTGGTGAGAGTTGGAATGCTGTGTTAAGGTCGGCTGGACATTGTTCATCACCAGTTACTGATACAAATGCATATCCTGGTAATTGTGTCTCACCAAGTGTTAGGTCTGTGTTGGTATCATAAGCATATGCTATTCCTGAGGTGACTGAATCACTGTTTACTGTAAGGTT
>Ga0224508_10000091_pt1 | contig 104206 bp, 99 predicted proteins | sample SF_Jan12_sed_USG_4_FD_170157 | JGI IMG/M metagenome (GOLD analysis project Ga0224508, IMG submission 170157) | Sediment microbial communities from San Francisco Bay, California, United States - SF_Jan12_sed_USGS_21 | ecosystem: Environmental > Aquatic > Marine > Sediment | place: USA... | reverse complement strand
AGAACTGCGAGAGCCACGAGCACCTGTTCCGGTTGGCCGGCGACATGGAGCATTTCATCCCGGGCCACGATCCGCTGGTTACCAAACTGTTCCCGGCGCACGAGAAGGACGAAGGCATCGTCGATTTGACAGCGGAGCCTTCGGAAAAGATCAGATGAACCTGTCGCTCGGCCTGGCGCAGGTTGCCCGGCGGGCACCGCAAAGCCAGGCACTGCTCTGGGAGGGTGGCGAGCTCAGCTATGCGGGGTTCGAGGATCAGGTGGGCCGGATTGCGGGCGCGCTGCGCGCTCGTCACGGGCTAAGGCCCGGCGCCCGGATCGGGATGGCGCTGGAGAACGGGCCTGAGTTCCTGCCGGTGCTCTTTGGCATCTGGCGGGCGGGGATGACAGCGATCCCGATGAACGCCAAGCTGCATGCGCGTGAGCTTTCCTGGATTTTGGAGAATGCCGGGGCCGGGCTCTGCATCGCCTCGCCGAAACAGGCGCAGGCACTGGGGGGCGTGCCCGCGCCCACGGTCGTCGAGACCGGCAACGCCGATTACGCGGCGTTGCTGGCGGGCGATCCGGTTCGGGAGGTCGAGAGCCGGCCGGAGGACCCGGCCTGGATCTTCTACACTTCGGGCACGACCGGGCGGCCGAAAGGAGCGGTGCTGACGCACCGGAACTTGACCGCTATGTCGCTGATATATTTTGCCGATGTGGACCGGATCGGGCCGGAGGACGTGCGGCTGCATGCGGCGCCGATGTCGCATGGCTCGGGCATCTACGCGCTGCCCTTCGTGATGGCGGGCGCGCAGAACCTGACCGTGCCGGGTTTCGAGCCCGAGCAGGTGTTCGACGTGCTGGGGGCGCACGACAAGGTCTCGTTCTTCGCCGCGCCGACGATGGTGACGCGGTTGATCAACCATCCGAGCGCCGGGTCGGCGGATGTGCGCGGGCTAAAGACCCTCTGCTATGGGGGCGCGGCGATGTATCTGTCGGACCTGAAGCAGGCGCTGGCGCTGTTCGGGCCGCGGCTCTACCAGCTCTTCGGTCAGGGCGAGGCGCCGATGACAATCACCCATGTGACCAAGGCGATGCATGGCGATACCGCTCATCCGCGCTACGAGGATATCCTCTCCAGCGTCGGGTTCCCGCGCTCGGTGACCGAGGTGGCGGTGATCGGCGACGATTGGAAGGAACTGGACCCGGGCGAGGTCGGCGAGATTGCCGTGCGCTCGGACTGCGTGATGGCGGGGTATCTGGACAACCCAGAGGCCAACGCGGCGGCGATGCGGGACGGTTGGTTGCGCACTGGGGATGTGGGGGCCATGGACCCTGATGGTTTTTTCACGTTGAAGGACCGTTCGAAGGATCTGATCATTTCAGGCGGGTCTAACATCTACCCGCGTGAGGTCGAGGAGGTGCTGCTGCGCGACGCCTCCGTGCGCGAGGTCGCGGTCGTGGGCGCGCCGCATGCGGATTGGGGCGAGGAGGTCGTGGCGTTCGTGGTGCGGCATGACGGGGCGGCGCCCGAAGAGGGGGCGCTGGACGCGCTCTGCCTCGACAATCTGGCGCGGTTCAAGCGGCCGAAACGCTATCGCTTCGTCGCCGACCTGCCGAAGAACAATTACGGCAAGGTGCTTAAGACCGAACTGAGGGAGCGATTGAAAAGGGAGGGAGAGGCATGAGCGTGAACCTGGCGCCGCCGCCGTTCCAGGTGGGCGATTACCAGATCCAGCGGGTGATGGAGATGCAGCTCAAGTTCCGGAAACCGACCGAGATGTTTCCGGGCGCGGACCCGGACGAAATTGCCGAGCTGCTGCCGCTGATCACGCCATGGGCGTTCGACGCCGAGAGCGGCAAGACCATTCTGGCCGTACAGTCCTATCTGGTGCGCACTGGACGCGCCAACATCCTGATCGACACCTGCATCGGCTGTGGCAAGACCAACGAGCGCATCCCCTCTTGGGCGAACCGGACCGATACATGTTGGCTCGACCGGCTGGCGGCAACGGGTGCGGGGGTCGAGGAGATCGATTATGTCTTTTGCACGCATTTGCACGCGGACCATTCGGGCTGGAACACGCAACTGATCGACGGGCGCTGGGTGCCGACCTTCCCGAACGCCAAGTACATCCTGGCACGCGAGGAGGTCGAGCACGCCGAACGCACCGGGTTGCCACAATATCCCGAGAACGTGCTGCCGGTGATCGAGGCGGGGCAGGCGGTGTTGGTGGACGCGGACCATGCGCTTGACGACCGGATCTGGCTGGAGCCGACGCCCGGCCACACGCCGGGCCATGTTGCGGTGCATATGGAGACGGGTGCGGACCATGCGGTGATGTGGGGCGACCTGCTGCATTCTCCGCTTCAGTGTTTCCGTCCGGATTGGTGGTTCATGATCGATACCGATCCGGATGAAGGTATCGCTTCGCGCAAGCGGGTGTTGGAAGCGGCGGCTGAGCACAACCACTTGGTGCTGAGCGCGCATTTCCCGGCGCCATCGGTGGGGCGGATCAAGTCGGACGGGGCGGCGTACCGGTGGGAATATGAGCGGTTGGAGGGGGCTTAAAGAGCCGTAGGGTGGGCTCGGCACGAGCCCACCATTGCACGTTGAGGAAATTTGCGGTGGGCTCTGACGAGCCCACCCTACATGTCCGCCACTTTGACCAGTTGCTTGCCGAAGTTCCCGCCCTTGAGCAGCGATAGGAACGCGTCCGGCGCGTTCTCGAGCCCCTCAGCCACGGTCTCGCGGTATTTGAGCCGGCCGTTGCGGATATGGCCTGAGACCTCGGTCAGGAACTCCTTGAAACGGTCTGCATGGTCCCAGACGATGAAGCCGCGCACGGCCAGGCGGTTGACCAGGATCGCGCGCCAGACGCGCGGCAGCGTGTTCGGCCCCTCGACCGCGCCTTGGCCGAGGCCGCCGAGGTCATACCAGGCGATGGTGCCGCAGACCGGGATGCGGCCGAATGGGTTCATCAGTCCGATCACCGCCTCGAGCGTTTTGCCGCCCACATTCTCGTAGTAAATGTCGACCCCGTCAGGGCAGGCCTCGGCCAGTTGCGCGCGCAAGGCCTCAACATCCGGCGCGGCGCGGTGGTCGATGCAGGCGTCGAAGCCGAGCGCGTCGACCACATAGGCGCATTTCTGGACCCCCCCTGCGACGCCGACGACGCGCAGCCCCGCGATCTTTGCCAACTGACCGACGACCGAGCCGACCGCACCGCTGGCGGCGCCGACGACCAGGGTCTCGCCGGAATTGGGGCGCCCATGTTCGTGGAGGCCCACATAGGCGGTCATCCCGGGCATCCCGAGCACCCCAAGCGCGGTCTGAACCGGCGCCAAATCCGGGTCGAGCTTGCGCACGCCCTTGCCGTCGCTGACCGCGTGGCTGCACCAGCCCGAATGGGTCAGCACGAAATCGCCGGGGGCGAAGCGGTCGTTGTTCGACGCCACGACCTGGCCGACCGTGCCCCCCTCCATGGCGCCGCCGATCGGGACCGGCTTGGCGTAGGATTTCGATTCGTCCATGCGGCCACGCATGTATGGATCGAGCGACAGCCAGAGCACGCGGACCAGGAACTCGCCCGGCCCTGGCTCGGGCATCGGCGCGTCCTCTAGCCGGAAGTTATCGGTCGTCGGCGCGCCGTCCGGCCTTGCCGCCAGGACCACGCGCTTCATCATATCGGCCATGGGATATCTCCCGTTGAATTTACCGGTTGCACCTTGCCCGCCCGCCTTTGCCTTTCGCAAGGTGAAAGGGCGCTGGTAAGAGGGTGCCATGAGCTATCTGGACGATCTCTTCGGGTTGACGGGCAAGACGGCGCTGGTGACCGGGGCGGCCACCGGCATAGGCCGCATGATGGCCGAAGCACTGGTGCGCGCCGGCGCGCGGGTGCTGATCGCCTCGCGCAAGGGGGCGGATTGCGAGCGGGTGGCGGCGGCGTTGACCGCAATCGGTCCGGGCAGCGCCGAGGGTTTCTCGGGAGACGTGGGCACGGGCGAGGGCGTTGCAGCACTCAGCGGCGAGGTTATGCGCCGGACCGGCAAGCTGCACATCCTGATCAACAATGCAGGGAAAAGCTGGGGCGCCCCTTACGCGGACTTTCCGTTCCATGCCTGGGACACGGTGATGTCGGTCAACTGTGCCGGACTTTTCACGCTGACCCGCGATCTGACGCCGTTGCTCGCAGCAACCGCGACGGACGATGATCCGGCCCGCGTGATCAATATTGGCTCGGTCGCCGGGCATACGCCGACGGGTGACCTGGTCTACTCCTACTCGGCCTCGAAGGCGGCGGTGCATCACCTGACCCAAATCCTGGCGAAGGAGCTGGCCGGGAAGCGGATCACCGTGAATGCCCTGGCGCCAGGACCGTTCCTCAGCCGCATGACCAAGCATTTCACCGAGGACGACGAGAAGCGCGCCCGGGTCGCGGCCGACGTTCCGCTGGGCCGGATCGGGCGGGACGAGGACATCGCCGCCACGGTTCTCTATCTGTGCGGCCGGGGCGGGGCTTATACGACCGGCGGGATCGTCCCGGTCAGTGGCGGGATCAACGTGGATCACGGGCACCGGCTGTTCGGGGGTGTCGAGTGAGCGACTATTACGACCGGACCATGACGCTGGCCGAGCTGAAGGCGGCAGAGGGGCGCGAGATCGGCGTCTCGCGCTGGTTCGACGTCGGGCAAGACCGGATCAACGGGTTCGCGGATGTGACCGAGGACCACTTCTTCATCCACACTGACCCAGCGCGAGCTGCACGCGAGACACACTTCGGCGGCGCCATCGCGCATGGGTTCCTGACTGCCGCGTTATTGGCGCCCATGGCCTATGACGCGCTGCCGGGACTGGAAGGGTCCAACCAGTCGGTGAACTACGGCTTTGACAAGCTGCGCTTCGTTGCCCCTGTGCCCGCGGGTGCTCGGGTGCGGGGGCGGTTCACCCTGACCGAAGCTAATGACAGCCCGCCAGGCGAGGTGACACTGCGGATCGCGGCGGCGGTCGAGATCGAGGGCGCGCCGCGCCCCGCGCTGGCCGCTGATTGGCTGATCCGGCATTTCCTGGACGCGCCGTGATGCGGGCGTTGCTGGTCATCATCGCACTGCTGGTGACATTCCCGGCGCTTGCCTGTGAGAGCGGCCAGCGTTGCGAGGTGGAAGGCGGCTACTATCTCGCCTCGGTGCCCGAAGGCTGGGACGGGGCATCGCCGCTGCCCCTGGTGGTCTATTTCCACGGCTGGAACAGCTCGCCGGAGGGAGCGTTCCGCAACAAGGCAATGGTGAACGCGGTCAACCGGCGGGGCGCGCTGTTTGTCGCTCCGTATGCGCGCAGCGGCTATTGGCGCCAGATCGGCGACGACCGCGCCGAGGGCGGGCGCGACGAGCAGGCTTATTTGCGGGCCGTGATGGAAGACGTGACGCGGCGCTGGCCGATCGACCGAACCCGGACGGTGGCCTCGGGCTTCTCGCGCGGGGCCTCGATGGTCTGGAACGTCGCTTGCTATCTGGGGCCGATGTTCGCGGGATACGCGCCGATCGCGGGCGGGTTCTGGGGCTCGACGCCTAAAGATTGCCCCGCCGGGCCGGTGAACATGCGGCATATCCACGGAACCCGCGACCGGGTGGTCGCCTATGACGAGATCGGCATCTATAACTCAATGCCAATCCCGGACGGGCTGGCGACGCTGCGGCGCGAGAACGGCTGTGGGGCCGCTTCCACATCGCAACGCCAGGAGGGGCGGCTCACCTGCCGCCGCTGGGATGAATGCAGTTCGGGCCGGGTGCTGGAGGTATGCCGGCACGAGCGCGGCCACTCGATCCCTGCGGAATGGGTGGCCGAGGGGCTGGACTGGGTATCGGAACTGCCGCCCGAGGCTTTGGAGTAAGGGAGGGATGCCATGGATTTGGGGATGACGGAGCGGGTCAGGCCGCTGATCGAGAAGGTCCGGGCGATGGTCGAGGACGAGATCGCGCCGCTAGATGCTGAGTTCCACGGCGAGATCGGCAAGACCGGCGACCGGTTCGAATACACGCCCCGGATGACCGAGATCCTGGATGGGCTGAAGGCCCAGGCGCGCGAGCGCGGCCTCTGGAACTTCTGGCTGACCGACTCGGAGAGGGGGTTCGGCCTCTCGACCGTCGAATACGCCTATTTGGCCGAGGAGATGGGCAAGGTCCGGATCGCGGCCGAGGTCTTCAACTGCTCGGCGCCCGATACCGGCAACATGGAGGTGTTCGAGCGCTACGGCACCGAGGCGATGAAAGCACGCTGGCTGAAACCGCTGTTGAATGGCGAGATCCGCTCGGCCTACGCGATGACCGAGCCGGACGTGGCCTCGTCGGACGCAACCAACATCTCGCTGAAGGCCGAACGCGACGGCGACCATTGGGTGCTGAACGGCGAGAAATGGTGGATCTCGGGCGCGGGCGACCCGCGCTGCAAGGTCTATATCGTCATGACCCAGACCAACCCGGAGGCGGATCGCCACAATCAGCACACCCAATTCGCGGCTGCCGCCGATACGCCCGGGATCGAGGTGCTGCGGCCGATGGAGGTTTATGGCCATGACGACGCGCCTCACGGGCATATGCAGATCCGGTTCACGGATGTGCGGCTGCCGCATGAGGACGTGATCCTGGGCGAAGGGCGCGGCTTCGAGGTGGCGCAGGGGCGGCTTGGCCCGGGGCGCATCCACCACTGCATGCGCGCGATTGGTCAGGCGGAGCGGGCGCTCGAGATCATGTGCCGCCGGTCGCTGGACCGCACCGCCTTCGGCAAGCCGCTGGCGCAACTGGGCGCCAACTACGACATCATTGCCAATGCGCGGATGGAGATCGAGCAGGCGCGGCTGCTGTGCCTCAAGGCGGCCCACATGATGGACACGGTCGGCGTGCGCGAGGCCCAGCCCTGGATCTCGATGATCAAGGTCGTGGCGCCGAACACGGCGCTGGCGGTGATTGATGAATCGGTCCAGATGCAGGGCGCTCGCGGGATCAGCCAGGACGTGCCGCTGGCCCATATGTGGACCCATGTGCGCACGCTGCGCTTCGCGGATGGCCCGGATGCAGTGCATCGGCGCCAGGTGGCGCGACGGGAGCTTCGGCAATATGCGGGGAATATGAAGGTCTGAGAATGGAGCACGAGGGCGCGCAGCTGGATATTGAAGCGGTCGAGCGGTATCTGGCCGCCAATCTTGCAGGCTTCCGGGGGCCAGTGACGGCCGAGAAATTCGGGGTCGGACAGTCGAACCCCACCTTCAAGCTGACGAGCCCTTCTGGCACATTAGTTTTGCGTCGCAAACCACCGGGGCAGTTGCTGAAATCGGCCCATGCGGTGGATCGGGAATTTCGGGTTCAGAAGGCGCTGGCCCGGACCGATGTGCCGGTGGCGCGGATGCATCTGCTCTGCGAGGACGAGGGCGTCATCGGCTCGATGTTCTATGTGATGGGGTTCGCGCCCGGGCGGCATTTCATGGAGCCGACGCTCAGTGATCTGGCGCCGGAGGAACGCGGTGCGGTCTTTGACGAGATGAACCGCATACTGGCGGCGCTGCATAGCGTGGACTATGAGGCCATGGGGTTGGAGGATTTTGGCAAGCCCGGCTCGTATTTCGCGCGCCAGGTGGGGCGCTGGTCGAAGCAGTACCGAGCCTCCGAGACCGAGACGATCCAGGACATGGACGACCTGATCGACTGGCTGGACGCCAACATGCCCGAGGATGACGGCCGCGTGAGCCTGGTCCATGGCGATTACCGGATCGACAACATGATCTTCCGGACGGATGCGCCCAAGGCCGCGGCGGTGCTGGATTGGGAGCTCTCGACGCTGGGCCACCCGTTCTCGGACCTCGCTTATCAGTGCATGCAATGGCGGATGCCGCCGGGTCCCGAGGGCAGGGGGCTGGCGGGGATCGACCGGCGCGCCCACGGCTTGCCGACCGAGGCGGAATATGTGGCCGCCTATTGCGATCGGATGGGGTTGCCAGGCATCCTGGGTTTCGACTTCTGCCTGGCCTTCAGCTTCTTCCGCATGGCGGCGATCGTTCAGGGGGTCAAAAAGCGCGGGCTGGACGGTAACGCCTCGAACCCGGAACGCGCGGCGCGGATGGGACGGTTCGTGCCGGAATACGCGCGGATGGGCCTGGAGGCTGCCGCGGGCAAATAACCACCGGTTTCGCAGCTCCTAGAAGCTGAGCGAAATATCCTTGTGTCCTGAACTGCAGCCGGCCACGTAGAGCGCCTGCTCCTTAGGCAGGCGGGGCTGGCCGCGCAGGCCGATCGTGTCCCTGATCGCCGCATTATAGGTGTCGAGGCCTGGCTTGAGCTTTGCCTGAGCCTCTCGGCGCCACGTCAGATCGGTCTCGAATGCGGCGATCGCATTTCCGACCTCCGCCAACATCTTCTCGCGATCCGGGGTCTTGCTCTTGATCGCGCGGCGCGCCTTGGTCAGGGCCGAGCGGGTCTCCTTCGTGCCTTCGACGAGACCAACCTCGGCGCGCACGGCCTCGATGCGCGCGATCGCAGCTTCGCCGTCGAGATCCGGCAACTCGGCAGTGAGGCCACGCAAATCATCCTCCAAAGCCGCCAGATCGTCGGCGTTATCGATGATCAGGCGTAGTTCGGCGATCGGCGTATAGGCGTCGTCGGTCGCCCGGCGGTATTTCGTGCGGGCCGTACGCTCGGCCTTGGTGTAGCCGAGGAAGGCCTTGTGCGCGTCTTCCCAATCGGCTGGAATTGTTTCCCTCAGTGCCTCGAATGTCGCGGTCAGCGTTTCGATCCTTACCTCGCGGCTGGCCTTTTGCGGGCTATCGGCGGGAGTGCGGCGCAACAGCGTCCGCAGCTCCTTTATCTCGGCCTCCAGCGACAGCATCTCGTTTTCGATGTCGCGGACCGCGCCGTGCAGCGGGCGGTATTCCAGCGAATGGCCGCCGATATCCGACTCGGCCTGTTTGGCCTTTGCAATCAGCTCGAACGTGCCCTCGGCGGAATCGAAGCTCTTTTCGACCTCCTTACGTAGCTTGTCGGGCACCATCGAATAGTCGAGGCCACGCGCGGTGGCGATGGCGCTGAGGATGGCGTCGCCGCGCTGGTCAAACTGTTCGAGGACGTATTCCTCCATGCAGTATTGCAGCCGCGGGTTCAGCGGCGGCGGTGCGGTCTCGGAGGTCAGCGAGACCCGGTTCGGCAGATAGTTCACCAGCGAGGGGTAGTTGCCGACGATGACCAGCGCGAAAAGCTGGAGGCAGATGAAGGCGATCACGCCCTTATACATCTCTAGCGTGCGTACCGCGGCGGGCGCGACGCCACGGAGGTAGAACAGCGCGAAGCCGAAGGGCGGGGTCAGGAACGAGGTCTGGATGTTGAGCCCGATCATCACCCCCAGCCAGACCGCCGTGACATTGGCGGAAGGGTCGGCCAGCAGGATTGGCGCCACGATGGGCACGACGACGACCGCGATCTCGATGAAATCGAGGAAGAAACCCAGGAGGAAGATCACACCCATCACAATGATGAACTTCGACCAGAAACCGCCTGGCAGGCCGTTCAGGAAGTCCTTGACCAGCTCCTCGCCACCGAACGAGCGGAAAGCGGCGGTCAGCATCGCCGCGCCGAGCAGGATGATGAAGACCAGCGAGGTGGTTTTCGCGGTTTCGATCATCACGCCGGTCAGCGTGTCGTCGATCTTGTAGGCGCGCCAGCCGCTCCAGACGATCGCGGTGGTCAACGCCAGGACCCCGATGACCGCCAGGGTGAGCGCGATGGCATCGGTGCTGGTCTGAATATTCTTGACGTTGATCTCGTGCACCGAGGTGATCACCAGGATCGCGGTCAGCGCGACCAAGGCCAGGATCGCCGGCAAAAACGTGTCACGGCGGCCGGGTTTCAGCCGGTAGCCCGACATGATCAGCGCGCCGACGGCGCCAATCGCGCCCGCCTGGTTCACGGTCGCGATGCCCGAGATGATCGAACCCAGCACCAGGAAGATCAGCGCCAGCGGCGGGACCAGGATCAGCAGTACCTTACCGACGAAGGCGCGGTCCATCTTGCCCTCGAAGGGCACTGGCGGCGCTGTGCCCGGACGCAGAAACGCCCAGCCCAGGATGAACGCCATGTAAAGTCCGACCAGGACCAGGCCCGGTACCAGCGCGCCCAGGAACATGTCGCCCGCGCTGGTCGAGATGATGTCGAACTCGGACGGCATATTGAGCTCGCCGGTCGACTGCTTGAATTGCTCCTTGCGCGAGGTGCCCGCCTGGTCGACCGCGCTGGCGAGCTGGTCGGCCAGGATGATCAGCACGATCGAGGGCGGAATGATCTGCCCCAGCGTGCCCGAGGCGGCAATGGTGCCGGTGGCCAGGGGTTTGGAATAGTTGTGCTGCAGCATTGCGGGCAGCGAGATCAGCCCCATGGCAACCACCGTCGCACCGACGATGCCGGTGGTGGCGGCCAGGAGCGCGCCCACGAAGACGACCGAGATCCCCAGCCCCCCAGGGATTGGGCCGAAGAGCTGGGCCATTGTGACCAGCAGATCCTCGGCGATCTTCGAGCGCTGGAGCATGATCCCCATGAATATGAACAAGGGGATGGCGATCAGGGTATCTCGTTCCGCTTCCCAATATACACCGCGGAAGTTGGTCACCCCAGCGCTCAGCCACTGGATCGGGCCCCCTTGGGCGAAATAGGCGGAAACGTTGCCCTCGAAGAGATAGCCGCAGGCTGCGGCCAGCGCGATCGAAAGGATCGCCGAGCCGGGCAGCGCAAAGGCGACCGGATAGCCCGAGCCGAGTGCAATGATCATCAGGACGATCAGGACGGCGAGGAAGAGAAGTTCCATGGCGGCGCGGCTTTCCCCCTGAGGAAGTTACTCAGCCCACATGGGCCGAATGGTGGTCGGGCCGGCCGCCGGGCTCGTCACGCCAATCGGCTACGGATTCGAACATGTAACTGACGAATTGCAGCATCATCGAGATGCCGAAGACCCCCAGGAATCCGGCCATGAAGTATTTCACATACATGCCGAAGCCGGTTTGGGTGGTCTCGAAGACCAGGATCGGGCTGACGATGATGCTGGATTTGGTCCACATCCCCAAAAGCAGGATGCACCAGCAGAGCGTCATGCCCAAGAGCACCGAGCCCAGCGCGTTGACCCGGCCCCGCGCCCGGCGGCGGAAGCCCGCATATATCACGTCGACCCGCACGTGGCCGTCTTCGAGCAAGGTGTGGGCGCTGGCGAAAAGGAAGAGCGCCGCGTACCAGAACCGCACCAGGTCGGCCATGAAGGCCTGCTCGTAGGAGAAGATGAAGCGCGAGAACACGATCAAGAGCTCGGCCGCGACGACAAGCAGCGCCAGCCAGAAGAAGCCCAGAGTGCGGGTGAATGAGGCGAACACGACACCCAGACCGGCGAAGGGCACATGGACCCAAAGGCCGCGGAAGTTCGATTTGCCGAGCTCGACCGCCAGGTATGGGCCGACCAGCCCCTCCAGCATCCCTTCGACCCGGACGAACGAGATGACGGTGTCCGCCAGGCCGACGAAGAGGACCGCCCAGAACGCGGCACGGATGAAAAACGCGTTGGCATCCGACACGATCAGGGCTTCGTGGCGCAGGCTACGGTCGCGGGCGAGGGTCAGGACGATCGCCAGGACCAGGGCGCCGGCGTAGATTGCCACATGCATCCCCGCCAATGCGGTCGAACCGCCAGCGCCGCTGGTCAGGGGGCCGATGCCAGGCCAGCCGAACCAGAACATCAGCACTGAGTTCAGGATAAAGGCCAGCATGAGCGTCAGGTTGGCCCAGCCGAATATCCGTGTCAGCGGTGCCGGTCTGCCTGCGGCGAGATCGGCCTCGGAGACCCGCTCTGCGTCGGTCGTGCTCATGGCATCCGGTCGCGTCAGAGAAATGATCGGGGCGGAGCCGATCGCCCCGCCCCGGCATGATAAGGCGGCTTAGGCGCCGATCTCGAGCACCCGGTTGCGCTGGACCGAGAAGGCGACGTCGGCGACCGCCATCCAACCGCCGATCTCGTGGCGCGCCTGATCGAACGCTTCGTAGATCCGGTTCGCCAAGTCGCTGTGCTGCCGGGTCTCGTCGAAGACCTCGGCCGAGGCCTCGCCGAAGCTGTCGTAGATCTCTTCCGAGAACTGCTTCAGTTCGATTCCGTGCTCGGTCACCAGACGGTTCAGATAGGCACCGTTATTGGCGTTGGTCTCGTCCATCTGGTTGGCGTGCTCCTCGCGGGCACAGGTGTCGATCAGCGCGCGCTCCCAGTCGGTCAGGCCGTCCCAGAACGCCTTGTTGAAGCCGAACGAGATGTTGCCGCCGGGCTCGTGGAAGCCGGGATAGTAGTAGTATTTTGCGGCTTCGTAGAACTTCATGAAGTAGTCGTTATAGGGGCCAACCCATTCGGTGGCGTCGATCGCGCCCGAGACCAGGTTCTCGTAAATCTGGCCGCCCGGCAGCGAAACCGGCGATGCGCCGAGCTTGGCCATGACGTCGCCGCCGAGGCCAGGGATGCGCATTTTAAGACCCTTGAGGTCGTCGGCGGTCTCGATCTCCTTATTGAACCAGCCACCCATCTGGGTGCCGGTCGAGCCGGCGACCAGGCATTTCAGGCCGAATTCGGCGGCCAGTTCGTCCCAGAGCTCCTGCCCGCCGCCATATTTCAGCCAGGCGGACCGCTCGGCATTCGTCAGGCCAAAGGGCACCGAGGTGAAGAACGCCCAGCCCGGGTGCTTGCCCTTCCAGTAGTAGTCAGCGGCGACATAAGCTTGGGCATTGCCCGACGCCACCTCGTCGAACGAGTCAAAGGCGCCGACACGCTCGCCCGCGGCGAAGTATTCGGTGTTGATCCGGCCCTCGGAAAGCTCGGTGATGCGCGCGGCCAGGCGCTGAGCGCTGAGGCCGAGGCCCGGGAAGTCGCGCGGCCAGGTCGAGACGATGACCAGCTCCTTGCCGCCCTGGGCGATCGCTGGAGCAGCAAGCGTGGTCGAGGCGGCCGCACCGGCAGTCAGCGCGGCGCCCTTCAGGAATTTACGGCGTTCCATGGAATTTCCTCCAAGTTTGTTGATTTCACTGCGGTCTGTTTCCGGTGCCCGACCTATCGGCTGGGGTCATCCCTCTACAACCTCGGTCGCGGCGGTCATTCCCGTTCCAGTGAGCGCGTATCGTGGTAGCGCGGTCGAACTCTATCCCTGGGTTGGGAGCACTGCAAGCGCTTGACGCGCCAATAGGAAAAGATGCCGCATTCGTGTTCCCGATTGGATCGGAAGGCAGCGACTGGATGGCGGCGGCGCGATTTCGCGCTAGGGTCGGATGCGATGTTGATACTGGTGTCCATCGCGGTTTTGGCCTGGCTCCTCCTGCTGACGGCGCGGGGTGGTTTCTGGCGCGCGGACCAGCGGTTAGGACCGGGCGTGGCGGCCCCGGAGACCTGGCCAGAAGTGGTCGTGCTGATCCCTGCACGCAATGAGGCCGAAACCATCGGCCCGGTGCTCGAGAGCCATGGGTTCAGCGAATATCTGGGTGCCTTGACCGTTGTGCTGGTCGATGACGGATCGGCGGATGACACTGCCGGTATCGCCCGGCGGGTCGCGGGGTTCTCGCCGCGCCCGATCCGGGTGGTCAGCGCGCCCGCGCTGCCCAAGGGCTGGACCGGCAAGCTATGGGCGCTGGAAACCGGATACCGGGTGCTCGACCGGCTGGCCCCGGGGGCCGAACTGATCCTGCTGACGGATGCGGACATTGCCCACAAACCCGACACCCTCGCGGGGTTGGTCGAGGTGATGCTGTCCGGCGGCCGGCATCTTGTCTCGCTGATGGCACGGCTCGATGCGCGCGGGTTCTGGGGCGGGTTGCTGATCCCGGCCTTCTTGTTCTTTTTCCAGAAGCTCTATCCGTTCGCCTGGGTGAACGATCCGGCGCGCGCGACGGCCGGGGCGGCGGGTGGCTGTATCATGCTCCGCCGCGACGTCCTGGATCGTATCGGCGGGTTCGGCGCGGTGCGGGGCGCCTTGATCGACGACTGCGCCTTGGCTGCGGCGGTCAAGGCGCAGGGCGGGGCGATCTGGCTCGGACTCGCGGGCGATGAGGTTACCTCGCTGCGTGACAACCGGCGGCTGGGTGCGATCTGGCGCATGGTTGCGCGCACGGCGTTCACGCAACTCGGCCATTCCGCGGCGATGCTGGGCGCCGCGGTGGCGGGGATGGCGCTGATCTATCTGGCGGGTCCGATCGCGGTCCTGGGCTTTCCATGGCACCAGAATCCTCTGGCCGCGACGCTGGGCGCGGTCGCTTGGATGCTGTCGGGCCTCGCCTATCTGCCGACGCTCAGGCTCTACGGCAAGCCCGCCTGGCAGGCGCTGGGCCTGCCGCTGGCCGCCGCGTTTTATATGGCGATGACGATCAGCTCGGCGACCGCCCATTGGCGCGGGCAGGGCGGGCGATGGAAAGGGCGGAGCTATTGAGCCTCGGCGATGGCCGCCGACAGGGCATCGTCGAACGGCGGAGGGTCGAAGCCAAGCGCCGCCCGTGCCTTCGCGTTATCGAACCGTACCCGACGCCCGGCCAGGCGCACGCCAGTCAGCGGCGCGGCGGGTCGGTGCTTGGTGAGGCGCGCGATCCGGTCCTCGATCTGGGCCGCTACGAGCGCCAGCCAATAGGGAACCCGCCGCCTCGGCGCGGGGGTGCCGGTGCGTTCAGTTACGCGCTGGGCCAGATCGGCCATGGTGATGTCCTCGCCAGTCAGCAGATAGCGCTCTCCGGCCGCGCCCCGATCGCGGGCGGCGATGATGCCGTCCGCCAAGGCCCGGACATCGACCAGGTTCAGAAGGCAATCGAGCAAGGCCGGGATCTTGCCGCGCGCCAGGTCCTGGATCATGCGCGTCGGTGGGGTGCGGCGGTGATCCCCAGGCCCAACCGGTGCGGAGGGCAAGACCATCAGGGCGTCTTGGCCGAGCCGCGCGGCCGAGAGAACGGCAAGCTCGGCCTCGCGTTTTGAGCGGGGATAGCGCCCCAGCATGTCCGAGGGCGTCAACTCGACGGTCTCGTCCAGCGTCACTTCACCGGGATCGGGCCCGCCGATCAGGGTCGTGTAGCTGGAGACGTGCACCATCCTGGCTCCGGCCATGCGCGCGGCGATCAGTGCCTCGCAGGTGCCGCGCATGTTGACCCGGTGATAGAGGATCGGTTGCGGCGTCCAAAGATCGGCGATCGCCGCGCAATGGATCACGGCCTCGCATCCCTTGGCCGCTGCCGAGAAGGCTTCAGGGTCCAGGATCGAGGCTTCAATCCGTCGGACATGTTCTGGCAGGGGCGCAGGGAAGCTGAGGTCGAGGGCGCGCACGGCCTCGCCACGCTCGGCAAGCGCCCGGACCAGATGGCCCCCAATGAAGCCTCCCGCGCCGGTGACGAGTGTCGTCACTGCGGCGCCCCCTGACACAGAAGCACGCCCTGGTCGCGGATCGATCCGGCCAAAAGCATCCCATCCGAATAGACGGCGACGGAGGCACCGGAGAAAAGCTCGCCCAGGGGATCGTCAAACAGCACCTCGAATTGCCGGTCCTGGCCGACCCGGACGATCCGGCTAGGCGCGTTGTCGCGATAGCCGTGCCGGTAGGCGGCAACCCGCATCAGGCTGGGATGGAGCGCCACGATCAGGTTGCCGAAGGGATCGAAGGTCAGGTTGTCGGGGCCGCCCGGAAGGGTCACCGGGCGGTCGAGCCGGTGGGTCAGGCGCGACGCCCGGGTTTCGGCCACATACATGCCCGCGATCCCGTTGGCGAAGGCGAGCCCCGCCATTTCCGCCTCCGCCGGTTCGAACCGGGCGAGGTCGAGGCCAACCACACGGCCAGATGTGGAACTGGGCTTCAGGTCATCCCAGGCAATCCCGCAATCGCCCCGGTCGAGGGTGACGCGCACCTTCATCGGACCCTCGCCTGTGAAGGCCAGGTCGTTGGCGCGGCAGAGCGCTAGGTCATCCCGAGTTGCGGTGATGTTGAGACCGCCGGGCCCAAGCCGCCCGCCATGAATGGTGACAATGCCATCGCGCCGGCGGTTGACGAAGGCCAGCCGTTCGCCATCACCGGACAGCGCGATGCCATGCGGGAAGAGGCCGCCCTCGACCTGCGACGGATAGACGATCGGCGTCGCCCAGGCTTCGCCACCTGCGATCCGGGGAAGGGCGATCTGATAGATCCCCCCCTCCGGCGCATCACGGGGGTGCCGGTCCAGCGCCAGGCGGTCCGCCGCAGACAGGATAACGCGGTCTCCGTCAGACATCAGCGCCATGTCCTCGACGCCGGTCAGCGGGCGGCCGGTATTGGTGTCGGTCAGTTCGATCCGGCGGCAATCGGCATGGTCGAACCGGGCGGGCAGGGCGGTAGGCGGCCGGAACAGCCAGAAGAGCGGCAGCAGAACCACCACGGCGACCACGAGAAAGGATTGGATGCCCCGCCTCATCCTTGGGCCCGTGCCGGGGCCGGATAGCCCCATTTCTCGACCCAGTGGCCCAGATGGCGGTCCACGAGGTCCTGGGCCGCCTGGTCCCGGCGGAAGATGTTCTTCTGAAAGCCACTGATCGAATCCAAATAGGCTTGGAACCGGGGCGCCGCCTCGTCGAAGCCCGGCAGCGCAAGCCCTTCGTAGATTTGCTCCAACGCGGACATCGGCTCACGGTCCAGAAGGTCGTAGGGCAGTTCGACGAAATCGGGGCCGCCCCAACCCTGGGTCTGCTCCTCGAAAGCGGCCATCATCCGCGCATAGACCCGGAGGATCGTCGCATCGACATCCAGGTTGTCCGGCACGTCTTGCAAGGCCATTTCATCCAGGAGCTTTGAGTAGAAATTCTGCATTGAAACAAATACATCCACCGGATTTCTATGAACATGGATGAATTTCGCGCCTGGGAATAAGCGCCGCAGCTGCGCCGGCCGGCCGGTATAGACCGGGTTCTTGATCAACGGCTGCTTGCCCTGGTGCAGCGCCAAACGGCGCATCAGGTAGGTGAAGCGCCGCTCCCAGCCTTCGATCTCGCCCGCCGAGCAGCCATCGAAAAACAGGCCCCGGTCGATCAGCCGGTCGAAATCACGGGGGAAATAGATGCCGTGATAGAACGAGAGCGGCGACATATTCGCGATCGCGATCTCGTCCTCCTGGGGGCTGGTGGGCGTGACCGGGATGTTGTCGATGAACCGGCCCTCGGGCAATTGGCGCTCCAACAGGGGGCGCAGCACACGGGCCAGGCCGAACATGTCCCAGGGCAGGCCAGCGGCGAGCGGTGAGACATAGCCGAAGCCGCCGAGACTCATGATGTTGTAGAGGTGCGTCGTGCCGCTGCGCCAATGGCCCAGGATGAAAATCGGCGGCGCCATCTCCTCGACCTTGGGCAGGTGGCGGCCGGCCAGGATGCATTCCAGAGTCGTGAACGGCAGGCGGCCCAAGACCGAGGCCCAGATGCCGAGCGCGCGGCCCCGCCGGTCGATCCGGTCCGCCTGGCCCATGACACGGCGCAGCGTGCCGATATCCGCGCCGCTTAAGGGATGTGCCATCGTGTCCTCGGACGATCCTCGCCGCTCGCTGGCGGGAATCTAGCGCTGCCTTCCGATTGGCGCAACGCGGGAGGGGTCGGTGGGGCGGCCCCTCCCCGGATCGGACATGGCTTCTAGAACCGGACCCGGACCTGCAGGGCGCCCACTAATTGGCCTTCGGGCTGGCTCTCAAACTCGCGGCCGAGCCAATTGAGCGAGAAGCCGAGGCCTACCCGGCCGTGTTCGACCAAGATGCCGGCCCGGGCGCGGCCGACCAGGTCGCGGCGTTCGACCGATGGCCCATCGGCGGTGACGCCGCCGTCGAGGAAGGCGTCCGAGGCGATGTAGCCGAGATCGCCGCCCGCGAAGAGGGTCCAATTGGTTCCGGGACGCGGCATTGATGCTTGCGAGAATGCCGCGCCGGTTGCCGGGTCGCTGCCCCAGATCCGCCCCTCCAGCGCCGATCCGACGAAAAAGTCGCCGCCCACGCGCAGACTATTTTCGCGCATTCCCAGCGAGGTCTGAAGGAAGGGCGCGAACTCCACGTCACGGCCGGGGCCCTCGGCCAGCAGGCGCCAGGTTCGGCGCGCTTCCAGATTGACCAGCGGTTCGCCGCCGATGGAATTCGCTGGATTGCCCCTGCCGCCACCCGCGCCGGTCATTCCGTGAAACGCCTCCTGAATCTCGAACAGCGGCAGGGGGTCGCCCTGCCAGCCGAGTTCGATCCCGACCCGGTCGTCCGTTTGGATCAGCAGCCCCTGAATGCCGAAGTCTCCCGGCGCGGTCGCCGGCTGGCTGAACGTGCGCAGGAAGACGCCGGCGCCCGCATATTGCGCGAAGGCCCGGTCATCGCCGTCGGCGACCGCCGCGGCGGTGTTGTCCGGGGTCATTAGCAGGGCACGCAGAGTGACCTCCAGCGCCGAGGCTTGATCGTCGATCCAGTGCACGCTGCCCAAGCTTGATTCCGGCAGGATGACCGATTGCGAGAGGCCACCGGTCTTCCAACGGTCCTGGCCATCACCCAGACCGTCGTTCCAGACCAGCGTGGCGCCCTGGATTTCGCGGCTGGAGGCCAGCCAATCCCACCCATCCAGGGCACCGAACCCGCCCGCATGGACGGGCGATTGAAACAAAGTGGCCGCAAACGCAACGCTTACCGTGGCCATACGCAAACACATGGAAAAACCTCCACACACTCAAGCAACCCATGAGTGGAGTGGGCCAGAATCAGCGTGGAAAGGACAGTTAACGACCTGTCAGGAAATGATAATCGTCGAATTTGAGGTAATCTATTTGGGACATGCTGCCCCAAACTGGGAATTTGGTTTGCCGCGCCTGGCTAGCCGGCGGCGGCCAAGGCATCGGGCAAGGCCTTTGCCAGAAGCAGAAGGTCAGCACCGGTCCCGGCGCTGACGCGGATGCAGCGATCGAGGGGCGCGATGCCCGGCATCCGCACGAAAATGTCGCGCTCGAGGAGTTCGGCGAGGACCCGACGCGCATAGTCGCCGTCGCGACCGCAATCGATGGTCACGAAATTCGTCGCCGAGGGCAGGGCTGCCAGGCCGTTGTCCGAGGCGATCTCCGCTATCCGGTCGCGGGCGCGTGCCACCGATGCTTGAACCGAGGCCATATGGTCCGTGTCTTCTAGCGCGGCCAACGCCGCCACCTGCGCCATCCGGGTCACCCCGAAATGGTTGCGGATGCGGTCGAAGGCTGCCGCGGTTTCGGGCGCGGCCACCAGATAGCCGATCCTGAGCCCGGCCATACCGTGGGCCTTCGAGAAAGTGCGGAAGCGGATCACGCGCGGGTCGTCCGTGTCCCAGTCAGGCGCTGCGCTTTCGGGCGCGAACTCGATATAGGCCTCGTCGAGGCAGAGGATACAGCCCTCGGGCATCGCCTCGATCAGCCGGCTGATCCGGGTGGCATCGTGCCAGGTGCCCATCGGATTGTCTGGGTTGGCGATGTAGACCAGGCGTGCGCCGGTCCGGTGCGCCGCTTCCGCCAGCGCGTCCGGATCCTCGGCATCGTCCCGGTAGGTCACAGTAACCAGTTTGCCGCCGAAGCCCGCCACATGGTAGTTGAAGGTCGGATAGGCGCCGGCCGAGGTCACCACCGTCTGGCCAGGTTCGATGAAAAGCCGCACGGTGTAGCCCAGAAGGCCGTCAATCCCCTCGCCGATCACGATGGTCTCGGGCGCGATGCCGTGATGGGCCGCCAGCGCTTGGCGCAGGTCGTGGTTGTTGGGGTCGCAATACATCCACATCTCGGGCGCCGCCTGGCGCATCGCCTCGACGGCCTTTGGCGAGGGGCCGAAGACGCTTTCATTGGCGCCGATCCGGGCGGCGAAGGGGCGGCCGCGGTCACGCTCCTGCTTCTCGGGGCCGACGAAGGGGACGGTCGCGGGCAGGCTGGCAACGAGCGGGGTGAGAGGCGGTTTCATGGCGGGCAGGCTAGCGTGGCGTGCAACGTCCGCAAGCGCTAATTAGCAGGCAAAATCCGGAACAGCCCGCCATCGCGGTGATCGGTGACGAACCAGATGGCGCCTTCCGGGCCCTCGCGGATGTCGCGGATGCGGCCATATACATCCTCGAACAGCCGCTCCTCGCCGGTGATCTCGTCGCCCTTGCGGTCGAGCCGGCTCATCAGCTGGAACTTGAGCGCGCCGACGAACAGATCGCCCTTCCAATCGGGCCACAGACGGCCGGAATAGATCATCAGGCCCGAGGGCGCGATCGAGGGGTCCCAGTAGAAGACCGGCTGCTCCAGGCCTGGCTTCTGGGCGCCTTCGCCGATCTTCGATCCGTCGTAGTTCACCCCATACGAGATGATCGGCCAGCCATAGTTCTTACCGGCCGCTGGCTTGTTGATCTCGTCGCCGCCCTTGGCGCCATGCTCGACCGTCCAGAGCATGCCCGTCTCGGGGTCGAGCGCCGCGCCCTGCGGGTTCCGGTGGCCAATTGACCAGATCTCGTCCAGCTCGATTCCGCCGACGAACGGGTTGTCGGTGGGGACCGAGCCGTCACGGTTGATCCGAACGATTTTGCCTAGGTGGTTTGCGGGGCTCTGCGCATGGGTCTTCGATCCACGCTCGCCCAGCGTCACCCATAGTGTGCCGTCTGGCGCCTCGACCACCCGCGATCCGAAATGGATCGAGGCCGTGCCTCCGGGGGACTGGCGGAAGATCACCCTAACGTCCTTAAGCGTGCGCGCGTCGTCGTCGAGCCGGGCGACTGCTACCGCGGTGTGGCTGTACTGATCGTCCGGCTCGGAATAGGTCAGGAAGATCTCGCGGGTCTCGGCGAAGTCGCGCGCCGCGACCATATCCAGCAGCCCACCCTGGCCGCCGGCGCGTACCTCGGGAACCCCTGCGACCTCCGCTATCTGGCCCTCAGGCGTGATTTGGACCAGCCGTCCACCGCGCTCGGTCACCAGCATGGTCTTGTCCGGCAGGAAGGTGATCGCCCAGGGGTGCGCTAGGGGCCCGGCGATTTTCGCCACCGCGACCTCACCCGCCGAGGTGTCGAAATTGCGCGCATTCGGCGCGACGATTGGCGCTGTCAGGCCGAAATAAAGCGCGGTGCCGGTGAGGCCGGCGATCAGGGCGTAGAGCGCGAACCGCATCGGAGTTGCTCCCAGGATCGAGGCCAAGTGTCGGTCAGAATCGGGAGCGCCGCAAGGCGCCGCCTATTCCCGCAGCATCCGCGCCGCGTCGAGGGCGAAGTAGGTTAGGATCCCGGCGCAACCGGCACGCTTGAAGGCCATCAGGCTCTCCAGCACACCGGCACGCTCGTCGAGCCAGCCATTGCCCATGGCGCCCTTCAGCATCGCGTATTCGCCGGAGACCTGGTATGCGTAGGTCGGCACCCGGAATTCGGCCGCGACCCGCTGGCAGATGTCCAGATAGGGAAGCCCCGGTTTCACCATCACCATGTCGGCCCCCTCGGCCAGGTCCGTGGCGACCTCGCGCAGCGCCTCGTCCGAGTTGGCCGGGTCCATCTGATAGGTCTTCTTGTCGCCTTTCAGCGCTCCGCCCGAGCCGACCGCGTCGCGGAACGGGCCGTAGAAACAGGACGCATATTTCGCCGCATAGCTCATGATCGTCACGTTCTGGAAATCATGTGCCTCCAGCGCCCGGCGGATCACGCCGACGCGGCCGTCCATCATGTCCGAGGGCCCCAGGATATCGCAGCCCGCCTCGGCCTGGACCAGCGCCTGTTTCTCGAGCGCGATCAGGGTCTCGTCGTTGAGGATCGTCTCGCCCTCGATGATCCCGTCATGGCCGTCCGAGTTGTAGGGATCGAGCGCGACGTCCAGCATGACGCCGATCCCCGGCACCGCCGCCTTGACCGCACGGGTGGCGCGGCAGACCAGGTTTTCCGGGTTCCACGCCTCCTCGGCGCCCGGCGTCTTCAGGGCCGCGTCGGTATAAGGAAAGATCGCGATCGCCGGGATGCCGAGATCGGCGGCCTCCCGCGCCTTCACGATAAGCCGGTCGATGGTCAGCCGGTCGGCGCCGGGCATGGTCTCGATCGGCTCTGCCCTATCCTCGCCGTCGATCACGAAGCAGGGCCAGATCAGGTCGGCGGGAGTCAACACGTTTTCCGCCACCAGAGCGCGCATCCAGGGCGCCTGGCGCAGGCGCCGGGGCCGGCTGGCGGGGAAGGGGGCGGGTTGCAGCATGGGCGGCTCGTCCTTTATCTGGCATGCGAATCTGGCACGGGACGCCGAAGCGGGGCAAGGGTCATGGGTGACGCAGCATCAGAGCCGGAGATCCTGTTTGAACAGCGCGGCTGCCTGGGTCTGGTCACGCTCAACCGGCCGAAGGCGCTGAACGCGCTGACCTATGGGATGATCATCGCGCTCGAGCGTCAGCTCGACGCCTGGTCCGGGGATGGCTCGATCTCGGTGGTGGCGATCCAGGGCGCGGGCGACAAGGCCTTCGCCGCTGGCGGAGATATCCGCGCGCTCTACGACGCCGGGGAGGGCGGCCGGACGGGAGAGAAGAACTTTCGCTTCTTCGCCGACGAATACCGGGTGAACACCAAGATCAAGCGGTATCCAAAGCCCTACGTGGCACTGATGGACGGGATCGTGATGGGGGGAGGTGTCGGGGTCTCGATCCATGGCAGCCTTCGGATCGCGACCGAGCGGACCGTATTCGCGATGCCGGAAACAGGCATTGGACTGTTTCCCGATGTGGGTGGTTCCTACTTCCTGTCACGCCTGAAGGGAGAGCTGGGCATGTGGCTTGCTCTGACCGGAAGTCGTTTGAAAGGCCAGGAATGTGCGCAAGCGGGAATTGCCGATGGGTTCGTGCCTTCTGATGCTCTGCCTAGAGTGATCGAAATGCTTTCGGTTGATGGCAATCTGGGCCACGACCCCGAAGACGTGGCCCCCGGTTCGATATTCTATTGGGGCGAGGGCGAGCACCGATTCCGGCCGGACGCGGATAGTTGCTTTTCCGGAGCCTCGGTTGAAGATGTCCTTGAAGGGCTTGGCGCCGCTCAAACCGAGTGGGCGCACGCACAGCGCAAAGCGATCCTGACCAAATCGCCCAGTTCTACGCGGATCGCCTTCCGCCAAATCCGAGAGGGCGCCAGCTTGGACTTCGAGGACTGCATGCGCCTGGAATATCGCCTGGCGCGCTATTGCATGACCACCCCGGATTTCTACGAGGGCGTGCGCGCGGTCATACTCGACAAGGACAATGCGCCGAAATGGTTGCCGCCGAGCCTGACGGAGGCGTCGGAGGAGTATGTGGCGCGGGCATTCGAGCCCCTCGGGGAAGAGGAATTGGCGTTTCCCTAGCCTGCTAGATCACGGTGCCAGCCACCGGCCCTGCCAACCGCTGCCCCAGTCGAACCGCGCCCGGCGATGACCGGTGGGGCGCAAATGCAGATACTCCAACCGAACCGTCCGGACCGGCACGAAGGCGAAGTTTGTGAAGCCCTTGTCAGGATCCTCGGGACTTCGTGCGGCATCCGTAGGGTCGGCTGTGCCGGCTACCTCGACGGGGCTGCCGGGTGGGAAGTTCGTGCGATAAGGCGCGCGGAGCGGGGCGTAAAGCGCGGTCCATGCCTCGCGTGCTCGGTCGTCCGCGTTGTGCAGGTCCGCCTGGCCCCAAAGGCGGATCTGGATGCCCTGCGGCCGGTCATAGGCGGTGACGGCGACCTGGCTTTGGGCGGCGATCTCGCCTGCTTTGGCCGAGCGGCAGTCGGTGTGGAAACCGACCTCGCGCGCCGCCTCGTCCGCGTGGCGCAGGATCACCGTGCGCGATTGCGGCCAACCCTGCGCGCCGATCGTCGCGACCTGGGCATGGCGGAACTGGCTGGCACCGTCTGTCGCGGCGCGGGTCAATTCGTCCCAGACAAAGCGCAGGATCGTGTCCAGATCGTCCGGCGGGGCCATCGCGTCAGGCCTCGGCCGCGTGGCGCAGCATGGTCAGGGCCTGGATCACCGAGGCCCGGCGCACCGGGTCGCGGCCAAGCGCGCCGAATTCGATCCGTTCATGTATTGTCCCGCCGCCCCGGCGGGCGGTGGCGAAATGGACCAGCCCCTCGGGCTTTTCCGCGCTGCCGCCGCCCGGGCCGGCGATGCCGGTGATCGAGACTGCCACATCCGCACGGCTGTGGGCCAGGGCACCCTCGGCCATGGCGCGGGCGACCGGCTCGGACACCGCGCCATGGCCGATGATCAGGTCCATGGGCACGTCCAGAAGCTCGGCCTTGGCCTCGTTGGAATAGGTGACGAAGCCGCGCTCGACCACGGTGGACGAGCCCGGGATATCGGTCAGCGCCGCGGCGACCATGCCGCCGGTGCAGCTCTCGGCCGTCGCGGCCATTAGGCCGCGGGTTTCGCAGGCGTCGAGCACGGCCTTGGCGAGCGCGCGAATTTCGTCAGAACCAGCCATGCGCAACTCCCGCCGCGACAACCGCGATCAGTGCCGTCAGAACCCCCGCAACAATATCGTCCAGCATGACGCCCAAGGGTCCCTTCAGGCGATCCGCCCAGTTCACCGGCGGCGGCTTGACGATATCGAAGAAGCGGAACAGCAGGAAGGCCAGCACCCAGCCCGGCCAGGGCCAGACATGCCACTCGGTGCCCAAATGGGTCAGTCCGATCGACAGCGGCCAGAGCGCGATCAGCATTCCGGCGACTTCGTCGATAACCACTTCGGAGGGGTCGTCTGCCGCGCCATCCAGATAGCGCGCGGTTGCCAGGTAGCCGGTGGCGGTGATGACGATGGTCACGATCGCGAGGAGCGCGAACCCACCCGCCGCGTGGCTCGCCCAGGCGAGCGGGATCGCCGCCACCGAAGCCCAGGTGCCCGGCGCGCCCGGCAGGGTGCCGAGGCCGAAGCAGGTGACGATTGTCTTGCTGGTCACGACCGCCCCAGGGTCACGGTGGCGGTGGCCAGCGCGCCCATGCCCTCCTCGCGCCCAACGAACCCCATTCGTTCCATTGTCGTGGCCTTAATGCTGATCCGGCCGGGCTCCAGCGCCAGGATCTCGCCGATGCGAGCCTTCATCGCCGCCGCATGGGCCCCGATCTTGGGCCGTTCGCAGAGCAGGGTCACATCCAGATTGGCGATCCGGCCGCCACGCGCCGCGACCCGCTCGCCTGCATGGGCCAGGAAGACGTGGCTCTCGGCACCCTTCCATTGCGGGTCCGAGGGCGGGAAATGCTGGCCAATATCGCCGTCGCCGATGGCGCCGTAGATGGCGTCGGTCAGCGCATGGAGCCCCACATCCGCGTCGGAATGACCCTCGAGCCCCTGGTCGTGGCCGATCCTGACACCGCAGAGCCAGACGTGATCGCCGGGGCAGAATCGGTGGACGTCGAAGCCGTGGCCGAGCCGAATATCGCTCATGGCGCCCTCCAGGATGCGCGCGGCGCGGTCCATGTCGGCCGCGGTCGTGATTTTGAAGTTCTCTGGCTCGCCCGGGACCAGATGCACGGTCCCGCCAGCACGGCGGAAAACCTCGGCATCGTCCAGCGCCGGTTCCCGATCCGCGCGGTGGGCGGCGAGAAGCGTGGTGAAGGGGAAGGCCTGCGGCGTCTGGGCACGCCACAGCCCAGCACGCGGGGCGGGGGTATCCGCCAGGCCATCGGCCTCGCGCCATAGGGCGTCGACGACCGGTTCGGCCGCGATGGCGCCGTCGCCTTTCAGCGCTTGTTCCGCCAGGGCGGCATAGAGGGCCGGGCTGGCAAAGGGCCGCGCGGCGTCGTGGATCAGGACCGCCGCGGGTGGGTCGTCCGCCAAGGCCTCGAGCGCCAGGCGCACCGTGTCCGAGCGTTGTTCGCCGCCATGCACCGGGGGCAGCAGCCGCTGGTCGGAGATTGGCGCGATGGATTCCTCGTAAAGCGCCCCGGCGTCTGGATGGATCGCGACCAAGACGGCGTCCATCTGTGGAGCTGCCAGCGCGCCCTTGATCGCACGGGTCAGCACAGGCTCCCCGCCGAGAAGCTGATATTGCTTCGCCACCTCGCCGCCGAGGCGCGTGCCCTGGCCCGCAGCGACGATGATGGTGGCGACGCGCACCGGACCCCTCCCTTTCAGTGCCCTGGCTTGTCTAGTGCCGGGCCTTGCGCCGCACAAGGGCTGGCGGTAAGTCACCGCTGAACGCTGCACAGGAATTAGGCATCCCATGCGAAATGGCGAAATGACCGGCAGAGCCCCCGATTTCGAGCTGATCTGGAACAGTCTGCCCAACCCGGTCCTGATGATCGATGGCCAGGGCGCCATCGTTGAGGTCAACGGTGCTGCCGAAAATTTCCTCAGCGCCTCGCAGCGCCAGTTGGCCGGACAGCCGCTGGCGGGTTTGGCCGGCGAGGACAGCCGGCTGGCGGACCTGGCGGGGCAGGTGCTGCGACAGAACGTCAAGATGGCGGAATACGGGGTCGAGTTGAGTTGGCCGGAATTGCCCGTGCGCTTGGTCGATTTGCAGGCGGCACCCATGGCGGAGGGCGGTGGGGCGGTCGTGATGATCCATCCCCGCGCCATCGTCGAGACCATGGATCGCTCGCTCAGCCACCGCAGCGCCGCGCGCTCGGTCACCGCCATGGCGCAGATGCTGGCGCACGAGATCAAGAACCCGCTTGCGGGGATCTCGGGCGCCGCACAGCTATTGCAGATGAATGCCTCGGACGAGGACCGCGAGCTGACCGGCCTGATCCGCGAGGAGGCGGAGCGGATTGGCGCCCTGGTCGGCCGGGTCGAGGCGTTTGGCGAGATCGGACCTGGGCGCTTTCAGCCGGTCAATATCCACGACGTGCTGGACCGCGCCTGCCGTTCCGCCAAGGCTGGGTTCGCCTCGCACCTGCGCTTTGTCCAGGAGTACGACCCGTCGCTGCCGCCGACACTGGGCGATGCGGACCAATTGATGCAGGTGATGCTGAACCTGCTGAAGAATGCCGCCGAGGCAACGCCCAAGGTTGGCGGCATCATCACCGTGCAAAGCGCCTACCGCGCTGGCATGAAGGTGGCGACGCCGGGCGGGCGGCGCGAAAGCCTGCCACTGCAGATCGTGATTGCCGACAATGGCGGCGGCATCCCGGAGGACTTGCAGGGCCACATCTTCGAGCCCTTTGTGACGTCGAAATCAGCGGGCAGCGGGCTGGGGCTGGCGCTGGTCTCGAAAATCGTTTCGGACCATGGGGGCGTGATTTCGTGCGACTCGCAGCCGGGCGCGACCCGGTTCCGGCTTCTGTTGCCTGTCGCCAGCGATGAGACGATGCCGGCGGCTGATGCGGAGGATGCGGCATGACCAATCCCGCGATTGCCGGTGCGACCGTGCTGTTGGCCGATGACGACCGCTCGATCCGCACCGTCCTAAGCCAGGCCTTGAACCGGATCGGTTGCCGCGTGCGCGCCACCGGTTCCGCCTCGACCCTTTGGCGCATGGTCGAGGAGGGCGAGGGGGATATCGTCGTCACTGATGTGCACATGCCGGACGGCGACGCGCTGGACCTGCTGCCGGCAATCCGTAAACGCCGACCGGAGCTGCCGATAATTGTCATGAGCGCACAGAACACGGTTCTGACGGCGATCCGGGCGGCGGAGGTGGGCGCGTATGAGTATCTCCCAAAACCGTTTGATCTAAGCGAGTTGTTAGATTTTGTTCAGAAGGCGCTTTCTGGCCAGGCCAAGCCGGATGAGGATGCCGCCACGCCGCCCGAGCCGCGCGAGGAGAACCTGCCGCTGATCGGCCGCTCGGCCGCGATGCAGGATGTCTACCGGGTCATGGCCCGGCTGATGCACACCGACCTGACCGTGATGATCTCGGGCGAAAGCGGAACCGGCAAGGAGCTGGTCGCGCGCGCGCTCCACAATTTCGGCAAGCGCTCGCCCGGACCATTCGTTGCGATCAACATGGCGGCGATCCCGCGCGAGCTGATCGAATCCGAGCTTTTCGGCCACGAGAAAGGCGCTTTCACCGGCGCGACCGAACGGGGAATCGGCAAGTTCGAGCAGGCTCAGGGCGGCACCCTGTTCCTGGACGAGATCGGCGATATGCCGGCGGAAGCCCAGACCCGGCTGCTGCGGGTGCTGCAGGAGGGTGAGTTTACCGCGGTCGGTGGGCGCCAGGCGCGGCGCGCGGATGTGCGGATCGTCGCCGCGACCCACCAGGACCTGCGCGCGCTGATCAATGTGGGCCGGTTCCGCGAGGATCTGTTTTACCGGCTGAATGTGGTGCCGATCCGCCTGCCGCCGCTGCGCGAGCGCCTGGATGACATAGCGGATCTGGCACGCAATTTCCTGCGTATGGCCGAGCGTGAGGGCCTGCCGCGCAAGAGTCTGTCTGCGGACGGGATCGCGCGGCTGAAGGAGCATAGCTGGCCCGGCAATGTGCGCGAGTTGGAGAACTTGATGCGCCGGCTGGCGGCACTCTGCGCAGACGAGCAGATCCCCGCCGAAATGATCGCCCAGGAATTGGCGGCGCGCAGTGCCGGCAGCGCACTGGACGGCGATCCGGGCGAGACGGGGCGCACGCTGGGCGCCGCGGTCGAGCTGCATCTGAAGCGCTATTTCAACATGCACGGCGAGAGCCTGCCGCCGCCCGGGCTCTACGATCGGATCCTGCGCGAGGTTGAATTGCCGCTGATCGCGCTGACCCTGTCAGCGACCCGGGGAAACCAGCTTCGCGCCGCCGATTTGCTGGGGATCAACCGGAACACACTGAGAAAACGGATTAGAGAGCTTGACATCCCGGTCACACGGGGCAAGAAACTGATGTAGTTTCGCAACAGTGGGGCCGTTCGGGTAGCGCCGTTCGGGGTAGCGAACCGAAACAAGGCTTCGAAGAGGCAGTGTGACCGATCTGGGTGCGATCACAAGCGCGGTGCCAGAGCAAGGCGCCGACCGAAAACTTCCACGCTGGGTTGGGCGCGAGCTGATTTTCGGGCTTGTGCTGATGGGCCCCGTCCTAGCGGTCGCTACATCGGCGGTGATCGGGACGACCGATTCGAGCGGCGCCGCTTCGCGCTGGCTGCGGGTCGTACTGCTCCTTGATCTGGCTTATTTCCTGATCCTCACATTGGTGATCGGCTTGAAGATCGGGCAGTTGGTGCGCGCGCGCCGGCGCCGCTCGGCCGGGTCGCGGTTGCACCTGCGCCTGACCGGCGTCTTCGCGGGGGTCGCGCTGGTCCCAACCGTCATCGTAGCGATCTTTGCCACCGTGACCGTGAATTTCGGCATGGAATCCTGGTTCTCGGACCAGGTCGGCAGTGTGGTGCGCAACTCGCTGGACACCGCGCGCGCCTACGAGCGCGAGCATCGCGGCAATATCCGCGGCGACATCCTGGCGATGGCCAACGATCTGAACCGCGCCGCGGCCGCCGGTCTGACCAGCGGCCAGCTGAACGATATGGTCGTGCAACAGGCCCTGTTGCGCGAACTGCCCGAGGCTTTCGTGTTCTCGTCCCAGAAGGAGATCCTGGCGCGGGGCGAGTTCAGCTATCTCTTTGCCTTCGAGCCGCCAAGCGACGAGCAGCTGGCCCGGGCACGTGCCGGCGAGGTCGTCATCATGGAGGACGAACTCAACAACGAGATCCGGGCGCTAGTCTATCTGACCAATTTCTTCGACGCCTTCCTCTACGTGACCCGCGATGTCCAGGGGGATGTGCTCCAGCTTCTGGACGAGACCCGGGCGACGGTTCAGCTTTACGAGCGGCTCGAGCGCGAGCGCGGGGATATCCTGTTTGACTTCGCGATCATCTATCTTGGCTTCGCGCTGTTGGTGATCTTGTCCGCGATCCTCCTGGGGCTTTGGTTCGCCGAGCGGCTGGCCAAGCCGGTGGGCCGTCTGGCGGGCGCCGCCGAAAGCATCGGCGCCGGGGATCTGGGCGTTCGGGTCAAGGAGCCCCGGGGCACCGACGAGGTCGCGATGCTGAGCCGGATCTTCAACCGCATGGCCGGGCAGCTGGAAGGCCAGCGCAACGCGCTGATGACTGCCAAGGAGGAATCCGAGGTCCGGCGCCATTTCATCGAGGCTGTGCTTTCGGGTGTAACCGCCGGTGTGATCGGACTCGATGGCGAGCACCGGATCGACCTGATCAACGAAGCGGCGGCTGATATGCTGGGTGTTCCGCTGGCCGAGTCGATCGGCACCCCCCTGGAAACGGTCGCCCCGGAATTCAATCGCCTTGTCGAGGACGCACGCAACGCGCCGTCGGGCATTGCCCGCGGCGAGGTGCAGGTAACCAACGCGACCGGTACGCGCGAATTCCTGGGCCGGGTGGCACCGAAAACTGCTGATGCGCCCGAGGAGGGCCACGTGCTGACCTTCGACGACATCACCGCGCTGGCCGCCGCTCAGCGGGCCGCGGCCTGGGGCGACGTGGCGCGCCGCATCGCGCACGAGATCAAGAACCCGCTGACTCCGATCCAGCTGTCAGCCGACCGGATCAGGCGCAAGTTCGCCGACCGCATGGGAGAGGACCGCGAGGCCTTCGCGCATTATCTGGACGTGATCAACCGCCAGACCGGCGATATCGGGCGCATGGTGGACGAGTTCTCGAAATTCGCGCGGATGCCGGCGCCGGTGCTGGAGGAGCAGGACCTGCGCGAACTGGTCCGTGACGCAATTCGGCTACAACATGAGGGGCGGAGCGACATCACCTACGAGATCGATCTGCCGGACGAGGCGACGATCATCATGTGTGATCGTGGCTTGATCGGGCAATGCCTGACCAACCTGCTGCAGAACGCGGCGGATGCGATCGAGGAGCGGGCCGAGCGCGATGGCGACGATGTGCCGGCGGGGCGGATCACGGTCTCGCTCGGCACCGGAGGACGGTTCTTCCGGATCGCGATCAGCGATAACGGCATCGGTTTGCCCCAAGATGGGCGTGAGCGTCTGACCGACCCTTACGTAACGACACGTAAGAAGGGCAGCGGGCTGGGCCTTGCCATCGTCAAGAAGATTGCCGAACAACATGGCGGCGACGTCACGTTGAGCGATGCGCCAGAGGAAACCGGGCTGGACGGGTCGCAGGTCATCCTGCGATTGCCCAAGCCGGCCCAGCGCGAACGCGGGGCGGACCAGGCGCCCGGCACGGACGCGGCGCGGCCACGGAGCGAATCCGAACGAATCGAGGAGACGGCGCAGACCGTCGGCTTGCGATGAACGGGTGTGGTAAACGGAGAGAGAGCAGGGAAGTTCGATGGCAGATGTTCTGATTGTCGACGACGAGGCGGATATTCGGGATTTGATCTCGGATCTCTTGACCGACGAGGGGTATTCGGCGCGCACGGCCGAGGACGCGGACAGCGCTTTCGCGGCGATCGAGGCGGCGCCGCCCGATCTGATCATCCTGGACATTTGGCTCCAGGGCAGCCGGATGGACGGGATCGAGGTGCTGAAATCCGTGAAGCGGGACAATCCAGGCATCCCGGTCGCCATCATCTCGGGCCACGGCAATATCGAGGTTGCTGTCGCCGCGGTTCAGCAGGGCGCATACGACTTCATCGAGAAGCCCTTCAACATGAGCCAATTGATGGTCGTCGTGGCGCGCGCGCTCGAGGCCAGCCGGTTGCGGCGCGAGAACGCGCGGCTGCGCGCGGACGAGACCGCGAATTGCGAGTTGGTCGGCTCGTCGCCGGCAACCAATGGCTTGCGCAACAAGCTCGAGCGCGTGGCGCGCGGCGGCAGCCGGGTGCTGCTGACCGGCGGCCCCGGGACCGGCAAGGAAGTCGCGGCGCGTTTTATCCACGCCCATTCTGACCGCAGCGAGGCGCCGTTCATTGTGGTGAACGCAGCGTCCATCGAGTCCGACCGCATGGAAGAGGTGCTGTTTGGCCGCGAGGATCCGGACCGGCCGATCCAGGCCGGGGTCTTCGAGCGCGCCCATGAGGGAACGCTGTTCATCGACGAAGTGGGCGACATGCCCTACGGCACACAATCGAAGATCCTGCGCGTGCTGATCGACCAGGCTTTCACCAGGTTGGGGGGCACGGCCACCGTGCGCGTCGATGTGCGGGTGATCAGCGCCAGCAACCGGGATCTGCAGCGCGAGATTTCGGATGGGCGGTTCCGCGAAGACCTCTATCACCGGCTGAATGTTGTGCCGATCGAGGTGCCATCGCTCGAACGCCGGCGCGAGGACATTCCCGAGCTCGCGAACCGGTTCCTCGAGATGTTCGCTCGTGAGCAGGGGCTGACACGCCGCCGTCTCAGCGCCGGGGCCATCGCCGCGCTGCAAACGCGTGAGCTGCCGGGCAATGTGCGCCAGTTGCGAAATATGATGGAGCAGATCCTGATCCTGGGCGGCGAGCGTCCGGAGATCGAGGCCGAGGAATTGCCTGGGGCGCCTGGCGAATCCAGCGAGGTCGGGCTCGGCGGTGTCATGAGCATGGTGGCCAGCTTGCCCCTGCGCGAGGCGCGCGAGCTTTTCGAGCGGGAATACCTCATCGCCCAGATCAATCGCTTCGGCGGCAATATCTCACGCACCGCCAGCTTTGTTGGAATGGAGCGCTCGGCGCTGCACCGCAAGCTAAAACTACTGGGCGTCGTCACTACGTCGCGCGGTGGTGTACGCATGGCGGTGATCGAAGATCAGAACGAGATGGAAGAACAGGCCGTGGCGGTCGAATCCTGAGGCCGGGTAGAGCGGACGGGACCCATGCTCCAGGGGGGACATGACCCATGAAGGTGATCGTCTGCGGCGCGGGTCAGGTCGGCTCGCAGATCGCGCGCCATCTCTCGGACGAAGGCAACGCGGTCACGGTGATCGACAACAATGGTGTGCTGGTGCGCTCGGTCATCGATGCCTATGACGTGGCTGGCGTCGTGGGCTTTGCGTCACATCCGGACGTGCTCGCGCAGGCGGGTGCGCGGGACACCGATATGCTGATCGCGGCGACTTCGATGGACGAGGTCAACATGGTTGCCTGCCAGGTCGCGCATTCGGTCTTCGAGGTCCCGACCAAGATCGCGCGGGTCCGCACCGACAGTTATCTTGAAGCCGAGTGGAGTGATCTCTTCCAACGCGATCATATGCCGATCGACGTGATCATCTCGCCCGAAGCCGAGGTCGCCAAGGTGACCATGCGCAGGTTGGGCGCGACGGCCGCGTTTGACATCGAACCGTTCATGGGCGGTGCCGTCGATTTCGTCGGTCTGAAGCTCGACGAGGATTGCCCGGTCCTGCACACGCCGCTCCGGCAGCTGAGCGAGCTTTTCTCGACGCTCCGCGCTATCGTCGTGGCGGTGCGCCGGAAGGGCAAAGTCTCGATCATGCACGGGGACGATCAGCTGTTCTCCGGCGACGAGGTTTACATCATGGCGGCCCACGAGGACCTGGACCGCATGATCAACATTTTCGGGCGCAAGAACATGTCGGCGCAACGCATCGTCGTAGTGGGCGGTGGCAATATCGGACTGAGGGTCGCGAAACTGATCGAGCAGAGCCCCGGCCTGCGCTGCAAGATCATCGAGCGCAACCGGGCGCGGGCCGAATTCGCCGCGGACAATCTGGACCGGACCATCGTGCTGAGCGGTGATGCGCTGAATGTCGACATTCTGGAAGAGGCGGGGATCAGCGAAGCGGATGCGATCGTGGCGCTCACCAATGACGACCGCACAAACCTGTTGTCCTGTGCCTTGGCGGAGCAGGCTGGGTGCCCGATCTCGATCGCGCTTTCGAATGATCCGACCTTCGAGCGCATCGCGGTGCCGCTGGGCGTCAACGCGCTGATCAACCCGCGCGCGACGACCGTCTCGACGATCCTGCGCCATGTGCGCCGCGGCCGTGTACGCGCGGTTTACTCGATCGGCCGGGGCGAGGGCGAGGTGATCGAGGCGCAGGTGATGGCGACCTCGCCAATCGCCGGCAAGCGGGTGCGCGATATCAGCTTCCCGCCCGGCTCGATCATTGGCGCCGTGCAGACCGACGGCGAGATCAAGATGCCGCACGGCGACACGGTGATCCAGGTCGGTGACGTGATGGTCATGTTCGCCGATCGCTCGGCCGTCCATCAGGTCGAACAATTCTTCCGGGTCAGCCCGGAATTCTTCTAGCCGGGCCCGGCCATGCGCCCGCTCCGGCTTCCAATACTGTCGCTCTGCCTGGCGGTCCTGGCCTTCGGAATGCTTGCGCCGGCGCTGTTCGCCGCATTGCAGGGCAATTGGCTGGCGCTGCAAAGCTTTCTCGTTTGCGCGGCCTTCACCGGCTTTGCGAGCGCTGGGACAGCGATTCTTCTGGGTGCGAAGACGGGCAATGGCGCGGCGCGCGGCGAATTGCGCGCCCTTGTCGTCTGCTGGGTTTTGGTGCCGATGTTCGCGGCTTTGCCGGTCTGGCTCTCGATGCCCGTCGTCGGGCCTTGGGGGGCCTGGTTCGAGATGACCGCGGCCTTCACGACCACCGGCGGCACGGTTTTTGGCGAGCCCGACAAGGTTGCGGGCGCGATTCACCTGTGGCGTGGCATGGTGGCCTGGTTTGGCGGGCTGGTGACTCTGGTCGCGGCGGCCGCGATCCTGGCGCCTCGGAACCTGGGTGGGAACGAGGTGGCGGTCAACAGCGCCCATTCGATCAACGCGGGCGGTCAGTTCGGCGGGCAAATGGGCGCCGCCGTGAGCATCCGCGAGCAAAAGGCGGCGCGCCTCTCGGGGCGCTTGAAGCGGTCGATCCAGGTGGTCTTGCCAATCTACGTGGTTCTGACCGCGGTGTTGGCGGTCCTTTTTTCGGGCCTCGGCCAGACCGGGCTTGCCGCGGCGGTTCATGCGATGGCGATTATGTCGACCAGCGGCATCTCGCCCTACGCGGCGGGTTTGGCCGAGCAGCCGGGGATCGGAATTGAGGCGGCGGCGTTCGTTTTTATGATCCTCGCCGCGACGCGGCTGACCTATAAAGGCCAGGGGGGCCCTCGGCGGCGCTGGCATCGGGATCCCGAGCTCAAGCTGATGGCGCTGTTGGTGGCGACGGCGACCCTGGCTCTGTTCCTGCGCCATTGGCTCGGAGCGCTGACGATCGATTTGGGCGACGAGCCGTCCGAGGCGCTGCCCGCGGTTTGGGGAGCGGCCTTCACCAGCCTTTCATTCGTGACCACAACTGGTTTCGAGAGCGCTTCATGGCACACCGCGCGTGACTGGAGCGGGTTGGCCAATCCTGGTCTGATCCTATTGGGGCTTTGCGCGATCGGCGGGGGCGCGGCGACCACGGCGGGCGGGATCAAGCTGATCCGGGGATATGCGCTGCTGCGTCATGGCTACCGCGAGCTCGAGAGGATCGCCCAACCGAACAGCGTGCTTGCCACCGGAACGCGGCTGCGGGGCATTCTCAGCGAGGGTGCGTTTCTGGCCTGGGCGTTCGTCATGCTCTACGTTTTGGCGATCTTCGCCGCGCTGATTGGCCTGACCATCAGCGGCCTGCCATTCCAAGATTCGCTGGTGGCTGCGATCGCTTCGATCTCGAATACCGGGCCTGCTTTCCCGCTGATCTCGCCCGGTGAGTTCGATTTTGGGCGCCTCACCGAATCGCAGCGCGTTATTCTCGCAGCTGCGATGATTCTCGGCCGAATTGAAACGCTGGCGGTGATTTCTTTATTCAACACAGACAGTTGGCAGCAATTTAGCACGCGCACAAAAAATCACTGGAATTAAGCGGGGCCTCGGCGCAGACTCACGATGGTGTAGTCGGGAAACGCCCGCTCACCTCGCTTGCACAGAAAAAAACAGGCGCAAAAAATGGCCGCTGAAAACAAACAAAACCTTCAAGACAGCTTTCTCAACCACGTTCGCAAACAAAAAGTCCCGGTCACCGTCTTTCTGGTGAACGGGGTCAAATTGCAGGGCGTGATCACATGGTTCGATAATTTTTGCGTTCTGCTACGCCGGGACGGTCAGTCCCAGTTGGTCTACAAACATGCGATTTCCACGGTGATGCCAGCGCAGCCGTTCAGCCTCTACAACGGCGACGACGACGCATGATGGCGCACATGACGGCACACGGCGCGGAGGTTCGGTGACGACCCGGGTCTTTCTGCTTCATCCGGTGCTGAAATCCTCGGCCGCGTCCGCAGCCGCATCTGGGGCGTCGGACGCGCTGGAGGAGGCTTGCGCGCTGGTGCAGGCGATCGACGTCGAGCTTGCTGGCCGCGATACGGTCTCGGTGCCGCGTCCGAGCCCGGCGACTCTGATTGGCCCCGGCAAGGTCGAGGATCTATCGCGCGTCTTCGCCTCGGCCGAGATTGAGGTCGTGGTCGTCAACGGCACGCTCAGCCCGATCCAGCAGCGCAATTTGGAGCGTGCCTGGAAGGTGAAGGTGCTGGACCGCACCGGCCTGATCCTGGAAATCTTTGGCGAGCGGGCCCAGACCCGCGAGGGCGTCATGCAGGTGGATCTGGCCCACCTGACCTACCAGAAGAGCCGTCTCGTGCGCAGTTGGACCCACCTCGAGCGACAGCGCGGCTCGACCAGCTTTATCGGCGGTCCGGGCGAAACGCAGATCGAGTCGGACCGCCGCATTCTGGACGACAAGATCGTCCGCCTGAAGCGCCAGCTGGAGAAGGTCGCGCGCACCCGGGCGCTGCACCGGGCGGCGCGCAAGAAGGTGCCCTATCCTGTGGTTGCGCTGGTCGGCTACACCAACGCGGGCAAGTCGACTCTGTTCAACCGATTGACCGCGGCCGAGGTTCGGGCCGAAGACATGCTGTTCGCGACGCTGGACCCGACCATGCGCCAGATCGTTCTGCCCTCGGGCCGCACGGCGATCCTGTCGGACACGGTGGGTTTCATCTCGGACCTGCCGACGCAATTGGTTGCGGCCTTTCGGGCGACGCTGGAGGAGGTGCTGGAGGCCGACCAGATCGTCCACGTGAGGAACGTGGCCCATCCCCGGTCTGACGACCAGAACCGCGATGTGCTCGGCGTGCTTGACGAGTTGGGCGTCGAGGCGGATCGGTTGGAGGGCATGATCGAGGCGCTGAACAAGATCGACCTTTTGAACGCGGATGAGCGCCAGGCAGTGCAGAATGCCGCCACGCGCGGCACGGGCGTCGTGGCGCTATCCGCGGCGACGGGCGAGGGATGCGATAGGTTGCTCGCCGAGATCGAAGCGGCGCTCTTCCCCCGGCGCATGGTCTTCGAGCTGCATCTGGGCCACGACGAAGGCGCCGCGGTCTCGTGGCTCTACGGCCACGGCGAGGTCAAAAGCCGTCAGGACGGTGAGGCGGGGGTCACGGTGACAGTCGAGATGACCGAGAAGGAATTCTTCCAGTTCCAAAAGGAATTCGGCGTCGCCGCGGCGGAGGTCCGCCATCAGGCGCTTGCGGCGCAGTAAGTGCCGCCGCCGGAGCGCCTGGAATTTGAGCGACCACGCAAGACCTTGCAATATCAAACCCCAGCAGAGAAGTTCGCAGAGTGTGTTGCGGCGATCGGTTGAACCAACTGGACAAGGCTGACATTGCTTTTCAAAAGGGTGACCTTAGGCGGCGTCTTGGGGCGTGTACCGGGGGCGTTCACTGGAATTCGTTTCCAGAAGGCGCGCGACATGTTCGGGCCCGGTTGGCACAACGCCGGACGGATTTAGTGCTGCGATCGAGTAGTAACCGCGCTTGATGTGGTCCAGATTCACGGTTTCGGCAACGCCCGGCAGGCGCAGAATTCGCGCCATGTAGGACGACAGACGCGGGTAGACCGCGATTTGCCGGCGGTTGGTCTTGAACAACCCGTGATAGGCCGCATCGAAGCGGATCAGCGTGACAAAGGCGCGGATGTCGGTCTCGGACAGCCGGTCACCGAACAGGTGGTCACCGGTCAGCCGCGCCTCAAGCTCGTCAAGCATGTCGAAGACGTCGGCCACGGCTTCGTCGTAAGCCTCTTGCGAGCTGGCGAAACCGGCGCGGTACACACCATTGTTGAGCTTATCGTAGAGCCGCTGATTGAATGTGTCGATTTCCTCGGAAATGTCGGCCGGATAGAGGCGAAGTCCGGACGGCACGACGGCTTCGAAGGCCGTGTCGAACATCCGCAGGATATCGGCGCTCTCGTTGTTGACCATGACGTTACGCTTCATGTCCCACAACACCGGTACGGTCGCGCGGCCTGTGTAGTGCGGATCCGCGCGGGTATAGATCTCGTGCATGTAACGGGCGCCAATGAGCGGGTCCTCGTTCGCGCCCGAATACCCGCCGAAGCGCCACCCTTGATCCGTCAGTTCAGGGTTTACCACAGTCACCGGGATAACCTGGTCGAGCCCCTTGAGCTGGCGCGCGATGAGGGTGCGCGAAGCCCAGGGACAGATCAGCGCGACATAAAGCCGATAGCGCCCCGGCTCGGCGGCAAATCCGCCCTCTCCAGTCGGACCCGGGCGGCCATCAGGGGTGATCCAATTGCGGAACGACGACACCTGCCGGATGAAGCGCCCCTTCTCGTCGGCCTTCTGCACAGGCTGCCAGTCTTCCGTCCATTTTCCGTCGATCAGCATTCCAATACACTTTCATTCGTTGTGGAAGACAAAGGACCGCATCGAGACCGATCCCAGATCGATTGCGTCGGTCATGAAGCTCAGCGCGTCGCCGTCGTCCGACGCCCCGGCAATGGTCAGTGCCGGCAGGTAGTGATCGACGGTGGGATGCGCCATCCGCAGCAGCGAGCCGAGTGCGTCGCTGTCGGCAAGAGCACTGAAGTTGCGGTCGGTCAGCCGGTCGGCGAAAAGCCTGTCGAATTCCAGTGCGAAATCCTGAGGCTGGCCGCCCGGGCGCATGGCGCGCAGGTTATGGACGACGTTTCCCGAGCCGAGGATCAGGACGCCGCGGTCGCGCAATTCGGCGAGGATACCTCCGGTTCCCAGATGCCAGTCGAGCCCCTTCGTCATGTCGATCGAGATTTGGAAGACCGGCACGTCGGCCCCGGGATAGAGGAATTTCAGCACCGCCCAAGCCCCGTGATCCAGGCCCCATCGGTCGTCCTCCTCGGCGTGGTGGCTGGCCAGCAGCGTTACCACTTCGCGCGCCAGCCCGGGGTCTCCGGGGGCGGGGTAGGTCTGCGTGTAGAGCGCCTGGGGAAAGCCGTAGAAGTCGTGGATTGTTCGTGGAGTGGCGGAAACATCGACCAGCGTCGTGCCATTGGTCATCCAATGCGCCGAAACCACAAGGATCGCCTTGGGGCGGGGCAGAGCACGGCCGAGATCCGACCAGGCGCGGCTGAATTCCGTGTCCTCAACCGCGTTCATCGGGCTGCCATGACCCAGGAAAACAACCGGCATACGGTCGCTCGGTTCAAGGCTGTCGCGAAGCTTTATTAGGGCTTGTGCCGTGCTCATGGCGCGACTCCGTTTGAATGGTCAGGCCGCCCGAGGGCAGCCCGAGGGGTCAGGCAAATTGGCCCAAGGTTTTATCAAGGACCGGCAGGCGCAGGGCGAAGGCACCGCGGCCAAGCAGGGCGATTGCCACCTGCACCACGGCCCAGAAGAGCGGGAATTCCCAGCCGCCACCTTCACCGGAGAACAACCAACCATTGCCCAAATGCGCCCAGGTAGCCCCCAGAAGAACGGGGATGAGCGCCAGCGAGACCAGCCGCGTGCCGATGCCGAGGATCAGGGCCGTACCACCGGCCAGTTCGGCCAGGATCGTCAGGTAAGCGAAGAGACCGGGAAGGCCGAGGCTTTCGAAATAGCCGACCGTGCCGGCAATGGTGAAAACATTCACCTTCAACAACCCATGGGCGATGAAGAGCGCGCCGCTGGTAACGCGCAGGGCAAAAGCGGCGAAGTCAGTGGTCGAGTGCTGTGTCATGTCACGTCCTTTGTTTTGGCAACCCCGCGGGTCACCATCCTTAAACTGATCCGAATGTAGGGCTTGCAGGACATCACCAAAATGGCGAAGATATGGAATGACTATCAATAGCATGTTCCTAATGGATCAAGATCGATGGATATCCTCGACGAATTGAGATCCTTTGTTGCGACCGCCCAGACCGGATCGTTCACCGCCGCCGCGGACCAACTTGGCGTTTCCAACCGGCTAACGTCGAAATATGTCGCCGAGCTTGAGCGGCGCCTTGGCGTTCGTCTGTTCCAGCGCACAACGCGCAAGGTGGGGCTCACGCCCGCGGGCGAGGATTTGCTGGCACGTGCGCCGGCACTGCTGGACGAATTTGACGAACTGCTGACGGATGTGTCCGAGGGATCTCGCGGGTTTTCAGGTGTCATTCGGATCTCGGCGCCGATGACCTTCGGCGAAATCTACGTCGCCGGCATGCTGGGGCGGTTTGCCGAGGAATACCCCGCTCTGACCGTGGACCTGCGGCTCAGCGACAGATTTGTGGATCTGGCCACCGAGGGCATAGATGTCGCATTCCGTGTGGGTACGACGGATATGCTATCCGTGAAGACCCGCAAGCTGGGGGAAATGCAGACCATGCTCGTCGCCAGCCCCGACTACCTTGCGCGGTGCGGGTCCCCGGCGGCACCGGAAAATCTGGCCGAACATGCCTGCATCGTGGATACAAACCGCCGCAACCCACGGCGGTGGGTTCTGCGCAAAGATGATGCCGAGGTGGCCATCAGCGTTGAAGGGCGGTTTCTGGTGAATTCGGCGCGTGCTGCTTGCGAGCTTGCCACGGCCGGGAAAGGCATCGTTTTCTTACCGAGATTCGCGATACGGGATGACCTTGCCGGCGGCCGGCTCGTTTCAGTGCTCGAAAGTTACCACGGAGAAACGAGCCCTATCAGTGCCGTCTATCTCGAGGGGCGCCGGCTGCCGCGAAGGATCCGCACATTGATCGACTTTGCATCCGTCAATATCCGGTCAGCGGACATATTGTGAGCATGGACAAGGAGGCCTCTGGCGCCCGTCAGGCCGCATTTGCCAAGGTGCGCGCCGAAATACAGCTCCCGGTATTTCGCAGCAGAAGCAACGTGCAGATTGCTGTCATTGGGCCAGATGCGGCGGAAGTCGGGTTCGTCCGCATAGGCGTCATCCCGTTGACCGGAATGCTGCGATGCCAATGAACGGCAGCAATGGGGAAGCTGCACTGCGGCATCGCGTTGGCCTGGCAATGTCGGCTTTGGGCGGTGGGTTCAACCGATCGCCGCACTCCTGGCATTCATGGTTAGCGCAAAATGGGTGGTCTCGGCACAGGTATCGTGACGTGATCGTTTTGGCCAATCGCCTCAGCCCTGCCGGCTCGGATTGATCGCCTGCTGCCAGGTCTCCACCGCTTCGACTGGGTAAACCAGCATCAGCGTCGTCAGGGTCAGGCTGTCGCGCGCGGTCACGGTTGCGACAACCTCCAAGGCCAGGATCACCGCCACCACCCAGACGGTTCGGAGCGCGTTGGCCAGGAAGAACCCAAGCAGCATCCATAGGTAGTCGGCCACCGCGTTCAGCACGCTGTCGCCGATATAACCCTGGTAGATCGTGGTCGCGCGGAACTGGTCCAACACCCAGTCGGTGTGCTCGACGATCTCCCACGCGATGCCGGTGACAACCGCGATGGCGAATAGCAGGGTGAACGGCGGCTGGCCCAGGATCAGCCGCCCCGTCAACACGACCAGCATCCCGTGAATCATGTGGGACAGCGTGTACCAGTCCGCGACGTGCTGGGAATTGCCCTCCGAGAAGACCGAGCCAACCCAAAGCTTGACCTCGCCGCAGGTGCAGATCAGCGGCTGGCCCCAAAGCCAGAGAGTGACGCCGATGACGGTGGCCCCAGCAAAAGCTGCGGACAGATGCCACGGCTCGGGCAGGCGGCGGTGGGCGCTGATCATGCGGACAGCTCGGCCTCGAGCGCCTCACGTACGCTGTCTGGCGGCACCAGAGTCTTCCGACTGCCCATGTCGTAGAAAACGTTGACGCATTCGCTGGTGGCCACACAAGTTTCGCCGTTGAAGATGCCGTAGCCGGTGCCGATGGACTTGGTGCCGAACCGGATCAGCCGGGCGCCGACATCGACGGCTCCCGGATAGTGAAACTCGGCCAGGTAATCGATGGTCATCCGCGCCAGGATGAACTCCATCCCCTCCACGCCCCCGCGCTGGATCAGGTCGTAGATGAAAGCCGTCCGTGCGGATTCCACATAAGTCGCGATGGCGGTGTTGTTCACATGCGCCATTGCATCCTGGTCGGAATAACGGATCGTCACCGGGGTCCAATGGCGGAATGTCTCGTGTCTGGTTAGGTCGAATTCGGGCATCTCGCTCACAGCAGAAACATCAAAACGCCCGCGACAATGACCGCGATGCCGAGGAATTCCAAGCGGTTGATCTGCTCCATGAAGTAGAATGCCGAGATGGCGAGGGTGAAGACCACCTCGATCTGGCCGACCGACTTTACGTAGGACGCGTTTTGCAGGGTCATCGCGGTGAACCAGCCGATCGAGCCGATGGCGCTGGTCACGCCGATGAACCAGCAGAGCGGCATCAGCCCTTTGAGCGCCCCGAAGCTGCTGCGCTCGGTTACGCCCAGATAGGCGCCGACGAAGACGACCTGGAAAATGCCGACGATCACCACGGTCCAGGCGGCGCGGTAGAGGAACCCGCCTTGGGATAGGCCCAGGCTGGCCTCGCGCAGGAACAGGTACGACATGCAGAAGAAGAACCCTGTTGCCAGCCCGACGATGGTGGGCTTGGCGCCCAGCGCGCCGATCCCGGCGGCCCCGGCGCGGCCGATCGAGATTGCGATCACGCCGGCAATGGTCAGCAGGATGGCGACCCATCCGATCCCGGAGATCGCTTCGGAGAAGAAGACCGAGCCGATCAGCGCCGCCTGCATCACATCTGTCTTCGACAGCATCGTGCCGACCGCGAAATTGCGCATCTGGAAGAGCCAGATCAGCAGATAGGTGGCGATCACCTGAACCGCGGCAGCGCCGAAGCAATAGGCGAGGTAGGTCGCGGTCAGTGGTGGCAGCCCCAGCCCCTCATACCCCATGACCGCCAGCAGATAGACGACCGAAAGCGGCAGCCCGAAGAGCGAGCGCACGTATGTTGTCATCCAGGTCGACAGTCTTGCGTTCAGCGCCTTCTGCGCGGCCGTGCGCACTGCCTGCATCAGCGCGGCCAGGATGGCGATGGGGATCCAGATCAGTTCCAATGGGGCCTCTTGCCGGGCGGTGGGCAACGATCAGGTCGGCGATGCATCTAGCATGGCGCTGGCGCGGGCCGCGAGCGCGCGCTAGAGGAAATCGCAAGCGTGATGGAGGGCTGAGCCATGACGGACAAGTTTACGATCGGCTTTGTCGGTATCGGCATGATGGGGGCGCCGATGGCGTCCTGCCTGGTGAACGCCGGCTGGCCGGTGCGGGCTTATGACCTGGACCGAGAAGCGGCGGTGCGTGTGACGGGCGCGGTCGTGGTCAGAAGCCCCGCCGAGGTGGCGGCGGGCGCGGATCTGGTCATCACTATGCTGCCCGACGGCAAGGCGGTGCGCGCGGCGGTCATGGGGCCCGATCAATCAAATCTTGGCGGACTCGCCGAAGCTATGGCGCCGGGCGCCGTGCTGGCGGATATGAGCACCTCCTACCCGTTGGAGACGACTTCTCTGGCCGAGGTGCTGGAGGGCACTGGAATTACGCTGATCGACGCGCCGGTCTCGGGCGGTGTCTGGCGCGCGGAACTCGGGAAACTCACGATCATGGCGGGCGGCGACGACGCGGTGATCGACCGGATCGAGCCCGCGCTTTCCGCCATGGGCACGGTCTTTCGGTGCGGAAAGCTAGGGGCCGGGCACGCGATGAAGGTGCTGAACAATTACCTCTCGGCCTCGGGCCTGGCTGCGGCTTGCGAAGCGGTGCTGATTGGCCGGCGGTTTGGCTTGGACCCGGACGTGATGGCGGATGTCTTCAACGTCTCGACCGGGCGGAACAATGCGACCGATGTGAAGTTGAAGCAGCATATCAATAATGAGGCGTATGCCGCTGGTTTCACTATGGGTTTGATGGCGAAAGACCTGCGGATGGCCGCCACGCTGGCTGCGGATTTGGAGGTTCCCGCTGACGGGCTCTCGGCCTGCCGCGACCTCTACAACCGCGCCGAGGCGGCGCTGGGGCCGAGGGCCGACCATACCGAGGTGATGCGGATCATCGAGGGCCTGACCGGCGAGGCGGAAGGATGAGCGTGCCGCGGAGAGTTGCGCTGGTAACCGGCGCCGCACGAGGCATCGGTCTAACGACCGCGAAGAAATACCTGGCCGAGGGGTGGGCGGCGGTGCTGCTCGACATCGATACGGTGACGCTGGCTGCGGCCCACTCGGCCATCGGGCTGCCCGACACGACCATGGCCGTCGAATGTGATGTCGCCGAGCCCGATCAGGTGAGTGCGGCGGTCAAGGCCATCATTGAGCGCTTCGGCCGGATCGATGCGCTGATCAACAATGCGGGCGTCGCCGACTTTTGCCCGATCCTCGAAACCGATTTCGCCACCTGGTCCCGGATTTTGGCGGTCAACCTGAGCGGCCCGTTCCTCTGCACGCAGGCTTGCGCGCCGGTCATGCTGGCGGGCGGCGGCGGAGCCGTCGTCAACATCGCGTCGATCTCGGGCGTGCGCGCCAGCACGCTGCGCACCGCCTACGGCACGAGCAAGGCAGGGCTGATGCACCTGACGAAGCAGCAGGCGGCGGAGTTAGGCGACAAGGGTATCCGCGTGAACGCCATTGCTCCCGGCCCGGTCGATACGGCGATGGCGAAGAAGGTCCACAGTCCCGCGATCCGCGCGGACTATCACCAGGCGATCCCGCTCAACCGTTACGGGCTGGAGGAAGAAATCGCCGAGGTGATCTTCTTCCTGACCAGCGATCGGGCGAGCTATGTGAACGGACAGACGATTGCGGTTGATGGCGGTTTCGACGCGACTGGGATCGGCCTGGCGGCGCTGCGGTCGTCTGATTAGGTCAGGATTCCCAGGCTATTCCGCCGCCAGACGGGGCTTCGGCGCGGGCGCGTCCAGTTGCGGCGTCTCCGGCATCTGGCACCCCACCGGGCAGCACCGGCCCGGCTGTTTCGACACCTTCTCGCCGGTATCCAGTACTCCACGATCCAGCAATCGCTCGACCAGTTCGCGCCGCTCCTCGATCGGGTAATAGCGGTAGATCTCGCGGCGCATGGCCTCGGGGCTGCCGCCGCCGTGAAGCGAGATGACCGACATCCAGCCCGCCGTGTCCGAGGCTGTCAGGTCGTTCATGAACCGCATGACCTCGGCGCGGCTCCCGTAGGGTATGTCCGGCCGGGTTCCCAGCATCGCCATCAGGTCGCCCTTGGTCTCGGGATTGTGGTCCTCGTCCGGCCCCGGCAGCGCCACCACCATGCCGCCGGAGACGTCGTGGGCCAGCCGGTGCATGTCATAGATTTGGGTCGTCATCATCAACTTGCCCACATTGGCAAACACCCCGTCGGGCTGGAACGCGCCTGAAGGATTGGCAAAGCCGTAGACAGATGCCGCCGCGCCGCAGGCGTACCAGCCTTCGACGATCTTTATCAGTTCGACCAGATCGTCCCGCAGATGATCGTTCTGGGCCGGGTCCAGCCCATTGGCCTCGATCGCCAACACGCCCGCGCCGATCAACAGGTCGCCGAATCCGGCCCTAGCGCCGATGCAGGAATGCCGGTGATGGGTGGCATAGGTCGAGGTCAAGCGCTGGGAGTGCTCCCACTCGCCCGCCAGGAACACCCGGTCCCACGGCACGAAGACATCGTCGAAGATCGCCACGGACGTGCACTGCCCATATCGGGCACTGAACTTCGCCATCTTCTCGCCGGGACGCCCGGCGGGGCGCGAGATATGGGTCAGGCCCTCCGCATCCGCCGGCACGGCGCAACAGACGGCGAAATCGGTGTCGTCTTCGGTCATGTTCCGGCACGGCATGACCAGCAGTCCGTGCATGTAAGGCCCGCCGGTGATGATCGCCTTGGCGCCGCGGATGACGATGCCGTCCGCCCCGCGCTCGGTAATATGGACATAGGCGTCCGGATTGGATTGCTGGTGCGGCCTCAGCGACCGTTCGCCCTTGCCGTCGGTCATGGCGACGCCCAGCGTCAGGTCCTGGTCCTGTACCTCGGCCAGATAGGCGAGGAACCGCTGGTGATAGTCGGTGCCCTTGTCCGCATCGACAGCATGGGACGCCTGATGGATGCCGTTGAGCGCATCGTGGGTCAGATACCGCTGAGCGCAGCCGACCTCGCGGCAGACGAGGCGCACGGCTTCGAGCTTCTCGATCAGGTCCTGCGGTCGCCGGTCGATATGCAGCATCCGGTTGACGGTCTTGCCCGTCGCCAGCTCCTCGGCCGTCATCAGGTGACTGTAGCGGGGGTCGTGGGCATAGTCGTAGGTCACCGCAACCGCGTTCACGCCCGGTGCCAGTTGCGGGGCCGTCGCCACGTCCTCGACCCGCTCGCCATTGACGAAGACCCGGGGGGCGAGGCGTGTGAGCGACTCGCGATAGTCGGCACCGGTCATCAGCATCGGCTTTTCCTCCCATCGGGAATAGCGGCGGTTTTCTAGGCCACGCCCCTACCATAGCATGGCCGCCCGACCAGCCAATCACGGAGGCGACCGCGCCATGACATTCATCGAACGCCGCGAACGCTTCAGGGCGCATCTCGAGACCGATCGCTGCATCGTGCCGGCCTCGGTTTTTGACGCCTTTTCCGCCCGGATCGCCGAGGATCTGGGCTACGAGATGGGGATTGTCGGGGGCTCCACCGCCTCGCTGGCGGTGCTGGGGGCGCCGGATCTGATCGTGCTGACGCTGACGGAGTTCGCCGATCAGTGCCGGCGGATCAGCCGGGCGAGTGCTTTGCCCTTCATGGTGGACGCCGATCATGGCTACGGAAACGCGCTGAACGTCATGCGTACGGTCGAGGAATGCGAGGCGGCGGGCGTCGCCGCGCTGACCATCGAGGACACGGCGCTGCCGCAAGCTTACGGGCAGGGGGCTGAGACGCGGCTCCTCTCGGTCGACGAAGGGGTGGGCAAGATGAAGGCGGCAGTGGCGGCGCGGCGCGACCCTTCGCTTGTGATCGTCGGGCGAACCAGCGCGGCGGGTGTAACCGGGATTGACGACGCCATCGCCCGGGCGCGCGCCTACGAGGCGGCCGGCGTCGATGCGCTGTTCCTGCTGAACGTCACAGCTCGCGATCAGATCGAGGCCCTGGCCGAGGCGGTTTCGGTGCCGATGGTCATGGCTGGCCCATCCTGGCGGGCGATGAGCGCGGAAGATCTAGCGGCGCACCGGGTTAAGATTTGCCTGCGTGGGCACCCGACCCTGCCGGCGGCCGTGCAAGCCATGCATGCGGTCCTGAAGGCGCAGAAAGAAGGGGTCGAGCCCGCCGACTTGCCCGGGCTCGCCTCGAAGGAGCTGATGGCGCAGGTGACGCGCAAGGCGGACTACGACCAGTGGACGAAGGAGTATCTGGAGGATGACCTGTATGGGGACTGATCCGGCGGACCTTGGCACGGCGGAAGCGGCGCGGCGGATTGCGTCGGGAGACCTGACCTCCGAAGCGCTGGTCTCGGCCTGCCTGGCGCGGATCGAGGCGCGCGAGGCGGAGGTACGGGCCTGGACCTTCCTCGATCCGGAGTTGGCGCTGACGCAAGCGCGGGCGGCCGATCAGCGCCAGGCGAACGGCGCTTCCCTTGGGGACCTCCACGGCGTGCCAGTGGGGATCAAGGACATCATCGACACTGCCGACATGCCTACCGAGAACGGGTTCGGCGGGCATAAGGGGCGGCGGCCCGAAAAGGACGCGGCGGCGGTCGCGCGGCTGCGCGCCGCGGGCGCGGTGATCATGGGCAAGACGGTCACGACCGAATGCGCCAACCGGGCCGCGGGCAAGACCCGGAACCCGGTGAACCCGGCGCATACGCCCGGGGGCTCGTCTTCCGGTTCCGCAGCGGCGGTGCGCGCCGGCATGGTGCCTGCCGCGCTCGGCACCCAGACCGGTGGTTCGGTGATCCGGCCCGCCAGCTATTGCGGAATCCACGGTTTCAAGCCCAGTTTCGGGCTGATCTCGCGCGCCGGGATGTTGGCGCAGTCGGACCCGCTGGACACGATCGGCACCTATGGGCGGTCGGTCGAGGACGTTGCGCTGCTGGCAGATGCCCTGATCGGCCTGGACCCGGCGGACCCGGATTGCATAGGCAAAGTCGCGGGGCCGTTGGCCAATATCGCGGTGGAAGAGCCTGAACATGCACCGAAGCTCGGTTTCCTGCGCAGTCCGGTCTGGCGCCGGGGCGAGGCGCGGATGCGAGACGCTCTGGAGGATTTTGCCAAGGGCCTGGGGGAGGTTGTGCTGCCGGACGGCATGGAACAGGCCTGGGAATGGCACCGGATCTGTCAGTTCTACGGCATTGCGCGCTACTACGGGCCGCTGGCTGACTACTACGGCGAGGCGATGAGCCCGCGCCTGCGCATGGGCGTCGAGATCGGGCGAGAGATTTCCTCGGCGGCTTACGCCGAAGCAGTGGCAAAACGGGCGGACGCGAACGCGGCGCTGGCGCCCCTGTTCGAGCGGTTCGACGCCCTCGTGACCCCGGCCTCGCCTGGCCCCGCGCCAGAGGGGCAGGGCAGCACCGGAGAGCCGGTCTTCAATGCCTTCTGGACCTATGCGGGCGTGCCCTGCGTGACCCTGCCTCTGTTGCTGATCGACGGCCTGCCGATGGGAGTGCAGCTTGTCGGCCCGAAGGGCGAGGATGGCGCGTTGCTGCGCGCGGCGCGGTGGCTCGAGCGTGAGGCAGCATCCCGGCGCCTCGACGTGGCCACGGTTGCGCGGTAGAATGTGGATCGTGGTGCGAATGCGAAGGGGTGAATTTTGAGAGCGATGCGGATCACGATCTTTCTCCTGGCGGTGTTCGCCGTGGCCGGGATGGCCAGCGAGGCCGAGGCGGGCTGCATCCCCTGCCCGAAAGGGTATGGCTATTGGCACACTAAGGAAGCCTGCGTACCAAAGATCGAGGGGTTTGTGGGCACGCCGCCGAAATCGACCTGGGTTGCGCCGCGCCGCCACATGTATAGCAGCGGGGGCGAGGACCCGTCGCCGAAGGACGGGCCGGTCGTCGACCGTTAGCAGGGCCGGGTTCGCGCCTATTGTGGCCACCACCATTTGCCACCGATCACCACGCCTTCCGAGGTGATCCTGCGGCTGCCGGTCATCACTTCGCCGACAACATCCTCGTAGTCGAATGCGCCCTCGCTTACATTGAGGAGCGTAGCGTCGCCAACCGAGCCGGGCTTCAGCGAGCCGAGTTCTGGGCGTCGCAGCGCCATTGCCGCGTTGACCGTCGAGCGCCGGATCACGTCGTCCAGCGGCAGCCCCATGCAGAGGAATTTCGACATAGTCGTCACCTGATCGTACGCCGGGCCGTCGATGCAGAGCTGGTGAATGTCGGACGAGATCGTGTCGGGTAGGAATCCATTGGCCAGCATCGCCCGCGCGGTCTTGAAGGCGAACGAGCCCTTGCCGTGGCCGACGTCGAAGAGGACCCCGCGCTCGCGGGCGCGCTTGACCGCGGGCTTGACCGTGCCTTGCGCGGTGCAGGGCGCGTTCGGGAACGGCCGGAAGCAATGCGTCAGCACGTCGCCCGGACGCATCGCGTCGACCAGTTCCTCGTAGGAGGGTGGCGGTTCGTCGATATGGACCATCAGTGGCAATCCGGTTTTCTCGGCGACCTGGAGCGCATAGCCGAAAGGCGTCATCCCCTGATCACCCGAGGCGTGGCGCCCAAGCCGGACCTTGATGCCGATCACCACGTCGCGGTTGGCATCCGCCACCTCGGCTGCCTCGCGCGGGGCCATCAGGTCAACGTCCTTGCTCTCGCCCACCATGATCGTCGGCGAGAAGGCGAAGATGCCTGCGAACGAGACATGGAGATAAGCGAGGATCCGCACCTCGGAAGGCTCGATGACGTGCTTGCGGAAGCCCGCGAAATTGCCGGGTCCGGCCGAGCCGGTATCGATCGCGGTGGTGACGCCGGACTTACGGCAGAAGTCCTCGGCGTCGATCGAGATCGAGGTGCCACCCCAGTAAACATGGGTGTGGAGGTCGATGAGCCCGGGCGAGACGATCAGGCCAGAGACGTCGCGGACCTGGGTATCCGGCCCCGCTTCCACGGCGCCGATGGCCTGCACCTTGCCACCCGCGAAGGCGATGTCGGATGTTTGATCCATGTCCTGAGAGGGGTCGATGATCCGCCCGCCACGGAGGATGAGGTCAGGGGTCATGGACGGCTCCCTTCGATAGCCTCTGCAAGTGCGATGACGCGCCGCGCCTTTTCGACAATGGGATAGTCGACGAAATAGCCGTCGACCTGGATCGAGGTCGAGCCAGCGGCCTCTGCCTCGGTGAAGGCGGCGACGATCTTGCGGGCATGGGCGGCTTCCGCTTCGGTGGGCGAGAAGGCGGCGTTCGCGGGTGCGATCTGGCCGGGGTGGATGCAGAGCTTGCCCTGGAAGCCCATCTGCCGGACCCGGGTGCAGGAGGCGGCAAAGGCATCAGTCTCGCGAATATGGATGAAGACTGTGTCGATGGGCGGTTCGAGATCGTTGATGCGTGAAGCCAGCACCACCTCGGCACGGGCCTGCACCAGTTCTTCCTCGCCCATGGTCCAATCCATGCCCATGTCGCGCGTGTAGTCCCCGGCGCCGAAGGAGGCCCGGCGGAGCCGCCCCCCGGCGGCACAGATCGTACGCGCCTCAGCGATGCCGCGGCCGGTCTCGAGGATCGGCATCAGGTCGATCGTGCCTTGGGCGAGGCCCTGTTTCTTCTCAATCTCGCCAACGACCCAATCGACCATCTGGAGATCGGCGGCACGCTCGACCTTCGGCAGCACGATGCCGTCGAGGCCGGGCACGATGACCGTCTCCAGATCGCCGAACGTCAGGCCGGTGTCGAGCGCGTTGACCCGGACATAGGCGCGGCAGCTCCGGGGTTGCCTCAGCGTCTCGGCGACCACGGCGCGGGTGGCTTGCTTCTCGGCGGCGGCAACGGCGTCTTCGAGGTCGAGTATCGCCATGTCCGCGCCCACGCCAAATACTTTCTCGACCTTTCGGGCGTGGTTGCCGGGAGCGAAGAGCCAGGTGCGGTTGGGTCGTGTCACTTGCGTCTCCGCCGGGCGAGGACCGGGGCGATCATGTCCGCCGGTTCGCTGGTCGCGTGGATGGCGGAGAATTCGAGGATGCTGGCCGCGATCGCGTCCGCTTCGGGCAACCCCTCCCAACCACGCATGATCCGCTTCTGGGCGCGGACCGCCTGGGGCCCCGAGGCCAGGATCGCGGCGAGCATGCGCTCGGTCTCGGCCTCCAGCGCTTCCGGCGCGCAGAGGCGCTGCAGGAATCCGATCCGGTGGGCCTCGTCCGCATCAATGCTCTCACCGGTCAGAACCAACTCGCTGGCCTTGCCCCAGCCCACCAGGCGCGGCAGCAGGCAGGCCTCGATTACCGAGGGGATGCCTAGGCGCACCTCGGGCATGCCGGTTGTGAACCTGGTATCGGCGATGCGGATGTCGCAGGCGGCCGCCAGTTCCATCGCGCCGCCGAAGCAGTAACCACGCATGGCCGCGATGACCGGGACAGGGATGCGGCGCACCGCATCGATCGCTTGGTGGAGCGAAGTGATGAAGCCGCGCGCCGTTGCCTCGTCCAATTTGGCGAGCGTACCGATGTCGGCGCCAGCGGCGAAAGCGCGCGTGCCCGCTCCCGTCAGCACCACTGCGCGCAGATCCGGGTCCCCGGTCAGCGCCGTGGCATGGGCGTGGAGCGCCACGATCAGCGATGGGCTGAGAGCGTTCAGCTTTTTCGGGTTGGAAAGCTCCAGGCGCGCGATGCGGCCCTGAGAGCGTTCCTCCACCATTACTTCGACCGTTCCTATGTCATGTCCTATGTCATGCAATCTGCAAATCCTATTTTGCCACCCGGCGGGGCCAGAATAGCGCCAAAACCCCAGACCGGAACAAGTACTACGAGCCGGTCGATTTCGGTTTGCGCTTGAATGCGCCTCTCAGCGTCCGGAGGTTCTCGGCCAGCTTGCCCATGGAGGACTTCAAGACCGAGGGCGGTTTTTCGGGGCTTAAGCGGGACATCTCCGCCATCCGCTCGTCGTCAATCTCGTAGACTGTCGCGTGAATCTGGCCAAAATGCTCGACCAGTTCCTGAACGGGATGGGTCTTCAGGTCACCGGGCAGGTCTATGCAATCGGCGGCGGCGTTGGTCACGATGACGTAGCGGCGGCTGGTCACGCCGTTTTTCATGATGCGGTGGATCACGATCACGTCGGTGCCGAAATGGTCGACCGATCCGCGGAAGGTAAATCGGGTGGTCTGCCCCCTGTGAACGAAGGCCTTCAGGTCCAGAAGGTCGATCGACCTGCAAGCATGACAATTGCAGATATTCGACGCCGCGAGGCGTTCGCGTTCCCGAAAGAAGGCTGCGAAGATGTCCATCATCGTCTTGCCGATCGTTTCGGGCGAATGCCATCTTGCGTCGGCGTAAAAGAGGGCTGCGTCGCCTTCGAGTTTGGACAATTCGACCGTGCGGGTCGCGGCCTCGACCATCGCGTTGATCAGGCAAAAAATGATATGCTGGGCGTGGCCGGTCGAGAACCGGCTTCCGGTCATGAAGCTGGTGTAGTTGCTGATATCCGGTAGGATGAAGATCGTGTCGTAAGTATGTTTTTCTTCGAGCAATTCGCCGGATACACCGTTTGTCTCTGGCAAGGTGAGCAGCCCCCGCCGGTCCCTTGCAAGTTCGGTAACGGAGCGCACCGAGGCGGGCGCGCTTCGCAATAGGAAAAAGACTGCGGCGGAGATTCCAACCAGGCCAATCGCGGCGACGACTAAGACCACGATCATTAGAACGGGTGGGCCATTCATCATCGGAATGTCCGATCCTTCAATCCTGGCCGAGCCAGACACAGGGTCATGACGCCGTCAACTTGGCCGCAGGCAATTTATTGCGCCCGGGCGATATTCGCCACCTGATGAATCGCCTGCTTGCCGCGACAGAGTGACCGCCGGTAGCATAAGGGGATCGCGTCTTACCTGTGAGAAGGCCGCCATGTCCATTCGCATCGAACCGCTGGAAGGGCCGATCGGCGCCATTGTGCATGGGCTCGACAGCGCCCGGACGCTTTCGGATGCCGACTTTGCAAAGGTCGAGCGGGCGATGTTCGATCATGTGGCGATCGTGATCCCGGACCTGGAGGAGAATGTGCCCTGGCTGCACGACTTCGGGCGCCGCTTCGGGCATTTGGTACCCCATGTGTTGGATCAATATCACCACCCCCAGACGCACGAGATTTCGATCATCGCGCGCAATGACGGCACCGGCCAGTCGCGCACCACGGGCAAGCCGGCGGGGGCATTCTGGCATTCGGATCTCAGCTACGAGGCCGAGCCATCCGACGCAATCTTCCTTTATGCACAGCAGGTACCGCAGCAAGGCGGCGACACCATGGTCGCCAACATGACCCTGGCCTACGAGAGGCTGCCCCAGGCGGTAATGGACCGGATCGAGGGGCTGACCGCGACCCATCGCTGGGGCTGGAATACCGGCGGGGCGACGCCGAAATTGACCGATGAACAGCGCGTGAGCCACCCGGATGTGGTGCATCGGGTTGTCAGGCCCCATCCGCGCACGGGCCGGAAGGTTCTGTTTGTGAATCCGGGCTACACGGTGAAGATCAACGAGGTAAGTGAGGCCGAGAGCGAGGCGCTGTTGGCACAGCTGTTCGACCACGCATTGCGGCCCGAGTTCCAGTATCGCCATTCCTGGAAGACGAAGATGCTGCTGGGCCTCGACAACCGGTCCTCGATGCATTGCGCCATCGACGACTACACCGAGCCGCGCCGGATGCTGCGGATGATCGTTGGGAATACCGAGAAGACGGGGCACTAGCCGTTCGCTGAAAAGTTGGATTTCGCTCGGTCTCCCATGTAGTCTTTACGCGCAAGGGGGAGAACGAATGGAACGCAGGCTCGCTGCGGTCCTCGCCGCGGACATGGCGGGGTACAGTCGGCTCATGGAAATTGATGAGCCGGGTACGCTCGCACGTCTCCGGACACACCGGATCGAACTGATCGATCCGGCGATCAACAAAAATCAAGGAAAGATCATCAAGACGACTGGCGACGGCATGCTGGTCGAGTTCCAGAGCGTCGCGGATGCCGTGAAATGCGCGGTCGAGGTCCAGGAGCGCATGCGGCGGCGCAACTCCGATGTGCCCGAAGACCGCCGGATTGAGTTCCGCATCGGCATCAATCTCGGCGACATCATCTTCGATGACAACGATATCTTTGGCGATGGCGTCAACGTCGCAGCGCGGATCGAGGGGCTGGCTGAGATCGGCGGCGTCGCGGTGACGGCGGCGGTCTATGATCAGGTCTCGGATCGGGTCGACGTGGCGTTTGAGGACCTGGGTGAGAAGACGCTGAAGAATATTTCCCGTCCCGTGCAGGTCTATCGCGTGGTGCTGGATGCTGCGGACTCGGGCGGTGGGCGACCTTCTGAAGCAGGTTTGAGCGGGGACTCCCGGTCCGTTGTTAAACCGTCGATCGCGGTCCTCCCGTTTGCCAACATGAGCGGTGATCCGGAACAGGAATTCTTCGTGGATGGACTTACCGAGGACATTCTTACCGAGTTGAGCCGCAGACATGAGCTGTTCGTGATTTCACGGAACTCCAGCTTCGTCTACAAGGGTCAGTCGGTGAACATTCCCGAGGTCGCCAAATCGCTCGGCGCTCAATATTTGGTCGAGGGCAGCGTGCGCAAGGCAGGCAATCGAATTCGGATCACCGTGCAGCTTATTGACACCGCGAACGACTCCCACATCTGGGCCGAAAAGTACGACCGCGATCTGGATGACATCTTCGAGATCCAGGACGAGGTGACGTCCGCCATTGTAGCAACACTGCCGGGCCGGGTTGAGGCGTCGCAGCGTGATCAGCTTGCCCGCAAGACGCCTGCAAACATGGCGGCTTACGAATGCGTCTTGGCTGCCAAGGTGCTGCACCACCGGAGCAACAAATCCGATAACGCTGAAGCGACCGAGCTTGTCGACCGGGCGCTGGAACTTGATCCTGACTATGCCCACGCTCATGCTTGGCGCGCCTGTATCCTCGGTCAGGCATGGGGCTATGGTTGGTGCGAAGACATCGACGCGACAATTGTTGAAGTCGAAGCCGAGTTAGCAAAGGCTCTTTTCCTCGACGACAACGATGCCGACACGCATCGCATCCTCGCCGCCTGCGCCGTCTTGGCAGACGACCTCACCAAGATGCGTTACCATCAGGAGCGCGCCCTCGCGTTAAACCCGAACTACGACTTGGTAGTGGTCCAGCAGGGCGAGCTGCTGAATTGGCTCGGCAACGCCGAAGAAGCGATCGAGTGGATCCGTAAGGCGATGCGTCTGAACCCGCATCACCCGGAGCGGTTTTGGAGTCATCTCGGCAAGGCCCATTTTACAGGACGCCAATACGCCGAGGCGATAGAGGCGTTCATGCATCTCTCGGCCACCGATCACACCCATCACGCCTTTTTGGCTGCTTCTTACGCCTGGCTCGGCGACGCAACGGCGGCGAAGGCCCATGCCGACCGGACCCGGGAATTGGACCCGGCTTTCAGCATCGACACGTTTCTATCAACGCTGCATTATCACGAAGCGGCCGACCTCGAGCATTGCCGTGAGGGCTTGGTGAAAGCCGGACTTGGGAGCAGTTGACGAAACAGGTTTCATGCTGAGCGAAGCCCAGATCGCCGAATACCATGAGCGCGGCTTCATCGTGCCCGATTACCGCCTGACCGAGGCACAGCTGGACGAGATCCGCGACCGCCATGCCGCGCTGCTGCGGCGGCATCCGGAGTTCCGGGACAATGCCTCGATTCTGCTGAACTACGATCTGGGTTTTCTGAACTACGCGCGCGATCCCGCGATCCTCGACATGGTCGAACAGGTGATCGGGCCCGATATCTGCCTCTGGAACATGAGCTTCTTCGCCAAGCCGGCGCACAACGGCAAGAAGACGCCGTGGCATCAGGACGGGCAGTATTGGCCGATCCGGCCCTTGGCGACCTGCACGGTCTGGATCGCGATCGATGCGGCGACCAGGGAGAACGGGTGCCTGCGCTATATTCCCGGCTCGCACAAGGCCGACCGGCTGATGGCGCATGAGGTCAAGGACGACCCGAACTACACGCTGAACCAGGAGCTGGCGCGCGAGGAATACGAGGAGGCGGACGCGGTGAACCTGATCCTGGAGGCGGGGCAGATGGCGCTGCACGATGTCTATATCGCCCATGGGTCCGAGGAGAACCGTTCACCCCATCCCCGGCGCGGCATGACCATGCGGATGATGCCAACAACCTCGCACTACGACCGCGAGGCGGCGAAGCGGAAGTTCCAGGAGGCGGGCGGGGCCGACCTCTCGGAGCATTCGATCTTTTTGATGCGCGGGATCGACCGCTCGGGGAAGAACGATTTTCGGCTCCGGGCGCATGGGTGGAACAATTGATGTTCTATTGCTGCCGCTCGGCTCGGGCAAAGACGTAGGTCTTGCCGAGCGCCGCCTTGTCCTTGAGCGAGATCGACAGGGTCACATCTTCAATCCGATACTGCCTCAGGTCGTAACTGTCTGGGTGGTTCACCCCAAGATCGCGGATGGGTTTGATCTCAGTTCCAAAGCAGGTGGTAACAGACCCGGCCACACCATCGAAAAACGCCCTGGCTTCTGGCGCACGAAGCGCGAAGGCCCACGCACAATGAACAGCGGTCTGCCCAGCCAGGTTGACGGATCGTCCGCATTCCTCTGCACCGCGCGGCGCTGGTCTCAAGGCCTCTCCATTTCGAGCGGCTTCAATCAGGCGCAGCATCACGCCGCAATCGGTGTCCGCGCTGGCAAGCTCACTCGCGGCTAGCATTGCCACCAAGGAGACCAAAGCCACTTTCGCCCGGTGCTTCATCGCGGGGTCACGTCTCCTGTGTCCCAACGAAGACCTGGTTCACCGGCGCTTCGCCGTGCACGACCCGGCGCAGGTTCTGGGCCACCACGTCCCAGCGGCGGTCGATCTGTTCCTCGGTCCAGCCGCATTCATGGGCCGAGCAGATGACGTTGTCCAAGACTTGGAAGGGGAAGCTGGTGGGCCAGACATCCGGCTTGCCGGGCTCGTTGTAGTTGTACCAGACATCGATGACGGCCCCGCCGATGCGCCGGTCACGCAGCGCGTCGTAGAGTGCCTGCTCGTCGATCACCTTGCCGCGGGCCACATTGATGATGACGCCGGTGGGCTTCATCTTCGCGATCCGATCCGCATCGATCAGGCCCCTTGTCTCCTTGTTTAGGTCGCAGGCTACGATCACGAAATCGCTGACGGACAATAACTCTTCAAGGCGGTCAATGGTCCCCAGCCAATCGAGTTCCGGCGGGCACGGGGGCGTCGAGCGGCGGATCCCGACCACGTTCATCCCGAAGGCTCGCGCCCGCACCGCGACCTCGTGGCCGATATGGCCATAGCCGACGATGCCTACCGTGTTGCCCCGCACCTCGCCGTGCACATCGCCCGCGCCAGGGTCCCGCCCGTCCCAACCCTTCGCACGGAAGCGCGCATCCATGTGGCGCAACCCGATGCGCCATTCCAGCATCCCTAGCATCGCATATTCGGCGATCGCGGATTCGTGTTCGTACACATTGCAGAGCGGAATGCCCTTGGGCATCCGGTCGGGCGATGTGAACTCGAAGCCGGTCCAGGGGATTTGGTAGAGCTTGAGATTGGGAACCGCTGGCCAAGGTTGCACCGCAGGCGCGCCGCCGATCACGACATCGGCGTCTTCGAGCATCGTGAGATATTCCTCGACCGGCTGCTCGTCCGGGTGCCAGGTGACGATCTGCCAATCCTCGCCCATCCGGTCGCGCAGCTTCTGGTGCTTCGGCACTGCGATGCGGCCTTGGATCAGGGCTTTGGGCATGGGCTCGCTCCCTACCAGCGCCGCTTGGTGGCGGCATCATACTGCGCCTCGACCCGCTCGCGCAGGGTCGGCTCGCCTTTTGCGGGAGGATCGACGCGGACAACGATGCCCGGCTCACCTTCGCCTGCGGCGCTGAAATAGACCCCGCCATGAGGCAGAAAATGCTTGTCGTTCAGCGCCATCTTCTTGTTGTCGATCGCGGTGCGTCCTTTCACCGAGATCAGATATGCCAGCACCAGACCAGGAAAGACCGCGACCAGGAGGGTTACACCGCTAAGCCCGATCACCGAACGCAGCCACGGCAGCAGCCCGATCAGCGCGCCGGTGCCCGCTAGGAACAGCGCCATCGCGATCAGCGCCAGCGAGATCAGGTTGCGCTCGAGCCAGCTGGGCGGACCGACCGTGCGCTCCAGAGCATCGATCTGCCCGGCTGCCGCGCGTGCTTCTTCCGCGGCGTTGTCGTCGAGCGCGGCCAGGAACGCCTCGAGCGGCACCTGTTCTCGCGGGGCGCTCACGGCACCATCACGATCTTGCCGGTCACTTTGCGCTCCTTGAACCGGCGGAGGGCATCGCGCCAATCCTCGAAGGCTAACCGTTCCGATATCACCGGCTTCAGCTTACCGGTCTCATAGAGCTGGAAGAGCTCGGCCATGGCCCGGTCCTTCAGCGCAGTCGTGTCCCCGTGGCCCGAGGTCAGGGGCGAGCCGACGGCGGTCAGCCGTTTCACCAGCAGATAATTCGCCTTGATCAGCGGAATGCGATCGCTCGCGAAGCCAACGATGGCGATGCGTCCGCCGGGTCTGATCGCGCGGAGGGCGGCATCGAAGACATCGCCGCCGACCATGTCCATCACCAGGTCGACACCTGCGCCCTCGGTGACGGCATAGACCTGATCGCGAAGCGCGTCGCGCAGGTTTTCGGCGGCCAGATCGACGGTGGCCTCGGCCCCATTGGCGCGAGCAAGTGCCGCCTTTTCGTCGCTGGTGACGCCGCCGATCATGCGCATGGCCTTCGCCGCGCCGAATTGCAGCATCGCGAGGCCCACGCCGCCCGAGGCGCCGGTGACCAGCACGGTCTCGCCGGGCAGTGCCTTCGCATTCTCGATCATCGACATGTAGGCGGTAAGATAGACCAGTCCGAAGGCGGCACCGTCCTCGAAGCTCATCGCATCCGGCATCCGCCACACCGCCGTCTCGGGCGCGCAGATCATGGTCGCAAAAGCGCCCTGGCCGCGCGAGGTGAGAGCCCGGTCGCCCGGTTCCACGCGAGATACACCTTCGCCCACGGCGGCGATTACGCCCGCGGCATCGAAGCCGGGGATGAACGGGCGGTCGGGTTTATGCTGATAGCGTCCCTCGACCATCAGGACATCGGGGAAGTTGAGCGCCATGGCGCGGGCCTCGATCACCACCTCGCCCGGGCCTGGCTCCGGGTCCGACAGGTCCTGGAGCGCATGGGTCTCAAAAGGCGCAAACTCTTCGACCACCAGCGCGCGCATCAGGCCGCCTCCAGATAGGCGCGGGTGATCCAGTCCGCCACCAGGGCCGGCCGGTCCGTGCCCTCGATTTCGACAGTGACGCCGTAGTGCTGGGTTATCTCGCCCGGATTGCGCTCCTCGAGCCGGTCTAGCGTGAAGCTCCCGCGCACCCGTCCGCCCGCCGGGACCGGTGCCACGAACCGCAGCCGGTCGAAGCCATAGTTTACGCTGTGCTTCGTGCCCTCGATGCGCGGCCGCACGCCCGTGGCGAACCATGTCAGCAACGAAAGCGTCAAGAACCCGTGCGCGATCGTGCCGCCAAACGGCGTCCCGGCCGCGCGTTCCGGGTCCACATGGATGAACTGGTGGTCGCCGCAGAGATTGGCGAACGTGTCGATCATCGGCTGGTCGATCACCACCCAATCCGAGACGCCGATCTGGGTTCCGACCCGCTGCCTGAGCGCGTCGAGCGATGTGAAGACATGCTTCTTGGTGCTGGCGTCGATCACGCTGCCGCCTCCCTGAACTGTGTCCGGTCTATCCGACCGGACGCGGCGCCCGCAACAAGGGCGCCCGTACCAGGCAATGGTTTTCCAGCCTACGGTTTGACAGAGGCGCGGTGCACATGGGAATTCTTGCCAGAACCCCGCCAGCATCCAGCGTATACGAGAAGACCGCATGGCCCCGGAAAAAATCGTCATTGTCGGGACCGGCTCGATGGGCTGTGTCTATGCCGCGCTTTTGGCCGATGCCGGGCATGAAGTCTGGGCCGTCGATACCTGGGCCGAGCACGTGGCGGCAATGCGCGACAAGGGGCTGCGGGTCGAGGGAGCAAGCGGCGACCGAACCGTCAGGCTGAACGCGACCCAGAACGCGGCCGAGGCGGGCAAGGCGGATCTGGTCATCATCGCAACCAAGGCAGACGGGGTTGAGCACGCGGCCCATGCGGTTAAGCCGATCCTGAAGCCGGAGACGCCGGTCCTGGCCATCCAGAACGGTCTCGGCAGCGCCGAGAAGGTGGCGGACATCCTGGGGGCGGAGCGGATCATCCAAGGCGTGGTCGGTGGCTTCGGCGCCTCGATGAACGGGCCGGGCCATGCCCATCACAACGGGATGGAGTTCGTGCGGCTCGGCGAATACCAGGGGCCGAAGACCGAGCGGTTGGAACATGTGGCCGAAATCTGGCGCTCGGGCGGGTTCAAGGTGCTGACCTTCGACGACATCCACAAGATGGTCTGGGAGAAGCTGATCTGCAACGTCACCTTCAGCGGCCCCTGCACCCTGACCGAGCTGCGCGTCGGCGAGGTGGTCGCGGACGAGAACGCCTGGTCGGTCGCCTCGGCCTGCGCGACCGAGGCTTATTCGGTGGCCCGGGCCAAGGGGATCGACCTCGATTTCGATGATCCGGTCGAATACGTGCGCAACTTCTCCAACAAAATCCCGAATGCCCGCCCCTCGATGCTGCTCGACCACATGGCCGGCCGGCGTTGCGAAATCGACGTGATCAACGGCGCGATTCCGCGCGAGGGCAGTCGCCTGGGCGTCGCGACCCCGGTCAACGACCTAGTTTGCGCCCTGATCCGGGCAAAAGAAACCGGGTTCGGGTGACGCGATGGGCGAAACGCTCTTCGACAAGGTCTGGGCGCCCCATGTCGTGGCCGATCTGGGAGAGGATTATGCGTTGCTGCATGTGGACCGGAACATGCTGCACGACCTCAGTGGCGCGAACGGGCTCGAGGCGCTGGAGGCGCGCGGGCTCACAGTCCACAGCCCGGACTTGACCTTTTCCTGCCCCGACCACGCGGTCTCGTCGTTGCCGGGGCGCACCGCGACCAGCACGCCGATCAGCGCCAGGCTGGCGCCGGCGTTGCGCGAGCGGGCCGAGCGGACCGGGATCCGCCATTTCGACGTGAACGATCCGGAACAGGGGATCATCCATGTCATCGGCCCGGAACTGGGCCTGACCCTGCCGGGGCTGCTGATCACCTGTGGAGACAGCCATACCTCGACCCATGGGGGGCTGGGGGCCTTTGCCTTTGGGGTCGGGTCGAGCGAGATCGCCCATATCCTGGCGACCCAGACGATCGTCCAAAAGCGGCCGGACACGATGCGGGTCAGCTTCGAGGGGGCGCTACCGACGGGCGTGACGCCGAAGGACATGATCCTGCACCTGATCGGCCTCGTCGGCACGGCGGGCGGCGATGGCTTTGCGGTCGAGTATGAGGGCGAGGCGGTCCGCGCGATGCCGATCGAGGGGCGGCTGACCATCTGCAACATGTCGATCGAATTCGGCGCTAAGATAGGGCTGATCGCACCGGACGACACGACCTACGCCTATATTGACGGCCGCCGCTTCGCGCCGAAGGGCGCGGATTGGGATGCCGCGCTGACCCATTGGCGGACCTTGCCCAGCGCGCCCGGTGCGCGGTTTGCCCGCGAGATCACCATCGATGCCGCCAAGATCGAGCCGCAGATCACCTGGGGCACCAGTCCGGAGCATACGGTCGGTATCGGTGGGCGGGTGCCCGATCCGGCCAGCGCCGCCGACGCCAACCGGCGTGAAGCCTGGGAGAAGGCGCTCGACTACATGGGCCTGGCCCCCGGAACCGAGATGGAAGGCGTGCCGGTCGACCACGTCTTCATCGGCTCCTGCACCAATGGCCGGCTGTCGGACCTGCGCGAGGCCGCTGCAATCGCGACGGGCCGCAAGGTCGCCGAAGGCACCACCGCCTGGGTCGTGCCGGGCAGCCAGGCGGTTAAGCGGGATGCCGAGACCGAGGGGCTGGACCGGGTCTTCAAGGAAGCGGGGTTCGAATGGCGCGAGCCCGGCTGCTCGCAATGCGTCGCCGCCAATGGCGAGGTGGTGGCGCCGGGTGCGCGCGCGGTCTCGACCACCAACCGCAACTTCGTCGGGCGCCAGGGACCCGGGGCACGCACCCATCTGGCGAGCCCCGCCATGGCCGCCGCTGCGGCGGTCACCGGCCAGATCACGGATGTGCGCAAGCTGGGACAGGGCGGGTGACGCCGTTTACCTCGATCTCCGGCCCCGCCGCGCCGCTGATGGCGCAGAACGTCAATACCGACGTGATCATCCGGATCGAGCGGCTGGCGAATTCCAAAGCGCATGAGCTGGCGCCTTATGCCTTCGAGGCTTGGCGGTATGGTTCGGACGGGACGCCCGACCCGGATTTCGTGCTGAACGACCCAGCCTGGCAGGCGGCGCCGATCCTGCTGGCCGGCGAGAATTTTGGCTGCGGATCATCGCGCGAAGGGGCTGTCTGGGCGCTGAACGCGCGCGGCATCCGGGTCGTGATCGCGCCCAGCTTCGGATCGATTTTCCAGAACAACTGCTACCAGAACGGCACCCTGCCTGTAGTCCTGCCGGCGGAGACGGTGGCCAAGTTCGCCGAGATTGCCCGGGCGCAGCCTGAGGCGCCCTTCACGATCGACCTCGAGCGCCAGGTCGTGGTGCCGCCGAATGGCGAACCGCTGCCGTTCCAGATCGACCGGCGCCGGCGCGAGGCGCTGCTGCGCGGGCAGGATGACATTGCCCAGACCCTCGAACGGCTGGAAGAGATTGCCGCGTTTCAGGCGACCGACCGGGCAAGCCGGCCCTGGGCGCATCGCATCGTCGATGGAGACGCGGGATGAGCTTCGGCGATGTCAGGGCGCTGCTGTTCGACACTTTCGGCACGGTGGTCGATTGGCGTGGCTCGATCACCCGGATGGGCGAACGCCTGGCCGCAGAGAAGGGGATCGAGGGGGTCGACTGGGAGGCCTTCGCGCGGGCCTGGCGCGCCGGCTACCGCCCGGGCATGGCGCCGGTGATTGCGGGGGAGCGGCCATGGACGCCGATCGATGTGATCCACCGGGAGATACTTGAGAAAATTCTTGTAGAATACGGTATTGATAGCCATTTCTCCGATGACGAGAAGGCGGATTTCAATCTGATGTGGCACCGACTCGACCCCTGGCCGGACAGCGTGCCGGGGCTGTTGCGCTTGAAGCAGCAATATGTGATCGGCCCGCTCTCGAACGGGGCGACCGTGCTTTTGGTCAATATGGCAAAGCGGGCCGGGATCCCGTGGGACCTGATCATGTCTTCCGACGTGACCCGGGCTTACAAGCGCGATCCGCGCGCCTATCAGGGCGCGATCGCCGCCCTGGGGATTGAGCCGCATCAGGTGATGATGTGCGCCGCCCATAATGACGACCTGGACGCCGCGCGCGGGCAGGGCATGCGCACGGCCTATATCAACCGGCCCTATGAATATGGCGTTGGCCAGACAGTCGACTTCGAAGCAACCAGCGACTGGGATATCATCACCACCCATCTCGGTGGCATTGCCGATGTCCTGGGTGTCTGACACTTGGGCGCCTGAACACGAAGAGGGAGGAAAACGTGACCCCGGATCTCATCTACCTGGCCTGGAGCGCCACGCTGACAGCGGTTCTGTGGATCCCCTATATCGTCGGGCGCAGCCTGGCGGTCGGGATACCCAACGCCGACGTCTACCGCGACCCGACCCCGCCCGAGATGCCGGCCTGGGTCAAACGCTGTGACCGGGCGCATCTGAACGCGGTCGAGAGCCTGACCCCCTTTGCGGCGCTCGTGCTGGTCGCCAATGCGGCGGGCCTGGCCAACGAGACCACGGCGTTCTGGGCGATGATCTATTTCTGGGCCCGGGTTGCCCATGCGGTGGTCTATTGGCTGGGCATTCCCTTCGCCCGGACTGGAGCGTTTGCGGTCGGGCTGATCGCGACGCTGCTGATTTTTGTCGAGGTCGCGTTCTAGGGTGCGCAACCACCGCATTGCCGCGATCCCCGGCGACGGAATCGGCACCGAGGTGATCGGCGCCGGGTTGCGGGTGCTGGAGGCGCTCGCGGTCCGGGATGGCGGGTTCGCCATCGAGGTTGCGCATTTCGATTGGGGGTCCGAGCGCTATCTGCGCGAGGGCGCGATGATGCCGGCGGACGGGTTGAAGCAACTCAAACCGTTCGACGCAATTTATTTCGGCTCGGCAGGAGATCCCAGGGTGCCGGACCACATCACCCTCTGGGGTCTGCGCCTGGCGATCTGCCAGCCCTTCGATCAATACGCCAATGTGCGGCCCGCGCGGGTGCTGCCCGGGATCGAGAGCCCGCTCAGCGGGATCGGCCCTGGCGATCTGGATTGGGTGATCGTGCGCGAGAATTCCGAGGGCGAATATTCCGGCGCCGGTGGCCGGGTGCATCAGGGCCATGGCGAGGAGGTGGGTCTGGACGTCGCGGTCTTCACCCGTGCGGGCGTCGAGCGTATCCAACGGTTCGCCTTGGATCTGGCGCGGTCTCGGCCGCGGAAGCATCTGACCCTGGTGACCAAGTCCAACGCCCAGCGCCACGGGATGGTGATGTGGGACGCGGTTTTCGAGTCGGTGAAGGGCGACTACCCGGACGTGACCACCGACAAGATGCTGGTCGATGCCATGACTACTCGGATGGTGCTCGACCCCGCCAGCCTCGACACCATCGTCGCCACCAACCTGCACGCGGACGTCTTGAGCGACCTAGCGGCGGCGCTGACCGGTAGCCTCGGCCTGGCGCCGACGGCGAACCTGAACCCGGAGCGGCGCTTCCCCTCGATGTTCGAGCCGATCCATGGCTCGGCCTTCGACATCATGGGGCAGGGTGTGGCGAACCCGATCGGCAGTTTCTGGTCCGCCTCGTTGATGCTGGAGCATCTGGGCGAGGCGGCCGCGGCATCGACGCTGATGGCAGCGATCGAGCATGTGGCTGGGGCTGCGGAGGTCCGGCCCCGCGATCTGGGCGGCGAGGCGACCACTGAGCAGGTGACCAACGCGGTCATTGCCGCGATCGAAGGGGCGAACCGGTAGGGCGGGATTTATCCCGCCAACTCAGGAAAATAGCGGGATAAATCCCGCCCCACTGCTGAAAGCGCATCTAGGCCTTCATCCGCGTCTCGCTTCACTCGAAGAAGCAGCGGCAGATCCCAGGGCTGGCGGGCGAGGCCCGCCAGCACCGCGCCAATCCGGGGGCGCCCGGTCTCATCGAGTGCACCGGCGGCGAGAGTCGGCAACGCGCGCTCCGCCGGGTCCGCGACCGCGCGCAGGACATAAGCCGGGATGCCATGGACAGCGGCCACGGTGGCGACGCGATGCGTCTCCATATCGGCGAAAGCGGCGCCCAAGCGGCGGTGCAGATCAGCCTTGTGGGCGGGGGTCTCGATCACGGTCTCGGCCCCGAAGCAGGGCCCCGGATCGCCGACACCTGGCACCGGTGTCAGCGGAAGCGGATCGGCATCTGAGCAAATGACCGAGGATGCGGTCATTACCGCGCCTGGCTTCAGGTCCGGGTCCAAACCTCCCGCCAAGCCCCAGCTCAGCAGTGCCCGGCAGCCGGCTTCCGCCAGGCGCCGCGCCTCGGCCTCGGCCCGCGCGGGGCGAGCGCCGCAAATGCCGACGATGACGCGCGGATCATCGGCCCAGGCCCCCAGGGCCCGGCGCTCGCTTTCCATTCCACAGATGATACCAAGACGGGGGCTCAGATCCCCCATTTCACCTCGCGCTCGTTCGAGGCCATCAAGCCCTCGTAGCGCGCCATGGCCCAAAGCGGGAAGAACGCCGCGTAGCCGTGGTATTTGAGGTAGAAGACCTTCGGGAAGCCGGTTCCGGTATAGAGCGCCTCTTCCCAGCGCGGCCCGTCCGTCTCGCGCGGTGCGCTGTCGAGCCAGTCGATACCTCGCGCCACAGCGTCGGACTCGATCTCGCCCGCCGACATCAGCCCGAGCAGCGCCCAGGCGGTCTGCGATGGCACCGAGTCGCGGCCATGACCGGCGCCCCAATCCTCGTAGCTTTCCAGCCCCTCGCCCCAGCCTCCATCCGCGCGCTGACGGCCTTTCAGCCAGGCAACCGCATTGCGGATATAAGTCTGGCGCATGTCCTCGCCGGCGCCCTTCAATGCCACCAGGGCCGACCAGGTGCCATAGATGTAATTGGCGCCCCAGCGTCCGAACCAGGAACCGTCCGGTTCCTGCTCGCGCTTGATGAAGCCAATCCCCAGGCGGATCGGATCCGCATAGGTCTTGGCGTCGACCTGGGCCAGCGCACCGACGCAGCGCGCGGTCACATCGACGGTCGGCGGGTCGAGAAGCGCCCCGTGATCGGCGAACGGGATCGAATTCAGGTAGAAGTGTTCGTTTTCGGGATCGAAGGCGCCCCAGCCGCCGCTGCGCGACTGCATGCCGACCAGCCACTCGCAGGCGCGCGCGATGTTCATCGTATAGCGCTCGGGGTCTGCCCGGTGCATCGCCATGACCACGACGGCGGTATCGTCGACGTCCGGATAATCGGGATTCTCATATTGGAAGGCCCAACCGCCCGGGCGCAACCCCGGCCGCCGGACCGCCCAATCGCCTACATGATCCAGGATCTGCTTTTCGGCCAGCCAGTCGAGTGCCCGGATCAGGCGCGGGTCGTCCCGGTGGCCGCTCTCGGCCAGGGCATGGGCGGCCAGCGACGTGTCCCAGACCGGCGAAACACAGGGCTGGAAGTAGACCTGCTCGTCGCGCTCGATCATCAGCTTCTCAATTGCCTTGCGGGCGGTCATCATGTTTGGGTCGTCATCTGCGTAGCCCAGCGTCCGAAGCGCCATCACCGCGTTGGCCATAGCCGGGTAGATTGCGCCGAGCCCTTCCTCTCCATTGAGATGGCTGACAACGTAATCCTCGGCGCGCTTCACGGCACGGGCGCGCAGGCGTTCAGGGACGCGCGGCTCGACCACCTGCAGCACTTTGTCGAGCGCCAGGAAGCCATGACCGACTGCGCTGCCAGTCGGGTTGATCTGGTACTGCTTCTGCTTCCAGGGATCGATGGTGAAAAGCTCGGCAATTCCGCGCCCGGTCGGGTTCGCCGCGCGCGCCTTGCGGGCATAGAGAATCAGCAGAGGCGCCAGCACGGTCCGCGACCAATAGGCGATCTTCGACATGTGGAATGGGAACCATTGCGGCAGCAACATGCACTCGACAGGCATGGCGGGCACGCCGCGCCACGGGATCTGGCCGAAGATCGCCATCGAGAAGCGGGTGAAGACGTTTGCCTTAGCGGCGCCTCCCTGGGCCAGCACCCAAGTGCGTGCCCGGGCCATATGGGGCGCCTCGATATCCTCGCCGATCAGTTTCAGCGCCCAATAGGCCTTGATCGTGGCCGAGATGTTGCCTGGGCCGCCGGAATAAAGCGGCCAGGAACCGTCGCTGCTTTGATGTTCCCGCAAGTAGTCGGCGATCCGCGCCTCGCGCGGGGCGTCGATCTCGCCCAGAAAATGACGCATCAGGATGTATTCCGCCGGGATCGTGCAATCGGCTTCAAGCTCGAAGACGATATGCCCGTCATCGCGCTGCATCGCCCATAGCTTTTCGGCCTGGGAATCGATCAGATCCTGGCGCCGGTTTCGGGCCGAGGTTTCGACCGTCTCGAAGGCGACAACTGGGGGTGTCATCGCGGCATGAACTCCGTCCCTTTTCCAGCGGATAGCGCGTCAGCCCATGCCTTGCGCGCCGCCATGTATTATCCGCGCGACCGTCTCACCAGACCGAATCGCCCCTTCGATCGTCGCCGGCAGGCCTGTATCGGTCGCGTCACCTGCGAGATAGAGGTTATCCATAACCATCCCCGGTTGTAAACGTTTGGCAACGCCTTGGGGAGACTGGTCAAATGTCGCACGGCGCTCTTTGTTGATCCTGGCGGCTAAATAGGTCGATTGGGGCGGTAATCCAAGGGCAGGGGCGATTTCGCGCCAGATTTCGGCGATCAGATCTTCTCCATCGCGGCCGTCGGCCTCCAGCGCGTCTGCGGCGGAAACCGTGACGCTGAGCACGTCGCCACGGTGGAAAACCCAATGGGAGAGCGAATTCAGGATGCCGAGAATCGGTGGGGTTTCCGGCGGCGGCGGCCGGTCCAGCCGGAAGAATGCGTTCACGATGGTGCAGGCGTCCTCCGGCGGGTCGATGCCGTCAAGGACGCCGCGCAGGCGGGTGGGAGGCAGGGCCAGGACAACCCGGTCGGCTGGGCCGAGCGCCTCGTCACCGTCCGTGAACCGCAAAACGCCCGCGCGGCCAGTCTCAATTTCGACGTGGCGCAGCTGGCGGCCGAATCGGATCTCGGCGCCCTTGCCGCGCAGCCAATCTACGGCCGGATCGACCAAAGCGTGGCCAAGGCCGTCCGGCGCTAAAATCGGCCGGGAATGGGCGGCGCCACGGCCGAAGGTCTCGCGCAGCACGGGCCAAAGCAACGTGGCGGCGGCGCGGTCGGGCGTTGTGTTGATCGCGGCGAGCGTCAGCGGCTCCCAGAAGCGGGTCCAGATCGCGCTACGTTCGGACAGGATGTCGGCAACCGTTTGATCCCGGCCGGCCCGCGCAAGGCGCAGTCCGCCCAGATAGTCGCGGATCCGGGTGCCCGGGATACGCCGGCTGGGCATCGCGATCCACCATGGGATCGGCCCGTTGGTCATTTGAACCGCCCAACGCTCGCCGCTTTCGAGGTCGACGAAGGGGAAGTGCGCAGGTCCCATCACCAGCCGGTTGCGGGCGCCGATCACCCGGGAATAATCGAGTGCCGCGCGATTGCCGCTGAGAAGCAGATGGTTGCCATTGTCAATCACCCGGTCGAGGCGCGGATCGTGGAACGACCGGCACCGCCCGCCGGCAAAGGGATTTGCCTCGTGGATCACGACGCGCCGGCCACGCTCGGTCAAGCGCACCGCCGCCGAGAGGCCCGCGAGCCCGGCGCCGACGACATGAACGGTTCCCTCGGGCATCACCCAGCGGGGTTTCGGGGCGCGATCGGCGCCGCGAGGCAGGCGATCCCGCGCAAGAGCTTGGCCGGCTTCGAGAGCCGGACTGGCTCACCGCGCCTGAACTCGCGCGCCTCCATCTGGGCGAGGTAGCCCTCGTAGACGCCGGTCATCAGCAGGGCGGGCGCCAGGGCTCGGCGCGAGTGCCCCGACATCGCCTGGCGCGCGGCGGTGAATTCGGCGCGCGCCTCGCGCCCCAGCGCCGCGCAGGCACGCCAGAGATCGGGATGCACCACGGCCGCCGCCGGGTCGTCCGCCGGCACGCCCGCTTCGTCGAGCATTTCACGGGGCAGGTAAAGCCGCCCGATCGCCGCGTCCTCCTCCACGTCCCGCAGGATGTTGGTGAATTGGAACGCATCCGCCAGTGCCAGGGCGGCCCTTTCGGATTGCGGCCCGATCCATGCGCCGAAGACGCGCATCGACAGCATCCCGACCGTCCCGGCGACCCGGCGCGTGTAGGCGCGCAGTTGAGTCATCGGCGGCGCGACGATGGGGCCGTCGGCATCCATCTCCATACCCTCGATCAGCATCAGGAACTCGGTCTTCGGCAGATCGTAGCGTTCGACCGGACCGAGCAGTGCTTGGCCGATGGCCGAGCGCGGGCGCCCCTGATAAAGCCGGCCGATCTCGGCGCACCAATCGTCCAACAGCCGGTGCTTGTCAGCCAGTGGCCAGTCCTCGTCGGCAATGTCGTCGATGACGCGCGCGAAGGCGTAGATCGCCCGCATGGCGTCGCGCCTGGGCTTGGCGAGAATGCGCATGCCGGTCGCGAAAGATGTCTGCGCGCGCGCGGTGATTGAATCGGCGATCCGTTGCGGGCTGCTGCCCCGGGGAGCCGGGCGGGGCGCGAGCGCTTCGATCTGTGCGGCCATGGGCATCGGCGTCACGGGCGCAACAGGCGAACGACCCCGGCAAAAGCGCCGGCGGCAAGGTCGAGCCAGGAATGCTTCACCCGCCGCATCAACGGATCCTCACGGCGCAGACGTGCCGATAGGCGGCGGGCCAGGCGTTGGATCACCGCTATCTCGGCTGCCAGCCGGCGGTCGCGGGTCCGGTCCGCCAGCGGCTCGGCAATATCGAGCAGGTGGTCACAGCCGCCGAGGCAGCGGTCGATCACCTTGCGCAATCCGGGGTAACTGAAATCGGCGTCCAAGGCGGTGACATCGATCCCGGATTCGGCCATCCAATCAGCGGGCAGATAGACCCGGTCTAGTTCGCGCCGGTCGTCGCCCAGATCCTGCAGATGGTTCAGGACCTGCAACGCGGCGCAAAGCGCATCCGATGGGACATGGGTGCCCTGTCCCTCGCCATGCAGATGCAGCAGATAACGCCCGACGGGATGGGCTGAGTTGGCGCAATAGCCCATTAGCTCGGCCCAGTCCGCATAGCGCAGCTTGGTTGTGTCCTGACGGAATGCGATCAGCAGATTGCGCGCGCAGTCATCGGGCACGCCAGTCTCGGTCAGGCTGTCGCGGAGCCGTGTGGCGGTAACGGGCTCGGTGGCGCCCGGTGCGAGCCCGGCTTCGAAGGCATCGAGGCGGCGGATCTTTTCCTCGGGCGAGATGCCGGGGTTGTCGGCGATGTCATCGGCGGCCCGGGCGAAAGCATAGTAGCGCATCACATGGGGCCGTAGATGCTTGGCAATCAGCCACGAGCCGACCGGAAAATTCTCGTCCCCCGCGCCCTTGCCGGACGGGGTCTCGATCGTCTCCGGCAGGGGTTCCGATTGGGCCGCCATCGCGCACCTGGCCGTTTCGCTCTGCGGTGCAACATAGTCGCGGCGCGGGGCCAGCACAATCAAAGTGGCGCAGCAGCGGGGATGGCCGCGACCCGGTCAAAGGCCGCGACTTGCCACAGCGCATCGCCAAGCTGGTCCGCCGCTTCCATGCCGATCACCGGCGCGGCCAGCATCCGGAACTTCGCCGTCAACGCCGCGTCGTCCAGCGGGAAATCGGGGTCGCCCCGGCGGGTCGGTTGGCGGAATCGGTGGGTTTCTCCGCCAATGGTCATGATCATGACCTCGGCCGGGCGCAGTACCGGGAAGGCCGCCTCTGCCTCTGGATCGACCCCGACCCGCACGCGCGCCATCATCGCGCGCAGGTCCGGGTTGTGCAGCCGGTCTTCGGCAAACGCCGCCAGATCGACGGGGTGTCCCAGCGCCGCGAGGCCCACGCAATAGGGCAGGCTGAATTTCGCCTCATAGGGTGTTTGCGGGTCGTGATTGCCGCAGATTTCGACGCCGGCGCGGTAGGTCCCCACATGGATCTTGGCGATCTTAGTTGGGTCTAGCCCGATACCGACGATCTCACTGGTGGCGTCGATGGCGGCGAAGCAGTGCCCGCAGCAAGGATAGGGTTTGCAGGTGATCCGCTGGATTGTCCATTCGCTGCCGAGACCCTCGGTTGCCTGGTCCCAATCCGGCTTGTCGCTCATCGCCGCGCCGAAGCCGCGCGTGGCCTCAAACATGTCGGGCACACCGGTCAGGCCCTCGGCCGCGGCCATCGCAGCCAGCAATCCACCCTCCGCGGCGCGCCCCGCATGCAGCGGCTTGGTCATCGCGTCACTCGAGAACGCGTGGCGCAATCCGGCGGCAAAGCTGGCGGCGTTGGTCAGGGCGTGAGCGATCTGGCCGGTATCGAGCCGCTGAACTCGTCCGGCCGCAGCGGCGGCACCGATGAACCCAACCGTCGCGGTTGTGTGCCAGAACCGGTAGTGCGCCGGGTTCACGGCCCGGGCGATCCGGTTCGACACCTCGTAGCCCGCGATGATCCCGGCGAGCAGTTCAGCGCCGGACGCATTCTGCGCGTTGGCCGCTGCCAGAGCGGCTGGAATGACCGCCACGCCGGGATGATAGAGCCCGGGGCTATAGATATCGTCCACCTCGACCGTGTGAGAGGCCGTGCCGTTAATCAGCGCAGCGGTTCGCGCATCCGCCGAGGTGCCGCCTGGCAGAAGCCTCGCGGGGCCGCCCCTGGGTCTCAAGGCCGTGCGCAGCACAGTGGCGGGTGCCTCGATCGACCCGGCAATGGCACCGCCCCACCAATCGACCAGACAACGGGTCGCCGCGTGCCGGACCGCGTCAGGCACATCGCGCAAATTGGCGGCGAATTCGGCGAAGGTTTGGGCGACGGACATATTTTACCTTGCGGTGCTCTGGTTTGCCGAAGGCTCATCGACACCCTATGAGGGATCAAGAGGGTGTCCAGGCCGAGAACCAGATATACGCCACGGGATCGGGGGAATGTCATGAAATTGATCGTCTTGCCGGGGGATTGCATCGGCCCGGAGATCACAGACGCGGCGATGGCCGTGCTGAGCGCCGTGAACGGAGCGCGCGGGCTGGGATTGGCATTTGATCACGACATCGTCGGGCTCGAGAGCCTGGAGAAACACGGCTCGACACTGCGCGAGGGCCTGATCGCGCGGTTGCCCAGTTATGACGGGATCATTCTCGGCCCCAACCACGGGGCGATTTATCCGCCCGCGAGCGAGGGCGGCATTAACTACTCAGCCTATCTACGCACCAAGCTGGACCTCTACGCCAATATCCGTCCTGCCCGCACCCCGCCGGGCAAGCATCCGCACACCGCCAATCCTTTCGACCTGATCATCGTGCGCGAGCTGACCGAAGGCCACTATGCCGACCGCAACATGCACGAGGGCGTGGCCGATCTGATGGTCACGCCGGACGTGGCGGTGAGTTTGCGCAAGGTGACCCGTTTCGCCTGCGAGCGCATCGCCCGGCGCGCCTGCGAGCTGGCGATGACCCGCGACAAGCGTGTGACGGTGGTTCACAAGGCGAATGTGCTGAAGCGCGGCGACGGGTTGTTTCTGGAGAGCGCGCGCGCGGTCGCCAAGGAATTCCCTGAAATCACTATGGACGACGTGATCGTCGACGCCATGGCTGCCTGGCTGGTGCGCGCACCGGAACGGTTCGACGTGGTGGTGACCGGCAACCTCTATGGCGACATCCTGTCGGACTTGGCGGCGGAACTGTCGGGCAGCCTGGGGCTGGCGGGCTCGATCATGGCGGGCGACGATCTCTGCGCCGCCCAGGCCCAGCACGGCGCGGCGCCGGACATCGCCGGGCAGGACAAGGCCAATCCGACCTCGATGATTCTGTCGGTGGCGATGCTGCTCGAATGGCTGGGCGCCCGGCGCGGGCGGGCAGATCTCACCCAGGCGGCGAGCGCCATGACAAAGGCGGTCGACCAAGTTCTGGCGGATACGGCGCGCTGCACGGCGGACATGGGCGGCAGCAACGGCACCGCGGCTTTCGGTGCGGCGGTGGCGCGGGAGGCCATCCAGTAGGGCGGGCAAATTTGTCCGCCCTGCCAATCACGCCCCCGCCGCCAACGGGCAGAAACCAACAGGGGTCATCAGCTTGTTGGTCTGGCTCTCCAACGCGCCCAGTTCGGCGCTTTTCTTGGTATAGGCGAGCCATTCCGGGTCGGACCACAGCTTTGCCCGCTTGGCCTCGCGATCGCCGGCATTCTCGTAGACCCAAATATGGACGTATTCGTTCGGGTCGCCGGTCTCGGTTTTCAGATAGCAAAGCGGCTCGCCCAGGCACCGGAACTGCGGCGGCTTGCCGAATTCCTCGTAGAGCGCGAGGTGAGCATTGATCGTGCCGGGGCGGCAGCGGTAGGTGCGGACATCCAATAGCATCACTCGGTCTCCTTAGCTTGCAGGGCGGCCCAGATCCGGTCCGGCGTCGCGGGCATCTCGAAATGGGTCACGCCAAGTGCGTTGCAGATCGCGTTGACGATGCAGACCATCGAGCCAACGGTGCCAGCCTCACCCACCCCCTTGGCGCCGACCGGGTTGACCTTGGTGGGCACCTCGCGGGCGCGGAATCTGATCTCTGGCATCATGTCGGCGCGCGGCATGGCATAGTCCATGTAGCTGCCGCTCAGCACCTGGCCGTCTGGCGCATAGGTCATCCGTTCCAACAGTGATTGGCCGGCACCCTGGCAGACCCCGCCATGCATCTGGCCGGTGAGCGTGGTCAGGTTGAAGACATGGCCCACATCCTCGACAACGGTGTAGCCCAGCACCTCGATTCCCCCGGTTTCCGGATCGATCTCGATCTCGGCGATGTGGCAGCCGTTCGGGAAGGTGACCTTCTCGGGCGTGAAGTTGGTTTGGCCTGCCAATGGGTCTCCATCTCCTGCCGACTTGGCCGCGACTTGACCCAGCGTGACCGAACGGTCGGTACCGACCACTGTAAAGGTGCCATCCGAGAATTCGATATCCCCAGGCGCGGCCTCGAGCATGTCGGCCGCCTTGTCAGAACCTTTGCGGATCACCTCGCGGATCGCCATCATGGCGGTCGAGCCGCCGGTCGGCGCCGAGGCCGATCCGCCGGAGCCCCTTCCACCCGGCAGGTCGTCGGTGTCGCCCTGGCTGAAAGTGACCTGGTCGCGGGTGACGCCGAAGGCTTGGCCGACCATGTCGGTGAACATGGTCTGCAATCCTTGCCCGACCGACATCGCGCCTGCGTGGAACACGACAGTGCCGTCAGGATTGACGGTGATGCGGGTATGGTCCGCGCCGGGGTTACCATAGGGCCCGCCCGCGACCTCGATCGGGTTGGCGAAGCCGAGGCCGCGCAGTTTTCCCTGCGCCGCGGACTCGGTTTTGCGAGCGAAAAAACCATTCGAGTCAGATATATCAGCGGCTTGCCTCATGTTCTCTTCGAACTCACCGCAATCGTATTCATATGCGACGCCAGTGTCGTAGGGCATGGCCTCGGGCGGCACGAGGTTCTTTAAGCGCAGCTCGAATGGATCGATGCCCAGCTCGGCGGCGGCCATGTCAATCAGGCGCTCGATGACATAGGTCGCCTCGGGCCGCCCTGCTCCGCGATAGGGGCCCAGCGTGTGGATATGCGTGTAGACCCCGTAGGCACGCGCGGCCGAGGGCCCGACCCGGTAGACGCCGGTGATGCCCGGGAAATTTGCCGGGCCCGCGGCAACCGCCAGCCCACCCAGATAGGCGCCGATATTCATGTCGTAATGTGCGGATACCCCCAACAGGTTGCCGTCGTCATCAAAGCCCAGCGCCGCATCGATCGTGGTATCGCGGCCATGCATGTCTGTCAGGAAATCTTCGCTGCGTTCGGCAATCCACTTGACTGGGCGGCCAAGCGACCGGGCAGCGAGCAGGCTCAGGATGTCCTCGACATAACAGCCGATCTTCATCCCGAACGAGCCGCCGACATCGCGGGCGATTACGCGCACCTCCGAAGCCTCGATCCCGAAGATTGCCGCAATCTGGCCCTTGCTGGCATGGGGGCTTTGGGTCGAGGCATGGAGCACCATGCGCCCGCCGGCCATCTCGGCGACACAGCCGCGCGGTTCCATCGAATGGGCCAGGACCCGGGTCACGTGGCTGTCGAGCGAGACCCGGCGGGGCGCCGCGGCAATGGCGGCCTCGGCCTTGTCCCAGTCGCCGCGCCCCCAGACGAAGGCGACGTTGCCCTCGACCTCCTCCCAGACCTTGGGCGCGCCCGGCGCGCGGGCGTCGCGCGCCTCGGTGACCGTCTCGATCTCGTCGAGATCCAACTCGACCAATTCCGAGGCATCGCGGGCGGCATCGCGGCTTTCGGCGACGATGAACGCGACCGCCTCGCCGGTATAGCGCACGGTGCCCGTTGCCAGGACCGGGCGCGCTGTCTGGAAGGCCTCGTCGCGGGTCAGGTCCGGCAGCTTGACGCCACATAGCATATGCGTCGGCTCACCATTTGCGGCCAAGTCCTCGGCGGTCCAGACACCGAGCACACCAGGCGCCTCACGCGCAGCACTGACGTCCAGAGAAAGGATCTTTCCCGGCCCAGGCGCGCGGGCGACCACGGCATGGACCATGTCGGCAAGTTGCAGGTCGTCCACGTAACAGCCCTGGCCGGTGACGAAGCGGCCGTCCTCGATCCGGCCCTGGAATTGCCCGTGCTGGGTATGCTGCATCGACGTCTCCTCAGCGGCCCTGGAACTGGGGCTTGCGTTTTTCCATGAAGGCGCGGCGGCCTTCCTTGTAGTCCTCGCTGGCGAAGCAGGCGGCGACCATATCGTCGCATTTCGCCAGGTCACGGTCCGCCGGGTCGGCCAGGACTTGTGTCGAAATGAACTTCATCGCCTGGATTGTCATCGGCGCGTTCGCCGCGATGGTGTTGGCATAGTCGGTGACCACGGCGTCGAGGTCATCAAGAGGCACCACCTGCTGCGCAAGCCCGATGCGGAGCGCGTGGTCGGCGCCAATCCGCTGGGCCGAGAACATCAGGTGCCGCGCATTGGCGATGCCGATGATGTTGGCCAGCCGCTGGATCGCCTCGAAGGGATAGCCGAGCGCCAGCTTTGCAGCGGGCATCCCGAAGCTGGCATTGTCCGAGCAGATGCGCAGGTCGCAAGCGCAGGCCAGGTTCAGGCCGCCGCCAATGCAGAATCCGTGGATCATGGCGATGGTCGGCTTCGGGAAATGCTCGACCAGGCGATAGACCGCGCGGGTGCGGGAATTGTAGTGCTGCTGGGCTTCGGCCGTGCCGCGGCTCTTCTCGAATTCCGAGATATCGGCGCCGGAGACGAAGGATTTGCCGCCGGCGCCCGATAGGACCAGGACGCGGATATCGGGGTCTGCCTCAAAGTCCTGCAGAATCTTTTCCGCCGCCTCCCACATCTCGAGAGAGACCGCGTTCCGCTTTTCGGGCTGGTTGAAGATCATGTGGCCGATGGCACCGTCGCGGCGCGCGAGCATTTTCTCGGTCATGGCGCGGTCGCCCCTTTTTTTCAAATGATGTTGCGGGCGCTCAGGTCCGCGATCTCTTCCGGGCTCAATCCCAGTTCCTCAAGGACTGCACTGGTATGCTCGCCCCGATCCGGCGGGTGCGTCGCCATTTGCGTTGGCGTCCGGGTGAGATTGACGGGTTGCGCGACCAACTGGGTCTGGCCGAATGGCAGGGTCTCGATATTCGCTGCCATTTCCAGATGCTGCACCTGGGGGTCGGCAAAGACCTCATCGATCTTGTAGGCCGGTCCACTGGGGACGCCGGCCTCGACCAATGCGTCCACCAACTCGCGTGAGTTTCGGGTCTTGGTGACCTCGGTGATGGCGGCGTTCAGGGCGTCGCGGTTTTCCTTGCGCTTGTATTGGTCGGTATAGCGGGGGTCGTCGATCCATTCCGGGTGCCCCATCGCTTCGGCAAACCGGCGCCAGATCACCTCGCCCGACACCGCGATATTGACCGCGCCGTCAGCGGTGGGGAAGAGCCCTGTCGGCACCGAGGTGGGGTGGTCGTTGCCCACTTGCGGCGCGACCTCCCGCGAGACCAGCCAGCGGGCGGCCTGGAAGTCCAGCATGAAAATCTGTGCTTGCAGCAGCGAGGTATGCAGCCATTGGCCTTCGCCCGACTTCTCGCGCTCGATCAGCGCGGTCAGAATGCCCATGGCGGCGAAAAGACCGGCTGTCAGGTCCGCTACGGGGATGCCGACCCGCATCGGCCCGCGCCCGGACTCACCGGTGATCGACATCAGTCCGCCCATCCCTTGGGCGATCTGGTCAAAACCCGGGCGCTTTGCATAAGGACCGTCCTGGCCGAAGCCCGAGATCGAGGCGAGGATGATGCGCGGGTTCACCGCTTTCAGGGACTGGTAATCGACCCCCAGCCGGTGCTTCACGTCGGGCCGGAAATTCTCGACCACCACATCTGCGCCTTCGACCAGCCGCTTGAAAAGGGCAAGCCCATCGGGTTCCTTCAGGTTCAGGGTCAGCGAGCGCTTGTTCCGGTGCAGGTTCTGGAAATCCGCCGTCGCACGGCCGGCGCCCAGGGCACCATCGGCTTCCAGCGAGGCGGGCATCTCGATCTTGATGACGTCGGCGCCCCAATCGGCCAACTGCCGGACGCAGGTTGGCCCCGAACGCACCCGGGTCAGGTCTAGCACCTTGATATGGTCCAGCGCCGTCGAGGCGGGTTGATGGGGCACCATCCTCTCCCTGATAATCAGTGCGCAGAATTTGACAGATGCGCCACTGACGACGCTACTTTACGAGACGCCGATGCGCGCGCAACGGCGAAACCCCGGGCTTCCGCCCTGCGGGAGCCAGGTAGCGTCAGTATCAGGGACATGATCATGATGGATGGAGCTTCCCAAAGCCTTGCCATTCAGCCGATCTCGGGGGCGCTGGGGGCCGAAGTGAGCGGCATCGATCTGGCACGCATGGACGAAGCGGCCTTTGCGGCGATCCATCAGGCTTTCCTCGACCACCAGTTGCTCGTCTTTCGTGGGCAGGGTCTTGCGCCCGCGGACTATGTCGCACTCGCTCGGCGCTTTGGCGCACCGGCAGAATATCCGTTCGCCAAGGGATTGGAGGGGTTCCCGGAGATCACCATGATCGCCAAGGAGGCGGACCAGACCTCGAATTTCGGCGGCATGTGGCACTCGGACACGACCTACAAGCCCGATCCGCCCAAGGCGACGATGCTGAAAGCGGTCGAGACCCCGCCCGCCGGGGGCGACACGCTGTTTGCCTGCCAGTACCGGGCCTACGAAACCCTGTCGGATGGTATGAAGGCGGTACTGCGGGGGCTGAAGGGGGTCAGCAGCTCCGCCAAGAACGCCAGCGCACTCAGGACCGCGCATCTGGCGACCGGTTCAATGAGCGCGAGTGAGAAGGCGGCGGACGTGCTGACGGCGAGCCATCCGGCGGTGCGGCGGCACCCAGAGACCGGACGGCTGGCGCTTTATGTGAATCGCTCGCACACGGTGGCCTTCGAGGGCATGACCGAGGCCGAGAGCGCGCCGCTGCTCGACTATCTTTTCGAACATCAGGTGCAGCCGGAATTCACCGCCCGCGTGCGGTGGGAGCCGGGCACGGTGGTGATCTGGGACAACCGCTGCATGCAACATTGCGCGGTCAACGACTATGACGGCCACCGGCGCGAGATGTGGCGGATCACGCTGGAGGGTCAGGTGCCCGATGGCGTGTGAAGGGCGGAAATCTTAAGGCGGGGAAATTTGTCCACCCTACCAGACGTGCCATCATTCCGCCGCCCGGATACAAGCGAGGAACGCTTGGCCGAATCGCTCGGCCTTGGTCTCGCCGACGCCGGGGATGCGGATCAGCTCGGCCAGGTCGCGGGGGCGCGCCTGGGCGATGTTGGCCAGTGCTGCCGGGGCGCAGACCAGATACTTCTCGGTGCCGAGCGTGCCGTGGGTCAGCCCCGACTGGGCCTCGGCCAGCGCATCGTAAAGACTACCGTATTGGTCTCCCGCCAGCTTGCGCCGGGCCGGGTGGGGCAGGGCGACCGGACCGGCGGCGATCACTTCCAGGAACGCCTGGCCGAAGCTAGCCAGCTTGCGGGCGCCCACCCCGTGGCATTCGGCGAATTCGTCGAGCGTCCGGGGCTTGCGCGCGGCCATGTCGAGCAGGCTTGCGTCGGGGAAGATCACATAGGCGGGCACCCCACGCGCCTTCGCCAGCTCGGTGCGTTTGGCGCGCAGTGCCTCGAACAGTTCCTCGTCGCTGGGGTCGATGGTGATGGCTCGCGGACGGCGCTCCTTGCGCGGGCGGCGGGTGAGCGCGTCCTTGCGTAGCATCACGGTCTCCGTGCCTTTCAGCACTGGCTCGGCCGCGGGCGTCATCTGCCAGCCGCCCATCTCGGTCACGCTGGCGAGGTTCAACGAATAGATCTGGCGGAAGATCGCGCGCCATTGGTTGCGCTCGAATTCGGCGCCGACGCCAAAGGTCGGCAAGCGGTCGTGGCCGAGTTGGGTGACCCGCTCTGTCGTCTCGCCGCGCAGGATCGCGATCAAGTGCTCGACCCCGAACCGCTGTCCCGTCCGGAGCATGGCCGACAGGGCCTTGCGGACGGCCTCGGTGCCGTCGAACCGCTCGGGCGGATCGCGGCAGAGGTCGCAATTGCCGCAGGGTTCGGCCAAGTCTTCACCGAAATAGGTGAGCAGGGTCTGGCGGCGGCAGCGCGGCGCCTCGGCCAGCGCCAAAAGCGCGTTCAAGCGCTGGTGATCGGCGCGTTTCCTCTCGGCAGGTGCGTCGGTCTCGTCGATCTGCCGGCGCCTCAGCTTGATGTCGTCGATGCCGTAAAGCGTCAGGGTATCGGCGGGCGCGCCATCGCGGCCCGCGCGGCCAACCTCCTGGTAGTAGGCCTCCATCGATTTCGGCAGGTCGGCGTGGATGACGAAACGGACGTCTGGCTTGTCGACCCCCATGCCGAAGGCGACCGTTGCGGCCATGACCACCCCATCCTGGGCGGTGAACCGGTCCTGGCGGGCGCTACGGGTCTCCGGGTCTAGCCCGGCGTGATAGGCCATCGCGTCGATCCCGGCGCCGCTGAGCGCTACGGCCAGGCTCTCGGTCTTCTTGCGGCTGGAGCAATAGATGATGCCCGACTGGCCGGGGCGGCGTTTGACGAAGTCGAGGATGCGGGATTGCGGCGAGGCCTTGGGTTCGAAGGCCAGGTAGAGGTTCGGCCGGTCGAAGCCGCGCAGGAAGACCCGCGGAGTCTGGGCAAAGAGACGGGCTTGGATGTCCGCGCGGGTCTCGGCATCCGCCGTGGCAGTGAAGGCGGCGGTCTGGACGTTGCCCAAGGCCCCGCGCAGCGCGCCGATCTTCAGGTAGTCAGGCCGGAAATCGTGGCCCCATTGGCTGACGCAATGGGCCTCGTCAATTGCGAGCAGGGTCACACCGGCGCGTTTCAAGAGGGCGGTCGTCGCCTCCGAGGCCAGCCGTTCGGGCGCCATGTAGAGCAGGCGGAGCCGGCCGGCCTCGAGCGCCTCGAATACCCGCTCGGTCTCCCATGGATCGTTCGCCGAGGTGAGCGCGCCGGCCTCGACCCCCGCCTCGCGGAGCGCGGCGACCTGGTCGCGCATCAGGGCGATCAGGGGCGAGATGACCAGGGTCAGCCCTTCGCGCCGGATCACCGGAAGCTGGTAGCAGAGCGACTTGCCCCCACCCGTCGGCATGATGGCCAGCACGTCCTGGCCGCCGAGGATCGCAGCCACGATTTCCTCCTGCCCTGGGCGGAAGGCGTCAAAGCCGAAGACCGATTTTAGAAGCTCGCGGGCCCGCTCCATCCCACCCTCGAAGATTCGCTCGGGAGCGAGTCTAGAGGGGCGCGGCCATGGTGTGAATTGGGTTAGCGGCTCAGATCGAGAAACTTGTGCCGCAGCCGCAGGTCGAGGTGGCGTTGGGGTTCTCGACGGCGAAGCGGGCGCCGATCAGCTCGTCCTTGAAATCGATGACCGAGCCCGAGAGAAAGGGCATGGATTCCGGGTCGACCAGCACCTTGTGGCCGTCCTGCTCGATCACGATGTCGCCGTCGGCGGGTGCGTCCTCCAGCACGAATTCGTACTGGAATCCGGAACAGCCGCCGCCCAGGACCGCCACCCGCAAGGCCTTGGCCGCGCCGTCCTCGGCGATCTGGGCCAGCCGCGCGAAGGCACGGTCAGTGACAGTGACGGGTATCGTCAGGTCCATGCGATTTCCTGTTCGGCGTCCTATATAGCCATTTCATGTCACGAATCGGCTATAAAGCCCGCGTAACACGCTGACCTTAAATGTATCCACGCCGCGCGATCAGACAAGGGGGGGCGATGGAAGAGACCCATCTGGCGCCTTTCGCCTGCCATGCTCGCGCAAGCCGCGGGCGGCTTCATTCCGAGCCAGAAAGCGCCCATCGTTCGCCCTATCAGCGCGACCGGGACCGGATCATCCATTCCTCGGCCTTTCGGCGGCTGAAACACAAGACCCAGGTCTTTGTCGAGCATGAGGGGGACTACTACCGCACCCGGCTGACTCACTCGATCGAGGTCGCGCAGATCGCGCGCACCATTGCCCGGACGCTGCGGCTGAACGAGGATCTGGCCGAGGCGGTGGCCTTGGCCCACGACCTGGGTCACACGCCCTTTGGCCACACCGGCGAGGAGGCGCTGGCCGACTGCCTGGCCGCCGAGGGTGGGTTCGATCACAACGCCCAGGCGCTGAAGATCGTCACGGCGCTCGAGCGTCACTACGCGGAGTTCGACGGGCTGAACCTGACCTGGGAGACGCTGGAGGGGATCGCCAAGCATAACGGGCCGCTGCTGGCGGAGGTCGGCGCGCCCGGCGACACCCTGCCGCTGGCAATCGCCAATTATGTGGCGGGACACGATTTGGAGCTCCACACCCATGCGGGGTCCGAGGCGCAGGTGGCGGCGCTGTCGGACGACATCGCTTATGTGAACCATGATTTGCATGACGGATTGCGGGCGGGGTTGTTCAGTCTGGAAGAAGCCTGCGCCTTGCCGGTGGTTGGCGATTGCTTCGCCGAGGTCGACGCCGCCTATCCGGGGCTGGAGAGCCCACGGCGCCAGCACGAGGCGCTGCGCCGCGTCTTTGGGATGATGGTCGAGAATCTTCTCGCCGAGACCAAACAGCAACTCATCGCCCGCGACCCGCAATCGCCAGCCGACATTCGCGCCATGGACCAGCCACTGGTTACCTTTTCGGGCGCGATGGCGGGCGATATCGGCGCGATCAAGGCGTTCCTGTTCCAGCACATGTATCGCCACTACAAAGTGCGCAGGATGCGCGCCAAGGCCGCCGGCGTGGTGCGCGATCTTTTCGACATATTCACTAACGATACCGGGCTGATGCCGGTGGAATGGGCCATGGCGGCGGCCGAGGCGGCCTCGGAGGACGCGCGTGCCCGGATCGTTGGCGACTACATCGCGGGGATGACCGACCGGTTCGCGTTGGAAGAGCACCGCGTGTTGACCGATCCGGCCGCCCGGGCGTAAAGAGCGCGGCGACCGCAACTCGCCGATGCTTGGACGATGACGATGAACAGCCGGACCGAAGGCTATCTGTATCTGCTGGGCTTTGGGCTCTGCATTCCGGCGGCCAATTGGCTGATTGGGAATGCGGGGACCTATTGCGTGCCCGATGGCCCGTGCCTGATCCCGGTGGCACCGGGCATCATGGCGCCGAGCGGGGTGCTGATGATAGGTCTGGCGCTGGTGCTGCGCGACCTGGTTCAGCGGCGGTTAGGCCTGCGCTGGGTGACTGGCGCGATCCTGGCGGGCGCGGTTCTGTCGGGCTTTTTCGCGCCGCCCAGCCTGGTGCTGGCCTCGGTGCTGGCTTTCCTGGTGTCCGAGTTCGCGGATCTGGCCGTCTACACGCCGCTGCAAGAGCGCCGGCTGGTGCTGGCGGTGCTGGCCTCGAGCGTGGTTGGCCTGGTGATCGACAGCCTGGTCTTTCTTTATGTCGCCTTTGGCAGCCTGGAATTCCTGACCGGTCAGGTGATCGGCAAGGGCTGGATGGTGCTGCTGGCGCTGCCCTTCATCGCTTGGCTACGACGCCGTGACGAGCGCCTTGGGCGCGCGCCCGCCTAACCCGACCGCGCAACCGCTGGTAGGCGCCGGGGCGCCAGATAGGGCAGCTTGGCGCGGCGTTTGAGCACCCATATCTCGGCGGATTGCAAGCAGCGCTCGCGCAATTCGTCCTGGTCGGGAAGCCGTTGCTCTTCAGTCAGATACAAGACCGTTTCACTGGAATCGAACATCATCCCCTCCGTCAAAAGGCGGCGATGCCGGAGGCGTCCTCCGCATTTCGATGAAAATTAGGGGCGTTAAGATTAACAAATCGGAAATGCTCGCGGAGGTTGTGCGGCGCGCGGTTATTCCAGCCGTGGCCAGGTATCACTGAGACGGTAGCCGCCCGGCCAGGGGTCCTCTGGGTCCAGCATGTGTTGGTGGGTGCCGGTGATCCATGCGCGGCCCGACAGGGTGGGGACGATCGCCTTGTGTCCGGCGATCTCGGTCTCGCTGTCGATCGTGCAGTGGAACTCGGAGCCGATGATCGAAACCCCCGTGTAGCGGTCGCCTGGCCGCATTTGCCCCTTGGCATGCAGCACCGCCATGCGGGCGCAGCAGCCGGTGCCGCAAGGCGAGCGGTCGAGCTTGGCGGGGCGGATCGCCACGGCGTTGCGTCCAAGAAGCGCGTGGTCGGCCTCAACGACCGGCGCGGCGATTTGGCAAAACGAGATATGGCCCCAATCCGGGTTTTCCGGGTGGGTGAAACCGAGCTGTTCATTGGCGGCGCGGGTGATGCGGATGCCGGTCTCGGCGATCTGCCGGGCCTCGTCCGGGACCAGCTCGAAGCCCAGCGCCTGGGCATCCGCGATGACGAAACTGTCGCCGCCATAGGTGGTGTCAACCGTCAGCGTTCCCAAGCCCTCGACCTCGAGCCGCGCGTCCAATTTGTCGGCGAAGGACGTCACGTTTCGGATCGTGACCCGTTCGGCCCGGCCGTCCCGGACCGCAATCCGCGCCTCGACCAAACCGCCGGGGGCCTCGAGGGTCAGATGGGTCTCGGGCTCGTGCACCTCGACCAGTCCGGTTTCGACCAGGACCGTGGCGACGCAGATCGAGTTCGAGCCCGACATGGGCGGGGTGTCCTCGGGCTCCACAATGATCCAAGCAGCGTCGGCCCGCGGGTCCTTCGGCGGCACCAGAAGGTTCACATGCCGGAAGACCCCGCCGCGCGGCTCGTTCAGCATGAAGGCGCGCAAGGTGCCATCGCGCGCGATCCAGCGCGATTGGTCCCACAACGTCTCGCCGGGAGGCGGCGCCACGCCGCCGACAATCACGTCACCGACCTCGCCCTCCGCATGGGCCGAGACTGTGTGGATGACCTTGGCGCTGCGCAATTCGCGGATTCCCTGCTTCGGAACCGGCAGCCTAGCGCGTCACCCGGTCGTAGCGGAAGCCGTAAGGGGTTTTGAACCCGTGGAGCGTGATCGTGTCGCCGACGCGGACCGAGCGGAAGACCCGCTCTCCGACCTCGCAAAGCATCACGCTCTTCGGGCCGATATAGTCGAGACCACGGGCGAATAGCGTATAGTCGCAGCCACGGCGCACGCGGTCTCGGCCGATGCCGGAGACCGTGACGGTGGTTTGGTCTGCCGGGCCCGCAGACAGCAGGCTGAGGGCGCCGGGCAGCCCCTTGGTCAGGAAGACCTGCGACCCCACCGCGCCCAGACCCAAGGCGACGGCCACCATGACTGGAAAGCGGATCCAGACCGATTGGATCACGCCTTGGCGCCGCGTGCCGGTTGCAATCGCGCAAAGCCCGCCCATCGCGGCCATCGCGATGAGCATCGGAACGCGCAGGTCCGGCGCCAGCGCGGCCAATTCCGCCGTCGGGACGAATTGTGCGATGCGCCAGCCATAGAACGACAGAAAGCCCACGCCGGCGATCACGGTCACGCCCAGCCCGAACATGAGGCGAAGGAGGATTGGGTGCGCGGCCCCGTCTAGGGGTTCGGCCGGTTCGCTTGCGGCAACGGCGGCGCCAGCATGTTGCAGACGATAGGCCTGAAGCCGCTTGTCCCAGTCGGCCCCGGCTTCCTCGCGCTCGTCGAGTTCAACCAGGCGTGTGTAATCGCCTTCGGCAGTGGCCTGCTCTCGCAGTCGTGCCCGGCGGGCCAGGCGCTTCGTGTAGTGGCCTGGGACCAGGAACAAGATCACGAACAGCAGCAGGGGAAGCTGAAAAAGCAAACCCAATCCATCCGTCAGCGCCTCACGCATATCGCCGGATGTCGGGACGATGATTGCGAGGCCGGAGATGCCGAGGGTTATCGCCACAGCGAAGAAGGCGGCCGCGCCGAACAGGAAACGGTTGAACGCGCTTGGCGATGGTTCAAAGAGCCGCGTTGTGACGCTGGGGATGAGAAAACAAAGGCCGACGACGGCGTTGATCAGCGCGCCGACGAGCACCAACGGGTTTGACGGCGCGGTGCCCGAGACGCTCGAATAGATGTACATGACCGGATGGATAAGGATGATGACCGCAATCATACGTGCGGTCAGAGCGCCGAGGACGTCGGTGACAAACTCGCCTTTGGTCCGATTTGCCAGTTCGAGACCTTCAACCGCGGCACTGCCTTGGGGGTCGGCCCGGATCGCAAGGTCACGCGCATAGGAACCCGGGGCGATGAAAAGGAGGAAGAAGGCCACCGCCAGGACCATTGCCGCGATTCCCAGCGGGTTTGCGAGATATGCGGAGCTCGGGTCGAGCAGCCTGACCATGAGGGGCAGGGGAGCCAAAGTGAGGGCCCCCGCGGCGACGGCTGCCAACCCAAAGGCGAAACGGCCTGGAAAACTGTCCCGCCGGCGTAGAAAGCGCTGCGTCAGGCGCGGGCTGATCAGCACAAGCGCACCGAGTAGAGCCAGCAACGATATGGGCAGAGCGACCGCGAGGTTGAGACCGCTGGGGGCACCGGTCGCGTTCGCCGCCAATACTCTGGTGATCACCGCAGCGGGATCGATCAATAGGAGACAGCCGAGCAATCTGGCGTTCAGCGCTCCCAAAAATCGCATCGATCCAAGCATCGGATTCCGGGCGTTTCTCTCGACACCGTTTCTATCTGCCAGTGGGTCGGGCCTGCAATGCGATTGGGTTTGGCCGTGCGGCTAGAAAGCCAATAGGGCCAGGACGACGCAACAAAGGATCGTGATATTCGCGGTCACCAGCCAGATATGGGCGTAGCGCAGCCGTTCCTCGGCGGCCGCGACCTGATCGGGGCCTTGAACTTGGGCGGCGACCAGCCGGGCAACGGATTCGCGGATTCTCAGCATGGCGGGCTCGATCTGTACCGCGAAGATTCCGAGTACGATCAGAAGCAGTGCCAGCAGCGGGTTCACTTGCTGCGAGACCATACTGAGGCCGGTCAGGATCGCCGCGATCCCCGCCAGCATCACGATCACGAAGCGCGGGCCGGCGACGAACGGCTGGTCGACCTGAGATTGGGACTCGCTCGGCGAGATCTCCTTGGTGTGGTGGAGATAGGGGCAGGTGCGGAACTTGATCAGGCTGATCACGGCAACCATGGCGATCAGGGCAACGATGCCCCAGGAATAGGGGTTGGCGCTGGCCTGCTGCAGGGTTTCGATCAGCATATTCATGGGGTGGATCCGGTGGTGGCCTCCTCGGGTGCAGACTGCTTGGAGATCGCTTCGCTGATCTCGGCGATGACCTTCGTCCAGGTCGCCACGTCCTGGGCACCCTGCAGAACGTAGCGCCCGCCGATCACAAAGCACGGAACGCCAGTGACGCCCATGCTCCGGGCGGCTTCCTCTTCCTCTTGCAGCATCTCGCGGTCCACGTCGCCCTGGAGCAGACGCTCGACCACTGGGCGTTCCATGCCGGCGGATTCCGCTACGTCCAGCAGCACCTGATGGTCGGAGATGTCCTGACCCTCCTCGAAATAACGCCTGAACAGTTGCTGCACGACTGCCGATTGGTTGCCGGTCGTCCGTGCCCAGCGGATCAGCCGATGAGCGTCGAGAGTGTTTGGCGTGCGCTTGATGCCGTCGAAATCGAGCTCCAGCCCGGTTTCGGCGGCGGTGGCGCGCACATGAGAATAAACCCGCTCGGCCCCGTCCGGGCCGCCGAATTTCGCTTCCAGATACGCCGTCCGGTCCATTCCTTCCGCTGGCATCTGCGGATTGAGCTGAAAGATCCGCCATGAGACGTCGAACGGGTCGCGGCCCGCCTCGGTGATGGCCTGATCGAGCCGGGCCTTGCCGATATAGCACCAGGGACAGATCGGGTCGGAGATGATGTCGAGCGCTACCATGATGGGTAATTTAGTCCGCGCGGGCCGCCAGGGAAAGGGTTGGCGGAACTTGGCGTTAGGGCTCAGGTCCGACCAATTTCGTCGAGCCGCGCCTGCAACATGGCGCCGTCCAGGCTTTCGAAGGGCAGGGCAAGGAACGCGTTAATGCGCGACGAGAGCTGGTGATAGGCGATCTGGAAGGCAAGCGCGATCTGATCCGGTGGCGCGCTGGCGGGATCGTCGATACCCCAATGACAGCTCAATGGCGCGCCGGGCCAAACCGGACAGACCTCTCCGGCTGCCGTGTCGCAGACCGTAACGACAAGGTCCATCACAGGCGCTCCGTTGCCGGCAAATTCCGCCCAACTCTTCGAGCGGTAGCCGCGGGTGCGCATGCCCTTCGAGGCCAGCAATCGTAGCGCCTCGGGATGCACAGCACCTGTGGGGTTCGAGCCTGCCGAATACGCCCTGATCCACTCGCCGCCATCGCGGTTGAAAACCGCCTCGCCCAGAATCGACCGGGCGGAATTTCCGGTACATAGGACCAGGACGTTGAACATGGCATCCCGTCTCGAATCGCGCCCGGTTGCCGGGCGTAGGCTCAAGTCCTAGTCGAACATCGCCCGAAGGTCGACCGAGCTTTCCTGCCCCAGCTTGCCCCAGTTCTGGGTCAGGAAATGGCCCGCCGCCGCGCGGCCGCGTTCCTTGAGCCTCAGCAGTAGCTCGGGATCCGGATTGATCTTGCTCGAGACGCTGAGGCGCGCCATTGCCATGTCATCGCGGACCGCGTGGATCAACACATCGCGCATCTGACCCTTGCCGATCTTTCCCTCGACAATCAGGCGGCGCACGAAGCTGATCGCCCGCAACTCGCGCAGCAGTGACGAGTTGAACGAGATTTCGTTGATCCGGTTCAGAATGTCTCGTGCGCTGCGCGGAACCTCCACACGCTCGATCGGGTTGACCACGACGATCACGATGTCACGCGATCCCTCAAGATTGAATAGTGGAAAGAGGGCCGGATTGCCCATATAGCCGCCATCCCAATAGGCCTCGCCGCCGATCTCGATCGCGCGGAACAGGAACGGCAGGCAGGCCGAGGCCAAGATGGCGTCCGTCGAAATCTCCTGGCCACTGAAGATTCTGATCTTGCCACTGCGCACATTGGTGGCGCCGACGAAGAGATGCGGCGCGCAATCCATGCAGACAATGTCGAAATCGATCAAGCTTTCCAGGAGGTCGCGCAGTGGATTGAGGTCGAGCGGGTTCCATTCATAGGGCGAGAGGCTCCGCATTAACGTGTCTTGCACGAAGTGGCGGTGATTGTCGTAGAGCGCCTCGACCATGTTGGCCGCCTCGTCCGAGAACAGGCGCAGCCAGTCGCCCACCGGGTTTGCATGGGCCTGGGCCTGGTCGCGGATGCTGCCCCAGAAACGGTCGAGGTGATCGCGCGCGCCGTCTCGTCCGCCGTGGACGATGCCGGTCTTGAACATGGCGGCGTTCATGGCGCCGGCCGAGGTGCCCGAAATTCCGTTGATCTCGAGCCGGTCTTCGTCCAGCAGCCGGTCGAGCACGCCCCAGGTGAACGCGCCATGGGCACCGCCGCCTTGCAACGCCAGGTTGATCGCCTTCTTGGCGCTGGGCCGTTTCCCGCGTGTAGCCATCAGGTCGCCGTCCAGCCTCCGTCGACCGAGATCGCGGTGCCGGTGATCTGGGCCGCGTCATCGGAGCAGAGGAAGGCGACCGTGCCGCCGAGCTGCTCGACGGTCGCGAATTCGCGGCTGGGCTGGCGTTCGAGCATGACCTCGCGGATCACCGTCTCTCGGTCCATGTTGCGGGCCTTCATCTGTTCCGGAATCTGGTCTTCGACAAGCGGCGTCAGCACGTAGCCGGGGCAGACTGCGTTGCAGGTGATCGGCTCTTCCGCGGTCTCGAGCGCGACGACTTTCGTGAGCCCGATCACGCCGTGCTTTGCAGCGACATAAGCCGACTTGAAGGGCGAGGCGGACAGACCGTGGGCGGACGAGATGTTGACCATCCGGCCCCAGCCGGCCCTGCGCATCAGTGGCAGGGCGGCCGCGGTGGTGTGGAAGGCCGACGATAGATTGATCGCGATGATCGCGTCCCACCGGGCGGTGGGGAAGTCCTCGATCTTCGAGACGAACTGGATGCCTGCGTTGTTCACCAGGATGTCGACGCTGCCAAAAGCCTCGGCCGCTTTTTCGATCAGCACGCGGCAGGCCTCGGCATCGGACATGTCGGCCTGGATATAGCGCGCCTGGGCGCTGGTCTTGGCCGCGATCTCGCTGGCGATCGCGTGATCTTCGTCCTTGTCCGAGTAGGAATTCAGCACCACCCGTGCGCCGCGTTCGGCCAGACCCTGGGCGATCCCGAGGCCGATCCCGGAGGTGGACCCGGTGATGACGGCGACCTTGTCTTTGACTGACATTCTTGCCTCGCTTTCGGTGGCGCCCGCGATGGCGATGGAACGGGGCGCGGAACTGCGGTAATGATCCGGGAAATAGAACGAGAGCAGGCCGCAGCAATGGATCGAATAGGCAAAAAAAAGGCGCCTCCCGAAGGAGGCGCTTTAGGTGTTGAGGCAGGTTTCATACAGGCAAGAAACCTATCGAGCAGTGAAGTCATGATACGAGATTGCCGCCGTAGCGGCAAGTCCCTTTTAACTCACTGTCCTGCAAGCGGGATTTGGGGAAGATTCTGGTGTATTCCGGCAACTGTTCTGGTGGCGCTTGTCTTTTGCTTACTCGCGCCTCAATCGCTGGCCCAGCCGCAGCACGGAATTGCGATGCATGGCGTGCCCGCCTTGCCGCCCGGTTTCACCCATCTGCCCTATGCGAACCCGGACGCGCCTCAGGGCGGAACGGTCGTCTATGGCGAGACCGGCGGCTTCGACAGCCTGAATCCGTATCTGCTGAAGGGCCGGGCGCCATGGGGCGTTCGCGCGCATACAATCGAAACCTTGATGGCGCGGAGCTGGGACGAGCCCTTCACGCTTTACGGGCTCTTGGCGGAATCGGTTGAGACACCGGAGGACCGGTCCTGGGTCGAGTTCACGCTGCGGCCCGAGGCGCGGTTCTCGGATGGAGCGCAGGTCACGGTCGAGGATGTGATTTGGTCACTGGAGACAGTCGCGACCAAAGGCCACCCGGTCTACCGCAATACTTGGAAGGCCGTGAATGGGGTCGAGAAGACTGGCGAGCGCAGCCTCAGGATCAGTTTCGCCGAGCCCAATCGTGAGCTGCCGCTGATCATGGGGCTGCGGCCGATCCTTAAGAAGGATCAGTGGGCCGAACGCGACTTCGCGGACTCGTCCCTCGATCCGTTGATCGGCACCGGGCCTTACGTGGTCAACCAGTTCGAGCCCGGGCGGTTCATTTCTTTCCGGCGCGATCCGAACTATTGGGGGCGCGAATTGGGGGTCAATCGGGGCTTGCTGAATTTCGACGAAATCAAATACGAATACTACCGTAATTCCGATGCGTTATGGGCATCTGTTAAGACGGGTGACGTGTCCGTTTTCCGCGAAACCGATCCGGTGCGCTGGGCCGAGGGATACGATTTTCCCGCCGCGACCGAAGGGCGGATTCTGAAGGGCGAGGCCGCCCATGGCAGGCCCACGGGAATGCACGGATTTGTCTTCAACACGCGGCGCCCGCTTTTCGCCGATCGCCGGATTCGCCAGGCCTTGGCGCTCAGTTTCGACTGGGAATGGGTCAACCAGAGGATGTTTCGCAGTCAATATCTGCGGATCGAAAGTTATTACGACAATTCCGATCTGGGCTTCGCTGGGCCGGCCGAAGGGCGCGAGGCGGAGCTGCTGGCGCCCTTTGCCGGGAACCTGCCGGAAGGGACGCTAGAGACCGGCTGGCGGCCGCCGGAAAGTGATGGCTCGGGACGGGACCGGCGCAATTTGAGGGCCGCAGCGAAGCTGTTGGACGCGGCCGGCTGGAAGGTTGATGGCCGGATCCGGAGAAACGCCGAGGGTGCGCCCTTCAGCGTCGAGGTTTTGGTCGCGACGACCGAGGAAGCGACACTGGCCGAGTTCTGGAGCGAGGCCCTGACCCGACTTGGGGTCGAGCTGCGGGTCCGCCGGGTCGACAACGCGCAATACGTCGCCCGGCGTCGCGACTACGATTTCGACATGACCGTCAACCGGTGGTTTCTGTCGCTTAGTCCGGGCGTGGAGCAGCGGCTATATTTCGGGGCGCGTGGGCGCGAGGAGCCGGGGACACGCAACTATATGGGGGTCGCCGATCCGGCGGTCGAGGCGATGATCGGCACAATGCTGGAATCGGAGAACCGCGAGGATTTCGCCGCCGCAGTGCGGGCGCTCGACCGGATTTTGAGCGCCGGGATCTACGTGATTCCCTTCGGCTATCTGCCGACCGACCGAATCGCCTGGCAGAAGGAATTCGCCAAACCGGACCGCGACGCGCTCTATGGCTGGCGGCCCGAGGTCTGGTGGCGCGAGGCCGCGGACTAGATGCCGGACGCCCGCTGGGACTACATCATCGTCGGCGCGGGGTCGGCAGGATGCGTTCTGGCGAACCGGTTGACGGCCGACGGACGCACCACGGTCCTGCTGATCGAGGCGGGGGGCGGCGATCGGCATCCCCATATCTGGGCGCCCGCCGGGTTCGTAAAGACCTACAACGATCCGCGCTTCAACTGGTGCTTCAGCACCGAGCCGGGTCCGGGCATCGATGGGCGCGAAATCTTCTTTCCGCGCGGCAAGGTTCTGGGCGGGTCGAGCGCGATCAACGGGCACCTCTATGTGCGTGGTCAAGCCCGGGACTTCGATACCTGGGCGCAGTTGGGCAATCGCGGCTGGTCCTATGACGACGTGCTGCCCTATTTCCGCCGTTCGGAGGACCGTTCGGCAGGCGCGGATGCCTACCGGGGTGCCGGTGGCCCGCAGCATGTCTCGGACGTGCACGAGCGTCATCCAATCTGCGAGGCCTTCATCGAAGGCGCGGCCGAGCTGGGGCTGCCGAGAAACCCGGACTACAATGGCGCCGTGCAGGAGGGCGTCGCCTACTACCAGCGCACGATCAGGAACGGGCGCCGCGCCAGCGCGGCGTCAAGTTTTCTTCGCCCGGTTCTGGGGCGAGCCAATCTGACGCTGATCACCCGGGCGCTGGTCACGGGGCTGGAGATGGATGGTCGACGGGTCACCGGGCTTCGCTACCGGCGCCGGGGCGCCGAGCATTCGGTGAGTGCGGGGCGCGAGGTGATCCTTTCGGCCGGCGCCATTGGCTCGCCGCATCTCATGCAAATTTCTGGGATCGGGCCATCGGACCTGTTGGCCGAGATCGGCATCCCGGTGCGCCACGACCTGGCCGGCGTCGGCGAGGGGCTGCGGGATCACTACATTGCCCGGGTGGTCAACCGGGTGAGCAGACCGATCACCCTCAACGAGCGCGCGCACGGCATGCGTCTCTGGTGGGAGATCGCGAAATGGTCGGCGTCGGGCAACGGTCTTCTGGCCTTCAGCCCTGCCCATGTGGGTGCGTTCGTCCGGTCGCGACCCGACCTGGATCTACCCGAATTGCAGCTGGTGTTTACGCCTGCGAGCTATACCGAGGGCGTCGTCGGGGAATTGCAGCGCGTTCCTGGCATGACCGCGGGGTTTTGGCAGATGCGGCCCGAGAGCCGCGGCCATGTGCGCGCCCGCTCTGCCGATCCAGCCGAGCCGCCGCGCATCCAGCCGAACTATCTGACCGAAGAGACCGATCGGCAGGTCGCGGTCGCTGGTATTCGGTGGTGCCGCCGCTTGCTTGCCACCCGCGCGCTGGAGCCGTTTCGCCATTCCGAGACGTCGCCGGGGCCGGACTGCGAGACCGATGACGAGATCTTGGCGCATATCCGCGCGACCGGCAGCACCGTCTTTCATGCGATCGGGACCTGCCGGATGGGTGCCGACGAGAACGCGGTCGTCGACGACCGGCTGCGGGTGCGCGGGGTTCCTGGCCTGCGCGTGATCGATGCCTCGATCATGCCGACTATGCCGTCGGCCAACACCAATGCCGCGACGCTGATGGTTGCCGAGAAGGGCGCAGACATGGTCCTGGAGGACCGCTAGACGGTTTTTCGATCCATTTGAATCACACTGCTGAACCGCCGACCATCCCGCGTAAACGTGGCTCCGGTTCGGTCCGGTCGAAAACGGATCTCACGCAGGCTAGAGAATGCAGCCCCCGCGCGCGGCCTTGGCATAGGCGACAAGCTCGGGCCGCGCGGCGCGGTTCTCGGCCAGGTATGCGTCGATCAGAGCCTCGGCGCGCGTTGGCGCCGCGTCGCCCCAATGGCCAAGCCCGTGCAGCGCCCCTTCCTGGCAAGCGGCATGGGGCAGGGCGAGGCTCCTGCCCATCGCCTCGATCAAGGCCTCGTGAAAGAGCCGGTCGGCCTTGGTGCTGCCGGTCGGGTCGAGGCAAATGATGTCCCACCACATGTAGCAGAGCATGTTCAGTGGCTGATCGGGAACCTCGGAGAGATGCCCAAGCGCCGGCGTGCAGCGCGCCGCGAAGATTTGTGCGTAGACCCGGTCGATCCGTTCGGCCAGGGCCAGCCGGGCCTCGTCGCTGACCGAGGAGTGCCCGGACAGGCGCAGATCGCCGCCGCAGCCGTTGTCGATCAGGTATTTGAGCCCCGAGGCGATCTGCTGGTCGCTGAACCGGGTTATCAGCAAGGCCGGCGCCTCGAATAGCCTCAGCACATGGCCGACGAGGCAAGACGGTGAAACTTCAATGAATTTATGGTCCAGCGAGAAATACCACTCCGGCTGATTGTCCGGGTGATCGAAGAGGTGGATCAGCCAATCGTCATAACTGAGCTCGGTCATGCTCCGTGAAACGAGCCGAAGATCAGATTCGCCGCGATGGTCCACATGATGATGGCGATGATCACGTCCAGAACCGCCCAGGCCTTCGGCAGGGCGAAGATCGGCGCCAGGAAACGGGCACCGAATCCGAGACCGAAAAAGAAGACGAAACTGGACAATGAGGCCCCGACCGCATAGGCGATCCTGCCGGCACTCGATTGGAAACCCGCCGAGATCGCGCCGATCAGCCCGACGGTGTCCAGGTAGACATGCGGGTTTAGCCAAGTCAGCGCCAGACAAGTCACAACCGCCGCGCCTAGCGTGCCCGCTCCTTGGTCTGCGGCGCGCAGAGCGCCAGGGTCGAAGGCCCGGCGAAAGCTCAGGAAACCGTAGACCACGAGGAATGCGGCGCCGCCCCATGTCAGGATGATGATGATGCCCGGGAAGGCGAGACTCAACGTGCCGGTTGCGACGACACCGATCGTGATCAGGATCGCATCCGACAATGCGCAGATCAGGCTGACCCAGAAAACATGCGCGCGCAGCAAGCCCTGGCGCAGAACGAACGCGTTCTGCGCGCCGATCGCGAGGATCAGCGAAAAACCGGTCCCAAAGCCGGTAACCGCGGCGGTCAGCAGTTGCAGCACAGTCTGACCTGGACCCTAGAGCCGCCGAGTACCGTTGCGAGCGCCCGCAGCGCTGGCAATGGCCCGTTTGCGCGCCTCGGAATTGCGCGCCGCCGCATCGCGTTCGGCTTTGGTCGGGGGAACCACGAGACCGGCGGAGATCACCAGCTTGGCGGCCTCCTCCAAAGTCATGTCGAGTGGAATGACATCCTCCTTAGGGACAAAAAGCAAAAATCCTGATGTGGGATTAGGAGTCGTTGGCAGAAATATGCTGACCATCTCCTCACCCCGCCTTTCGGCAATCTCACCTTTGGTTTCTGTAGCAATAAATGCAATAGCCCAGATGCCGCGGCGTGGATATTCAACCAAGCAAGCTTGGCGAAATGTTGTTTTTGACTGACTTAGTACCGTTTCTACGATTTGTTTCAACGCATGGTAGATGGAGCGCACCACCGGCATTCGCGAGACGATACTTTCTCCCATGCGAATCAGTTGCTTACCGAAGACGCGCTTGGCGAAGTATCCGACGACAGTAGTAAAGACCAAGAATATGACGAGGCCGAATCCGGGGATGTCGGCGTCGATATATGTGCGCGGATTGTAAGGGGCCGGCACCAGCGGCACGACCTTGGCATCGACAAACGTGATGAAGGCCCAGGTTAGATAGAGCGTCAACACCACGGGAGCGACGACGATTACACCTGTAAGGAAATTCGCCCGTGCTGAATGCCAGAATCCTGGCCGACGGCGCTCTGGTTTTCCGCCGCCACCTGGCGGGGTGGCGGTCCGCTTGCGTTTCAACGCCATTGGTCTTTTCCTAACGCCGGTTTCCCACCAGCGATCCGGGGGAACTTAGTAGCCTCGCGCCCGGTCTACAACATGCAAGAATGCCTCGCCCCGGTCGTGCCTGGCGATTTGTTCAATGATCGCAAGGCTCGCTGTTTCGGGCCGGGTCACACTGGCGATATGTGGCGTGACCGTGACCCGGGGATGGATCCAGTAGGGATCGTCCGGGGGCAGGGGCTCGACGTCGTAGACATCCATAGTGGCGTGGCGCAGAAGCCCCGTGTTCAACGCTTCGAGCAATGCTTGGTGGTCGATCAACTGTCCGCGCGCGGCGTTGATCAGGCAGGCGTCGAGCGGCATCAGAGCGATGCGTTCGGCATTGAGGATACGCTCGGTCTGGCGCGTATAGGGGAGCAGCAGGACCAGGATTTCGGTCTCAGCGATGGTCGCGTCCAGGTCTTTGTCGCCCGAACGGCACTCGACGCCATCGATCTGCTTTTGGTTCCGCGACCAGCCAAGCACCCGGAAGCCGTGACCGGCCAGGGCGCGTGCACATGCGGCGCCCAGCGCGCCGAGGCCCAGCACCCCGACGGTCCGGTCACGGGCCAAAGGCGGGAAGTCCACCTCCCATTCCTCGATGGGCGAAGCGTGGATGTAACGGTCGACATCCAGGTGGTGTCGCAGCGCATGGCCCGAGACATAGTCGACCATGCCGAGCGTCAGGCCGTCCTCGACCATGCGCACGATGGGGATGTGTGCGGGCGGATCGCGCTTGAGCAGTGTATCGACCCCGGCCCAGAGGTTCAGGATGCCCTTTAGACTATTGAAGGGCGTGAAATCCATGACCGGACCATCGTTCGAATAGACCAGGTAGTCGACCTTTTCCGGATCAACGTCGCCTGGATTCATTTGCAGGTCGATCGCAAGCCCTGCCTTCCGCGCGGCCGCCGAAAGATGCGTCCGATAGGCGTCGCGTTTCTCCGCGCTACCGGCATAGACGACGGTCGGTACCATGATGTTCGCCCCCCGAAAGCGTCGCTATCAGCGACGATGGACGTGGGCAGACTGGATCAATCCAAAGGCCAGGAGCAAGACCAACATTGCCGTGCCTCCATAGCTGACGAGCGGCAGCGGCACGCCGACAACCGGCATCAGCCCGGTTACCATTGCCATGTTGACCGCGAAGAACAGGAAGAAGGTTGAGGTCAGGCCGCCGGTCAGAAGCGCGCCGAACCGGTCACGGTTACGCAGCATGGAGGCGATGCCAAAGACGACGACCAAAAGGTAGAGACCCAAAAGCGAGACCGACCCCGCGAAGCCGAATTCCTCGCTCAGCGTTGTGAAGATGAAATCGGTATGCTTTTCGGGCAGGAAGTTCAGCCGGGTCTGGGTGCCTTGCATGAAGCCCCGCCCGGAAAAGCCGCCCGAACCCATGGCGATCTTCGACTGGGTGATATTGTAGCCAGCGCCTAGCGGATCCGTATCCGGGTCCAGGAAAGTGTCGATGCGCCGGAACTGGTAATCCTTCAAGAGTTGCCAATCGGTTCCGCGCGACGTCATCACCGTATAGATCCCGCCCACGCCAAGTGTGATCGCGGTGCCGAAATACCACCAGCTGACCCCGGCCAGGAACATCACCATCGTGCCGCCCGCGCCCAGCAATATGGCCGTGCCCAGATCGGGCTGTCTGAGCACCAGCAGCATCGGAACAGCAATCAGCGCAAGTGGCGGCAGCAGCCAAAACGGATGCGAAACGCGGCCGCGGTCGAGCCAAGTATAGTAGCGTGCCAGGGCCATCACGAGCGCGATCTTCATCAACTCCGAGGGCTGGAGCTGCACCGGCCCAAGCAGGATCCAACGCTGCGCACCCATGCCGCTCTTCCCGATGAATTCGACCGCCACCAAGAGCCCCAGGGCGCCGAGATAGGCCAGCGGAGAGGCCCAGCGGAAGAAGCGGATATCGATCAGGGCAACGATCAGCATCAGCACTATTCCGGCTGCGAAGCGCGTCATCTGCGGCCGTGCCCAGGGGTCCAGCGATCCGCCGGCCACCGAATAGAGCATCAGGAATCCGATGCCGGCGATGGCGCAGATCAACAGGAAAAGGGCCCAATTTATCCGCAAGATCTTGCGCGCGAGTCCAACCTTTACAGGAGCCGATGCGACGCTCATGTGCGGATCCTCGATGTGCCGCGGTCCTGGCTGGGCCTGGGTGCCGGTTCCGGCGATGGCCGCTCAGGCCGCTGGCCGGGCGGGTAGGCCCTAAGCGGTATCTCGGGCCCATAGAGCGCGCGCATCATCACGTCGCGTGCGATTGGCGCGGCTGCCTTCGAGCCGCCGCCGCCATGCTCGACGACGACCGCGACCGCATAGCGGGGCTTGTTGAAAGGCGCGTAGGAGACGAAAAGCGCATGGTCGCGCCGTTCCCACGGCAGGTCCTCGTTCTTGAAGACGCCGGCGGCGCGCTCGGCCGCGGTGATGCTCCTGACCTGGCTCGTGCCGGTCTTGCCGGCCATGCGCATCTCGTCATCGGCGATCCGGGATCGGCGCGCGGTGCCGCGCTTGGAATTGACAACCTCGTGCATCCCCTTGCGCACCAGATCGAAATGTCCCTTGGGAATGCCCAAAGCCGCGGGCTCGGTAACTGGGATCGGCACTCCTCCGCGCGCCCGGATCAGGCGCGGTTCAACCGCCTTGCCCGAGGCGATCCGCGCCGTCATTACCGCCAACTGCAAGGGCGTCGTCAGCACAAAGCCCTGACCGATCGCCGAGTTCAGCGAGTCCCCCAATTGCCAGACTTCGTCATGGATCCGCCGCTTCCAGGCTTCGTCCGGGATCAATCCGCCCTTGATCGCCGGGATTGGCAAATCCGCCTCAGCGCCCAGTCCGAACTGGCGCGCCATCTCCGCAATCCGGTCGATTCCGACGCGCTTGGCCATCTCGTAGTAGTAAATGTCACAGGATTCCTCGAGCGACTTGATCATGCGCACATGACCATGGCCGCCCCGCTTCCAACAATGGAAGCGCCGGCGGCCCACCTTGATGCTGCCGCCGCAGAAAATACGCTCGTTGGGGTCGATGACGCCGGCCTTGAGCGCCGCCAGCGCGACCACCATCTTGAAGGTCGAACCCGGCGGATACATGCCACTGGCCCATTTGTTCGCCAGTGGGCGGTATTTGTCGTTCAACAGGGCGTTCCAATCGTCGGGCGAAATGCCGCGCACAAAGAGATTAGGATTGTAACTGGGGTTCGAGACCAATCCCACCAGATCGCCATTGTTGGTATCCATCACGACGACCGCGGCGCTCGCCTCGCCCAATCGCTCGTGGCAGTAAGCCTGCAGCGCCAGGTCCAGGGTCAGGTGCAGGTCCGTGCCGGGCGCGCCGTCGATACGATCGATCTCGCGGATCACACGGCCCGCCGCATTGATTTCGATCCGACGGGTGCCTGCTTCGCCGCGCAGCTGCGCCTCGATCGCCCGCTCGATCCCGGTCTTACCGATCTGAAAATCGGGGATCTGCAGGACCGGATCGGGGTTTTTCTGGGCTTCGATTTCGCGCTCGGTGACCCGCCCGACGTAACCGACTACATGGGCGGTGAGCGGCCCGTTCTCGTAGCCTCGAGAGAGGCCGACTTCGGGATGGACGCCGTTCAGCGACGGCAGATTGGCATTGACCGCGGCAAAATTCTTCCAATCGAGATACTCGGCCACGCTGACCGGCACGAAGGCGCTCTTTCGGTGCATTTCCTTGCGGATGCGTTCGCGCCGGTGGTCGGGGATGTCGATGACCAGACCCAACCGGTCGAGCGTTTTCTCGACGTCGCCCGCACGCTCGCGCACGACCACCACCCGATAATTCTGACGATTGACCGCCAGGGGCACGCCATTGCGGTCGAAGATTTCGGCCCGAACAGGGGGGATGAGTTGCAAGTTGATCCGGTTCTCCTCGGCCAACAGCAAGTAACGCTCGGCCTCGACCACCTGAAGCTGGCGCATCCGGTAAGCGAGGACCGCGCCAAAGACCAGCTGCGCACCCAGAAGGAACAAGCCGCGCCGGGTCACGGGCCGGGTTTCGGCGCCGAGTGCCTCGTTCCGGCGTTGGGCTTCGCGGCGGGCCCGTCGGTCGCGGTTCAGGGACATGGGCTTCACACCACCGCCGGTTTCGGCCAACGCATCCGGAAGAGGCCGCGGAAGACCAGCACGACCGCCAGATAGGCGGCAAGCGTCGCCAGCCATTGTCGGATCAGGTCGAAGAGATAGGGCGGTGGCGCCAGAAGGGCGATGACGATGGCCCATTGCACCAGGACCACGATTCCGGAGACGAGCGCGATCAGCAGAAATTGCGTGACGAAGTTGCGGCGTCCCAGTCCTTGGCTGAGCGCCTTGAGGAACTCTGCCGCCAGAACCAGGGTCAGAACACCGCCGCCCACGGGCGCGTCGGTGATTAGGTCACGGACCAGGCCCAGCGCGAAGACCGCCAACAGGGCCGTGGATTCCGGCCGTCGTGTGGCCCAGAACGCGACAACGCAGAACAGAAGATCCGGCGAGGGATAGGCATTCGCAGTCAGGCCAAGCGGCGCCGCCTCGATAAAGATTGCCCCCAGCCCCAATCCCATGAATAGGGCGATCTGGACCAGGCGCCACGGCGCGAACCACTGCGACGGCTCCATCGCTCAGCCTCCATCCGCCGCAGGGGGCGCGGGGCCCTCGCGCTCGGGGCGCGAGATGATCAGCCCGCCCGGGCGGTCGATCCGGATATCGGGCGTATAGCGCAGCACCCGGACGAATTCGAGACGGGCGAAATCGGCGGCCAGCGCGACGCGCCAAGTGCCGCCGGGAACCACGATAAGGCGTCCGACCGGGAGGTCGGGGGGGAAGACCCCGCCATCGCCGGATGTTCGCACCAGATCGCCGGGTGAGACTTCGTCCGGGCTTTCCAGGAATTCGATCAGTGGCGCCGTCGTGCCGTCGCCAGACAGGATGGCGCTAAGGCCAGAGGGCTGAATCGCAACGGGGACCCGCGATGAGAAATCCGTCAGCAAAAGCAGCCGGGTCGCGTGTTCCCCCACGCCCACGACACGCCCGACCAGCCCGTTGCCATCGACCGCCGCCGATCCGTCGATCACGCCGTCGCGCGCGCCCACATTGACCAGGGCCGATTGCAGGAACGGTCCGCCGGAATCCGCCACGATGTCGCCAGTAACGAACGTGCTGCGCACGGCAAGTCGCACGTTGTTGAGGGCGCGAAGCTGGGCGTTCTCTTCCTCGAGTTGGCGCGCCGTGTCGCGCCAGGCCCTCAGGCGCTGTATCTCGCGCCTCAGCTCGCGGTTCTGGTTGTAGACGTCGAAGAAGTTCCGGTAGTCCTTGGTCATCGCCGAGGCGAACTGCATCGGCTCGCTGAACCAGCTCATCGAGGGCAATAATGCGTCGGCGACGGTCAGGCGCAGGCGCTCCAGCCGGGGATTGTCGCTACGCCAGAGGATCAGGAGCAGGATCGAGACCACGACCACCAGACCCAGCAGGATACGGTGCACCATCCGGGTCAGTGCGGTTTCCTGCTGTGAGGCTGGACGCCTCAAGGGTCACCTCCTGGTCAGACGCTGATCTTCATCACGTGGCCAAGCCGGTCGAGATGCTCGAGCGCGCGGCCGGTGCCGAGCGCGACGCAGGCCAAGGGCTCCTCGGCGACCGAGATCGCCAGGCCCGTCTGTTCGCGCAGCGTTACATCGAGATCATGCAGCAAAGCGCCGCCGCCCGCCAGCATGACGCCGTTATCGACGATATCGGCGGCCAGATCGGGCGGGGTGGCCTCAAGCGCGACCATCACCGCCTCGACGATCTGCTGCACCGGTTCGGTCAGCGACTCGGCGACCTGCGCCTGTGTGATCTCCTGCTCCTTCGGCACGCCGTTCAGCAGGTCGCGTCCGCGCACCAGCATGGTCTCGCCGACGCCGTCGGCGGGCAGGCGCGACGAGCCGATTTCCTTCTTGATATTTTCGGCGGTCGACTCGCCGATCAGCATGTTGTGCTGGCGGCGCAGGTGGCTGATGATCGCCTCGTCCATCTTGTCGCCGCCGACACGGACCGAGCGCGCATAGACGATGTCCGAGAGCGAAAGGACCGCGACCTCGGTCGTGCCGCCGCCGATATCGACGATCATCGAGCCGGTGGGCTCGGTGATAGGCAGGCCGGCGCCGATGGCGGCGGCGATGGGTTCCGGGATCAGGAAGGCCTTGCGGGCGCCCGCCGAAATCACCGATTGCTCGATTGCGCGTTCCTCGACCGCGGTGGCGCCATAGGGCACGCAGACCACGACCTGGGGCTTCGAGAACATGGTGTTGGGCTGCACCCTTTTGATAAAATACTTGATCATCTCTTCGGCAACGTCGAAATCCGCGATCACGCCGTCGCGCATCGGCCGGATCGCCTGGATCGAGCCGGGCGTGCGGCCCAGCATCATCTTGGCGTCCTCGCCGACCGCCTTGACCTCTTTTTTGCCCTGGATGGTCTGGAAGGCGACAACCGAGGGCTCGTCCAGAACGATCCCCTTGCCCTTGACATAGACCAGCGTATTGGCGGTCCCCAAATCGATCGCCATGTCGTTGGAAAAAATGCTGAACAATCCGCCGAACATTTCTGTGCCTTCTGCTTGTCCCAGCCTCAGTGCGGCGGCGTTTTTTGATTGCCCACCTTTTAGCGTTGCTTATAGGCCCCGATCGGGAGGGGCGTCAAAGAGAAAGCGGGGGCACTTTCGCCCCCGCGTCCGTATCAAGAGCCTGCCGCAAGTCAAACGGCGACGGCAGGCTTGGTCTTTTCGCGCCGCACCAAGAGCTTGTTCAGTGCGTGGACGTACGCCCGGCACGAGGCGACGACCGTGTCGGTGTCCGAGGACTGGGCGGTGACGATCTTGCCCGCCTCGCGCATCCGCACGCTGACGGTGGCCTGGGCATCCGTGCCTTCGGTCACTGCATGGACCTGGTAAAGCTCCAAGGTCGCTTCGTGCGGCACCAGGGCCTTGACCGCGTTGAAGGCGGCATCCACGGGCCCGTCGCCCTGAGCGGTATGGCTGTGCTCGGTGCCGTCGATTTCCAGGATGATGTCGGCCGATTGCGGGGCCTCGGTGCCGCAAATCACCCGCAGGAACTTGAGCTTGATCCGCTCGGCGCTCGCGGTCGCCGTGCTTTCCTCGACCAGCGCCACGATATCGTCGTCATAGACCTCCTTCTTGCGGTCGGCGAGCGCCTTGAACCGTACGAAGGCGTCCTGCATGGCGTTCTGGCCCAGGTCGATCCCCAATTCCTCGAGCTTGGTCTTGAAGGCGTGGCGGCCGGAATGCTTGCCCATGGGCAGCGAGGATTCCACCAGGCCCACATGCTCGGGCCGCATGATCTCGAAGGTCTCGGCGTTCTTCAGCACGCCGTCCTGATGGATGCCGCTCTCGTGCGCGAAGGCATTCTTGCCGACGATGGCCTTGTTGTATTGAACGGGGAAGCCCGAGACCGCGGCGACTGTGCGGCTGATCTGGATGATCCGTGTGGTATCGATGCCGGTCTCGAAAGGCATGATGTCATTGCGCACCTTGAGCGCCATCACGACCTCTTCCAGCGCGGCATTGCCCGCCCGCTCGCCCAGGCCGTTGATGGTGCATTCGACCTGGCGCGCGCCCGCCTCGACGGCGGCGAGCGAGTTCGCCACCGCCATGCCCAGATCGTTGTGGCAATGGGTCGAGATCGTCACGTCCTCAATTCCCGGCACACGCTCGCGCAGCATCCGGATGAGGTCGGCGCTTTCGCGTGGTGCGGTATAGCCGACCGTGTCGGGGATGTTGATCGTCGTGGCGCCCGCCTCGACTGCCACCTCGACCGCCTTGCAGAGATAGTCATGCTCGGTCCGGGTCGCGTCCATGGGTGACCACTGCACATCCTCGCAATAGTTGCGCGCATGGCTGACGGTCTCGGCGATTTTGTCCAGCACCTGCTCGGCGGACATGCTGAGCTGGTATTCCCGGTGCAAGGGCGAGGTGCCGATAAAGGTGTGGATGCGGGGCCGCTTGGCGTGCTTGACCGCCTCCCAGCAGCGGTCGATATCGCCGATCGCGGCGCGGGCGAGACCGCAGGTGACGGC
>Ga0224508_10000090_pt1 | contig 104501 bp, 77 predicted proteins | sample SF_Jan12_sed_USG_4_FD_170157 | JGI IMG/M metagenome (GOLD analysis project Ga0224508, IMG submission 170157) | Sediment microbial communities from San Francisco Bay, California, United States - SF_Jan12_sed_USGS_21 | ecosystem: Environmental > Aquatic > Marine > Sediment | place: USA... | reverse complement strand
TCGGCAGTTCAACCGAGCCGCGCAGCGGCGACAGACGCACGCAGTGCGCCCAAAGGGCGAGCAAAGCGAGTCCATTGATTCGCGCCTTCGGCGCTCACCCTCCGGGCGACCTCGCTGCGCTCGTCGTCCAATCGGCTGCGCCGATTAGTCTGCCCCTGGCCACCACTCGCGCGCCTATTCCCCGCAACCATTCGGGGAAACTAGTCCACTTGCCAACCAGGCTCATTCGTGCCGACGTTGCTGATTTTGTATTCAACCCGCATGGCATTCTGATTCCTTATATCAAATCGATACGTGCTACGTATTAATCCGAATTGACTGAATGCCTCGTTCTCTTCTCAAATGCAGAAGAAGATCGACAAGACGACAAATAATAATGTGCAACGCCGGTGACTTCATTTGGCGTGGGAGACGCAAGAGGGCTTGGTGGCGTGAAACGCAAGGAACAGGGGAAAGAGCAATGAGGACTTCGATCAAGTTATTGGTAGTGAGCTGTATTGTCGTACTGCTCACGGTGTTGTGGGCACCGTCGGCGTCCGCGAATCCAGATTGGTCCGGTTGCTCCGGTTGCCACGGCGATTTTCGGGCGAGTCCTTACATGAGACTTGGGGTAGACCAGGGGTGGGGCGACGATCTGATGGACGGCCATGAAACCTTTCCGGGGATGGGCGGTAACTGCGACGCGTGTCACAACCCTGGCCCTCGTAGCCCAGTATTCATTAATCAGTCAGCTGGTGGCGACCCAAATGGTTTGCTGACAAAGTCATGCGTTGGTTGTCACGGTCGTGACGAGGATGGCAGCGACGGCCAAATTGGTGACGGTCTGCGTGCGCACCACGCCTCGGCTGGCGTGACGACCTGCGCTGGGTGCCATCCGACCGATGACGTAGTGGCTGGCGAGAACGTCCCACCGTTTAACTATGTCACGATTGGGCTGACGTGGAACCCCTGTGCCGATGACCAGATTGGCAGTGCGAGCGGTCTCGATAACGACGGGGACAATCTTTACGACGCCGCCGATCCGGACTGCGGAACAGGGAACGCCGCGCCAGTAGCTGTTGACGATCTCCCCGGAGGGGTGCCTGTTGCAGCTACACCGGTCAACACCGCGGTTGCTGTCGATGTGCTGGCGAACGATACCGACGCCAACGGCGATATATTGACGGTCAACAGTTTCGACGCTGCCAGCAGCAATGGCGGTACTGTGAGTTGCCTCCTGTCCGCCACCACGCCGACGCCACAGTGCACCTTAACCCCGGCGGCCAACGTCTGTGGGACCGACAGCTTCACTTATGACGCCACCGATGGGATCGATCCTTCGAATCGCGCGACGGTGACGATACAAGTCGGCGACGCCAATGCGCCGGTCGTGACGGCGCCGGCGGATCTGACCATCACCTTACCACCAGGCAGCACCGGTCCGGTTCCCGCCGGCGATCCGGAGATTGCGGCCTGGCTCGCCTCGGCGACGGCCGACGATCCGGAAGAGGGAAGCGTCCCGGTCAGCAACAATGCGCCGGCTGAGTTCCCGATAGGTACGACACCGGTGACGTTCACGGCCACCGACAATTGCGGGAATTCGGGTGCAGCCACGGCCGATGTGATCATATTAGTTGCCGACAACAATGTTCCCGTGGTTACGGCACCGGCACCCCTTGCCGTGACGGCGCCGCTGTGTGCGACGTCGGTACCACAGTCGGATACTGAGATTCAGAACTGGCTGAACTCGGCCACGGCCGACGACGTCGAAGACGGAACGTTAGCCGTCAGCAACAACGCACCGATTGACTTCGGGCTCGGCGATACGCTGGTGACGTTCTCGGCAGAGGATACGCTCGGCGCCATAGGCACGGCGGACTCGACGTTGACGGTAAACGAGACGCCGAACACGGCGCCGGTGGTAACGGCTCCGGCTCCGATCACTATCACGGTTCCGCAGGGCACCACCTCGGTACCGGCCACGGATCCGGCGATTGTCGCGTTCCTCGACGACGCCAGCGCCAACGACAGCGAAGATGGGCCGCTGGCGGTGAGCAATGATGCCCCGGCCGATTTCCCGCTGGGCATCACCACGGTGACCTTCTCGGCGACCGACGCCTGCGGCCTGACCTCGACCGCCACCTCGACGGTGACGATCCAGGAAGAAGCCGGTAATACCGCGCCGCAGCTGACGACGCCCGATCCGATCACGGTCACGGCAGGGCTTTGCGACATTTCGATACCGGCGACGGATTCGGCAATCGCCGATTTCCTGAACGGGGCGACCGCAACGGATGCGGAGGACGGGGACCTGACCGGGTCGATTACCAATGACGCACCGGCAGACTTCCCGGCCGCGGTAACCCCGGGGGCGGCCACGACGGTGACGTTCTCGGTGACTGACAGCGGGGACCCTTCCGGCACGCCGATCACCACGACTGGCACGTCGAGCGTGACCGCGGTTGATCCAAATACGCCACCGACCGTAACTGCTCCGGCGCCGCTCACCATTACGGTTCCGGCGGGCACGACCTCGGTACCGGCGACGGATCCGGCGATTGCGGCATTCCTGGCATCGGCCAGCGCCAACGATGCGCAGGATGGGGTGCTGGCGGTGAGCAATGACGCCCCGGCTGACTTCCCACTGGGAACCACGACCGTAACCTTTAGCGCCACCGACTCCTGCGCTGCGAGCGCCAGCGAGACCTCGACGGTGACGATCGAGGAAGAGGTTGCGAACCAAGCGCCGACGGCCGATGCCAATGGACCTTACAGCGCGCAGGTCGGAGACCCCATCACCTTCGATGGCTCAGGCTCCATGGACGACGGCACCATCGTCGCCTATGAGTGGGACTTCGGTGATGGCAGCACGGGCTTGGGCGTAAATCCGACACATACCTATGGCGCCGCGGGCACGTTCACCATCACCCTGACGGTGACCGATGATGGCACACCAGCCCTGTCGGGCAGCGCCACCACGACGGCGACTATCACGGATGTTCCACCGCCGACGGGTGATAAGGTGTCAATCTGCCACAAAGGCAAAAACACGATATCGGTCAATGTGGCGGCCGTGAAGGCTCACCTGGGTCATGGCGACACGCTTGGTCCGTGCAATGACAACGACGGCGACAGCGACGACGATCGCGGCAACGGCAACAGAGAAGCTGTTACCGCGTCGACCGCTTCCGGAAAAGCAGGCAGCAACAACGCCGAATCCGGTGCTGGCGCCGCCAGTCTGACCCTTCTGTGGCTACTCGGTGTCGCGGTGTTCCTGAGACGGCGCGGTTCGATGGGTCCCTGACATATCGCAGGTGGACCTGGTATCTCATTAGTTGGTACCAGGCGCGTAACGCACGGCGGAGGCAAGGAAGCGTCCGCCGATGTCAGCGACAGGTGGCGCCGAAGGCGCTCACAAATAGTTTCGTTACAGATCCTGTGCTGCGGGACAGCCGCTTTTTCTTACGCAGGAAGATATGGTTCGGCATGTTGAAGTCGAAACTGAGTGAAAATCGCTAACTTTTCCAGAGTTCTGCGAGACACTTCCGATCCCAACGCAGTGCGCAGATCAGGCACAACTGCCTGGTTTTTTTAGCCAATTGCGGCAAGACAGGTCTAGAAATTCTGGGCCTCGTGACTTGATTCGCCCGCAGCAGATTGACTCGCACATCTGGTGCGTGAGATTTGCGGGGATCAGCTATGCACTGTCCCGCATAGTGAGGCACTCAAAGCAACGGCCGCCCCGGTAACTTATTGAATTACATAGCCGCCGGTGAAGTGGCACGCGACTGAAAATCCGCTCCTTCGACGCGGCTCGACCCCTATCAATTTCTACTCGTTTGCCGCTGCAAATGCTGCAACCGTCTGTCGCAGGTGTTTGTGCGCATCAAATAACTTCACGTAGTCCTGCTCGTGAACGCCCCCTTTCGCCCGAATCACGTCGGCCAGCGCATCGCGGTCGGCCTTCGGCCATTCTTTAACATCAGCGACTGCCGCGATGACGGGGCTCAGACGATGCCACATCAGCTGTTCGTCGGCCGTCCAGCCGGAGATTGAATCAATGCCCAGCGCCTCCGCCAATTCCTGTGAACAACGCCGTGTTCCATCTTCCCGTTGTGAGCCAAAGCGTTGCGATACGTAGTCCAGCACGCCGAGGCTGATCGAATCAGTGCACACCATCGGCAAAACATCCTGTCTCTTGCGGGCGAGCGAAAAATACAGTGGATAATTGGCCAGGCGTCGCAACGTGTTTTTGCTGCTGCGATAACCTTTCCTCTGCGCCTTTCGAAGTTCCGCATTCGCCAATTTGATCGCCTCACTATCGCACGGACGAAATCCCATGCGCACATAGAACCACCACGCGCCGGAATCGATCGCTTCTTCGTTGTCGGCGCCAATCTGGTAACTGTCGACGGAAAACGTGTCGGCATCAAACAACCTGTGAAATGTTGCAAGTACGCTCGCATACAGTTCCGTAGTTTCGGCTCCGCGAAAGGCCGGAAACAGGTTAAATGCGATCTGGCAGGAACCAAACAGGCCGGTGCCAGTGCCGTAGCCAACGACGACGCCGTTTCTAAGCATCAGGTACCCGTACTCGCATTCCAGCAAGTAGCGTTTTACCGGCAACATGCCGATGAGCACGATCTGGATACCGCGTCTGCAATGCACTCGCATCACGTCATCCGCGCTCGCGTAGCCGAAGGCGTCGAGGTCACGCGATCGCGCGACCATTGCGCTCTTGGCAAGATCCACCAAGCGCATTGCCTGCCTGCGGTTCACGTTTTCGATGCGAATTCGCCTGTGCGCAGCCTGTCGAAGATCAATGGCATGTCGCTCGATGCTGCGCCGCTGGTACTGAATAGCTTTTGGCCTGACGTACTCCTGCGTGCGTGTCGGTGTTGTGGCAGATGCGGACAAATAGAACGGAATATCGAGCTCGTCATACACGCTATCCAAAACCGCCCCAGCGGCACCTCGTGCTGCAAAAAGGCGAACCAGGAACACCGCATCGGTTTCATCATCGCGGCGCATCCGATCGATCCACTCCGGTGCGTCGTACATGTATTGCTGCAACGCGCCGCGTTCACTGAAGAGCGCCAGGCTTTCAAGCGTACTGGAAAGCCGATCCTCGGCCTCAAATTGCCCCCAATCGATGTGCAAGGAATCGCCGCAACGTTGCGCCAGCCATAGCGCCGTCACCCGGTAGAATCGAAAACGGATGTCGGTCCCGTCAATTCCAGAGTCTTCCAGCGCCCCGGCAAATCTGTTCAGATCTGCTCGATCGGAAAAATTCTTCAGCATCCGGTTGACAGTCGCCAGCAGCTTCGGATCATCTGGCCAGGCACGCGAGAAACACAATGTCTCATGCAGACGTCCGACCTCGACGGCGCGCCCCAACGACTTGTGCTCGAGCTCCGTAAGCAGGTGCAGCTTCTCGCTGGCCGCGGTTGCACCGAACTCTTCGCGTAACGATTCCAGGCGCTCGAGCTTTGTTCGAAGAGAAGCCATACTTACCTCCACCGGTGTCGCGCGAACGGCATACGCCAGTTGCGCGGCGACCCCATTTGACTATTTGTATATGAACAGTGCAACGCGTCTGGCATCCAGGGAAAGAATAAAGAGAATGGGGTCAGAATACTCTTTTCTCGTGAACGTCATTTTCTGGCGATATTGAACGCTTCGTAAACGTCAACTATTGATTGCAATAAGTCCGGCTAATAGTTCGACCGACTGAAAATCCGCGTGTTTCGCTAGTGAGGTCAGCTTGACTGTGAGTTTGGCGATCTTTTCCGGACGGTTCGATTGACTCGAACCGGTTGAGACCGGTTCTCGCCCTGCGGGCAGGCTCATTGCATTCGACTGTCTTGATTCGCTTCGCGAATCGGCCCGCCCCTGGCCACCGTTCCAACCATTTCCTAAAACGGATTCAGCGTATACCCCTTCGGTGCCGCGGTGGACACATCGAAGCTATGCTTAAACGCCGTGCCCGGTGGGATCGGCATTGTGACATCGACATCGACATCGGCGACCGGGCCATGGTCTGTGAAAACCGGTCCCTTGGTAAACACTCCTTCGTCTGCCAGGGCGGTGGTTGCACAGGCAGCGAGAATCAGAAGCGGCATTAGATAACGCATGGGTGGTACCTCAGTGTGATTAATGGGGACATTCTCAATTTAACGCATTAATACGTTGAAACAGGAATGTCCCCATTTTCTCCCTGATCATTTACGATACGAACGCGCCTTCTCCTGTACTCTGAGAACAACAGAATCGCCCCCCCTTGGCCTTACGCAGGGTTATCCTGGGTCGTGAAATCTGTTCGCCGAAAATACACGGCGCGCTAATGCAGCTCAAAGCAGGAGAAAAAGTGATGAGTAAAGGACAAAAGAGCAACAAAGAGACCAAGAAAGTACCGGCCATGACGGCAAAAGAGAAAAAGGCCGCGAAAAAAGCGAAGAAGAACGAAAAGCGACGCATCGGCGAATGATTCAATCCGACCTGCGCTGACCTTCGCGGTCAGGCAGCTGCCAATCGTGATGCCTCGCGGTACGTTACGACTCTCTGGTGATCTTCGTCCCAGAGGCAACACCGGAAGCAGTCACGAATGTCGCGCGGGCTGAGTGTCGTCGTCACGGGTGACTGCAGTTCCGGGATCGCATCCATCACCTCGGGCAAGCGATAAAAAGGTATGCGTACGTTAAGGTGATGGATATGGTGAAAACCGATGTTACCGGTGAACCATTGCATGACTTTGTTGAGCCGCATGTAACTTGACGATTCCATGGCGGCCCGATAGTACGTCCACGCCTCCGTCGATAATATGTGCATGCGCTTAAAGCTGTGCTGGGCAAAAAACAGGTAACTGCCCAGCGCCGAGGCGATGGTTATCGGCAGCAGTACGACGAAGAAAGCGGTATCGAATCCACCGAATATCCACAGCACCGCGACCAGTGCCGCGTGACCGACAAGCGCCAGCAAAGAGTCCCAATGCCGTGCCGGGTTTCTTAGCAGCGGCAGCAACGTGATGCTGAAGAAGAAAACCGTTATGTAACCGGTCAGCACTGTGAGCGGATGTCGGACTATCCGGTAACTGCTTCTCGTCGCGCGCGTCGCCTCATGCCACATCCGCGTGGTCATGATCGGAAAAGAGCCGATGCTCGAGGAGGACACTTGACCAACGTGGCCGTGATGATAGTTGTGGCTTTTCTTCCATGAGCGCGGTGGAGTAAGCGCAAGGGCCGAATAGACCCGGAACAGGATCCACGCGAGGCGCGATCGCACCAGGATCGCCCGATGCATGTAGTCATGGTAGGTAATGAAGGTGCGAACCATCAACATGGCCGCCAGCAGTGAAAACAGCAATCGCAACGGCCACCAAGGTGCGAGTCCGGCGCCGGCTAGCGCCGCTGTCAGCATGGCGAAGGTCGAGCCGACGTGCCACCAACTGACCTTTACCGATTCCTCCGCGAATGGCACGGTCGCGTTGATCAGATCTCGCCCGATACGCAGTCCTTCACTCGGTTCGGCAGAATCTTCGTCAAGTTTCAGCGATCCCTCGTTCATCCTTCAATGTCGGCGGGAATTACCAGTGATATGAATTATATCCCTATGGGCATGCCCGGAGCACGGCTATGCGTGAAAGTACTTATATAAGGTCGGCGGCAGCCGATACCCAAGCGCAATCTGCGATGACTTCGGAAACTCCTAATGGCCGGCATCGATGAATACTGCCAGTCTCATGCTAAAACAATCGCAGAGAGGTGAGCAGGATGAGTGTCGAAACCAGCCACATTCTCGCTGAGCACGCCTTTGATCGCAGCCTGGTCCGCTGGATTATGAAGCGTGTCGGCAATCCCAGCATTTCAATTCGGCTCTGGAATGGCGATGAGTTTTGGGTGACAGAGACACGCCCCGTTGCGTGCATGGAGTTCTGTGAGCGACGCGCCGTATTCGAACTCCTGCGATCACCTTCCGTGGGTTTTGGCGAGTGTTACAGCACGGGGCTGATCGAGATCCATGGGGATCTGCTGGCATTTGCGAACGAGGTTACTTCAGCAATTACGCGGCAGCGCGATGGCCGCTATTACGGTCCGAGAATCCGATCGATGCTGTACGCCATCCGCAGCAATACGCTGGCCCGTTCGTGGCGAAACGTCCATCACCACTACGATCTCGGCAATGAATTCTACAAACTGTGGCTGGACGAGCGCATGGTCTATACCTGTGCGTATTTCGACACGCCTGGCGCGTCGCTGGCCGAGGCCCAGGTCGCCAAGCTCGAACATGTCTGCCGCAAATTGAAATTGCGGCCCGGGCAAAAGGTCATTGAGGCAGGCTGCGGTTGGGGCGCGCTGGCACTGCATATGGCAGAGCATTACGGCGTCAACGTGGTCGCCTACAACAATTCCAGCGAACAGGTCGCTTTCGCAAGGGAAAAGGCGGCCGCCAACGGCGTCGATAATTTGGTCAGATTTGTTGAGGATGATTACCGGAATATCGACGAACGTTGCGACGCGTTTGTGTCGGTCGGCATGCTCGAACACGTTGGATTGACCAACTTCAGAAGGTTGGGCGAGCTAATTAAACGCAGTCTCAAACCCGAAGGAATTGGTCTGATCCATTCGATCGGTCGCAGCCATCCACAGAGAATGGACCCCTGGATCGTCAAACACATCTTTCCCGGCGGACATGTTCCAAGCCTTGGCGAAATGATGGCTGTCTTCGAACCGCAGCAACTTTCAATCCTCGATGTTGAAAATCTGCGCCCGCATTATGCGCGCACGTGTGCGATGTGGCTGGAGAATTTCGAAACAGTAGCCGATGAAGTCGCGGAAATGTACGGTGAAGCATTCGCGCGCATGTGGCGATTGTATCTGGCTGGATCGTCCGCAGGATTTCAATCCGGTACTTTGCAGCTTTATCAGGTTCTATTCGCACCACGCGGTAGCAACAATGTGCCGTGGACGCGTGATTATCAGTATCTGGGAGAGCCGGGGACCCATTGACGTGCAATTGGCCGACGCCATTGTCGTAGGCGGTGGCCCCGCAGGTTCAACCTGCGCCTGGAAGCTTCGCGAGGCGGGCCTGGATGTCATCGTGCTGGATCGGGCGACATTCCCGCGCACAAAATTATGCGCTGGGTGGGTGACGCCCGAGGCGCTATCGGACCTCGAGCTTGATCCGCGGGATTATCCGCTCAGCCTCATGACTTTCGACGAACTCCATCTCAACTGGAAAGCGCTCACGGTTAGGCTCAAATCCCGGCAGCATTCGATTCGCCGCTTCGAATTCGACGACTTTTTGCTGCGCCGTGCCGGCGTGAGGGTGCTACAGCACAAGGTGCGAGAGATTAATCGGGATGGCGGTGATTACATTATCGATGGCGAATTCCGCGCCAGATATCTGGTCGGTGCCGGCGGTACAGCTTGCCCGGTCTACAGGACATTCTTTCACGAACGCAATCCGCGCAGCAGCGCGCTGCAGACAGCTACTTACGAACAGGAATTCGCGTATGACTGGGAAGACCCCAGGTGTCACCTGTGGTTTTTCGATGACGGCTTGCCGGGCTACGCGTGGTACGTGCCCAAAGCAAATGGCCATATCAATGTCGGATTGGGGGGCATGGCCGACAAACTAAAGCATCAGGGGGGGCACCTTCGGGAGTATTGGCGCAGATTCGTGGACAAGCTGCGGAAAAAAGACCTTGTCAGTTACGACAACTATCGTCCCACAGGTTACAGCTACTATCTGCGCGGTAAAGTCGATGTCATCAGTGATAACGACGCCTATATCGTCGGTGATTCTGTCGGTCTCGCGACTCGAGACATGTGCGAGGGCATCGGGCCGGCAGTTAGAAGCGGTCTGCTCGCGGCCGACGCCATCATTACCGGAGCAGAATACTCGCTCGCCGGACTCAGCCAATTCACTGGCAGAGGACTGGCCAGCCAAATACTCGAACGTAAGTTCGTAGGGGCGCGCCGATAACCAGGCGTCCGCACGTTCGGCTACGCGCTAATCGCTGCCGTGTTGAGCGGGTAACCGGTCGGTCATACATCGGCGTACTCTGGAACTCAGCCCGAGCTACGCGGAATCGCACTCATTCTATTTCCAACGAGCAATCGCAATCGGACATGGTGCTTCGTATTGCTATTCCCTAAGCCAAAGGAGGGCCTCATCCTCGTCGTAAAATATTTGCATTTGCTTGTACCGATTGACCGCGACTGTTTCTACAAACGCGACATCTTCGCTGGTCTCTTCACCAACTAAAATAGCTGTCTTGATCGTACCCGGCCAGTCTTGACCAAAATCGAAGATATCCAATATCGATGGAGCGGTCGTCAGTTCTCGAGCATCAACAAGGAGATAAAATACTCCATGTGTCTCGGAAAGTTGAACAACTTCCTTTTTTGATGCAATCCAATCCGCAATGGGGTCGACTCCCCATGCTCGGACACGCATCAGGGCATTATGCGGTTCGTAGGTTACTTCCTCCGGCATGACGCTAGTTCCCTCCGATCGGTGCAAAGAAACCCGTGCTAAAGCACGGCTAATCTTACCGCAACTCCGAAGTCTGTGAGCCGGTCATTCTGTTGAATCAGAACCTTGAAACAGACTGTTTTCATTCAAAATGTCGATTGGTTCCACGCTTCTGTACCGATTATGTGCCATCTTATATTTGGAGCGATGTCGAGTTTCTGAATGAGGATTTTAGCCAATGATTCGCTCTGAGCCTGACCCGGCAAACAAGAGTCCCGGAACGAGCCCTGCTCATCTTGAGGTCGTACCTCAGGCGCGGCAATTCGCGTCAGACTCCAAACAAACTAGTGGATACGGCCAACACCTTCCCGTGCGACTGACCCGAAGCGTCTTTGACGATCTCGCGATCTGGATGATTGGCGTCGGAATCATAATTGGCGCGGTATTTCCGCCCATGTTGGTTGGCTTTGGTGTGCCTGGCGAGATTGTTCTTACTCCGTTCTTTTTCTGCGTATGTCTACTTGCGGGCATTGCGGTCGGTGGTGTCAATATCCGGTTGATGCGCGTAGTGGTTATGCCGAGATTGCGCGCGCTCGTCGACGGCATGCGAATGATCGAATCGGTTGTTGAAAACGCAACCTACACAGGCGATTGGACGGACTGCGATCCGGAAAGTTGTCAACTGCCGGTCGACAGTGACGACGTTATCGGTGAGTCCGCTTCTGCGTTCAATCACTTGATACGCGTTCTTCAGCACAGTCATGAAGTTGAGGAGAGAGTTGGCGAATTTAGCAAGACCATGACTAGTCAGCTGGAGCTCGGTCCCTTATGTAATGGCGCGCTCAGCGGTTTCATCGCAGCGACGAGCGCCACTGCAGGAGCCATCGTGGCCGATGTGGGTGGAGAACTCTCCGTCCTGGCCAGTTTCGGAATCGTGGAAGCCGAAAGCTTATGTGAGAATGACCAGGTACGGTTGGCGCTGCGAACACAGGAACCTGTTTATGTCGAGTTGCCCGAGGGGCTATCCGTAAATGCTGGATTAGTCGAGTTTCAGCCGCGGGAGGTCGCTTTCGTGCCTCTGGTCGTCCAGTCAAAGGCGACTGGCGTTGTTGTACTGGCCAAATCGGCAGCTTTCGAAAGAGATTCGCGTTCGATGTCGCAGATCTTTGGCAGAACCTTCGTTATGGCTCTATCCAATGCTATGAAACACGGTGATCTGCAGCGTATCGCGGCGCTTGACCCGCTGACGAATTGTTACAACCGACGCTTTGGGCTTACACGCCTGCGCGAGGAGTTTACACGGGCGAAGCGAAGCGAATCACCTTTAGGCCTCATCATGTTCGATATTGATCACTTCAAGTTGGTCAATGACTCACACGGGCATCTTATCGGTGATCGGGTTCTCGCGAATGTTGCAAAAGAGGCCAAACTGCATCTGCGCGAGGGTGACGTACTGGTTCGCTATGGTGGGGAAGAATTTCTGTGCATATTGCCCGGTGCGTCAACTGAAGGTGCAGCTGAGGTCTGCGAGCGCATACGCCATGCAATTGAGGCGATGACGGTGCGAGATCGTGGTCAGACGATTAGCTGTACGATTAGCCTGGGATTCGGCAGTTTCCCTGCGACACCGGCTGAGGATGAAACCGCTTTGATCCGGGTGGCCGACGAGGCACTTTATCGAGCCAAGGACGACGGCCGTAATCGCACAGTCGAAGCTGCCTAAAGGACAGGAAATTCAATCGTAGTGTCGAGTCTTGATTCGCTTCGCGAATCGATCCACCGTACTAGTAGTGAGTAGGTCGTATCGGCTGGTACGGTGTTGCTATTGGGTGGGCCACCATTCCCTTCAAAGACTTACGATGGTTCCTTCCGTTTTATAAAGGCGACATTAGCGTGAAGTGTCCAAATCGTGCCCACTTCTACCAAGCAACCAAACCCAAAATTGCAATTGCCTCCTGAACGCGGGTCGGTGGTTTCTTAGACATGTCAATCCAAACACGTCTATATTCCCTTAAACGGATTGTATTCGTCCAAACTACACAGGGGCGCTCAGCCGAATATCGCTGACCTGCGATGCCGGCTCGCGTGATGACTTTGGACTGGCGGCGGCAAGCCCGATTGGAGAGAACCCGATGAAAAGAACCGCACTGCTACTCATACCCTTAGTGATCCCGCTCGCGGTGGCCGCACAGGAACCTGACATCTCGAGATTTGTGGACTCGCGGTATGACGAGACGGCGCGAATCGCACGAACGCTGTGGGAATACGCCGAAGTCGGTTATCAGGAAGAAAAGAGTAGTGCGTTACTACAAGCGACACTCTCTGCAGAAGGCTTCGATGTGCAGCCCGGCGTTGCCGGTATGCCGACCGCATTTGTTGCTGCTTATGGCGAAACCGAGCCTGTCATCGCGATCCTCGCGGAATATGATGCTTTACCCGGCATCAACCAGGATTCGTTACCGACGCGTAGCCCGATCGCCGGCAAGAGTGCCGGCCAGGCCTGTGGCCATAACCTGTTCGGGGCTGGCTCAGTCGCTGCGGCGATCGCGATCAAGCACTGGCTTGATGAAACCGGCTCGCCCGGGACAGTGCGGCTTTATGGCACGCCCGCCGAGGAAGGCGGCAGCGGCAAGGTCTACATGGTCCGCGAGGGACTGTTCGATGACGTCGACATCGCGCTTCATTGGCACGCCGCCGACGAGAATTCCGCGGCCGCACGAACGTCACTCGCCAATCGCTCCGCAAAGTTTCGCTTCCGCGGTGTCTCAGCCCATGCAGCGGGCGCGCCTGAGAAGGCTCGCTCGGCGCTCGACGGTGTCGAGGCATTCAACTACATGGTCAACCTGATGCGCGAGCATGTGCCGCAGGAAACCAGGATTCACTACGTGATAACCGCCGGCGGACTGGCGCCGAATGTCGTGCCCGATTACGCGGAGGTCTTCTATTATCTGCGCCACCCCGAGGCAACCAGGGTAGCCGAGCTGTGGATGCGGCTCGAACAAGCCGCGCTCGCCGCTGCGCAAGGTACCGGAACCGAGGTCGACTGGGAGATTATTCATGGCAATCACCCGGTGCTCGTCAACGAGACATTAGCGAAGATGATGGACGAGAAATTGCATAGCGTTGGAGGTCTTGAGTACACGGCCGAGGAGCAGGCGTTTGCCGAGCAGCTTTACGCAACAATGACAGAGCCCGAGAACGAACTCGGCTCCGAGGCCACGATTCAGCCTTACGAACTCAAACTCGGTTATGGCTCGACCGATGTCGGCGACGTCTCCATCGCTGTTCCTACTGTCGGCGTGCGAATTGCCGGATATGTGCCGGGCACGTCAGGACACAGCTGGCAAGCCGCAGCGGCAAGCGGCATGTCGATCGGTTTCAAGGGGGCGAATAGCGCCGCGAAAACGCTTGCACTGGCGGGGATCGAGATCATCAAGAACGAAGAATTGCGCGATGCCGCACGCAAGGAGCACGCGGAAAAGCTCGGCGAGAACTTCCACTACGAAGCTTTACTCGGCGACCGTCCGCCACCGCTCGACTATCGCAAATAACACGGCTTTGAATTTCCGAGGGCTGAGTCCTGCGCCGGTCGACGAATAATGGGGACTGTCCCTCCGGGACTGTCCCCATTTTCGTTAACGATCAGTCAGAATCAGAATCATCGTCGTCACGAGTCGGGAGGAATTTTTGTGTTGATGCTGAGCTCTGCTTTACGTCTCTATTGCGTTGACGGATATCGTAATAGTCATTCGTCAGCCAACGCCCAAGAATGTTCGCGTACAGGGGGCTACCAAGCACGCCGCTCTCGCCGCCCGGCAAAACCGTGCGTCCGCTGATGCCGCGTGGCGCCCGGCTCGATTCACCCACATACCGGCGAGACGGACCGCTACCGAACATGAAGTCGTTGCTGCTGTCGGCGCGGGCAGAGTGACTCGAGGCATCGACGACACCGAAACCACCGTCGACCGACAGTCCCGGAAGGTCCGGGAATGATGGAGGAAACGCTCCACCGGCCGGCGGTGTATCAAACGGTGGACCCAATGGATGATCCAGTACGATGCGATGCAGACGGCCCCAGCGATAATCGTTCTGCTCGGCCGAACCGCCAAACGCATCGGCAAACTGCGGACTGGCCAGGAGATCCAGCGCATCCTGAACGCTCTTGAGGACCAGGATGTCACGCCGTGCTAACGGATCGGCAACCCCCGGCACATTGAAGAAGTTGAGTCCGGATGCACCAATACCGAATTGCGTGTCGTACTGATCGAACAGGTTGCGCAAGGCGGTCATAGAAAGACTGCTCGGCGGCCGGGGCAGACCTATTGCGTCAAGCACCTGGTCGATCGTGTTGCCAATCATCCGGCCGCGCCAAACTGAATAGATCGTCGCGGCAATACTGTGTTCGATTTCCGTTGCTGACGGTGCAGCGCGATTGCCATTCGTATCACTGGCGTCATAACCCTCGGGTACGCCGGTGGGTGTCGAGTAATCCCAGGTATCCAGCCGGTCGACCGCTTCGGCGACTCGCGGATCGGAGGCGAGTGCGGCCAACAGTGGGTCGGCAGAGATCGACTGCGCGTTCTCGTATGCCTGAAGGATCAGCGGTGCAAATACCTGCGCGTCGAGCAATACGACGTCGGCCTGGATCTCCTGCATGTCATCGACGCTCAGCGGTCCCGTTGCGAGCCGTTCTTCGAAGGCCTGGGTGATACGACCTGCGCGGGTACCGATCGCATATCCAGGGTTAAGATAGAAAATCCCGCCGCCGGGTCTCAGCTCGTTAAACGCATTGTTGTCCCGCGTGTTCCCGGTGGGATCGTTGTTGGCGTTTATGAAATAGCCGCTGACGGGATTGACGAGTTTAGGCATCTCGTCGAACGGCAGGATCTCGAATGGCATGGCTTGATGCGGTTGCGGATTCGTGACCGGCAGCCATTCGTTGCCTCCGAGACCGTTGCGAATCAGATACGGTGGGAGGCCGTTAATGGTGCCGGCCTGCAAGTCCTCGCGAATCGGCATCTCGGCGCTCGTAAAATAGGCAATGTTGCCGTTGGTGTCCATGTAAGAGAAGTTCTGCGAGCCAAAATCAAAAAACTGCAGGCCGCCTATGAAATCTTCGAGGTCTTTCGCAAAATTGAAGGCACGGAACGCATCAAATTCACGGGTGGGACCGAAACCGGTGTACTGAACGCTGAGCGCAAAGCCTGTTGCTACATCAATACTGATGATCGGCCCATTGTTGCGTCGCGGTGCAATCAGCGTGGCAGGCGGGATGAACACGCCGCCCACTGTGCCCCCCGCAGGTGCCAGTTCGAGGTTGTCCGGCACGCCGTCACCGACGATGTTGTAGCGGAACGCCTCCGGTATTGGAATGAGCGGTTCCGGGCTACCGAGATAGACGGTGCTGAGGCCACTGGGTGAACTCGGATCAGGGACCACCTGTTCCTGGAACGTATCGGTCACGTCCATCGGATTGACTGTCGCACCCCAGGTGATGCGACGGTTCTGCCCAAGCACGACATAAGGCACGCCGGCAAAGCTGCTGCCCACCACATCGACGCCGGCAGGCCTGGACCGAAGATGATTCTGATACCACGTAGCGGGCGTGTTCAACGCAAGATGCGGATCGTTGGCAAGCAACGCCTTACCGCTTGCGCTGCGGCTCGGGGCAACGGCCCACTCGTTGCTGCCTTGCGGCTTATCGCGCGACCTGAGCGCGTTTTCCAGCACGGGAATTCCTTTAACCCGTGCGATGTAGTCGTCGACGAGTCTCACAATTGCCGGGTCAAGTTGCTTGATCGGAGCTTTGCCGCCAGTTGATTTTGCTCCGCTCAATACAGACTTGTTTGCATTTCCTGAAAGTTGGGTTCGCGCCGACACGCTCGGCGCAGCAGCGGCCAGCGCGTCGGGAATCGTCGCCGCCGGATCGAATGGCTGCGTCCGGAACAAATCCTCAAAGAAAAGTTTGCTACCGTCGAAACCGAGCAGCCCACCGGCAAACTGATAACTGCCCAATGCCTGCGTCGTACTTACGTCGAGGTCGAATGACAGGCCGAACGCGATCAACTTGCCAACCACGACGCTGTCCAACGGCGTCCACGGTTCAACTTGCGTGATCTCCAGCACCCCATATTCAGTCGGCAATGCCTGCGTATTCAAAAAGAAATTCACCCCATCCGCGTAGGCCTGTAGCCCGGCCCGGGTTTGCGACGACAGTGCCGGCAACGACAGTTGCGCGGCACGGCGCAGCCCGAATGTGCGCAACTGGACGTCACTCCCCAAAGCAGGTTGACCCAGCAGCTCGGCCAGTGTCCCGCTTCCCTGACGCCGCGAGAAATCCATCTGGAAAAAACGATCCTGCGCGTGCAAATAGCCCTGCACGAATACCACGTCGTGCTCGCTGTTGCCGATAATGTGTGGAATGCCATCAATATCCCGGATAACCTTTACTGCGGAATGCAAGCCCGGTGCTTTTATGGGCTTGGCGATGGACGTAGCAGCGATTGTCACGAGCAGCAGTGCGGTGACGATGCGAGTGTGATTTAACATATTATTCCCCTTGGGCCGAACGCAGGAGACGCCTGGTCTTGTTTCTTTTCTAGACACGCGGGCGTTTTTTCTTTTAGAGCCTGTAGGTCATCTTAGCTCAAGCGCGGGGTTGCGCAAGCAGCGACTTGCTGGTGGCAGACCGCATACCACGAGCTGACAATTCTAAGGGGACTGTCCCTTCGGGACTGTCCCCATTTTCGTAAGACCAGCGACAGTGAACGACGTTCGATTGACTCGAACCGGTTGAGACCGGTTCTCGCCCTGCGGGCAGACTCATTGCATTCGCCTGTCTTGATTCGCTTCGCGAATCGGTCCGCCGTACTAGTAGTGAGCAGGTCGTATCGGCTGGCACGGTGTTGCTATTGGGTGGGCCACCACTTCATTTCGGCGTATTCCGGTGAGATGGTTTGCACCGTATTCCGGACACGGAACAAACGTTGCCGAAGCTGCAGCGTGACGAGCCACCTTTCAGGTCGCATTCAGTTTCGATTAACGCTCTGTTCACTGTGGTTCCACTAATCTGGGCTCACAGTGAAACTGCAAGGAGAAGGTTATGAAGAAGCATTTCATCAAAGCGATTGCGATGGCTGCCCTGGCAACTGCCGCGGCCTCGCCAGCCAATGCCGACCACAATGACCGCGAGTTCGATGTCCGCATCGCTCAGGCCTGGGTAAAGTCCAATGTTGAAGGCCGGCGCTACGATCACCGTCGCAACGATCGCGCCTACCGGCACTGGCTCAAGCACAGAAAGCGCCATCACAAGCAGCACAAGCGGCAGAAATATGCGCATGCGCGATGGCACTGGTACAACGACGGTCGCTGGGATCGTTATTACGAATACGATCATGAAGACATGCATCACGAGTTGCGCCACCGCCATCGCGACTTTCATAGCGATGCAGACCGGCACCGGTAGTAAGAAGCCAATGCGAGTGGGACATTCCCGAATAAGCGTACTAGTACGTTAAATCAGGAATGTCCCCATTTGGCCCGGCTTTGAATTTCCGAGGCCTGAATCCTGCGCCGGTCGACGAATATAAGCGACGGACGTCCCGAAAAGGGGCGTATTCGAATCTCAGGCTCCGATAGCCACATCAACAGATCTTTCGATCTCGACCGTTTTCTTGTCTACTCGCGTGTAGTCGTACAGGCCGGCTTCGTCGTAGATGACGCGGTCTTCGTAATCATCGAACCAGATGGCATCCGGATTACGTCCGACGATACAAACTTTTCCGCGGTCCGGGGCGTCCAGCGCATTGCGTAGAATCTTGAAGATCACCACGCCGTTCTCAGTTCCCGGGACACCGGGAATTGGTTGATTGGTGACAGCCGCCACCTCGGTCTTACCCTTGTAGTGCGTAATTGACAGGCGCGCATGTGTTTCAACGCCAGACAGTCCCTTCTGAGATTCGTTGAGGAGGTTCCATACCGTCTCGATCGGCACGTTGAAGTGCCGGTACGCAACAATGTCCCTGCCGCAGAAGAAATAATGGTTCCCAACGCCGACCCGGTACAGGGCGCGTTGCATGACTCTGAGCGCATCAGAGTCATCGTTAATTCCCTTGATGATCGGCGCCTGGTTCTCGACGTTGATCCAGCCACGAGACGTAACGCCCTCAATAGCCTTGCGAGCGTCCTCGTGCCACTTGAGTGAGCCGTTTGGATTCTTGAGGTACTCACCGTCCTCACCCCTGAGCAGGAATTCGTCCGGATGATTGAAGTGAATCATCAACCGGAAACCAACTTCCGGATAGCTCTCGTGAAAGTTGTCCATCATCGACAGGAAAGCCGCATCGAAACGCTTCGGATGAAAAGACATTTCCTTGGTGCCGAGGCGAATCGACTCTACGCCTGCCTCGGCCAGTGCTGCGATCCACGCTCCAATCTTGCGATTGGGCAGTACCATCGGGTCGCCGCCGGACAACAGGACCTCCCTGAGTTTTTCGCGACCGGTCTCCGGATGCAGTCCTCCATTCGCCGCAACGATTTCGTTGTGCGCACGCACGTAATCGGTAACGTCCTTAATTTTCGCCAGCCCTTTCTTGGCGACCGTGCCGTCCTGGCGTTCGACTTCTTTCTGGCTGATCAGCTCCTCGCGGTAGCAGAAGCGGCAGTGTGCCGAGCAGGTGGAAACAGCGTACACCAAGCCCATTTCGTATTTGTGCAGCAGCCCCTCAACGGGCGCGAAGTCCATTTGGTGACCCGGATCCTCGGATCCCGCCAGGTTCAGTGTTTCGTCCGGGTTGGCCTTGACAAGGTTTTGCAACGGTATGCTGTCTTGTGCCATCTCGAAAAAGTGGCGGGTCATCTTTACCGGCATGCGATTCTCTACATCGCGCTCCGTACCCCTGAGTTCCAGTAATGCCGAGAGTTCATCCTTGGAGTAGAACCCCTTGATGGCATCAGGCGCCTTGTCCTCGAAGAACGGTTTCAGGCCGATGATGTTGTCCCGCTCGTATTTCGGATTCTCGATCGTGCTCTGGAAAGCCTGTTCCCTATCGGTTGGTACGTATCTGCCCGCTGTCGCCACGTCACACCTCAAACTGATGCTGCCAATATTGGGTAATGTAACACATTGACCGATCAGTTTGTGATAATGTAACAATATGAACAAGCGGGGCCCAACAACGTCCACCCTGGATCTGGTCGCCGCGGTCAGCAACCAGCTGACCCCCACGGAGCGCCGCGTCGCGGAGGCAGTGCTTGCCGAGCCCACTCTGCTGGCGTTCGGCACGGTTTCCGACCTGGCTGGCCGTGTGGGCACGAGCCGGCCGTCCATTGTTCGCTTCGCCACGAAGCTTGGGTTCGGTGGCTACACCGAACTGCAACAACACGTCCGCCGCGACTTGTCGCACCGCCTGTCGCGCCCGAGCGAGCGGATCAGAAGCGACGGCGAAACGGTGGTACCGGCACGCGTCGCGATTAACGACGCCATTTCATCCGTGTTCGATGCACTGGACGGCGATCGATTGGCGGAACTTGCCCAACCTGTTGCACGTGCCGAGAAGGTATGGATTCTGTCGGGAGAAACCTCGCAGGCCGGTGCGCACGCGTTACATAGCGGCCTGTCCATGGTGCGGCCAGGCGTACGCGCACTCGAGGAACACTCGTATGCTACCGACCTGAGCGATGTGGGACCGCGAGATGCTGCCGTGGTGTTCGACTTCTTCCGGTACAGAAAACAAGTCGCAACCGCGGCACACGTCTTCGTCGACGCCGGAGTTACCGTCGTGGCGATCACTGATAGTCCGTTATCACCTCTGGTCGAGTTGGCCGATACCTGGGTTCAGATCGAAGTGCCCGCTATCGGTCCGTTTGATAGTTCGGTGCCCGTTGTAGCGATGTGCGAGTTGCTCGTTGCGCGGGTTGCAAGAGACCTTCAGGACATCGCGACGAATCGTATCGACCGCATCGAGGCACTTTGGGAGGAAACAGGGGTGTTCCTGTAGGCCTTCGTTATACGGCAGGAGTAGTAACACGTGATTGACAAGAAATACCCATCGGTCGCAGCTGCAGTAGCCGATATACCGGACGGGGCTACTGTGATGATTGGTGGATTCGGCGCCTCGGGCAGCCCGGTCGAACTGATTCACGCATTGATTGATCATGGCGCAACCGGCCTTACCGTGATTAACAACAATACCGGCAACGGCGAGGTGGGGCTGGCTGCTCTGATTGGCAACGGCCAGGTCAGCAAAATGATCTGTTCCTTTCCCAGGTCGAGCCAATCCAAAGTGTTCCCGGCGCTTTACAGGGAAGGCAGGATAGAGCTCGAGGTCGTGCCGCAGGGCACACTCGCAGAACGCATCCGTGCCGCAGGCGCGGGAATACCGGCCTTCTACACGCCGACAACTGTTGGCACGATCCTGGCTGAAGGCAAAGAGCAACGGGATTTCAATGGTCGTGCCTACGTTCTGGAACCATGGCTCAAGGCCGATATTGCGTTGATAAAAAGCGAGGTCGCCGATCCGCTTGGCAACCTCACATTCAACAAGACCGCCCGCAACTTCTGCCCGCTAATGTGCATGGCGGCGACAACGACCATCGTCCAAACGAAAAAATTCGTGGCACGGGGCGGTATCGATCCCGAGCATGTCATTACGCCTGGCATTTTTGTCAACCGCATTGTCGAAGTTCCAGATCCTGTCCATGAGGACACGCTCATTGCCGAGGGAAGGAGTTACCCATGAGCACTGGTTGGACGCGAGAACAAATGGCGGCAAGAGCCGCCCAGGACATACCCGATGGCTCTTACGTCAACTTGGGCATAGGCATTCCAGAACTGGTCACACGGTTTGTGCCCGCAGGCCGGGAATTTATTTATCACACCGAGAACGGGATGCTTGGCATGGGGCCGCCCCCCGAGGAAGCCGAACGCGACCTCGACCTGATGAATGCCGGTAAGAAATACGTTACGGCGTTGCCCGGTGCTGCCTATTTCCACCATGCCGACAGCTTCAGCATGATTCGTGGCGGACATATCGATGTCTGCGTGCTCGGCACCATGCAGGTGGCGGCAAACGGCGATATTGCGAACTGGTCAACTGGTGCGCCGGGCGCCATTCCGGCGGTCGGCGGTGCGATGGATCTGGTGCAGGGTGTGAAACGTATTTACGTGATTACCCAGCACACAACCAAGACTGGCGAACCAAAGCTGGTCGAAACATGCAGCTACCCACTGACAGGGCCGGGAGTCGTATCTCGCATCTTCACCAACCTCGCGGTAGTTGACGTCACGCCGGACGGGTTCCGGGTAGCCGAGTTGGCACCCGGCGTTACATTCGAAGAGGTGCAACAGAATACCGGTGCGCCGGTACTGCCGCCGAACTAGCCGCGCGAAGTTGAGGACAGAAAAAATGACCGACGCATTCTTGATCGATGGCATCCGGACGCCCGTTGGACGTTACGGCGGAAGCCTCTCCTCTGTTCGAACCGACGACCTCGGTGCGATCCCGATTGCTGCACTGATCGAACGCAATCCGGGTATCGACTGGGCCGCCGTGGATGACGTGATGCTCGGTTGTGCGAACCAGGCCGGTGAAGACAATCGCAACGTTGCACGCATGAGCAGCCTGTTGGCCGGCCTGCCGCAGGACGTGCCGGCCTGCACGATCAACCGCTTGTGCGGTTCGGGGCTAAACGCCGTAGGCAGTTGTGCCAACGCGATAAAGTCGGGCGAGGGCGATTTGATGATCGCCGGCGGGGTCGAGAGTATGTCGCGCTCGCCGTTCGTTATCGGCAAAGCCGAAACTGCTTTCGGACGCACACCGAAAATGTACGACACCACCATGGGGTGGCGGTTCGTCAACAAACAAATGGAAGCGCAGTACGGCACGGATGTTATGCCGCAGACGGCGGAGAACCTCGCCAATGAGCTATCGATCAGCCGCGAGGACCAGGACCAATTCGCGCTGTGGAGCCAGGAGAAGGCGGCGGCAGCTCAACAGGATGGCCGCCTTGCCGGGGAGATTACCCCGGTCAGTGTTCCACAGCGCAAGAAGGACCCTTTGCTGGTCGATACGGATGAGCATCCGCGCGAGACTTCATTATCGAAACTCGCACAGCTGAAACCACTGTTTCCTAAGGGCACTGTCACCGCAGGCAACGCCTCCGGTATCAACGACGGCGCGGCGGCCTTGTTGCTTGCATCGGAAGCCGGCGCCAAACGCCACAGCCTGGAACCCCGGGCACGTGTTCTGGGCATGGCTGTTGCCGGTGTGCCGCCACGGACCATGGGCATCGGGCCGGTTCCGGCAACCAACAAATTACTGGATCGTTTGGGCATGAGCCTGGATAACTTTGATGTACTCGAAATCAACGAAGCCTTTTCCGCCCAGGCACTCGCTTGCACCAGGCAACTGGGGCTGGCCGATGACGATCCGAGAATCAATGCTCGAGGCGGCGCGATCGCGCTGGGCCATCCGCTGGGAATGAGTGGCGCGCGGCTCGCGATAACGGCCCTGGATCAACTTCAGCGGGGTGGCGGCAAGCTGGCGCTTTGTACAATGTGCATCGGCGTTGGCCAAGGTATTGCATTGGTACTTGAGTCACTGGCATAGGCAAGAAAAATGGAAGAACTCAATCACGCAATTGAAGACGCTCGCTCGCGATACGCGTCTGCAAACCCCCTGAGTCAGGCCGCGGATGAAAAAGCCGCACGCTATTTGCCCGGAGGCAATACGCGAACAGTTCTTCATTATGAGCCTTTCCCACTGACGATGGTCCGAGGGGACGGGGCTGAGCTAACGGACCTGGACGGTCATCGGTACATCGACATGGTGGGTGAGTATTCCGCCGCCCTGTTCGGTCATTCGGATGAAATCATCAAGGCGGCGATACACAAAGCGCTCGACAGCGGTGTCGCCATGGGCGCGCCGACCGCTTACGAACGAGAGCTTGCGGGACTTTTGTGCGAGCGCTTCCCGTCTCTTGAGCAGGTCAGGTTCTGCAATTCAGGCACAGAAGCCAATATCATGGCATTGACCACGGCGCGAGTCGTAACCGGTCGCAACAAACTACTGGCCTTCAATGATGCCTACCACGGCGGAGTGATAAAGTTTCTCGGCGGCAGTTGCAAACTTAACGTTCCGTTCGAATTTGTGCTTGCGGATTACAACGACATCGAGGGCACCGCCGAACTCATCCGCAGCGAAGGCGAAGAACTTGCTGCTGTAATTATCGAGCCGATCCTGGGTGCCGGCGGAAATATCCAGGGCAATCGAAAGTTCCTGCAAATGCTGCGGCGAATGACCAAAGAGATTGGTGCCCTGCTTATTTTCGATGAGGTCAAAACGGCCCGCCTCGGACCGGCGGGGACGCAGGGAATGCTGGATATCGACCCCGATCTGACGACGTTGGGCAAATTCATCGGTGGGGGGCTGCCGACGGGCGCATTTGGCGGCAGTTCTGAGGTCATGGCGCATTACAACCCGAGACTGGACAGTAGCTTCGCCCACGCAGGCACTTTCAACAACAACGTATGTTCGATGGCCGCCGGATGCGCAGCGTTGAGCAAGATTTACACGCCGCAGCGTGCTGCGGAATTTTTCGAATGGTCCGAGGCGTTTCGGCTTTCCCTCAACGACATGTTTGCGTCGAAAGCCGTGCCGATGTATGCCAATGGAATGGGCTCGATGATCGCGATTCACTTTTCGAGCGAACCGACGAAAAGACCGTGCGACATCACCACCGGATGCCGTTCCCTGCGCCCGCTCTTGCACATGGAGCTGCTCCTCGACGGCGTGCTGCTCTGTAGTCGTGGTGACCTGTTTCTGTCACTTCCCATGAACGACTCGCATCTTTCGAAGGTACGCCTTGCCCTGGAGAATTTCGCCGACCGTTACAAGCCGCTAATTGAGCATGCTTTGCAGGCGTGAGTCTTAAGCGATTGTTTTGCAGGAGAGACGGAGAGGTTCAACCGAGGCGCGCAGCGCCGACAGACGCACGAAGTGCGCCCGCAGGGCGAGCGCAGCGAGTCCATTGATTCGCGCCTTCGGCGCTCACCCTTCGGGCAGATTCGCGTTGCCCATCTGTCCAATCGGCTTCGCCGATTAGTCTGCCCCTGGCGACCCGTTTTTAACCCGTCACACTTTATATGTTGCTTAACTCGACCTCGTCGCGATCGCTGGCGAAATGTTACTTGCCCGTCGTGCCGGGTCGGCGACTGCCAGCTGGCCGACAGCCCATAAAGCGATCACACCTGCCGGGATTACGTACCAGGCGAGTGGCTCGAGCGAAAACGCCTCTACCATGACGATGTTCAGGCCGATTGCGAGAGCGCTACCGACAACCAGCCCGATGGCGCTGACAATGCTGTTCTCGATCAGGAAGTAGCGCACGATGGCTGGTTTGGTCGCGCCGAGTGCGCGGCGGATGCCGATCTGCCGCGTGCGCCGACTGACGTTGAAGCTGGCGAGGCCGACAATGCCCAGTGACGTGATAATAGTCAGAAGCAGGACAACAAAACTCAGGATCTTGATTAGCGCCGCATCACCGACGTACGCGAGCTTGCGCACTTCATCCATCGTCGTCATGTCGCGAATGATACGGTCCTTGTTGCTGGCCGCGAGCATCGCCTCGATCTCAGGCATCAACCTGTCACGCATGCCCGGTTCGGCGCGGACGATATAACGCACGAACTCCGATGGCCGGCGTTGCGGCACGAGCATCGAACGTTCGACGCCCGTCCAGCTCTCCCAGGGCGCCTGCAGTGTGTCGACGACGCCGACGATGTTCACTGGATCGGTGTCGTTGATGAACATCGTCTTGCCGACGTAGGAGCCGGTTTCATCGGGCCACATCTCCTTGCCCAGCGCTTCGGTGATGATGCCGTAGGCCGGCCAGGTGTTGTCATTTTCTATTGACCACGCCACCTGCCCGGGCGTGAAGTTCTTGCCGTCAATTATGTCGACGTCGAAAGTCTCGGCGCCGTGTTCGTCGACAAAGTAAATTGCGGTGCCGACTGACTCCGGTCCCTGGTTGCCGGGCTCGAGCGCAACGCCCATCGACCAGCCACCCTGGCGAAGCGGAAACGAGTTCGAGGCGACGGCATTGATCACGCCTGGTACGTTGCGAATCAGGTCGAGGTCCTCGTCGATCAACGTTTTGCGTTGTTCGCGTTCGTAGTCCGTAAACAGTACGCTCGCGAACGCGAAGGTATTCGCCTCGTCAATGCCGCTGTCACGAGCGACCCTGCCCGAGCGTTCCTGGATGATGCCGAATGCGTTCACGATAATTGTGAGCGTTACGGCAATCTGCAGCGCAATCAGCACGAAACCCGACTTGTTGCGGAGCATCGCCCGCCAGATTGGTCCAATATCCATCATTGTTCTCCTGAATCTCGTCTACTGAATGCGCAGCGTGCTGGCCGGTGATACGCGGCATGCTTGCCAGGTGGGGTAAAGCGCAGCGCCCAGTGCAGACACAATCGCCAGCAGCACCGCGAGTCCGACCATCTCCCAGTCCATCGTCACCAGGTAGGAGATGAAATCGTAATCGGCAAACACGTTCTCGATGCCGCGCAAACCCAGCCAGGTCATGGCGATGCCGGCGAGTCCACCGGCGATACCGATCATGCCGGCCTCGACGATGTACTGCTTGAACAGCTCGGATTTGCTGGCGCCCAGTGCGCGTCGCAGGCTGATGTCGTTACCGCGACGAATGACCTTGGCGAGCAGCAGGCCGATCGTATTCAGCAGGCACACGACGAGGAACAACACCGCCAGTGCCAGCAGTATCGATACCGTGTCGACGACGACTTCGCGATTGACCATCCATTCGGCCGGGGTGCTGAGGCGATTGTTCAGCTCCCGCGGGAAGCGGCCGAGTTCTTTCTGCTCCATGACGTAGTCATCCAGGAACTGTGCGTACACTTCTTTGTTGGCTTCGTCCGTGAGCTCGACCCACATCTGAATCCAGATGCACTCCGAGGCGAGGTAACCCTCGTAGCCGCCTTCTTCAGGCGGCTTCCAGCAGCTGTTGTTGCCGGAACTGCCCCATTCGCCGGTGACAGCCAATGAGAATGGTGTGTAAATCTCTTCCGGCCCGTTGAACGGGTTGTTGTTCAGGTCGTAGAACGTCGGCACGGGATGCCATTCGTCGAGCACGCCAACGACACGGAACTGCTCGTTGTTCATCATCAGCGTGCGACCCGTCGAATCTTCACCGCCGAACAGCTGCTCGTTCATCGATGCTGACAGCACGGTCACCCGTTCCTCGGCACGATCGGCATCGGAATCCCAGCCGGAGCCGTATTTGAACGGCACGTCGAACATTGCAAAGAAGTCGGCGGAGGTTGCACGAATTTCCTGCTGGAAAGGCAATACGCCGTCGCCCTCGGGTTGCACGACACGGTCCGACTTGAAACTGATGACCTGGCGGTGCGCGCGGCCCGCTTCCAGGAGCGCCGTCGAGTCGAGATAGGTCACCTGCTCCGGCGGCTCGTTCGGCTCGTCGTAGGGATCGTTCGGGTTCCAGTTGTCGAGCTGCACGTGGAACAGTCGATCATTCTTGTGTTCGATCGGGTTGTCGGCCATGACGTGGCGCACCGTGACAATCGTCATACAGGCGCCGATGCCGATCGCGATCGCGGCCACCATAAGACTGCTTAGCGCCCAGTTGGCCCGTATGCTCAAGACGCCGAGTTTCAGGTAGTAACGAAGCATTGAAATCTCCTGTTACGCGTTTGCGGCAGTTGCAAAGTGCAACTCCGGCGGCCCGTCATGAATATGGCCGTCGCGGACAAAAAGGTTACGGTTCGCACGATCGGCCAGCGTCAGTTCGTGCGTGACCATAATGATCGTGGTGCCGGCCTCGTTAATTTCGGCAAGCAGGTCGAGCACGCTGTCGGCCATGTGTGTGTCGAGGTTACCGGTGGGTTCGTCGGCCAGCAGGAATCGCGGCTCGCCGGCCAGGGCGCGGGCGATCGCGACGCGTTGTTGTTGACCACCTGAAAGTTGAGCCGGGAAATGCGTCGGCCGCGACGCGAGTCCCACGCGCTCCAGGCAACCCATGATGCGGCGCTCCCTTTCCTTGGCATCGAAGCCGCGATAGCGGAGCGGCACATCCACATTGTCGTAGACATTCAGTTCCGGGATCAGGTTGAAGCTCTGGAAGATGAAACCGATCTTCTCGTTGCGAACGCGTGAGCGCTCCTTGTCATTTAGTGACGAAATGTCGCGGCCGTCGATCTCGTAGTTGCCGCTCGTCAGTTCTTCGAGCAGTCCGGCGATATTCAAGAATGTCGTCTTTCCCGAGCCCGAAGGGCCGGTCACCGATACGAATTCGCCTTCCTCAACGGTCAGCGAAAAACCCCGCAAGGCGTGCGTCTCGACAGTGTCGGTGCGATAGATCTTGGATACGTTTGTCATTTTGAGCATCAGTTGACTCCCTGCGGTATGTCAGTCGGTAAGTAGAACCGTTTCCGCACCACGGAACGGGTCAAGGTTTGAAATTACGATGATGTCGCCGGGTTCGAGACCCGCAACGATTTCGACGGCGCCCAGGCTGCGCGCGCCGGTCTCAATCCGGCGCCGCTCGGCGACGCGGTCCTCGCTGACGACATAGGCCAGCCGGCCACCGCCACTGTCGAGGAATTGGCCGCGTTGCACCATGAGCACATTGGCGTGTTCGGCGAGCAGGATGCGGGTCGTCAGGCGCTGGTTCTGCCGCAGCCCTGTCGGGCCTTCGCCGACAAAACGTACCCGGCTTGCGACCTGGTTATTGACGACCTCGGGCGAGACAGCGACGAGTTGACCTTCATAACGCTGCCCGCCGGACGTGATTTCAGCGGCCATGCCGATTGCAAGATCGTCGGCATAGCTCTCGGGAATCATCACATCGATTTCGTAACGCGTCAGGTCCACGACGGCCATCACCGGCGTATCACGCGACACCGCACCTTTCTGGTCGACGAGCAGGTCACCGACGATGCCGTCGACGGGCGACTTGATCGACAGGTCATACACCTGCCGGCGCAGGTCCTCTACCATCAGTTCCTGGGTGTTCACTTCAAACTCGCTGGCCCGCAGCTCGAACGACAGGCGTTCGTCGTGCAGGTCCGCATCGGCCATCGCGTGCTCGTAGGCGAGTTCGGCATTGCGCAGGTCATCCTGCGCCTTCTCATAATCGATAAGCGGGATCACACCGCGCTCTTTCGCCTGGTCGGCGCGGCGCTTCTCGCGGCGCGCGGCAGTAACCGCGACCTCGGCCAGGTCAGCGGCTTTGCGTTTCTCGAGTGCCTGTTGCCGCGTATCGATGCGCTGCCGTTCGAGTTCGAGTTCGCGTTGTGCGAGCGACGCATCGGCCTGCTCAAGTTGATTCATGAGCCCCGGGCTATCGACCGATGCCAATACCTGTCCTGCGACAACCCGTTCACCCGCGTCGACGTTGAGCGTGATCGTGCCCGACGCGGTCGCATATAGGGTAGGGCTTACTGCGGCCACGACGCGGCCCTGCGCCGAGACGTCTCGTACGAGGTCGCCACGCGCCACGGTAGCCGTGCGGATGCGCTCGAAAGGCACACTCACGGTGGCACTGGCCCAGCGGTTGACCCACGGGGCGGCAAGCACGACCACGACGATTACGGCGATGCCGATACCCCCGAGAATCAATCGTTTACGGCGAGGGTCCTGCGGCGCGAGCTGGATGTCCTGTCCGGATGTGTCCGCGATGGTCAGAGCACTTTCCCCTTATTCTGGTCGCGACGAGACACGCTATTTTTAGCGCTATTAGAGGATTAGATGCGAGAGATCCGGTTTTCGTTTGTATCTGCCGGCAGAAATACTTGCCTGATCAGCCATGGTTAAAAACGGTGCGCCCGCAGGACGAGCGCAGCGAGTCCATTGATTCGCGCCTTCGGCGCTCACCCTTCGGGCAGATTCGCGCTGCTCATCTGTCCAATCGGCTTCGCCGATTAGTCCGCCCCTGGCCACCACGAATATTGGGGACTGTCCCCATTTTCGTATGGCCAGCAACAGTGAACCACGTTCGAAGGAGAGTGTTCGCATCTCTTCGAACCGCTCGGTAATCGGCGACAACAACGAATCCCTGTCCGTACACGGGTTATGTAAAAACATTGCAACTGAGACTGCTGTCCGGGCGTTTTACCCGACAACAAGCGAAATAACATTCCGACGGAGTCAGAGGAGAACCACGATGAATGTCTCGAAAGCGCGCTACGCGCTCGCGGTGCTGTCTGCAGCACTGCTATTTACCGCCGGTTGCAGCGGGTCGGGGTCCGGATCCGGCGACAAGATGGGCCGGATCTCTCTGGGCATCAGCGATCATCCGATGCACGAGGCGACCAAGGTCTGCATCGCATTCACCGAAGTCGAACTCAAGCCCAAGGACGGCCCACCGATAATGGCGGAGCCGTTCATGGAGGCAACGTCCAACATCAACGTTCTTGAATTCCAAGGCATGAATGCGGCGCCGAAAGCGGTCTGAAATTGCACGGCAACATCATCGTTCCACAGGGCGGCGCTGCTGATTTCACGGCCGAGATAGACCTGATGAAGTCTGTCGCCCATCCCGCGGGGCTCGATCCCGACCGAATATTCCGGCCGACGATTCGTCTCGTGAACAACGTCGAGGTTGGTGGGCTGACGGGTCTGGTGGACGACACTATTGTTATCGAGGGCTGCGAGCCGTCGGTCTTCATCTTCGAAGATGATGGTATGGACGCTGCCCTCGATGCGGCCAATTCGCTTACCTCGGCCATCGTCAACGAGCAAATGAACGACATGGGTATGACCGAGTATCACTATACGATCGGCTTCCTGCTCGGCGGCGACTACGAAATCGCATTTAGCTGCGACGATGGTATGAACCTCAATCCGGCGAACGGCAAGCCGGCGACGGTGGTGGCGGGCGAGGTGGCCAACGTCGGCTTGCCGTAGCGGTTGATCTGGCCCTGACTCCGGAAGAGGCGAGGTCCGCAAGGGCCTCGCGTAAGGACAGGCCTTTCTGTCGTATCGGCTGGCACGGTGTTTCTACTGGGTGGGCCACCATACGCGCATTACATCAAGTTCCCGAGCCTGTTGGCAGTCGAGCTCGTGCTTGGAGCTGGCCTCAATTGTAGCTTTGTAGTGCCTGCCATTATCCATGCATCAAGGCCGCTGACCGCGCCCCCCATTCATTACGTACTTCCCGGCATTGACGCACCCAGGTTTCGGTGGAGAATAATTCGGGCCGAGGGGGGTTCGGCAACAGCCTGACGTGCGCTGAAAGCGATGCAAATAAACGCCGGTGCAACTGCCAAGATAATGGGGGAGTCCAATGCCTAGTTTTGTTATCACCGAAAAATGCGATGGCTGCATGGGGCAGGATAAGACCGCCTGCATGTATATCTGCCCGCACGATCTGATGGCGCTCACATCTGACACCCACAAGGGCATCAATCAGGAACCGGAGCAGTGCTGGGAATGCTATAACTGTGTGAAGATCTGCCCGCAACAGGCGATCGAAATTCGGTGCTATGCCGATCTCGCACCCTTGGGCGGTTCAGTCATCCCGATGATGGGTTCGGACACGGTGATGTGGACTGTCAGGTTCCGCAACGGCCGTCTCAAACGCTTCAAGTTTCCTAATCGAACCGTGGCCGCCGGTCAGGTGGACATCTACCCCGATTCTTCTACAGGCGACGTGAGCAAGATCAAGGAGCCCGGATTTTTCACACACCAAGCCCGCGGGGATACGTTGCCCACTCTATCCGGCAACCTTTAAGTCTGGCGAACGGCCGGTATCACGCGCATCAGCCTTGGTTCAAGGAAAGAGAAATGGAAGCGAAAATCAACAATTGGGAGCACTGCGAAAAACCTGAAATAGTGGTTCATGAGACCGATATTCTTCTCATCGGTGGCGGGATGGCCTGTTGTGGGGCTGCGTTCGAAACGGACCGCTGGGCGACTTCACAGGGACTGCGCATCACGATGGTGGACAAAGCCGCCACGGACCGCAGTGGCGCAGTGGCGCAGGGTCTGTCGGCGATCAACACCTATTTGGGTGACAACTCTCCGGAAGATTATGTGCGTTACGTCCGCCAGGATCTGATGGGCATCACCCGGGAGGACCTGGTCTATGACCTGGGCCGCCACGTGGACGATTCGGTACACAGGTTCGAGGAATGGGGTCTGCCCATTTGGAAAACCACCGAGGATGGAAGGCGCCTGGACGGGGCGGCGGCCAAACGCAGCGAGCCGAGCCTGGAAGATGGTGGCAAGCCGGTACGCTCGGGCCGTTGGCAAATCATGATCAACGGCGAATCCTACAAAGTGGTTGTTGCCGAGGCCGCCAAGCTGGCCCTGGAGAACAACCGCAAAGCCACCGGCGTCGATCAGAACCTCTTCGAGCGGGTGTTCATCGTCAAGCTCCTGAAAGACGAAAATGACCCCGACCGGATTGCCGGTGCGGTGGGCTTTAGCGTGCGCGAGCAGAAACTCTACGTGTTCAAATGCAAAGCAGCCCTGCTGGCGGCCGGCGGTGCGGTCAACGTCTTCAAAACCCGCGCCACAGGGGAAGGCCAGGGTCGGGCCTGGTTTCCGGTCTGGAATGCCGGCTCCACCTACGCCATGGCCGCGGAATTGGGCGCCGAACTGACCATGATGGAAAACCGCTTCGTGCCGACACGCTTCAAGGACGGTTATGGTCCGGTGGGGGCCTGGTTCCTGTTGTTCAAGGCCAAGGCCACCAACGCCCTGGGTGAGGAATATGAGGTGACCAACAAGGAAGAGGCCCGCAAGCTGTACGGGGACTATGTGGACAACATGGGAACCTGCATGCGTAATCACCTGATGATCCAGGACATGAAGGAAGGCAAGGGTCCCATCAAGATCCACACCGATAAGGCCATGCAGAAATTGGCCGAGACCATGACGCCCAAGGAGATCAAGCACCTGGAGGCCGAAGCTTGGGAAGACTTCCTGGACATGACTGTCGCCCAGGCCGGGGTCTGGGCTGCCAACAACGTGGAGCCGGAAAAAACGCCCTCTGAGCTGATGCCCTCCGAGCCTTACCTGCTGGGGTCCCACGCCGGTTGTGCGGGCATCTGGGTCAGCGGTCCGGAAGATATTGGTCCTGATGAGTACCATTGGGGATACAACCGGATGACCACCGTCAAGGGCCTGTTCACCGCCGGTGACGGCGTCGGTGCTTCGGGCCACAAATTTTCCTCCGGCTCCCATAGCGAAGGCCGCATTGCGGGCAAAAACATGGTGTCGTTCCTGTTGGACCACAAGGACGATGACCCTCAGTTTTCCGAGGATCATGAAGAACTGGCAAAGGAAGTCTTCATGCCCATGGAAACCTGGGGGAAATACAACGAATATACGACCGACGCCAACATCAACCCCCACTACATCCGCCCCAGTATGCTTCAGCAGCGCTTGCAGAAGTGCATGGACGATTACGTGGGCGGGGTCGGCACCTGGTACATGACCAGCGGCACCATGCTGGATGAAGGCTTCAAGTACCTGGAGATGATCAAGGAGGATTCGCAGCATATGTGTGCGGAAAATCTGCACGAACTGCTGCGGGCCTGGGAGAACTACCATCGCATCGTGGCTGGCGAAGCCCATGCACGGCACATCCGTTTCCGCGAGGAAACTCGCTACCCGGGGTATTACTACCGGGGCGATCACCTCGCCATCGACGACGAAAACTGGAAATGCTTCGTCAATTCCAAGTATGACAAGGAAACCAATTCCTGGGATTTGTTCAAGCGGACTTATCACCAACTAGTACCCTGATTCACCTTGACGGAGTACTAGACATGGCGGAGAACAAAGGCCTTATTCTCGTCGTGGGTGGCGGCATCTCCGGGATCACCACGGCCCTGGAGGCAGCGGAGACCGGATACGAGGTCATTCTGATCGAGACACGCCCTTCCCTCGGTGGGCGAGTCGCCGGCTTTCATCAGTATTTCCCGAAACTGTGCCCGCCGACTTGTGGGGTGGAGATCAATTATCAGAGGTTGCGGCGCAACCGGCGCGTCCAGGTGCACACCAACACGCAGGTGGGCGAGATATCGGGCGAGGCCGGGAATTTCACCGTGAAATTGGTGAAATCCCCTGCCTATGTCAATAACAAATGCGTGATGTGCGACAAATGCACTCCGGTCTGCCCCGCGGAGGTGCCCAGCGACCATGACTATGGGATGCGGAACACCAAGGCCATTCACCTGCCCCACCGGATGGCCTACCCGCCCCGTTTTGTGGTGGAGCGAGCGCATTGCCCGTCCGGATGCGACAAGTGTGTCTCGGCCTGCCCCTACGGCGCTATCGACCTGAACATGGAATCCCGCGAGTTCGAGGTCAACCCGGCTTCGATTGTGATGGCGACCGGGTGGCGGCCCTACGATGCCACCAGGCTCGAGCGGATGCAGTTTGGCGCCCTGCCTAACGTGATCAGCAACGTGATGATGGAACGGCTGGCAGCAACGGATGGCCCTACCGCCGGAAAAATCAACCGGCCCTCGGACGGCAAGAAGGTGGAGACAGTGGTCTTCGTCCAATGCGCCGGTTCCCGCGACCAGGACCATCTGCCCTACTGCTCCTCCATCTGCTGCCTGGCTTCCCTCAAGCAGGCCAACTATGTCCGTACCGCCAATCCCGATGCGAGGGTCTTTATTTTCTACATCGACATCCGTACGCCGGGAAAATTCGAAGCCTTTTACTCGCGCACCAGGGAAGACAAGAACATCGAGTTCATCAAGGGCAAGGTGGCCCGGGTCGAACCAGGTCAGGACGGCAGGGTGATCGTGGAGGCCGAGGACATTCTCCGTGGTGGGAAAGTCCGGGTGGAAGTGGATCTGGTGGTGTTGGCAACCGGCATGGAATCCAACCTGAAAACGCAGGGAATCAACGGCGACATCGTTCATCTGGATGAAGACGGCTTCGCCTCGGCGCACTTGCAACAGCCCGGTATCTTCGCCGCCGGGGTCGCCCAGGGACCGGTGGACGTCAACTCTTCGATCCAGGAAGCCACCGGTGTGGCATTGAAGGCCATCCAGGCCGCAGTTGGAGAATAGGACGGTGGCAAACAAAACCGGCGTTTATATTTGCTCCGGGTGTGAGATCGGAGAGGCCACCAATGTGGAAGAACTTCAACAGGTCGCCCTCAAGGAGTTCAGGGTTCCGGTTTGCAAAACCCACCCCATCCTGTGCAGCGAGGAGGGGGTCAACCTGCTGAAGGGCGATCTGGAAAACGAGGGCCTGGACCGGTTGGTGCTGGGAGCCTGCTCCGGCCGATACCATGAGGACACCTTCGATTTCGGCAAGGAGGTGGTGGTGGAGCGAGCGCCACTGCGGGAGTACGTTTCCTGGACCCAGCCCCACCAGGAAGAAGATACTCAAATGCTGGCGGCGGATTACATCCGCATGCACACCACCGCCGTGCAGATGAAGCAGCTGGCCACGCCGTTCGAGCAAAACACGGAAGAAGCCCTGCTGGTAGTGGGGGGCGGCGTGACCGGCATGACGTCTGCGCTGGAGTCGGCGAAGGCCGGGTACGCGGTACACCTGGTGGAAAAGGAAGATCGTCTCGGCGGCTTCGCCAGGAAATTGCACCGGCGTACACCCTCGCGGTCGCCGTTCGAACTCACCGAGTCCCCGGACCTGGACGAGCTGATCCGCGAGGTGGAATCACACCCCAAGATCACGCTGCACATGTCCTCCACGATCGCTTCGATTGCGGGCGCGCCGGGGGATTTTTCAGTCAGGTTGAACGTCAATAACGGTAATGAAAAATCCCTGCGGGCCGGGGCCGTGGTGCTGGCCTCGGGCGGAAAGCCTTACGATGCTTCCAGGTTGACGCACCTGGGCATCGCCCATGACAACGTGATCACCAGTGTCGAATTCGAACAGATGGCGGCCTCGGGCAAAATCGTGCGCAAGGACGGGCAGGAGGCCAACAGCGTGGTTTTCATCCAGTGCGCCGGTTCCCGGGATCCCGATCATCTCCCTTATTGCTCTTCCTTCTGTTGCACGGTCAGCCTCAAGCAAGCCGGATACGTACGCGAGGCCGGCGCGGACAAGAAAGCCTATGTGATCTACAGGGACATGATCACCCCGGGACAGTACGAGAATTTTTACCGCGCCCGGCAGAATGACCCGGGCATTTTCCTTACCAAGGGGGACGTATCGGGCGTCCATGAAAACCCCGACAAAACCGTGACCGTGGATGTGGACAACTCGCTGTTGGGAGAGAAGGTGGCGATCGCTGCGGACCTCGTGGTGCTGGCAATCGGTATCGAGGCTTCAACCAGGGACGACCCCATCCTGAACCTGCAATACCGCCAGGGACCCGGCCTGCCGGATCAGAAATACGGCTTCCCGGATTCCCACTTTATCTGCTTCCCCTACGAGACCCGGCGCACGGGCATCTTCACCGCCGGGGCCGTCCATCAACCGATGGACATGAACTTCTCCCGCAAGGATGCCGCGGGGGCCGCATTGAAAGCCATTCAGACCATCGAGTTGACGCGACAGGGCAAGACGGTGCATCCACGGGTGGGTGACGAGACCTTCCCTGTTTTCCGGCTGGATCAATGTACCCAGTGCAAGCGCTGCACCGAGGAATGTCCCTTTGGCGTGCTGGAGGAGGACGAACGCGGCACGCCGTCTATCCAAGAGGCCCGATGCCGGGGCTGCGGCGTCTGCATGGGCGCCTGCCCGGTGCGGATCATCTCGTTCAAGGATTACAGTGTTGACATTATCGGGGACATGATCAAGAGCATCGAGATTCCCGATGAATTTGAAGAGAAACCACGGATCCTGATCTTCGCCTGCGAGAACGATACCGTGCCGGCCTTCGATATGATGGCATTGGAGCGAATCAGGTACAGCCCGTATGTGCGGATTATCCCCCTGCGCTGCCTGGGCGGCGTCAACCTGGTGTGGGTTTCCGATGCGCTCTCGGTGGGTTTCGATGGCGTCATGTTTATGGGCTGCAAGTACGGCGACGACTATCAATGCCATTTCATGAAAGGCTCGGAACTGGCCAACGTCCGCCTTTCCAAGGTGGAGGAGACATTAAGCCGTTTACAACTCGAACCCGAACGCATCCGTCAGTACGAGGTTTCCATGAACGACTACAAGCAGGTGGCGAAGCTGATCGAGACCTTTGCCTCGGATATCGACGATTACGGGCCCAACCCGTTCAAGGGAATGTAGACAGGACAACGATGACGGCAACGATGACCCAACCGGTAACGGAATCTGCAAACGAGCGAGTCGCCATCAACGGCGACCTGGAGTTCGTCGAAAAACTGCTGGGTTCCGGCGCCGCGGAGCTGAAGTATTGCTACCAATGCTCCACCTGCACGGTGGTCTGTCCGATCACGCCAGATGAATCTCCCTTTCCGCGCAAGGAAATGGTTTACGCCCAGTTCGGCTTGAAGGAAAAGCTGGTGTCCAGCCTGGACAGCTGGCTTTGCATCCATTGCAACGATTGCTCGACGTATTGCCCGCGCGGCGCCAAGCCGGCTGATGTGATGAACGTGATTCGCTCAATGAGCATCGTCCATTTCGCCAGGCCCGCCTTCCTGGCCACGGCCGCCCAGACCCCCTCGCGCATCTGGATGCTGTTCCTGATTCCAATGATCATCATCGCCGCCGTGATCCTGGGGCTGGTCGGCGGCTCGGCGTTTGGGTTCCTGTCCGGCACGATCGTGTTCTCCAGGATGATGCCGGTGCCGGCCATCGATATCGTCTTCCTGCCGGCTATCGCGTTCGCCGTTGTCACTGTCCTGCTGAGCATCCGGGGGTTCCTCCGTTCCCTGGCGGTGGAATATCCGCGCACCGGGGGCGGGGAATCCCTGCCCACCGCGATCATGGGAACGCTGCTGGATGTGTTCTCGCATCGCAATTTCTTCGAATGCACAACCAACAAGAGCCGGGCCGGTGCCCATGCGCTGGTCATGTACGGCTTTATCGGCCTTGTTATCACCACCACCTTGGTGGGAATCCTGTACTACATGAACCAGTTCGGCATGGACGCACAGGTCGGCCCGTACGACTTCTTCCATCCGGTCAAGGTGCTCGGGAACGTCAGCGGTACGCTTGCTTTCCTGGGTTGTTCGGTGATGCTGGCTCGACGGATGTCCTCCGGCAAATCCGGCAAGGCTACAGCCTTCGACTGGACCTTCCTTTGGGTGCTCTTCATGACCGTGATAACGGGCTTTGGGTCCCAGGTGTTCCGGGTCTTCGACCTGGCGATCCCCGCCTATGGCATCTATTACGTACACCTGGTGCTGGTGTTCTTCCTGCTGGCCTACATGCCCTATACCAAGATGGGGCACATCCTGTTCCGTGCTGTGGCCATGATTTACGCCCGCTGGTCCGGCCGCGCCGCTGTCCGGCCCGTAATCACGGATGGGCAGGTCAGGTATGATGTCCAGGCGGAATCCTGACCTTATCTAAAGTGTGACAGTGTCACCAGCGGGCTTGCAGGCGGCCCGCCAGGAGCCTGCTGTCGAACTGCCGCAGCGGCCGGGTGCCTTTGTCCACACATTCGCCAGTTGAAACGTCAAAGGCCCACTCGTGTTTCGGACAGGTCAGGCGCATTCCTGATAACGCCAGATGCGGGATGTCAGTCACCTGATGTGGGCAGCGACTGTCGTATACGCGGCAGTCGTCGCCGCAACGATAGATAAAAATACTTCTTCCGTCGCAATCTTCCACATAGGTGATCTCGCCGTCCCGAACTTCCGCCCAATCGATCAGGTCGTGCCATTCAACTTCGGCACCCAGCAATTCGGCACGAAACTCGGGGATGTCCATGTCCAGGAGAATGTCCATTGCCCAGACGATTTTGGCCAGACCCAGCGTTGGAAATGCCATGAGGATGGCGTCCAGTATTTCGTGTGGCGTGGCGCCGTCACGCAAAGCTCGCGGCAGATACTGCCGCAAGCCGCGTTCCGTCTGGCTGTCTATCTTGGTGATCACGGATATCAACGAGCGGGTTTTAGGGTCGAGGTGTTTGCCGCTCTCTTTCAGGAAAGTGAAATAGGCCTGCATCGCCTCCGGGCGGGCTTTGATCAGGTAGTTCAGTGCGTCACTCATAACTCGTACTCCAGACTAGTACGCCGTAAACATTATTCTGCAGGAGCACCCGTGTCGGAAAACCAGGAAAGTTTGTCCTGCAGAGTCACGACACTGCCGACAATGATCAGGGCGGGACTCTCGATTTTGGCAGCGGCGGATTTGTCGGGCAGGGTATCCAGGGTCCCGGTGATCACACGCTGGCCTGTGCGAGTTCCGTTTTCGATAACAGCTGCCGGCGTTGCGGGGTCCGCCCCGTGGTCCAGGAACCCCCGGGTTATCGTAGCGAGGGACGTAAGTCCCATATAGATAACAACAGTCTGGTGGGGCTGGATCAGACTGTTCCAGTTGAGGTGCAGCTCGCCATCTTTTTCATGCCCGGTGACGACGATGCATCCCTGGGCATGGTCACGGTGGGTGAGCGGTATGCCCGCGTAGGCCGCGCAGCCATTGGCCGCGGTAACACCCGGTATCACCTGAAATGCAACGCCGTTTTCCGCCAGGGTTTCGATTTCCTCTCCGCCACGCCCGAACACGAACGGATCGCCTCCTTTCAGGCGCAGCACGCGTTTTCCTTCCTGCGCCAGGCGAATCAGCATATTGCTGATTTCTTCCTGGGGTATGGTGTGTTCCTTCGGCATTTTTCCGACGTAGATGCGTTCGGCATCCCGGCGCACGAGATTGAGAATGCCGTCGCCAATGAGCCGGTCGTACAACACCACATCAGCTTGCTGCATCAGGCGCAGCGCCCTGAACGTCAGTAAATCCGGATCGCCCGGCCCGGTGCCCACCAGGTACACCTCACCCCGCGGCGTCTGACCGCCGTCAATTGCGGCTTCTTCAAGCAGGCTGTCCATCAGGTCCGCTGCCAAATCTTCCCGGGCGGAAAACAGGTGCTCGGCGATCGGTCCGGCGATCATCGTTTCCCAGAAACGTCGTCGCCGGGTCATGTTGGGAATGGAATCCTTGACCCGCTGGCGATAGCTGCCGGCAAACTCGGCCAGGCGACCGTATGCCGCCGGAACGGTCGTCTCGAAGCGGGCTTTGAGCATGCGCGTCAACAATGGGGCGGTGCCGCCGCTCGCGATCGCTATCAGAAGCGGCGAGCGGTCAACCACTGCCGGCATGATGAAGTCGCAGAGTTCCGGGTCGTCGCTGATGTTGACCGGTATTCCCGCCGCGGTGCCCAGGTCGTGCAGTTTCCGGTTAGTCGCGCTGTCCGCAGAAGCCCCGAAGGCGAGCACGCAACCGTTGAGGTCATCTGCGCTCAGATCGCCGGTCTTGTGTTTGATCTGGTGTTCCTGCACCAGACGGGCCATGCAATCATTCAGCGTCGGGGCAACCACAGTGAAGTCGCAACCGGCACGCACAAGAAGATCTGCTTTGCGTGCGGCCACCGTGCCGCCACCGACAACCAAAGCGCGACGTCCCTTTACATTGACGAAAACGGGTAGATGGTCCAAATCAATATCTCATGTTTGCGGCGATCTTAAAGAGCCTTGCTGGCCTCCGACGAAAGCTCCTTCGAGTTGCCACTGCCAGTCGCGCGGTGTGTCGCGGTAGTCAGGCTTGACGTCAAATTCGAGAAAAAGCACGTCGTCAGAGGTGATGTGACGCACCGCGGCCAGCAACTCATCGAACGAATTGATTTCAGGGTGCTGGATGATGATGTCGCTGATCAAGATCTGGATGGTTTCCATCGTATTAGCTCACCGCCTGATGTCGATAAAAACTGCGAATCAGGAGTTTATGCGATCGAAAAAGCGGGCGCGATACAGTAAACGTTTTCGAGACGGCCCATCTTCGAAAGCAGTCCTGTTATGCAGCACATTATTGGAAATAAGTCCTTGCCCCGGTTGCAGGCAGAAACGCAGAACAGGACCGCTCTCGTCGACAAGAAGCTCTGACAAGAATTCGCGAGCGGCTGTGGTGGTCGGGTCATCACGCCAGCGAATGTTTTTTTTGCGGGCGCTATAGCGCATATGCAGTGCTCCGTCGGAGGCGTCATACGAGAATACCGGTCCGCAGATTGCGGGCCGGAGCTCGCCCCGATTACCGACGTTGGCCGGGATCGTCATGCACTCAGGATGCTCAAGGGCTGTGATAAACGCGGGGTTTGCGTCACGCAATCTGATGTAGACGATCTCGGGGTCAAGCGCGGCAGTTTCTCCACCTGTTGTCGCGTCCTGCACGCAGTGGAGAATGACAGCGCGCACCCGGCTCGACTCCTCATTGTAGTAGCCATCGGTGTGCCAGCTGAGGCTACGGTCGGAATACGGTACATAGTCACTTCGAGCACCCTCAGATGCGACGGTCAGCTCGGCAACGCCGTCGTCATTCGCACACAGGTGATGGTCGATTCGGCGCAGGCCGAAATGTGCGGCGAACGCGAGGATCGCTGCGCGGTCGACAACGGTGTCACGGCAGGAATAGATCGCCATATTTGCCCGCTTGCAACTCGAACGGATGGCTGCCACCGAGTTGTCATCCAGCCCGATGAACCCACCGATCTGTACCATCAGCTCATCCGCATGCAAGGGGTAATTGGCCAATTTGGCGGCTCGCCATTCGCGATAATCCGTTGCACTGGAGAGAAACATTACTGTGAGCCGGACACCGTCGAATAGGGGTTCATGGTGATTGAAACATTACGCTGAAACAGAGGCAGGAAATTCCTTATTAATATATTATAATATACTCACACAGGAAGTTTCGAGGTGCCAACTAGGTGTTTTCTGCAATTACTTGAGAATTGCACCGGTCGGTACAATGCTGCAACGCACGACAGCCGGGGATTTCTATGTCGAAGAGACCGCACGACACACCGTTGCTGGATGAACTCGAACACGGGCCCTGGCCGAGTTTCGTTTCAGGCCTCAAACAATTGGCGAGCGACAATGACAAGCCGTACGCCAATATGATGAAAGACCTTCTGGGTCAGCTCGAGCACTCCTACGAAACCCGCATGGGCTACTGGAAAGGCGGCACCGTCAGCGTCTTTGGCTATGGTGGCGGCGTTATCCCGAGGTTCTCCGAGGTCGCCGAGGACTATCCCGACTCGTCAGAGTTTCACACGCTGCGTGTGCAACCCCCGGCCGGATTGCATTATTCAACTGAGCTGTTGCGCAATATGTGCGACATCTGGGAGAAACACGGCTCAGGCCTGATTGCACTCCACGGCCAGTCCGGGGACATCATGTTCCAGGGGTGCAGCACCGATAATGTGCAAAAGGCATTCGATGATCTGAATAAAATCGGCATGGACATGGGTGGCGCCGGGCCTGCTTTGAGGACGGCCATGAGCTGCGTCGGCCATGCCCGCTGTGAGCAGTCGTGTTATGACGAGGTGCGTGCGCATCGAATGATCATTAACGGCCTGCTCGACGAAATGCACCGCCCGGCATTGCCGTACAAGTTCAAATTCAAGTTCTCTGGCTGCCCGAACGACTGCGTAAACGCCATCCATCGTGCGGATTTCGCGGTCATAGGCATCTGGCGCGATAATATCCAGGCCGACCAGGAGAAGGTCAAAGAACACGTGGCCAGGGTAGGCCGCAAGCAGATGATCGATACGGTGGTCGCTAACTGCCCGACACGCGCGCTCAGCCTGAACGACGACGACACCCTGGATATCGACAACAGCAGCTGCGTGCGCTGCATGCATTGCATCAACGTCATGACCAAAGCGTTGTCACCTGGCAAGGAGCGCGGTGCCACCATCCTGATTGGCGGCAAGCGCGCACTGAAAATCGGTGACCAGATGGGCACAGTCATCATTCCGTTCATGCCGCTTGAGACCGACGAGGATTTCGACCGGTTTTATGAACTGGCGGAAACGGTTATCGATTTCTTTGCCGAGAATGCGCTCGAACACGAGCGTATCGGTGAAACCATCGATCGCATCGGTCTTGCCAATTTCCTTGCAGGGATCGGTGTCGATGTTGATCCCAACATGGTCAGTCATCCGCGCACCAGTTCATATGTGCGAACCGACGACTGGGACGAGGAAGCGCAAAAATGGTTTGAACGGAAAAGCGCTGCGGTCGAGTAGGCCATCGGGGTATCTGTAGCAAGGTATGCAAATACACAATCGGCAGAGAGAAGCGAACATGAGGAGCGATCGATGAAAGGGGCGGAAAAACCTCGTAGAGCGGACGAATCCGGGGTCATGGATCCGTTCCCGCAAATGCACCCGCTGCTGAAGAAAAACTATGGGCAATGGAGCTGGCACGATCGGCTACGCCCGGGTGTCTTGCACCATGTCGCCAAGAGCGGTGATGAAGTATGGACCGTGCGTGCCGGGACACAGCGCCAGATGGATGTGCATACGATCCGCGAACTGTGTGACATTGCGGATGAATTCGCCGATGGCCACTTGCGCTTTACAACCCGCAGCAATGCAGAGTTCATGGTGACTTCCCAGGACAAGACGGGACCACTAATCGAACGACTGAACGGGGCGGGCTATCCGGTCGGAGGCACCGGTAACTCAATATCGATGATTTCCCATACCCAGGGGTGGCTGCACTGTGACATCCCCGGCACTGATGCATCTGGTGTCGTCAAAGCGTTGATGGATGAATTGCACCACGAATTCACGCACGAAGAAATGCCAAACCGGGTACGCATCACAACCTCGTGCTGCCAGATCAATTGCGGTGGCCAGGGCGATATTGCAATCAACGTGCAGTACACGAAACCACCCAAGATCAACCACGATCTTGTTGCCAATGTCTGCGAGCGCCCGGCGGTCGTGGCACGCTGCCCGGTGGCGGCGATCCGCCCGGCGATGGTCAATGGCAAGCCGTCCCTCGAGGTCGACGAGAAAAAATGCATTTGCTGCGGTGCATGTTACCCACCCTGCCCGCCGATGCAGATTAACGGGCCGGATTCAACCAAGCTGGCGATCTGGGTCGGTGGTAAACATTCCAATGCGCGCTCGAAGCCGACCTTTCACAAGCTGGTTGCCGCAGGACTGCCGAACAACCCGCCGCGTTGGCCCGAAGTGGCAGAGATCGTTAAGACGATTCTTTATGCTTACAAGGAGGATGCGCACGCCTGGGAGCGCGTGGGTGAGTGGATTGATCGAATCGGCTGGCCGCGCTTTTTCGAGATGACCGGGCTGGCCTTCACCAGGCACCACATTGACGATTGGCGCGGTGCGCGCAGTAGCCTGAACGCATCGACCCATATGCATTTCTAATGAAGTTCGGAATCCTGATTAACGAAGGCCCGTTTACGCACCAGGCCTCGGATAGTGCATATCGCTTTACCGCGGCCGCGCTCGCCAAGGGGCATGAAATCTATCGCGTGTTCTTCTACAACGATGGAGTGTACAACTCCAACAAGCTGTCAGAGCCTCAGACCGATGATCGTAACCTGGTTTCCTTGTGGGCGAAGTTGGGCAAGGAACACGACATCGATCTGGTGGTGTGCGTTGCCGCCGCGCTGCGTCGTGGCATCAAGGATGAGGTTCTTGAAGACGGGTTTCGGATTTCCGGGCTTGGTCAACTCGTTGAAGCGGGCATTCAGGCTGACCGGCTCATCGTGTTCGGCGACTGAAACGGTATGAGCGAAATGAATGAACTCGACGAGAACGCCCTCACGGTTGTCAAACGATTCATGTACGTCAACCGCAGAGCGCCATACGGCACGATTTACGCACTCGAATGTCTCGAAGTCGTTCTGGTTGCCGCGGCATTCGATCAGGACGTCAGCGTAGTGTTCCTGGACGATGGTGTATGCCAGTTGAAGAAAAACCAGGACACGACAGGCATCGGCATGAAGAATTTTTCGAAGACCTACGGGGCGCTTGATGATTACGATGTTGAGAAAATCTATGTCGAAAAAGAATCGCTCGCTGCGCGCGGTCTGACGGCTGACGACCTGGTGATCCCCGTCGAGGTCCTGGCCGCAGATGATTTGCGTGACGTCATGGCGCAACAAGACGTTGTAATCAGTTCTTGAGTCCGATGCTGCATTTGATCAACAAGTCACCGTTCGAGAGAAATGCGCTGGATAGCTGCCTTCGCCTGGCAAAGTCCGGAAGCTCGATCCTGCTGATCGAAGACGGCGTGTATGCGGCGCTGGCGAAAGCCGCCCACGCTGAAAAAATTATCGATCGGATGGGCGATTTTTCTTTTTATGTTCTTGGTCCTGATGTTGCGGCACGGGGCTTGAGTGACGCGCCTTTGATCGAGGGCATTGATGTTGTCGACTATGAAGGATTCGTCGACATGGTAGCGGAACATGATGCCACGCAGTCATGGCTATGAGCTCAATGACTGACGATGGTGTCACGTGATCCAGGTGATCGATTTGGATTCAAATACGAGTAAGAGGTAAGCCATGGCTTATGAATGCGACGGTGCAACTATCGAAACTGACGAGGAAGGCTATATCACTGATATCAGCCTTTGGAGCCAGGAATTAGCGATCCAGATTGCAACAGAAGAAGATATCGAGATGGGCGATGACCACTGGGAGGTTGTGAACTTCCTGCGGAATTACTATGAGGAATACCAGATCGCCCCGGCAGTCCGGGTTTTGACCAAGGCGATCAAAAAATCACTGGGGGCGGATAAGGGGAACAGCAAATATCTCTATGAGTTGTTTCCTTATGGACCGGCCAAGCAGGCCTGCAAAATTGCCGGTTTGCCTAAACCGACGGGTTGCATTTAATGACAGGTTAAGAACTTGGTACTTGGCACCATCTATGCAGTACTGGCTTACTTCGCTACGGCGGTTCTCGTTATTGGCCTGCTGTACAGAATCCGGCTCTATGCCAGAACGCCTGCCCCATTGAAAATCCCGACGACGCCGGCCCCCGTGACACGATCGGGCGTGGTCATGCGCATGGCGAAGGAGGTCGTCTTCTTCGAGAGTCTGTTCAAGGCCAACAAATGGACCTGGCTGTTCGGCTGGATGTTCCACGCTGCATTGTTGCTGGTGGTGCTGCGTCATCTGCGCTATTTCACCGAGCCGGTCTGGTTTTGGGTGACGTGGGTCCAGCCTTATGGGCTGTATGCCGGGTTCGCGATGCTTGCCGGGCTGGCCGCACTCTGGGTGCGGCGTTTCGCGGTCGAACGCATACGTTATATTTCCGGACCATCCGACCATCTCATGTTGCTGCTGCTGATCGGGATCGTCGCAACCGGGTTGATGATGAAGTACGTGGTGCACACGGACATCATTTCATTAAAGGTATTTGTCCTGGGCCTGATCTATTTCGACTGGCAACCGATTCCCGCCGACCCGGTGTTGCTGATCCACCTGGGATTGGTGTTGGCATTAATGATCATCTTCCCGTTTTCGAAGTTGCTTCATGCCCCCGGCGTGTTTTTTAGTCCCGGCCGCAACCAGGCTGATAACCCCCGCGAGAAAAGACACCTTGCGCCGTGGGCCGCAGCATTGGACGCCGGTCGGCAAAAGGCTGGAGGCGAATAGCCGATGGCTGACTACGACACACCTTCGATCACCGTGCCAATCGAGATTCCGACGCTCAAGAGAGGAGCGATGGAACACTTATCGCCGTATGCGGCAGCCCCGGCGCACCAGCAAGCGCTCGGTTTCCCGGGAGAACTGGTCGACGATTGGCAAACGAAAGCGATCGACAAGTTTTCCGAATTGCTCGGCAAGTCACGGGCGCTGCAGGTTTACATGGACAGCTGCGTGAAGTGTGGCGCGTGCACCGATAAGTGCCATTATTTTCTCGGTAGCGGTGATCCAAAAAACATGCCGGTCGCGCGTCAGGATCTTATGCGCAAGGTCTATCGTCGCAACTTCACATGGGCTGGCAAACTCGTGCCATGGCTGGTCGGCGCCGAGGATCTGACCGAAGAGTTGCTTGATGACTGGTACACCTATTTCCACCAATGTTCACAGTGCCGGCGATGCTCTGTTTATTGTCCCTACGGCATCGACACCGCCGAAATATCAATGGCCGCACGCGAGATCATGGATCACATCGGCAAGGGTCAGAAATACTGCAACGAAATCATTGGCAAGGTTCACCAGATCGGCAACAACCTCGGGCTACCTGAGGCGGCACTGATCAATACGCTGGAAGGCCTGGAAGAGGACATCGAGGAAGAAACCGGCGTGAAGGTAAGGTTGCCGGTCAATGTGGAAGGCGCAGATATCCTGCTCGTGACCCCCAGTGCCGACTTTTTTGCGGAGCCGCACGTCGATGGTCTGATCGGGTACGCCAAGGTGTTTCATCAGGCGGGAGTCAGCTGGACAGTCAGTTCATATGCCTCCGAAGCCGCGAACTTTGGGCTGTTCATTGGCTCTTACGAGCAAATGAAGCTGGTCGCGGAGCGCATCAGGAAAGCGGCCGAGGATCTGGGCGTCAAGCGCATTGTTTTCGGCGAGTGCGGGCATGCGTGGCGAGTCGCCTACAGCTTCCTCAACACACTGGCCGGGCCGTTCGATTTTCTGGATCCCGATTACCCGATTCCACAACACATTTGTGAATTTACCTACGACCTGATCGAAAAAGGCGAGTTGACGCTGGACAAGGCTGCCAACGATCACATGACGCTGACCTATCATGATTCGTGCAATGTCGCACGCGGCTCGCGCATGGGTGACAGGCCCGGCGGGCAGTTCGAGATTCCGCGAGCGATCATCAGGGCCTGCTGCAACAACTTCGTTGACATGGCCGCCGACACGATCAACGAAAAGACCTTTTGCTGCGGTGGAGGCGGCGGGCTGCTGACAGATGACCTGTTGGAAATCAGGACCAAGGGAGCGGCACCACGCATGCGGGCACTGCAGGAAGTCGTAGAAGAACATGGTGTCACGCACATGGCGGCGATCTGCGCCATCTGCAAGTCGCAATTTGGGAAGGTCATGCCCACCTATGGATTCGATATGGACGCCGTCGTCAGCGTACATCAGCTGGTTTCGAATGCCATCGTGCTTGACGGCCAGACGATCGATCATGCCGACTAGTACGACGGCGAAAAAACCGAAAGAGTGAGTAGAGTATGAACGAGAAACTTCTCACCAGACGTCGCTACAAAGATGGCGACAACGCACATCGACCCTGGCAGGAACAAATTTTCACGGCCGATGCATCGTTCAAGTGTCCGACATACGTTCACCGTGCGCCGCCATGCCAGGGGAGTTGCCCTTCGGGTGAGGACATCCGTGGCTGGTTGAATATTGCGCGAGGCATAGAAAAGGCTCCAGGAGATATGCCCTGGCAGGAGTACGCGTTCAGCCGCGTCACCGATGCCAACCCGTTTCCAGCCATTATGGGCAGGGTATGCCCGGCGCCGTGTGAAGACGGTTGCAACCGAAATGAGGTCGAGGATCATGTTGGCATTAATTCGGTTGAGCAGTTCATCGGCGACTATGCTCTCGAACATCGATTGCAGCTTCGACCGGCAGGGAAAGATACCGGGAAGAAGGTCGCGATTATCGGCGGTGGGGTGGCCGGCCTCGCCTGCGCCTATCAGTTACGCCGCAAGGGACATGCCTGCACGGTTTTTGAGGCTCACGACGAATTGGGCGGCATGACGCGTTACGGCATTCCCGGATATCGGGTGCCGCGCGAAGTCCTCGATGGCGAAATCCAACGCATTCTCGATCTCGGCGTCGAAGTCCGCAAGAATTCGAAAGTCGGCGTCGACATTTCACTAGAGGACCTGCAGACGGAATTCGATGCCGTATTCATTGGTGTTGGCGCCCAGTCCGGTGCGGCCTTGCCGGTGCCGGGCGGGGACGTGCCAAACTGCATCAGCGGCATCGCCTTTCTGGAGGCATTCAATGACGGGCGCTTAAAGCACTCTGCCCAGCGCGTGCTGGTCATCGGTGGTGGCGATACGGCAATGGACGTTGCCGCAGTTGCCAGGCGCCTGGGGCATATCCAGCACAAACGTGAACACGACAGGCCGGAAAGCGTCATTCTTGGCCAAACGGTGCACGATGTGGCGACCGTCGCCAAGCGCCAGGGTGCCGAGGTGACTATCGTTTACCGGCGGCCTCTCGACAAAATGCCGGCCACTAAGATGGAAATCGAGCATGTGACCCAGGAAGGCGTGAAAATCCGCAACTCGCTGGCTCCTGTTTCGGTGGTGGTCGGTGACGATGGCCGCGCCAGGGCCCTGCGTGTCATTGAGGCCGACTGGAGCACTGGCAAGATGGTCGTCAAGGAAGGGAGCGAAATAGAAATCGAGTGCGACCTGATCGTCGCGGCGATAGGCCAGCAAGGTGACCTCGTCGGCCTGGAGAATCTCGATAATGGTTCGGGGTTGATCGATGCCGACGGATTCTATCGTGTCAAGGATCACGCCGATCTGTTTGTCGGTGGTGACATTATAAAGCCGCATCTGCTGACGACCGCGATCGGCCACGCCTCGATCGCGGCAGAGGGGATTGACAGGTTCGTGACCGGTGCCGACCCGTCACGGCGACCCAAGGTCGATGTGCATCACTTCAGCCTGCTGGAGAAGTTACGGGAAATCGACCACGCACCAAGCGAATATGAACACGTACAGGATTGGGGAACGGACGAAGCCGATTTCGCAGTCCACAATTATGAGGACCGCTCGTTTGCCGAAATCGTACCGTCGGACCAGTTGTTTCTCGGCCATTTCAAATACGACGCGAGGCGCCTGCGCAAGGAAAGTGAAATAGGCGCCGACTCCGTGCTGGGCTATTTCGGCGAGCGGATACAAGGTCTATCGGAGGAAGAAGCCCGGCAGGAAGCCAACCGCTGTATGAGCTGCGGCATGTGTTTCGAGTGCGATAACTGTGTCATCTATTGTCCGCAGGACGCTATTTTCCGGGTCGAGAAATCGGAATCGACCATGGGCAAATATGTCGACACCGACTACACAAAATGTATCGGTTGTCACATTTGTGAAGATGTCTGTCCGTCCGGGTATATCCGGATGGGGTTGGGAGAGTAAATCATGGCCGTGCGCCACAGCTCCATTGCAGCGGTCGCACTTGTTCTGGTTCTATTGGTGGTTGCTCTGGCCGGCGTGAACGACGTGCTTGAAGCGGCGGAAGACGAGGGCGTGGCTAAAGGTGTGCCAATGCCTGTCATTCCCAGGGGACAAGGCGACAGCTGTGTTTACGATACGGAGTTCATGCGCCGTAACCATATGACGGTACTAAAGCATCAGCATGACGAACCCGATTTGAAAGATATACGCAGCGAGGGGCACAGCATCAAAGATTGCGTAGCCTGTCATGCGGTTATGGGGCCGGATGCGAGGCCGCTGACCGCGGACAGCCCGGAACATTTTTGCCGCTCGTGTCACGATTACGCTGCGGTGAAGATCGATTGTTTCGATTGCCATAAATCGCGTCCACGCCGGTCGGCAATGAAGCGGCCGCGCGAACCGACGTAAGCTGTATTGGCACACTTTTTCATAGCAGCCGCGCATAAGTCCTCCGGCAAGACGTCGGTTTCGATCGGACTTGCGGCCGCAATGCTAAGACGGGGTCTGGCGGTACAGCCTTTCAAAAAAGGCCCGGACTACATCGATCCTCTGTGGCTGGCTCGCGCCGCCGGCAGGGCCTGCTACAACCTCGACTTCTTTACGATGTCCGATGCGGAGATTCTCGCCAGTTTCACCAGCAGATCGGCCGGGGCCGATATCAGCCTGATCGAGGGCAACAAAGGACTCTTCGATGGCCTTGACGTCGAAGGTGCGGACAGCAACGCAGCACTGGTGAAAATGCTATCGGCACCAGTGGTGCTGGTGATCGACACCGCTGGCATGACGAGGGGCATCGCAGCACTGATTAGTGGTTACCTGAACTTCGATCGGGACGTCGATGTTCGTGGCGTGATCCTCAACAAGGTCGGCGGCACACGCCATGAGGGTAAGCTCCGCGCAGCACTGGAGCGTTATACCGATGTGGAAGTAATCGGGGCGATCGGCCGTGACCAGGTGCTGGAGATTCCCGAGCGCCACCTCGGTCTTGTCCCGGCCAATGAAGACAAGAAGGCAGACTCGATGATTTCACTGCTGGCTGATGCAGTATCTGCCGGGGTCGATGTCGATCGTCTGATCGAGATTGCCAACATTGGCGAAACGCCACGGGCGGCGGTCGCCGAACCGATACGGCCAGTTGCCGATGTGCGTATCGCCATCGCGCGCGATGCCGCTTTCGGATTCTACTATCAGGATGACCTTGAGGCGTTTGCCCGGGCCGGGGCCGAACTTATTCCGTTCGACACACTCAGCGACCTGCAACTGCCCAAGGCAGAAGGGCTGTTTATTGGTGGTGGTTTTCCGGAGACTCACCTGGCGGCGTTGTCTGCAAATCAAAATTTGCTTACAGAGATCCGGCAGGCTCTGGCGGCCGGCATGCCCGCGTACGCGGAGTGCGGGGGTCTGATGTATCTGGCGCGCAGCATCCAGTGGGACAGTAAGAAGTTCGACATGGTCGGGGCGGCTCCGGGCGACGTCATCGTCGAGGATCGCCCGCAGGGCAGGGGCTACGTGATGTTAGAGGAAACAGAAAAGAGTTTGTGGCCCGCGGCATCCCGTAGCGCCCGCGATTCAGGCGCCGGCATTCCCGCACACGAATTTCATTATGCTCGCCTGGAGAACCTGCCCGATGATCCCGATTACGCTTATCGAGTAATACGTGGTAACGGTATCGATGGTCATAATGACGGCCTGCTGGTTGGAAATCTTCTCGCGGGTTTTGTACACCATCGAAACACAGAGGCGGACCCCTGGGTCAATCGTTTCGTGGAGTTTGTCCGGCGGAAGCCAAAGAACGTCTGCGGGGATCCTGCGTGAATCAGCTGTGCATCGTTATGCACAGTGACGCAAATTGGTCAACGGACGCGCCGACAGACGTATGAGGTGCGCCCGCGCCAGACCGGAGAACGAAGAGGGCCAAAACTTCGGCTTCAACCTCAGTTGAGACGGGCCCGCGCCGCAAAGTATGCGCTGCGATAACGTGATGACGTGGGCTTCATCTCGTACGCACGTGTAAATTGCTCGAGCGCCTCCTCATCGCGGCCGGCCAGTCGCAGCGTGCGGCCATATGAATAGGCGGCCGAGGCGCTGTCGGGCTTGCTCATAATTCGCGAGATGCCGATGTCCAACGCCTCGGCAAGATGCGCGTCGGCTCGTTCGGCATCACCCGCCAGCCGGTAACTGCGCACGAGCGATTGATTGACTGAAGCGCGCCAGGGTTCCCCGTTGTACTTCTGCAGATCGATATCGATTGCTTTCGAGACGGTTTCCTCGAACTTGCCGGATTCGCCGAGCTCGGCGTAGCATGCTGCCTGTTTGCGCAGGATATAGACGCGATCGGGTTCCTTGCGCAACAGCATTTCGTAAAGTTTATTTGCAACGTCGCAACGGTCGTAACGTTCGTATCGGCCGGCGAATTTTTCAATGCCGTTTTCGATGCGATTGTCCACACGTGCTTTGTTGGCTGGCACGGAATAAAAGCCCGCCGTGGTCAGCGCCGCGGCAACGACAATACTGCTCAAGAGGATGATGAGCCATCTTCCTAGAATCAGCGAATCGTTCCGGTTCCATTTCGTATTTGGCGTTACAAGGCCAAGACGAGAGACCAGTAGCTGATGCAGCGCAAACATGGCGAGCGCGACCGCGATGAGCAGCTCGGCAACCTCCGCCTCATTGAAGCTGAGCGGCTTGAGTTCGAAGAAGGCGGCCACCGTGAAGAAGGGGGCAAGCACTAACGGCGGCGCCGCGACGCCGAGCTTGTCAGCCCAGAGTGCGATTTTCCACTTGCGCGACAATAGTAACGGGTACAACAGGCCGAAGCCGACGATACTGACCGAGACGGCAATGCTGATGAGGTCTTTGAGTAACGTCTTGTGCGGCCCCGTAAACAGGTTATGGAGATTGGCCTCACCCTGCAGGTTGCGTGCTTTGAGAAACTCGGGTGTTTCGAAACCGAAGATTCGCTGGCCCCAGGATATTTCCTCGAGGACAACGTAGCTGCAGGCAATGGCGAGCAATGCAAAAAACCACCTATACCGGCTCTTCTGCTGTGCGACGATGACGGACAAGATTGCGGCCGCAAAAAAGAAATAGGTTTGTGACCACTCGCCAACGAGATCTTCATACGTGGCCCAGATGTACGCGAGCGGATAGTTGAACGCCATCAAGGTATAGCCGCCAAGGATCATGGCGAAGACGATCAGAATTACAGCTTTGTGCGGATTGGCCAGCAAAGATTCGTGCCCTCAAAGTCAGGTTGTGTGGTTAAAAATACGCCAGTCAATGCGTAAAAGCGTGCAACCGGTCACACTTATCGGGTACGAGCGCGCGTTCGAAATAGAGTAAGGTAAAAAAGCGAACGCGCCATGTCGACACTAGCAAGTAATAAGTATGCGGAGATTTCCGGGTAACAAACAGCAAGCATTCACTGCCCTTGTGCGGCCGCATCTCGACCGCCTGTACCGGCTGGCCTTTCGGTTGACCGGCACTCGCGAAGACGCACAGGATCTTGTGCAGGATGTGATGCTCAAACTCTATCCCCAGGTGGATCGCCTGGCCGGGATCGATGCGCCCCAGACTTGGCTCAATCGGGTCCTTTACAACCAGTTCATCGACGATCAGCGCCGGTATTGCGCGCGCCGGCTGCGTCTTGTGAGCGGTGCCGAGCTATCCGCAAACCCGGACCTCGCACCCGCGGAAGGTGCGAGCACCGAGGACCTGGTCGAGGGTGAATTTACCATAAAGCGGATCGAGGCCGCCGTGGCGCGGCTCAGCGACAAGCACCGGGTCATCATCAGCCTGCACGACGTCGAGGGGTATACGCTTTCGGAAATCGCTGAAATTACAGGAGTTTCGCTCGGGACCCTGAAATCCCGGCGGCACCGGGCGCGCGAGCGGTTGCAGGAAATCCTCAGCAATGGATCCGATCGGACCTCAATTACGTCTAGAGCAGTAAGAGGCAGAGAAAATCATGAATTGCGATCAATACCGTCAAAGCCTGGATCCGTATCTTGATGTCGAACTCGAGGCGTCTGTAGCGCGCGAACTCGAGTCGCATGCGGCGGGTTGCCCCGAGTGCGCGGCCCAGCTTGAGAAAAAACAGCGGCTAAGACAGGCACTGCGGACGATGCCGGTAACGCCGCCCGATGACGGGTTTCTCGATTCGGTCGTCGGTCAGACGGTTGTCAATACACACCGCAACGCAACCTGGTTCTGGTCGTCAGCGGGCGTCGGCGGCGCCGTTGCTGCGGGGGTGATCGCCTGGCTTATCCTGGTGTTGCCGGGAGACCTGCCGACGCCTGACTCTGTTGCCGAACTGGAGAGCGTTGCGATCAGCCTGAATGTCGAGAAGACGTTTCGACTGACCTTCGATTCTCAGAGCGAGCTGCAGGACGCGACCCTGACCGTGCGCCTGCCCGACGGTATAGAGGTTGTGGGCTACGAAGGCCGCGGGTCGGTGCGCTGGACGACGAACGTCAAGTCCGGCACCAACATCCTCAAACTGCCGCTTATTGTGCGCTCTGGCGACGGCGGTGCGGTATTCGCCCAGATCGAGCACGAGGGTAAACAAAAGTCATTCGAATTTGCCGTTACGGTCATTTGACGGCAGTAAAACTTGGGCATTCAACGAAGGAGTAGTACGTCATGAAATGGAAGATCACTTCAGTATTATCTGCGGCCGCGCTTGTGTTGGCGCTGGCGATGGCGCCGTTTTCGGCGGCATGGGCAGACGATGATGACCTTGGTGTCGATTCGTTTGACGTTCTTGACGATTCTGACAGCGACGAAGAGGGCAGCGTCCTCGAGCTGGATGACTCGGAAGACAGCGAAGATGTAGACAGTGAAGACGTAGACAGCGAAGACGTCGACAGTGAAGACATGGACAGCGACGACATCGACAGCGAAGACTCGGACGGTGACCTTGACGATTCGGATTCCGAGGATGACTCGGAAGACGACGATGATGTCGCACCGATCTAGAACGAAGGGTTGATAACCTGCGAAGTCTGTTCAATCGAAAGAGGCCTTCCCCGACGAGAGTTGTGGGAAGGTTTTTTTCGTGACAGATATCACGCTTCCGATAGGGCGCATTCACTATCTTGCTGATTAACGTTAATTTTTCAGATTTTGTGACAGGAAAACGCATGGGCATACGAACACCTGCACGACTTCTAATCGTACTCCTGCTGGCGGCAACTCCCGCCATGGGCGACACGCAGGCTGCGGACACGGCATTCGACATCGGCAATGCGGCATTTCGCAGCGGCAACTATGGGCGTGCGCTGGACAAGTACGACGAGGCGATGTCCGAGGGAAAGACCAGCCCGCGGCTTTTCTACAACATGGGCCTGGCGCACTACCGCCTCGGCCAATTCCCGCAGGCCAGGTCCGCGTTCATGCAATCTGCAAACGACGAGGGGCTGGCGGCGCTCTCGTATTACCAGCTCGGCGTACTGGCGAACAAAGCAGGTAACACCAGCGAGGCCGAGTCCTGGTTTCGCAAGTCACGCAAGCGAGCGGACAGCTCGAGACTTCGCGATATGTCCACTGAGGCGCTCGTGACCATAGGCGCACCGCCCTCGGAGTTCCAGGTCTTGCTATCTGCAGGATTTGGGCACGACAGCAACGCGTTTCGAGCGCCGAGCGATCCCTACCTGGACCTGTCGCAGGACCCCGCAGTACAGGTCGATCCGGTGGAACAGTCGGGCGCTTACATCCCGGTTCGCATCGGGGCTGCTTTCAGTAATCCTGTGTCGACATTGTCGAGGCTCGTCGCAACATATCAACATCGCGGCGACTACTACACCGACTCCGAATTAGACAACGCCAATATCACAGACCATCGCTTGTCCGTTGCCATGCAGCGTTATCTCGATAGTGGAAAGTCGGGGACGCGGCGGCTCGGCGGCGAAATATTTTTCCGCAGCCATGCGGAAACCAATTTCGATCGCGATGATGGACTCGAGCGTTTTGACGACGGCGCGAGTATTGCTGATCGTTTTGATTTTAGCGCGGTTGGCGCCGAATTCAGCCTGAAGAACCGTTTCGGCGGAACTCGCTACGAATTCAACGCGGGCTTCTCGCAGCGTGATTATGAGGACGAGCCAACAGCATCACCTTATGACCTGGATAACTTCTGGTTCGAGGGCGCGCTGAAATTACCGCTCGGCAACAATTCGCGCGTTAAGGTCGGTTACGGTTTCCACGATCGCAGTTTTGACGAGCGGCGCGCGCGCGATGAGACCGGCGATGCGTCCGTCGATAATCCGACGCTCGAGTATCGCTATCAGGTCGTTAAACTCGGTATCCGGCACCGCTTCAGTGACAGCGTCGTTACCGAGTTCACCTATTCTTATACGCGGCGTGATGATGGCTTCGTTGGCTACAATGACTACACGCGCGACAGAATCGAGTGGGACACTAATTTCGACTTAACGGACAAGATCGCGGCGAGCATCGAAATCGACTACCGCGATCAGCAGTACCCGAACGCGTTTGCGTTCGACGACCCGACGCAGCCGCAAAAGGAATACCAGGACCTCGAAATTTCTGTCGGCGGAGTGTACCGGTTCACGGATCAACTCTCGCTCAGGGCGGAAGTCCGGCAAGATAGCGTGGATTCTTCGGACCCGCGCGGCGCATACGATCGGCTGCGCACCCGCCTCGGCGTCTACTATCGCTTCTAGGCCGGCGGCCATCCCAACTGCAGGTGCAGGTCGCCGCGCGCTCTCGCGATTGACCCACACCGGCATCAGGAAATTCAGGCTGTTGTGGCCAATGATGGGGTTGGCACGCACGACTCGTTTGCCAAGAATACGGTTTCGTCGACGTATTCGACCTATATGGGCTGTAGATGCCGCGCGTGAAATTTACGTGAATCAGTCATGCTCCCTTGTGCATTGTCATGCAATTTGAGCAACGGACGCCCCGGTAACTTATTGAATTACATGGCCGCCGGTGAAGTGGCACGCGACTGAAAATCCGCGTGTTTCGCTAGTGAGGTCAGCTTGACTGTGAGTTTGGCGATCTTTTCCGGACGGTTCGATGTTTCAGCTCCTGGTGCTTCTATTAGAGCAACGCGATCAATCTTCCTGCCAGCTCCAGGACGCTACTCTCCTGGCGCCAGGCGTCCTGACCGAACTCGCCTCCGAGCCCCGTCGCGGTCGTGACGATCACCATGTTGAGATCCTGGACTACGCAGATCAGCTGCCCGCCGTGCCCCCAGGCAAAATTGAAGCGGTGGGGACCCGAAACGCCGGACCACCAAAGATATCCATACTCAAGTTGGCTGATGGCATTCAGGATGTCGGTGTTGTAGGTAGTACCGGAATAGGATTCGAACGAGTCCCGTACCCACTCAGCGGGAACGAGTTGCATGCCACCGTATGCGCCGCCATCGAGATAGAGCTGCCCGAATCGGGCCATATCTCTCGCGGTGAACATCGTGGCACCGCTGCCTGTGTAATACCCGTGTGCATCCTTCGCCCACGACGCCACGCTGATGCCGAGCGGATCGAACAAGCTGCGTTCGCCGAATGCGAGAAGGGACTCGCTCGCGGCCCTTGCTACGATCACGCCAACCAGGTGGGCGGTCAGATTGGAATAACCGAACTTGCTCCCCGGATCAGCCACCAACGGGAACTCCGCCGCAAAGTCGATCCACCCCGAAGTGCTGAGCAAGCGACCCAGGTAACCATCGAACTCCTCCCAGGGATACCCGGAACGCATCTGCAGCATCTGGCGAATTGTGATCGATGACTTGCGGCTATCCAGCTGCTGCCAGCCGATCTCCGGGAAGAATTCGAACATCCTTTGATCGACGCTGGTCAGAAGGCCGTCTCGCACGGCGATTCCGGTCAGAGCCGATGTGATGCTCTTGGTGACCGAGGCGGTGTCGAACGCCTGATTCATATGCGCGCCGTTGAAATACCCCTCTGCGATCAAGTAGCCGTTCTTCACTACCAGCAGGCTGAAGAGGTTTGGCAGTCGCTGTGCCTCTTGATACGCCGTGTTCAATACAGCTTCGTCCACGCCCTGACCCGCGGGAGTCGCGATTTGCCAGCCATCGCTTGTTGTGGTCGGGGTGTAATTCGGGGCGCCGCCTCGCGAATTGCCAGAACCCGAAGAGCTGTCGCAGGAAGCGACAAGTGACAGAAGCGCGGCGAGAACCGCAATCAGCAGCCAATTGCCGTGCATCTTCATCTCGGAACACCTTCCCTGGATATGACAGACGGAAGGAAAGGAAGTTCTACGCGTCGGAGAGCTCCGATGACTGGAAAGCGGGCGCTGAATCGTGATGTGGAGGCCGAATGAGCGGGTGCTCTGCGGAGCTCTGGTCGTCGCGGCATGGGCCAAAACCTGACGTCTATGAACCCACTTAGATCAATCGGGACCCTCGAAAAAACACAGCCCGCCACCGCGCAAAGCGGTGGCGGGCTGTCGGTGCGGGTCAGGCTGCGTCGGCTGCCGCCAAAAGGTCCACCCACGTCACATCGAGGACTTCGTCCGGCACGTCGTCGCCATTGATGTCGATTTCCAGGCGCACCATATTGTTGTCGAGCGCGATAAAGACGATTGCCGTATTGTCGGCCGCCTCGATCACGAGCTCGCCCATGAACGGATACCCTTCACCCGAGCTCTGCATACTGATCGATGTGCTCACGATCACGTCGCCGCCGAGACGCGGACTCGAGATCCGGAACGACGTGTCGACGTCGACCGATGCCGGGGTCGTGCCGTCGTTCGTAGTGACGGTGATTGTCATGCTCGACATATACTCGGTTACGCCATTGTGAGTCGTGGTCAGTGCAGTCGTCGATACAGTGATCGTCGTGATCGGCGGCATCGTCGAATCGATCTCGACGCTGATAGTGCCGGTCGCGCTGGTGACGTTGCCGTCCTGTGTCACCTGAAACGCGCTGAGTTTCATGCTCATACCGAGGAGGAACAGTTCACCGGTCGGGTCGCCCTCGAAGGCGGTGATGGTCATGACGAGACGGCCATGCAGAACGGTGCCTGTTCCGTCGTCACAGGTATCGAACTGGAAGGCGAATTCATCGCCGCGCGAAATCGTGGGCGGATTCGAAATACTTACTGTCACGTCGACGGTGCCTTCGTCAGCGCAGTTCTGAAGTGTCGACTGTGCCGCGAGCATATCGGCCGGCAGTGGCACGGCGGACAGGCTCGACAGGGCAATTGCCGCGCCGGAGCCGGCGCTCATGACCGGCAGGCCGGTGGTAGTAAGGGCACCGAACAGGTTGTCTTCCAAAACCTGCTGGGCAACGATACCGGCGACGGTGGTCGCGTTGTCCGAGGTGATCGTCACGAGTTCGCCCGTAACAGGCGGATTCGGATTGCCATCGTTGCCTCCGCTGCTACCGCAGCCTGCAACAAATAGAAGGGTGATGCCTGCAAGAATCAGATTTCGGAATTCGTTAGACACGTCGCGTTCCTCCATGAAGGTATCGCGAGCGAACTTCGCGATGATGGTGTCAGGGTCAATGTGACGGAAGTCTCGCACGACACTGTCGACCAATACTGTGATCCGTGTCCGATGACATCAATCTCGTCGCGGTGTCACGTCGATATGTCAAATCGCGATCGGCGTTGGCAACCATCGGGATGTCGGGATGCAGGCAATTGATACACTCCGGATCCTCCGCGCAGCCCAATCAGCTGCGCCGATTAGTCCGCCCCTGGCCACCATTCACCTGACACCTGCCATTTCGAACTGCCGTCGCCGGCAATATTGTCAGGAGTCAGTCACTCCCTACAAATATATCCAGCGGCAGTACCGCGGTCACACCGACGTTCGGCACGTCAACCAGTTGACCGATACGCATATCCACCGCGACGCTCGCGATCATGTAGGCCTGCGTCCGGTCATAACCGTATTCCGACATGATGTAGTCAATCATGGCCGCGAGAGCATTTCGCGCCGCGAGATTGATATCGCTCGACAGGTTGCTCAGACCTGCGATTTTCGGGGAGTCGAGGTAGGCAAGGTCCGCGGGTACGCTGCCTTTTTCTTTGAGCGGGAAACCGGTCACGGCGTAGAAGCGTTGCGACGGTATATCGAGCACCGATGCCGGGCCTTCGTAGTGGGGGCCGTGGGAAAGGTCGGGCGGCTCATCGACAATACGGGTGGTGACGGTCATCCTGCCGCCCATCTCGATTGCCGTGCCTGCCACCTCGCCGTCACCCTGCGCGTAATGGAAGTCGCCGACCGCGAGCCCACAGCCATCGATGTAACAAGGCAGGTAGACCGTTGTCCCGGTAGTAATGTAACGGATGTCCATGTTACCGCCGTGCTCCCGCGGCGGGATCGTGCGCAGGCACTCTGCCGGTTTTGTCCCTTCCGCTCCGCACACCGACGCCGGCTCCGCCTCATCCGGGTCGGGATTCATCACGGCGCCGCCCGATTCGAGCAGCTGTGTCTCGCGTGCCAGCACCTCGGCGACCAGGGCCGCTCCGGGCAGCGTTGTCACGACGCCGGGAAAACTCGCATTCGGGATGCGCACGCCCGGAAGTGCATCGCTGACGGCATATTCGTCATTGATGCGCCAGACGATGAAACGCTCGTCGGTACCGAATTGGTCGCCGGCAAAGCCGAATGGTCCGGCTTCGGTCCAACCGACATCGGCAGGCTTGAATGCCTCGATGGTCACTGCCAGCACGTCCCCGGCTTTGGCGCCGTTGATAAAAACGGGGCCGGTCAGTGCGTGGACGATGCCGAATCCTTCCCGCGGGATGCCATTGGCGCTCGAAAAATTGTCCGGATCGAGCGTCAGGTCGAAGGCATCGCGGCCGACGAACACGATGCGCTCACCAGGATCGGCGTTGGCAACCGTCGGGATGTCGGGATGCAGGCGATTGATACAAGCCGGGTCTTCGGCGCAGCTAACCTGGCTGTCGCCTACTACGATCTCGGCGGCAGCGTCCGTAAATACGGCTAAAGTCGACAGTAGTCCAACGGAAAAGCAGGTGGAAAGGCCAGAGTTCATTCGAAGTTACCCCGCTGGAGTTCTCAATCGACGTACTTGTGTAAGTAATCGCGCGTGGCCCCATTTTAACCATTAGAAGGTGACGGCGAGTGTAATATTAATTTACTACGAAACATGAGGTTGAAAGATTGAGGCAGGATTACTTACAGCTGCGGTTGCTCGGCAGGCCGACGTGACAATACAGGCGGGATCCAATGGGCGATGAACTGCTGGTAAGTACTCTCGTGCCGCTATGGCTTAAAGTCGTGTGGACCGCGATGGTGCTCGTCATCGTCCTTATTTACTGGCGGCATCGCGGCCCGGCCAATTTCCTCTGGTTCTCCGACATCGCGTTCCTCGCGCTCGTAGCGGGCCTGTGGCTGGAAAGTTCGTTCATCGTCAGCCTCACGGCATGCATGGTGCTTGTTCCAGAGATGTTATGGGGCGTGAGCTTCTTCGGCCGCCTGCTGCGCCTGCCGCGCGTGATCGGCCTTGCTGACTACATGTTCGACAAACAGAGCCCGCTGTGGCTGCGCGCGGTGTCGCTGTTCCACGTGCCGTTGTTGGCGGTGATCGTCTGGGCCCCGTGGCGGCTTGGTTATGACCCCGGCGTATATCCATGGGCAGTGCTGATTACATGGCTCGTGCTGCTGCTGACGCGCTGGCTGACAAAACCGAAAGCGAATATCAATCATGTATACCGGTTACCGATTGCTGCGGGCGCAAACCTCACGCCGGTACAACACATGCTGCTGCTGATGACAGTGGTGCCACTGGCGCTGCAGCTGCCGGGGCACCTGCTGCTGTGCGTGATGTTCGGAAACTAACGGAGGATAGAAAATTCTATCGCGTCGGCGAGCATGCGCTTCTGATGACAGGTCGGGCAGAAGTAGCGGGTCTTGCAGGAATTGGCTAGTAGGGAATACGGACGCCCCGGTAACTTACCAAAAAATATGGCCTTAGCGCTTCCACGCGCGCTCTGAAAATCCGCGTGTCCCGCTTAGGTCGTATCGGCTGGCACGGTGTTGCTATTGGGTGGGCCACCACAATCTCATCGCCCCAGCCCGCTCAAGACTATAGGCAGCTGCCGAATCCGTTTGCTCGTCGCCGCGAAAATCGCGTTTGTAATCGCGGGAGCGACGGGGGGCAACGGCCCTTCGCCGAGGCCCCTGGGAGCATCGTCGCTGTCAATGAGGTGAACATCTATCCGCGGCATCTCATCGATTCTGCAGAAGCGGTAATCGTGGAAATTGCTCTCCTGCACGATGCCGTCCTTGACAGTTATCTTTCCGTAAAGCGCCGCGCTCAGACCCTCGAGGATGCCGCCTTCTACCTGGTTGACCGCGCCCTGTGGGTTGATGACCCGGCCGCAGTCGATCGCGCAGGTAATGCTGTCCACGCTGAGCCGGTCGCTTTCGACCGTGACCTCGGCAACTTCGGCCACCCAGGCGCCCTGGTTGTAGCTGGCTGCAAGCCCGCGACCTTTGCCATCGGGCAATCTCGTGCCCCAGCCCGATTGCTCTGCAGCGACCTCAACAACCTTCTTCAGCCTCGAGGCATCGAAACGAAAATCCTCGCGTACCTGCACGAACCGTTCGTCGCCTACGAGCTTCAGCCATAACGCCAGCGGGTCGATGCGCGCTGCATGGGCGAGTTCGTCAATGGCGCTCGACACGACGAACACGTTGCCGGAATGCTCGGTCGCTCGCCATTGGCCGAGCGGAATGCGCGCCGGCACGGCGACGTAGTCGAACAGGAGGTTCGGTACGAAGCCGGCTGGAAACTCGTAGTTGCCGATCTCGGCAGGCGAGCCGCCGCGCTCGAGGTAAATCTGACGGGGATGGCTTGCTACTTTCTGGTGCCAGTGCGTGATTCGGCTGTCACTGGCGGCCGCGCGAACGCGTTGCACATTGGCGGGACGGAAATAGTCGTGGCGCACATCGTCTTCTCGTGGCCAAATGACCTTGACGGGCCGTTGAAATTCTTGGGCGAGCAGCACCGTATCGGTGATGAAGTCGGCATAATAGCGCCTGCCGAATGCGCCGCCGGAACGCATCACGTGCACCGTGACGTTCTCTTGTGGGATCCCGAGCACTTTCGCAACGGCTTCGGCTGCCATTGGCGGATTCTGCGTCGGTGCCCAGACTTCAGCTTTGGCGCCGTCGACCCGTGCTGTGCAATTCATTGGCTCCATCGGTACGTGTGCGAGGTAGGGCAGCTCGTACACGGCATCGATGTGCGTGGCCCCCTCAGGTATGGCCGGATCGCCATCCTTTCTTATGAGCTCGGCGTCCTCGGCCAGCGCAGCCTCGAATCGCTGCATGAGGTCGGTTGTGTCGTCGCGAGCCTCCGGCATCTGCCACTGGACCTTGAGCCTGCGCGCCCCTTGGAGCGCAGACCAGGTGTTGGTCGCGAGTACCGCGACTCCCGAGACGAAGTTGGGGCAATTGGGCAGGATGATGCGACCGCCGTGGTCTCTGTTTTTCAACATGTGGAAGCCGACGACACCGGGAACGGTTCTTGAGTCACTGTCGTCGAACGACGTCGGCTGTCCGTCACCATGCGGGCAGCGGACCACTACAGCATACAGCATGTCGGGCAACTTGAGATCGAGACTGTAGATCTGCTGTCCGTTACTCAATGCCCGGCTGTCAACGTCAGGTACGGAGTGCCCGATCAGCTTGAATTGAGAGGCATCCTTAAGCTTGGGCTCGTCGGGCACCGGCTGCAGCGCAGCGTCTTCGGCGAGTTCCGCGTAACTCAGGCGTGTGTCACTCGCGCTGTCAATGACAAAGCTCTTGTCGGTCATCAGTTCGGCCGTGGGACGACCCAACCTGTTGGCGGCGGCCGCCAACAGCATAGCTCTTGCACTGGCACCGGCCTGTCGCATCGCCGCGTAGTTCAGGCGGATACTCAGGCTTCCACCCGAGAACTGATTCTCCAGGTCAGCGTCCCAGCCAGCCTGTTCTACGTTGATCGATTGCCAGTCGACATCGAGTTCCTCGGCGATGATCATCGGGAGTGCAGTTTTCACGCCCTGACCCATCTCGGGGTTCTGGGCGAATAGCGTGATTCCGCCATCGGTGCCGATGTGGATCAACCGGTGCAGGAAGACGTCTGCATTGGCCGACCGTGCGAACCTCGGTATGCCGATGACCAGCCCAAGACTGCTGATGGCACTTAACTGAATGAAGTCGCGACGGTTGATCATTTCCAGTGCATCAGCCCTCGATGTGCTCTGCCAACGGGCCGAGCACATAGATGTACTGTGTGGTTGACCAGATCGTCGGCTCTTTCCTGGTGTTAAGCAATATCCAGCCGTGGGCTGCGCCATCGGAGCCGATGAACTCGAGCGCGGGTAGGTTCGAGATTCCGTCGATGGTTCCGAATCGAACTACGATGTCACTGTCGCCACGGGCCACGGCCCTGGCCAGGCGGTACAGGCTGTAGGGCGCCCGCTCCATGGCACGTTCGAGTAACTCTTCGCTGCCATACTCGAATTCGCCGTTGTTGATACTCCAGTAGCGATGCTCGGGGCTATAGGCACGCATTCGAGAATTGATCTCGCTTTCCATTGTTACGTGGGAGCGCGGTCCGATCAGATCGAGGATCTCATTCTCGAGGTAACGATCAGGGCGGTTGACGATGTCCCATTCGTGCACGAAGTGTACGGCTGCGAGGTCTCTCCAGATGGCCATTCCGCCCATGGATTCGACCATCGCCACAGCATCTTCTATCGTCGCGTGGTCGCCTTTGAGCTCCGGAGTGTCTTGTGCGCTAGCCTGAGCGGCCACCGCAACCAGAAGAATGACAGCGAAGATCGCAAGTCCGTTTAGGTTCGGTGACTGCCTGTGCATCATTCGAAAGTCCTCACTGTTGACAGTGCGCGTAAATGCCTCTGGTCACCAAAACATATACTAACGAGCAGTACCAGCGCTATGGTTTTGCCCACCGCAGACCATCGGGTTCGATACCAACGACAATGCGGCGCAGTTCGCGACCGGATCGCAGGTCGATCTCGGCGATGGCGTTTTTTCTGGGAAAGGAGACGTAAGCAAGCTCAAGACCGGGATGCAGGAGAAGGTTGAGTGGTTGGTCGTCGAGGCTGATACGGCGCTCCACAACAAGCGTGTCACTATTTATAGAGACGAGTTCCGCCGATCCGAAACATGCAACCCACACATGTTCCTGCGGATCCGAGCTGAGTGCGATCGGGAAATTGCAGACGGAATCAATTTGCGTTACCACCGATGCGGTGTGGGAATCCACGACTGACACAGATCCATCCCAAGCATTGCCAACCCAGATTCGATCGGCGCGGACCAGCAGACCCTCGCTGCCGTCGGCCAGAGCCAAAATTCTTGTTTCTCCGTTGTCAATACTGATCAAAGTCAACGAGCCCGAATCGGTATTGGAAACGGCGAGTGTCCTCAGCCCAGGCACGAAACCGAGTACGTGCGACCCTTCCTGTCGAGTGTCGAAAAACCCAACTGCCTCACCGTTTTTCAGATCAAGAGCAAGCAGCCGTTTCTCCGTTTCGCAGGTCACATAAGCCCGCTGCGCGACTATCCAGCTGGCGTGTGGTTTCGCACAATTTTCGATAACCCGATCGAGCAGAACTGTTCGATTGATTACGTCGATCAATGTCAATCGTGAGTTAGGCGACTCGACAAACGGCGGGCGGCGGGAGATCGGTTCGGCGTGCGGTCTCGGGAATTCCCCATATCCCGTTGCCAACACCCGGCCATCGCTTACATTCGACAACAGGTGCGGCCCCTCACCCGTTGCAATTCGAGCGACGATCTCTCCACGTGCAAGGTCAACAAACGTGACTTCGTGAGATGCTCTGTTGGCAACCAGCAGTATCGGCGCATAGGCAGCACGCAACTGCGTACTCGATCGACCCCAGTCGGTCGTAGCGATTCGCGCGTGCCCGCCGATCGGTGCCGTCGTGTAGTAAAGGGTATTACCATCAGGGTGCAGGCGCGGCATCAAGTCACTGCCACCGGAATTCAGGTCCTCAATCGGTACGGCGGCCGTCCAGCCCGCTGGCGTACGCCAGCTGTAATAAAGATCACCAGACACTGAAACATTGGTCGGACGAGACGACGCCTCGAATATCAGTTCATTCTCGTCGGATGAGACCCAGAGATTCCATTCCCCGGTATGGCTGTTGATGGCTGGCCCCAAGACCTCAGCTGGTCCAAATTCATCTCCCTGCGGAGCCGCGCGATATATATCACCTTCTCCGGGGCCACCATCACGAGCCGACGCAAAATATAATGCGCCAGACGAGGTCATGACCGGGGAATATTCTGCCGACTCCGAATTAATCGACAGGTATTCCACGCGATCTTTTTCTACCAGGCTATAACGCCAGATGTTGGCGTCGAACTTTTCGTCTGCATCGTTGATCGGCCGATCGGAAACAAAGTACAGCCAGTGTCCATCGGGTGAAACGAACGGATCCTCGTCTGAGTAGCGTTGTGAAAATGGAGCAGGCTCTGGCTTACTCCAGATCCCGTTTTCCTGCCGAGCAGTGTAAATGCCTCTTTGACCACGATCGCGGCTACCCCAGGCGCCATTCCATTCGACCCAATAGGCTGTCTTCCCATCCGGAGAGAAGGTCAGCCCGAGTTGATTATCCAAGGTAGCAGCAAAAGTTGGCTGCTCTTGTGCGCCGGTGAACCCTGAGATTGCCACGAGGAAGATGACAAGCAGCGTCGAGAACGCGACCCTACGTCTTGACCAGGTATCAATTGTCTTGAGGCTCATGAAGTTGGGTCTCCAACAGGGTGTGTTTGGTACTCAGACACTATTGGTAGCCGTTTGATCCCCGTCGATAGGCAAGCATTTTTCGGACGTCGAAAGATATGATCAAGTGCCCACTTTGGTGCCGAATCCAGGATCAACTACGGTAATTCACCGTAAGGTACGAATGATCGAAATCGCGTAAATACACCGCACTGGATTATCTAACGGCTAGATAATCAGCGCTATTTCTGTCCTGAAAATCCGCGTGTTTCGCTAGTGAGGTCAGTGTCGCATTAGGCCGGCTACCCGATTCCGTACGGCTGGATTGATGGAACGGCAGCTGCGCTGCCACGCCTTCGGCGCCTGTCGTCCCGCTGCGCCGGTTAGTCCGCACCTGGCCACTATTTTCTTTCGCCGTTCGTTTGGACGGTGATTTTCAACCTCCAGACCCTGTATCCCTGAAAACGTGACCCGCGTCACAAGAGCTTCGTGGCGTTGTGATTGATATCGCATCATACGAAGCGCGATTTGGATAGTCTGTTTTGAGGTTGGTTGCTATCGCGGTGGCCTGAACACACCTAACCCAATGCGCCTTCAGCGTTCTGAAGGAAGGAACGCCAGATAATCATGAATTCACTTCATCGAAAACTGTATCTCACGTTGCTGTGCTGTGCGCCGCTTGTGCTGGCGGCCTGTGGTTCCTCCGGTTCCGGAGGAACCAAAACGACGAACGACACGCCACCGCTCGCGCCGTCCGGGGTTAACGCAAGCGCCGGCGACGGCGTTATCGATATCAGCTGGAACTCGGTCACCGGCGCAACTGGCTACAACCTGTACTGGGGCACGTCGAGCGGTGTAACGAAACAGAACGGGACCCGCATGGCGGGCGTGTCCAGTCCGTACTCACTGGCTGGCCTGACGAACGGCAGTCCTTATTATTTCATCGTCAGTGCCGAAAACACGATGGGAGAAGGCGCAGCGTCGGCAGAAGCATCAGCAACACCACAAATATCGCCACCCCAACAAGTGACGGGCTTGAACGTAACGCCACTGGTTCAGGGCGTCCAGCTCAGCTGGAATGCGGTCAACGGCGCTGACAGTTTCAACCTCTACTGGAGCACATCGACAGGTGTAACACCGCAAACCGGTACGCGAATAGCTGGGGTAACGAGTCCGCACACACTTTCGTCGTTGACGGCAGGTATGGCCCACTATTTCGTGGTAACTGCAGCCAACGCAGGTGGCGAAGGGCAGGCATCGGCGGAAGTCTCTGCGACTCCCAGCGCGCCGGTTGCCGGATGGTCCGCGCAAGAGCTGATAAACACACCGTTCAATTTCTTCGATACCGACCACTTTGTCGGTGATGTCGACATCAATGATGACGGTGCAGCGGCAGCTGTCTGGGTCGAAGAAGGTAGTGACAGGGATACTGCTCGAGTCATGGTCAACCGCTTCTCGGGCGGGCTTTGGGGAATACCGGAGATCCTGGCGGGTCCCTCGGCATTCAGCCCAAGGACTGTCGTTGCGCCGAATGGCGACGTGACCGTGAGCTACTTGCTACGCGGCTTCAATCCCGATGATTCCTGGCTCAATGCAACGGTCTGGGTTCGCCGCTACAGTAACGGAAGCTGGGGTGCGCCGCAGCAAATAGACGGCATCGATCTCGCTACCTTCACCTTCATGCACGGCATGGACATCGCCGTTGATGCCGCGGGCAACGTAGTTACAAGCTGGGTTCAGGATAATGCGGTCATCTGGGCCAATCGCTATGACGTCATGAGCGAGAGCTGGGGCATTGCGACCGCACAAAGTAACTCCATACGCAACGTGCAGGAGCCGGCCCTCGGCGCAGACGGACAGGGAAACTTCACAATCGTCTGGCTGCAGGACACGAAGCCTTACGACCCCGGACAGACCGCCGGAGGTCCGCGCAATCCAACCTTGTATGCGAGCCGCCACACCGGTGGTGGCTGGACGGCCGCGGTACCCGTCGGCCACGCCAGCATTCAGGACTGGGAAAGCGCCGAGCGAGTCGACTTGGCGGTGAATGCAGACGGTGTTGCGGTTGCTGTCTGGGAACAGACGCGCAACGCAATTGGCGGCAGCACCGACTGGTCCGTCGATACGGTTCGCTATGATCCGCTGACGGACAGCTGGGGCCCACCGGATACCATCTATTCTCAAAGCATCTACACGTCGTGGCCGGATGTGGCCATCGACGCAGCGGGGAACGCAGTAGCGACCTGGCAACCCACAAATCCAATCGACAATTCACAGCGCATTGCATCGGCGTCATTTTACGATGCGACCCTGACCGTTTGGAGCCCGGTGGAAACGATAAACACCGATGATGGTGTTTCGGACGTCGATGAATTACGAGTTGGCAAGGACGCAGCGGGCAATGCGATCGCCGTGTGGATACAGGGTGGCGAGCTCAAGGCACGCCACTTCGATGTGCTCGCTGGTGCCTGGAGCGTCATCACGCCGATCGGTTTGCGCGATGGCACAGAGCTGGAGTTCGCAATGAGCAGTACCGGTCGCGCCGCAGTAATCACCAATCCAATGGATCTGAGTCCTGTTCCCTGGACACGTGAGATCAGGGCGAACATTTTCACGCCGTAAGGCTTACGCCCCGACTATTTTGGATCGTCAAAGGTGATGAATGGGCCGCGTGAATTTTGCGTGAACTAGCTGTGCATCGTCCTGCACAGTAATGCAGATTGAGCAACGGACGCCCCGGTGACTCTTTGCATTCGTCTGCCTTAATTCGCTTGGCGAATAGCTCGTCCTTCTCTAATCAATCCTTCGTGGGGTCAGATTCCGAGAACAGCCATTGTCTGGCTTCCTCTTCGGTACAAAAGGCCCGGTCGGGCAAGCCGCGATTGATCATCACTGTCTCGACAAAGGGTGTTGCGTCTCTTGCGTCATCGTTCAGTTCTGCAAATGCGATCCTGTATTTTCCGTCTATTTCCAACTCCAGAAACAACTCGGCATGCTCGTAGCCGTCCATGGTTGGCATAGGCTCCGGCGCATTGGACACGCCGAGCACGAAATAACAATCGTGCTTCTTGCACATCTCGGCGAGCTCCGTCCAGAGCGCTCTGGCATAGGCTATGCTTCAATCCGCGACCGAATCGATCCTGATGTGGTCACCTTGGAACGTAACTGTGAATCCCTTACCCATTTGCGCTCGATGGTAGGAAAATCCGAAGTGGACTGCCATTAGTAATAATCATAAACAACTCCCGTGCAAACCGACTACCGCCAATACGAGAAGCCAGATATTTCTCATTGCGTTCCTCCCGCCAGTGCCGGTGGATTGGTTAATTCGCAATTGGCTTGCTAGCCGCCTTTCAGCCATCCAAAATAACAGCTAGAGAGGTGACCATGAGTAACAAGAGCATGAACAAGCAAGTAATCGTGCTTCTCGTCGTAGTTCTGGCGATTGCCGTCGTCGCAGCGACGTTCCTGACGGAGCGCGACGATCCCCAGTCACCGCAAGATGGGGCTACGGCGCGCCAGGCAGCCCTCGCGAGCGAACATTCACCAACGCTGGGCGACGCGAATGCCAAGGTGCACATCGTCGAGTTTCTTGATCCCGCGTGTGAAACCTGCGCTCTGTTCTTTCCTATGGTCAAGCAGTGGATGGCTGAAGTGCCTGGCGAGATCCGACTGTCGGTTCGCCACGTCGCGTTCCATGCGGGCTCTGACTACGCGGTCAAGGTTCTGGAGGCGAGTCGAAAGCAAGACAAGTACTGGGAGACTTTGGGAGCGCTGCTGGCGTCGCAACGTCAATGGACACAGCACCACACCGTCCTGCCTGATCAAATCGCACCGGCGATCGCGAGCGTGGGGCTGGATATGGATCAGCTGATGACTGACATGAATTCAATCGAGGTCATGCTTCGAATGGAACAAGACAAGAAGGACGCAATACTCCTGAAGGTCAGCAAGACGCCAGACTACTTCGTCAATGGCCGGCCGCTGCCAAGTTTTGGCCGGCAGCAACTGGCGGATCTGGTTCGTGAGGAGCTGGAATAATAGCAAGGAAATAGTAGCGACTGACGGCCCAAATCGAACCGTCGACGTCGTGATAGCATCGCTCGAACGATCGATCTGAGAACCCTGCATGCCTGAGATTATCCCACTGGGCTGATTTCATCGACAGCCCGCGTAATGTCGGTGGTTCAACTCCTCGCCACCATCTTCAAAGACTCGCTCATTCGGCCATTACCATTTCCAGCACTTCGGGGTCACGCCAGCGACCACTTTTGAGGCGCAGCGCATAAACCAGGGCGATAGCGAGAACCAGGGCGACAAAAGCGATCCACGACACCTTGGGGCTGTACTCGAACACCCGAATGATAAAAAACTGAGCGACGAGCATCGCCCAATGCAGCGACACCGAGGCGACCATTAACCAGCGCGTATCCCCGGCGCCCCGCAGGACACCGCCGGCTACGAGTATCACCGCGTCGGCCATCACGTAACTGGACAGGCCAATCATCATGAACGCGGACAGTTCCCGGATGGCAGTAAAGTCACCGCTCGGCGGTGCAAACACCTCGACGAGCGGATATCGAAACATGATGTAGAGTGTCGCGAGCACCGCGGAATAGGCCAGCGCAACGGCAAACCCGGCGGTCATGACTTCGTCGGCACGCGCCATGTCTCGTGCGCCGACGAACCGGCCAATCAGGCTGATGATACCGACGTTCAGGCCGATCATCGGAACGAAGGAAAGAATGTCCCAGTTGAAGACGATGGCGGCCGCGGCGCCCTCGGCAACGCCATAGGACTGGAACATGAGCAAAAACAGGTTGAACGCGGCCACATTCAGGAACAGTTCCAGTCCGGAGGGGAAACCCAGCCGCCAGAAGCGTCGCAGGATCTTCAGGTCGAGCGAAAACGAGCGTTGCACACCGAATCTGTCGCGGTGATCCTTACGAAAATAGAACGCGACAAAAAGCACGAAGGCAAGGACCGTGGCGACGACGGTGGAAACGCCGGCGCCGATAATCCCGAGCGCCGGAAATCCCAGTTTTCCGAACACCATCACATAGCAGAGCGGTACGTTGATGACCAGACCGAATACGTCGCAAATCATCACGACGTGGGTTCGACCGATGCCGGCGAAGTAAGACGAGATGCAGGTCTTGGCCAGTGTCACAAGCACACCGGACATCAGGATCAGGTAGTACGTTCGCTCCAGATCGACCTGCGCCGGCTCGTGTCCCATGCCCTCGAAAATTCCGGCGACCAGAAACGTAATCAACGTCAGAAACGGTGCGCTCATCACCGTCATGATCATGCCTTGGGTGACGACTTTCGGGCATTTCTCCGGCTCGCCCGCACCCAGGTACTGTGCGGCCATCGCGTTTGCATAGGAGAACAGTCCAATGAAAAAACAAAACGAGAAGAACGACGCCACACCGCCACCCAGTGCCGCCGCCATGTGAGCAGGATCGATCTGCGACATGAAGTAACGGTCGGTAAAAATCATCACGGCGAACGTGCCCTGCGATATCACCATCGGCAGGGCGAGCCGCAGCAGCTCGACCATGGTCTGTCGATTGAAATTTCGCTGCAGTGACAACACAGATCCTTTTGTCGAAATTGCTATGGACGGCGGGCAAGTCTACGCATTACGCGTTTCGGGCGAAAGACAAGGGGTTCAAGTCCGCCCCTGGCCACCAAATTACAAGAACACTGGGTTGCACAAATGATACGGCTGTAACCTCTGTTAACTGTTGCCCTTTGTCGTCGACCGAATCGTATCAACCCGTATCGCGGGTTTCGCCGGTATCCTTCGGACATGATCGCAACGCGTTGCCGTTAGAACGTTTTGCCCACGTTAATCATGCCGGCGGCAAAACCCAATTGCGCGAATTCGACAAAAAAATTCTTGTAGCTGTAACCTATGGCCGGAACGATCGCTGGCGCGATCCCCAGGCCGTTCAACGGGATCTTGTCTTCGTAGGGTTCTTCGTAACCGTGCAATAGTCCACCGGTCAGCTTGAAGTACCAGCGGTCGGATTCGAGAACACGCCATTTCTTGCCGATGTAGAGATACTGCGATTTCTGGCCAAACGAATTGTCGAACATGGCAAAGCCCCACAAGCGACTTCCCTTTAATTCGACTTCCAATCCCAGCATGTGCTGACTGTTGTTATGGTCCGGATCAGGAGCATAGTGCGTGGTGTATAGAGAGGCATAGAAGTTACGTTGCTCGACTGCCGACCGCTGAAAGAGGTCCAGATACGAACCGTCGGTATCGGCTTGGGCCTGCGAAAAAGCGACGAGCAGCGGCAGCATTACGAGAAGGCGAATCATGACAGCACCTCCGCAGCGAACGCCGTGAACATGATCGCGAGTGTTACCCAGTACAAAACCGGCCTGTTAGTGTTTAGCTCTTTCGTATTCACTCCTGTGACCCCTGGGTAGGCTCTGTCCTGTATTGGTCGTGATAGCCGAGCATTTCGACGATGCCCGCAGCCTCGGTTTTGCCCTTGTTATAGGCGCGGCGTGTCGATCGCGGGATCGGTTGATCCAGCATCAAGCGAGAGATAGCCAGCGCCTGTTTGTCTTCGTCGTCGAGTAATGTGTATACGTATGACACCAGCTCCCGAATTCTGGCGTCGAGTTCGAGGTGTCTGCATAGGCCTGTAATCAGTCCGCCTGCAATTGCGTGCCGTTCCTCTTCTGTCTGAAATTCACTCAGACAAAGTGAGCGAACCCACAAATGTGCGGCACGCGCAACAGCATCGACGGTCTCGAGCGAGTCGTCCTTTGCGGGGTTGTTGGAGATCTTGCCGTTATCGCTTTTCATGGACACAAAGTAAGCGACGCGCCGGTTTATCTCTTGTCGAAACCAGTCAAAGTCTGTTCAATACAGCTCATATGCTCTATGAACCATCAACATTGGCGTCGGCGACAGCCCTGTTGGCCACCTCGCTTAGAGAGGACTACGGCATCGACCCGGAGCCTGTCTATCTGCAGGCTGGTATCCCGCTGACGCCGCCCGAGTCCCCTCAGCTGCGCTATCCACTATCAAAGATGCGGAAGTTATGGGAGCTCAGCAGAGAGGCGTGCGGCGATGACGCTATTGGCCTGAAGACAGGCCGCCATGCAAAGCCGACACATTTTTACGCGTTCGGGTATTCGTGGTTGGCGAGTTCCACGCTGCTCGATGCCATGCAGCGGCTTACCCGCTACACGCAGGTCTTGTCTACAGCATCAGCGGTAGTCAGTCTGACCGAAACAGACGACAGCTATGCAATAGCTTCGATTTTTCCCGACCCGGCGAACGCACCGCCGAAAGAGGGCATTGATGCCGGCATGACGGCGTTGCTGGCGCTGTGCGGCGCAGTTGCGGAGAAGGAAATTTGCCCTTTGCGTGTCGAGCTGGCTTGTCCGGCGACAAGGCATCCTGAGGCTTACCGAGAAGCGCTCAGGGCGCCAATTTTCTTTGATGCCGAAGTTGGAGCAATTCACTTTGATAAAGGTGTTTTGCGCGAGCCATTGCCACGCAGCGCGCCGGACGTTGCCAAAGCGACGGACAGAATCGCCGAGCAATATATTGAAACGCTGGAGCCGCAGAAAGTTGCGTCGCAAGTTCGGCGATTGCTCATTGCACTGCTGCCGTCGGGCAAGGTGGATCAGGATCTCGTGTCCAGTCGTCTCAATCGAAGCATGAGCACTCTGCAGCGCCAGCTGAAGTCGGAGGGCTTGAACTATCGGGATGTGCTGGAGAGTACCCAACGCGGTCTTGCAGAGACGTACCTGCGGGACAAAAGATACTCGCTGGCTCAGATTGCTTATCTGCTGGGGTTTTCCGAGCAGAGTAATTTTTCCAGAGCGTTCAGGCGCTGGACGTCGATGAGTCCGAGGCAATATCAGCAGTGGTCGAAAGAAAAATAGAAGAGGGGTCGAGCCAGTTTTTCATCTCTCAACGTAATCCAGCAGCACCCGACGCCAAGAAAAATCACTGTAATACGCTACGTCAGGCGCACTTGGGTTACGGTAAGTTGTTGAATTTCGCGACTGAAAATCCGCGTGTCGGTGGTTCCATTGATTCACGCCTTCGGCGCTCACCCTCCGGGCGACCTCGCTGCGCTCGTCGTCCAATCGGCTGCGCCGATTAGTCCGGCCCTGCGGAGCTGAGGGCGTCGCGGCATGAATTTGCGGGCGAGCTGGCCGTACGCCAACGATCGACAGGCGAGTCATCGACGATCGAAATTACGGCGGGGTCAACGTCTTCTGTAGCCAGTCTTCTCGCGCCACGCGAACGGTTGGAATAGTAGCCGTAGTAGTCAATCAGGTGCTCCTATTTGACTTTTCCTTCGCAATTAGTTGATTTTCATGGGCAAAGGCCACACCGGAGCTGCTGCCTTTTGCTATGCTTTGAAGAGTCAATTCGATCGACGCAATAGACATGTCGTTCTTTTCAGAACTCAAACGACGCAACATCTTCCGTGTGGCGGTGCTGTATATCATCGCCGGCTGGGTTGTGTTGCAGGCTTCCGACGTCTTAGCTGACGTGCTGCCGGTTCCGGCCTGGACCGGATCCTTCGTGTTTCTGCTGCTGCTGCTCGCCTTTCCCCTGGTCGTGATCTTCTCCTGGGTCTACGAGATCACGCCTGAGGGCATCAAGCTCGAAAAAGAAATCAAGCCTGATGAATCCATAAGTCACGAGACCGGACGGCGGCTCAATATTCTCATCGGGTCTGTCGCTGCCTTGGCGATTGTGGTCGTTGCGATCGATCGCTTCGTTCCGGAGGAGGTGACCGCGATTGACCAGGCAGCAACGACCGCCTCGTCTGAACCCATCGCTGCTATTACACAGACCGCGGATAATTCGATAGCTGTTCTGCCGTTTGTCGATATGAGCGTGAACGGTGACCAGGCTTATTTTTCGGACGGGCTGGCTGAGGAGTTGCTGAATCTGCTGGCTAAATTGCCGGAACTCAAGGTTGCCTCGAGAACTTCCTCTTTTTCTTTCAGGAACAAGCCGCTCGACATGCCTTCGATCGCTAACCAGCTAGGCGTCCGTTACGTGCTTGAGGGCAGCGTGCGTAAACAGGGCGAGAAGATTCGAATTACGGCGCAGCTGATCGATGCGCAAACCAATTTTCATAAATGGTCGGAAACCTACGAACGCAAACAGGATGACATCTTCGCGATTCAGGATGATATTGCGCGCAATGTCGTTACTTCCCTGCACCTCATGTTATCCAACCAATCGGAGAACATCTTGGCGCAGCGAGGCACTGAGACGATCCAAGCTTTCGAGGCTTACCTGCAGGGACGAAATTACTTACGCCAGCCCGTTTCGGACGAGACGCTGAACGCCGCAGAACGTTTTTTCAAACAGGCGCTGCAGATCGATCCGCGCTATGCGGATGCGCACGCGGGCATTTGTAACACCCATCTTGAACGCTACGAACATACTTCCGATATTGGTGCTTTTGAGCAAGCCGAACAGGCCTGCAACCGCGTGCTCACTTTAAGCCCCGACGCACCTGCCGCATTAATCGCTCTCGGGCGTTTGTATCGGCTCTCCGGCCAGTATGACAGGGCCGCGCAAAACTATCGAAGTGCCATTCACATCGATTCCGGCGCGGCCGAGGCCTATGATGGGCTGGCCAGAACCTTCGAAATCCAGAACCGCGTCGAGGAAGCACGCGAGGCGCACCAGCAAGCGATCGACATTCAACCCGGTTTTTGGCGCGGCTATATGTCCATGGGCAGTTTTCTGTTCAGGATCGGCCGCTCTGACGAGGCAATCGACTACATGCGCACTGCCGTAGAACTCTCTCCTGGCAATCCGCGAGCCTTGAACAGCCTCGGTACTGTCTTATACATGACGGGCAATTTCGAAGATGCACGAACGGCCTGGTACCGCTCGCTACAGATCGATCCAACGCCTATCGCCTACTCCAACCTGGGCACGGCCAGCTTTCTATTGCAGGACTTTGAGCAGGCCGCTGCGATGTATGGGCGAGCGATAGAGTTAACACCTGACGACCATCAGCTTTGGGGCGCGCTCGCCGATGCCTATCGCTTTATGGCAGGGCAGGATCACCTGGCCGTGGCCAACTACGAAAAAGCGATCACCCTGGTCGAGGAATTTCTGGACCTGAATTCTGACGACGCTTATACGTTGGCAATGCTGGCTCACTATCTGGCAAACACCGATAAGCCCGATGTGGCGAGTTCCTATCTGGCTCAGGCGAGGCTACTATCTCCGGACAATATGTATGTTCATTACTATGCCGCACTTATCGCGGTAAAGATTGGCGACGTCGATGGCGCGATCAGCGCAAGCAAACGCGCGATCGAAAACGGTTACCCGAGTCAGTTTCTACTCGCCGACGCCGGGATGGCGCCGGTCATCGACAATCCAGAGTTTCGCGAGCTGCTGGGAGAACGCAGTCAATAACAATAACCGGTCGAGGAAATACAATATGAAAATCAAAGACGCTAAGAAATCAACTGCACCGATACTTTTGCCTGGCACCATAATGGCCACACTGCTTCTCGCTGGCTGCGCGACTCAGATTGGCGGTCGACATATTGCAAGAATCGGCACTGTCGCGACTCACGAGGTAACGGTCAATTTCGATGCGAATGGTTGTCCAACCAGCGTCACAGCTCCCGTGTTGGCGTGTTCTGTCGGCCCAGCGGGATTCTGTGTCAAACGCGGCAGCACGATAAAGTGGAAGAGTGATGCGAGCCGAACTGCCTACGAGGTGTTTTTCGATCCCTTCGTTGGCAGGCCTTATGCCTCCCACGGACCCGATGAAGAGATTGGACCGGTCATCATCCGCAGGGATACGTTAGCAGGCGAGTATAAATACGGCGTTTTCGGGGTGGCTTGCAGATCCGGCAATGCGGTTCTCGATCCACCGCTCAGAGTCGAGAATTGACCCGACGTATATCGCGTGACTCGGTGCCTGGTGTATGTATTCCGGCGAGAGCTCGACACCGTTGTTATCCAACGCGAGCGTATTCGGGTTGAGCTTCATCGATCGCTGCAGGTCATCGGCTGTGCCGATTAGTCCGCCGTGCTAGTAGCGAGTAGGTCGTATCGACTGGCACGGTGTTTCTATTGGGTGGGCTACCATTCACTCAAAGGCCCCTCAATTCCAGCGGTAACAAAAACAACGCGAATCGGGTCAAATAACAGATGAATGCGTAGAAGGAATTGATGGCGCAGGTGAGATTTCCACAGTTACTTGAGACAGACACAGCAGATACACGTAGCGCCTTGCACGACTATGCGCGCATTCTGGGTAACTACTTGAAGGTATGTCGTCCGAAGCGTAAGCATTGGTGGCATGCCAGCCTGCGACCGTCACTGAGCGGATTAACGACGGGCGTCGTTCACGCCGACATCGATTTTGAACTCGAGCTGGACCTCAGGCAAAGCAATATCCACGGTCGAACTTCGCACGGCGCAAATCTTGAGGCTGCGCTGCACGGGCAGCCGGCCGCAGAAGTCGCAAGGCTCGCTGAGGATTTCTTGCTTGCCAATGGATTGAGCAAAAACCTGGTCCCGGAAAACGCCATCGGTGATGACGAAGTTGCGAGGGTCACTTACTCAGCTGAGCACGCCCGTAGCCTGCACCTTACTTTGAACTCAGTTAGCGCGGCGATGGCGGAGTTCCGAGCCGGTATACCTGAGGAAACGAGCCCTATCCAACTATGGCCCCACCATTTTGATCTGTCGATGTTATGGTTGCCGGGCGAGAAAATTGCCGGCCAGGACCCACGGAACGAAGAGTATTCTGACAAGCAAATGAACTTCGGTTTCACGTTTGGCGATGAAGGAATTCCAGAACCCTACTTTTACGTGACCGCTTATCCGTTTCCCGATGGTTTCCCGAGTCTGCGATTGCCGGCCGGTGCCAGTTGGCACACGCAAGGGTTTAACGCTGCGGTGCTCCGGTATCGATTGCTGATTGAAAGCAGTGATCCGGACGCCTACCTGTTGGACCTCTGGAACAGCCTGTTGTCCGCCGGGCGCGAACAGATGCTCGCGAATTCAGACCGAGGACAGAGGCAATGACGACGAATAACAAACAGCTGGATTGGTATCGCGTTGCGGATGTCGATGAGCTTCCCGCAGGTCGCGTAAAAACCGTGACAGCCGGCGTTCACTCGATGGCACTGACCCACATCGACGGTGAATTTACGGCCATGGATAATCGCTGCCCGCATCAGGGTGGTCCGCTCGGTGAGGGTTCTGTTGAGATTGGTAAAGATGGACAGTGCTGGTTGCGCTGTCCATGGCACGGCTGGGATTTCGATCCGAAGACCGGCCGTCCGCCGGGCGGGCACGAGGACAGCGGCCAAACACTATACCCAACCGAGGTGCGTGAGGACGGCATCTACGTGGGGCTCGAAGCCGAGGCGCCCCACGCGACAACCGTTACCGATGTGATGGCGGAAACCATGACCAACTGGGGCGTGACGTCCGTGTTTGGCATGGTTGGCCATTCGAACCTGGGTCTTGCCGATGCGCTGCGATTGCAGGAGAAGAAGGGAAGCCTGACCTACTATGGTATTCGTCACGAGGGTGCTGCGGCGTTTGCCTGCTCCGGTTACGCCAAACTGACGGGTAAGCCGGCTGCATGCCTGACCATTGCCGGGCCCGGCGCGACCAACCTGATGACAGGTCTATGGGATGCGAAAGTCGACCGGGCACCCGTCCTGGCGCTGACTGGTCAGGTCGATGTGCAGGTATTGGGTCCCGGCGCCTTTCAGGAAATCGATCTCGCCGCCGCCTTCGCGCCTGTCGCTCGATTCAGCCAGACCGTGTTGCACACGTCGAAACACGCCGAGCTTATGACGCTTGCGTGTAAGAGCGCGTTGGTCGAGCGTGATGTGGCGCACCTGACCTTTCCCGACGATGTGCAAACCTTGCCCGCAAAAGAATCTGCCAGTGCGGGCAGTCCGGATGGGCGCGTTGCTGCATCGACGATCGCTCCGGACGAGCACGTGCTCGAAGACACTGTGTCGCTGATCAGGAAGTCGAAGCGTCCGATCGTAATCGTGGGGTATGGCGCCAGAGACTCGATGGGCGACGTCATTGCTTTGGCTGATCGCCTCAATGCACCGGTCTTAACGACGTTCAAGGCCAAAGGTCAGATCGCCGATGATCACCCGTTGGCCGCTGGTGTATTAGGCCGCTCGGGCACGCCGGTGGCGAGTTGGTTCATGAATGAGTGTGACCTTATCCTGGCGTTTGGTTCTTCTTTCTCCAACCACACAGGTATCACACCAAAACGCCCAATTATTCAAGTTGATTTCGATCGCATGACTCTAGGCAAGTTTCACGGCGTGACGATTCCTGTTTGGGCGGAGATCGGTGTTACCGCCAGGCTCATAGCAGCGCAGTTCTCGGGGGCCAACAAATCAGTTGACCAACGTCCGGAACTCGCGGAACGCTGGGCGATCTGGCGCGAGGAGAAACGCAGCCGGCTCAGTGATGATCAGGGCAAGGGCCTGAACTCGGCGACGGTGTTCGCTGCGCTCAGCCCGGCCGTTCCCGGTGACGCCATCATTGCAGTGGACGTCGGCAATAACACTTACTCATTCGGCCGTTACTTTGAAAGTCAGGGCCAGCGGATTCTGATGTCGGGCTACCTGGGATCGATCGGTTTTGCGTTTTCGGCGGCGATGGGTGCGTGGGCGGCGACCCAGGATCAGGATGAATACCGCGGTCGCAAGGTAATTTCCATCAGTGGTGACGGTGGCTTTGGCCAGTATATGGGCGACTTCAATACTGCCGTGAAATACAACATGGACATTACCCATGTATTACTCAACAACTCGCAGCTTGGCAAGATATCGAAAGAACAGAGAGCGGGTGAGTGGCCGGTATGGCAGACAGAACTGCACAATCCGAGTTTCGCCGCATACGCAAACCTGTGCGGAGGCAAAGGTTTTCGGGTCACTAAAGCCGAAAAACTGGAATCGGCATTCGCTGAAGCGCTCGCCTGCCGGGGCCCATCGCTAATCGAGATTATTACTGATGCCGACCTGATCTAATGATGGTCGACAAATGTCGCCGTTCGCTTCTTATGGTCGGGGAATACGGTTATTCATGTGGCTTCTTGTTCCAGGCGAACAGCGCGAGCAGCATGGAAACAACCGATGCTGAAATCCAGAAGTAAAACGCGGTATCGAACGAGTAGGTTGTTACGCCATCGACAACGGTCTTGGTATTTTCGATCAATACGCCGCTTATCCAATCTTGTGATGCGGCACCAAGATAAGAGAACAACCCGATGACCCCTTTGACAGCTCCTGCGGCGCCGACTGGCATGAGATCAACGGCGATGAGGCCAGCGAGAAATACGATCAAACCGCCAATGGCAAATCCGAAGGCCGCGAGTGCAATGGTGTCAATCAGGATATGACCAGGTGGCGCGTAATAGAACAAACACATCGAACCAATCAAGAGCAGCCCATATAACAAGGTCGGCACGTTACGTCGCGCGCCAAAGAAGCGATCAGACAAAAAGCCGGAAAAAACAGCGCCGAGCAAGCCGAATATTGGATAAGCTGCCATTGCTGACGCTGCCTCGACAAGCTCATATCCTTTGCCTTCCTGTAAGTAAAATATTGCCCAACTGTTTATCGCGTAGCGAGCCATGTACATACATGCGCTACTTAGACCGAGAACCCAGACAATCGGACTCTTGAGTACCAGCAACTGCAGCGAACCAGTCGATGCCTCGGTAGGTTTGCCGGCCGAGTAGTCCTTCTTGTAATCCGCAACATTCGGGAGGCCGTATGTCTGTGGCCTGTCCGCCAGGTTGATGTATAAAATGACGGCAACGATAACGCAGACGATACCAGGTCCCCAGAACCCCCAGCGCCAACCGAAGGCGTTGACGATCAGCGCCGTGCCGACAAACGTCAGCCCTTCTCCAATGTTGTGCGCACCTGCCCACACACCGTATCGAGTGCCCCGTTCCCGGTTACTAAACCACTGGCATATTGACACGACGCTGGGAGCCGAGCCGATGGACTGAAACCATCCGTTGAACGCCCAAAGTATGGCGAACAAAGCGAAGTTGCTTACCGAACCAAATAAAAGGTTGGCAAATGCCGAGCACAGCAATGCGATCGACATAAATCGTCTGATGTTCGCACGATCGGCGAGGAAGCCATTGAAGAACTTGCCGAAGGCGTAGACGAAGAGCAACATCGAGCCGATGATGCCCATTTGCTCTACAGAAAGGACGCCTTCATCAAGCATCGGCTTTTTGGCGACCGACAGGCTTAATCGACAGGTGTAAAAGAATCCGTAGCCGAGGACCAGCCAAACGAACACACGCAGGCGCCGGCTTTGGAAAAGGGCGTGAATCTTATCGGGGTCGCCAATTGCCGGGCTATCCGGGCCGGTCGCAAACCATCTGATGATGCGTTTCATTGTTGGCTGATGTCCGGCATTTTTATTTTCAGCACTTTCCGGTCGCCTTTGTTAATGGCCCAGAGGTATCGTCCGGACATGGATCGATCCCACGCGATACCTTGACCTTCAAGGACCGGAACTTTGACGGTTGCTACCCAACTCAGGGTCGATCCCGCGTCTGGAATTCGCATTACGTAGATTTCGCCCAGGTCGTGACCGGTCAGATATAACATTCCATCCGGTCCCCAGGAACCGCCAGAATTACTCATCGGGCGCATTCTATCGAGTATCTCCAATGGCAGAGTCCACGCTTGCAATACTCTATAGTCGTCATCGAGTTTGACAACCTGAGTATTGTTCGTGTGCCCGTAAGGCACCGTTTGTCCATTTTGAACCTTGTCATAATTTGCGAACGCTGCCCACCAGAACCCGTCGTGCCGATCCAACCAGGTCAGTGAGCCGCGGCTGATCCCAAAACTGTGTGAAGATACATGCCACATCGTATCAGCGTCCCAAATCTCCACCGAACTCGTCATTGGCGATACCGGATAGTTCGAGTGCGATGCGTAAAGCCGGCCATCGAGTTCCATCAAGCTATCGAGGTGAATCAACGGCTCGCCTTCGGCGCGGCCGGCCCATCGCGCGATAGCCGCACCAGTCGATTTATCGTGCTTGGATATAGCGAAATTGTTGACCGCATAGAAGTGGCCGGCGTCAACTGCAACGCCTTGACGCGCGTTGCCCACGTCGAACTGCTCTACCAGCTTGGCGGTATAGATGCGTTTCTCGTCCGCATCACCCACGCCTGCGACAAGTAAGAGCGACAGCACCAGCTTCGTCAAGAAAGCGGGGGCGTTAACGGGTCCGTTTTTTTTGGTGCAGTGTTTATCCACAAGGCATTACCTATATGATTTGCCGATACTGTGGCAGGATTCGAGACATGCAACCCGGCACAACAAAATGAAACGCCGCCACTTTCTGAGACAAACCGTTAGCGCCGCAGTCTGTGCCGTCGGCGCATCAGTGCTCAGCATACCGACTGTAACGCTCGCCGCTAAGCAGGAGAAGGCCCGTCAACTCGGCCTGAAGATCACCGACGTTCGCACTTTTGTCATGGACGCAGGCGGCGACGAGAATTACGTTTTTGTAAAGATATATACAAACCAAGGACTTACAGGCCTTGGCGAGGCGACGCTGCCGTCAAAGGCGCTGACAGTCAGCCACGCGATTCTGGAGCACAAACGCTACCTCGTTGGCCAGGATCCGGCCGAAATCGAGCGTCACTGGCAAGCCATGTTTCGTGGCCCTCGCTATCGGGGCGGACCGATAATGATGTCAGCGATTAGCGCCATCGATATTGCCTTGTGGGATATTTTCGGCAAGGCACTGGAATTGCCGGTTTGGCAGTTGTTGGGCGGTAAAGCGCGAGATCGAGTGCGGGTCTATCCAAAACCCGGTTGGGGTAGCAGCCCGGATGAAATGGGTGAATTGTGGCTTGCCGCCAAGGAAAAAGGCTGGACAGCTGGCAAGAGCGGTTTCTATAAACCGGAAGGCGGCGTCATGCGCCAGGACAAGGCACTTGCGGATTCGGTTGCCCGTGTCCGAGCCATTCGGGCGGCTGTTGGAGATGATTTCGATATTTGCATCGATCTGCACGGCAAGCCCACGACGGCATTCGCCGTGGAGTTTTGTCGCCAGGTGGAAGACTATCGCCCTTACTTTGTCGAAGAGGCTACACAAGCAGAGGATCTCGGCGAACTCCGGCATTTGAGAACGCATACACGAGTACCGCTCGCCACGGGTGAACGTCTGTTCACGAAATACGCATTCGGCGAGATTTGTGCTGAGCACCTGGTGGACTACGTTCAACCTGATGCCATCCATTGTGGCGGTATCACCGAAATGCGCAAAATCGCGGCGCTGGCGGACACCTTCAGAATAGAGGTGCTGCCCCACAATCCGAACAGCCGGGTCTGTACATTTGCATCGCTGCATTTCTGCGCGGCGACACCTAATGCGACGCTACTAGAAATCAGTGGATCGGAACGCGATAAATGGGACGATCTGTTCTTTGGCGCCGCAGTGGAGTACCGGAACGGCTTTGCAGAGTTGCCAGATAAGCCCGGCCTTGGAATCGACCTCGACGAGTCGGTAGCTGCAAAGTCACCTTACGTGGAGAAAGACTGGCATGGACCGCGATTTGAGGATGGTGCCATTGCAGACAGATAGCAGAGCAAGCTGCCATTTATGAGTAACAGGCGATACCGAAAAATTGCGCATCACCGGAAATAGGGCAACGGCTCATAGTACTCGCCACCATTGATCGCGCTTTCGTAACGGGACCGCGACAACTCGTCCATATTGTCCTTCCATGTTGCCATTCCGTTGACCAATTCGGACGCGTGCAGCCGCAGTGGCTCCCAGACAGCCTCGCCTCGATAATTGATAACGTTGTACTCCAGCAAAGGATCGGCACTCCTCATATCGAAGGTTAGTAATCCGAAGTTGACACTGCCGAAATACACCTGGCGAATTCTTGCCTCGGGCCGGCGTTCCAGGAAACTATCCGATGTACCTTGCGCGAGCGGTGACGACGTCAGATCGTAATAGTCGTAGCCACCTTTGTCGGACCAGGGTATCGCATTCAGCTCTGCGACATGTGTGTCGCCAGACACCAGAACTACACCGTTGATGCCTTCATCCCGAACATAGTCGAAGAGCTCGTTGCGCTCCGTCATGAAAGCGGCCCAGCTGTCATCGCCAGGACCCTTGGCGGCAGACCAACCGCTTCCTGATAGCAAGACTTTGAATGGCGCACTGCTGGATTTTAGTCTGGCCTTTAGCCAGCGTTTTTGCGCGGCGCCCAACATCGTCTTGCCTTCCCGATCGGGCGCGGCGTTCGGATCGCGGTAGTACCGGACATCAAGAAAAAAGAAGTCCACGCCGCCATATTGATACTCGAAGAACACGCCCGGCGTGCCGTCGAGCCCATAGGCCGGGTTCGCCCAGTATTTTCGGAAGGTACTTAGGGCCTTGTCTTTGAATGGGTTGGTTCGATCGCCATTGTTGATACCAAAATCATGATCATCCCAGATTGCCAGCTGTGGTATTCGCGGCGCGATCGACTGATATAACCTTGCGCCTCTTTGCCGTTGGTATTCTTCGCTCAGGACCGTTGCTTGTGCGGCGTCGCCATAGATGTTGTCACCAAGCCATACGAACAGATCGGGGTTAGCTGAATCGACGGCCCGCCAGATCAACTGATCCGGATCTTCCGCGTATCGCGCACAAGATCCCGTTGCGACACTGAACGCCGCCGGAGACCCGGGGCCGGGCGCCGTTACAAAGTAGTGCACAGGGGCGTCCGTCGCATAGCCGCCGCGCTTTCCGTCGAGGAACACTCGATAGAAATACCGGGTACCTGGTTTCAGATCGCTTGCAAAGATCGTTACCGCAAGATCGTCTGCGACCTGCGCACGCAACGGTTGCGTTATATGCTGTTTTTCGAATTGCGGCGATTCGCTAATTGCAATGGCAACGAGGAATTCATCACTGACCCTGAGCCAGACCTGGATCGAAGTTGGCGTCACGGCGCCGAGCATCGGCCCCTGAAGCACGCGGGCCTTTGAGAGACTTGCCTGTGCGTGAGATTGCCTCGAAAACAACGACAGAGCCGGCAACAGCGATCCGCCGAAGGCCAGCATCCGCATGAAGCGGCGTTTGGTGATTTTTGGACTGACCAGGCTACGAATTATTTTCGGCATCTTTCATCCACCTCTCCGCAAGTCTACGAATGTCGTTCATTTATTCTGTCACCTATACGACTTTGATGCCTCGAGTATAGAAATGTAACCTAGATTGCCAATACCAATAACAATCGTTGACGAGGAAGTAGCAATGACAGGGTATTTGCACGGTTCGTCACGTCGGGCAGCGGGTGTTGGAGCGGTCTGCTGCATACTTCTGGCGACGGCCTGGGGCTCGCAGTGGCCCGACTGGACTGTGTTGAACATTGCTCATCGGGGCGGGATCGAACCTGGCTATGCTGAAAACACACTTGCAGCCTACCGACGCGCAATTTCATTTGGTGTTGACGTTATCGAAATCGATTTACGCGGCACCCGCGATGGAGAGGTCATCGTCTTGCACGATGAGACCCTGGATCGCACCACAGACGGTACGGGAAAGGTCACAGATTACACTCTCGCAGAACTGAAACGGCTGAATGCCGGTAGCGGGGAGTCGATCCCAACCTACGCAGAGGTGCTTGATCTCGTTGCGGGCACCGGTGTGAAGTTGCTTCTGGACATCAAGGTCAGCCCGGTGTTGGACAAAAGGAAGGTGGTCCGATTGACCGAGGGTCACGACGCGGTATTGGACGTCATTGTCGGAGTGAGAACCCTGGACGATCTGCGACAGTTTCGCCGACTCAACCCCAATATCCGGACGCTGGGCTTCATTCGCAGGACTGAAGACATTGACGACTTTGTCGCCGGCGGAATCGATATTATTCGCTTGTGGCCCGAATGGATCCGGGCAGATCAGGAAATCGTTACGCAGGTCCACGAGCTGGGAAAGCCCGTTTGGACCACGGCTGGTGACGCACCCCGCGAGGTACTGGAGGAACTCATCGGTTCCGGTGTCAACGGGATACTGTCCGACTTCCCGGAGGTCACATCCAGGGTGATGGCAGACTTCGAGGCCAGGCGCCGGGGAGCGCAGCAACATTGACTGATGAATGACTTTATTGATTCCTCTTTTCTGAGGGATCAAATGAGGAACATGCCAAGCACGACGATCGCAATCGCTGCGGCTGCGCCCTGGATGAAGGTACCAAGCGATTGCAATTGATAGCCTTGCTTCACGCTCATGCCGGAGAACTGGGTGACCACCCAGAAGTAACTGTCGTTGGCGTGCGATACCACCATTGAACCGGCACCAATTGCGACCACGGCCAGGGCTTTGGCCGTTTCCGAATCAAGGCCGAGCGATGCCAGTAGCGGGGCAACGATACCGGCTGTCGTTACGATGGCGACCGTTGATGAGCCCTGGGCCGTCTTGATCGCTGCTGCCAGAACAAACGGCAGTGTCAGCCCCATCCCGAGCTGGGTTGCGCCGCCGCCGACAACATCCGCGATGCCCGATGCTTGCAAAACTCTGCCGAATGCGCCGCCTGCGCCAGTAATTAAAATAATCAACGCGGAATTAAGAATCGCTTCACCAAACCAACCGCGCTCCGAAAGCATCGAGCGTTCGAACGACTTCGGAAGGAACAGAGCAAGCAAAGCACCGATTGATAGTGCAACCGCCGGCTGACCGGCGACATTAAAAAAGTTCACAGCAACGCCCGTGCCGAGAGGCGAGGTTGGAAGTTGTGCGACGGATCTGCCGACGATCAGCAGAATCGGCACAAATATCGGCAAGAGAGCGCCAAGTGTCGAATGACCGTCGGAAGAAACTGCTGGTGCCGTCTCTGAGGTCGTATCGGGTGCAGCCGCGAGCTCGAATTGGGCGGCGTAACGAACCGCAAACAGCAATCCCGCGCCAAGCGCGATCATACTCACGACCATGCCCCAGACGATCACGAGCCCCAAATCGGCACCCAGAATACCCGCGGCGGCGACGGGGCCTGGAGTTGGAGGCACCATGGTGTGCGTTGCGTACAGCCCGAGACTCAGGGCAACGGCACCGCCGGCAGCCGATACCCCGGCTCGAAACGACAGCGCCCGGTTGATGGGGGATAGCAATATATAGGCGGCGTCACAAAAGACCGGCATCGAGACGACGTAGCCTACCAATCCCATCGTCATCGGAATGCGCTTGGGACCTGCCAGGCGCAGGACTGACGCCGCCAAATGTGCCGCGGCCCCGGAGCGCTGCAGAAAAGTACCGATGATGGAACCGGCAACAATGACGATGCCGATATAAGCAATCGTATCGCCGAATCCCGCATTGATTGAACCCAGCAGTTTGTCGACCGGCATGCCCGTGAATACGCCGTAGCCGAACGCGGCCAATAGCAGTGCAACAAACGGGTGAAGCTTACCGATGGTGGTCGAGGCGACGATGAAGACGATCATCGCAACCAGAGACAAGACGAGAATCACGTGGAGACGCTCAAGCGCTAGTGGGAAATGGCAATGAGTGGTGTCATCTCGGTACGGCCTTGTAGTGGTAATTACGTACGACCTGTCATAGATACTCTCTATAGTATCTATATAGTTCGCTAAAGTCTGGGAACCGGGCGCCAAGTCTTATCCCGAGGCGGGCGTAAGGCAGTGATGGCAAAACGAATAACAACTGCAGACTTTACTAAGACGACAAGGCCGTCGATGACTAAGACGCATCGCAAGGTCGCAAGGGTTGTACTACCTCATTACCCGGCGGCCGGCCTTCAAGCGATTGCCGAGGTCGCGGCAAAGACCGTAATCCATACACGATCGATCATTCGCTGTGTCAAGAAGATCGGCTTCGTTTGCTATCCGAAATATCGGAAGACCTTTAACAGGGGGATCGACAAATGATTACTCGGAAAGAAATTAATGGTGGGCATTCGGTCGTTTCGACGACGATGCTGGGCCTCGCAATCGTCGCGAGTTTGTGTGTGCTGGCGCCCAGAGTGAGTTACGCCGGCGACATTGTCGGCGTGGTCAACGATCCAGCCCTGCAGCGATTTGTGGATGGAGCGACCGTTACTACCGATCAGGGTAACCGACGTGCAGTCACCGATCGTTGGGGACGATACAGCTTTAGAGGACTGCCGGCGGGCGAGTACACGGTCAAGGCAGACTTTGGCGGATATGAAACACAGTCGGTAAGCGTCACCGTACCCCAGACGGGCGAGGTCGCCCTGGACATTACTCTGACTTCAGAGTATCTCGACGAAGTCATCGTCACGGGTACTCGTCTATCCCAACTGCTGGCGCTGCAACGCAAACGTGCGGCAGAGAGCATTCTCGATGCGGTGTCGGCCGATACGGTCGGCAAGCTACCCGATTTCAACGTGGCTGAGGCCATTCAGCGATTGCCGGGCCTGTCGGTGGAAATTGATCAGGGTGAAGGTCGTTATACAGTAATTCGTGGGATCGATTCCGACCTCAACAATGTAACGATTGACGGCAATCTCGTTGGTTCGCCGGAAGGATCAGGACGGCGGGTGGCGCTGGACGTCGTTCCATCGGACCTGGTATCGATAGTCGAAGTCGTCAAGGCAATAACGCCGGACCTCGACGGTAACGCAATCGGCGGCAACATCAACGTTGTCACGCGCAGCGCCTTCGATTCTCCGGAGCCGTTTGGGGTCATAAGTGCCCGTGCAGGTTACAACGATAAGAGTGGCCGCAACCCATACGGTGCCAGTGCAACCTGGGGATCAACGCTGGGGCCCAACGATGAGTGGGGTTTGGTCCTTGCCGGGAGCTATTACATCAAGCGCTACGACACCGAACTGGTCGAGGGCCTGGATTGGGCCGAGTTTCAGCCGGGGGACTTTGCACCCGGGAACTTACGCCTGTTCGAGTACGACATCGAGCGTGAGCGCATAGGCATTAACGCGAATCTCGAATATCGGCCGAATGACACCACACTGTGGTATTTGCGAAGTATTTTTAACGAGTTCACCGACGAGGAACAGCGCGATCAACTGGATTTCGATGCGGCACGAGGGGATCAGACTCCGTTGTCGAGCACGGTGGTGCAAAACGAAGACGGCCGTGCCTCACGGGAATACCGGCAAAACAATCAAACGCAGCAACTGAACAATATTTCCATCGGCGGCGAATTTGATTTCGATAACATGACCTGGGGCGCAAGCTACACGTTTTCGCACGCTGAAGAGATTACTCCGTTACGCATAGACTGGGAGTATCGCTCGGGAGGTGGTGCGTTTCCTAACACGGTCGATGTCTCAAATTATTACTGGCAGTTCGATGCCGGTCCGGCAATCAACGATCCGGCTAACTATCCGTTTCGTCGAGTTCGCCGTCGCACCGACGCTATTGAAGAGGATATCAATTCGTTCAAGACCGATCTCAGAATCGACCGTGACTTTGGCGGTCGCTCCGGCTACTTGAAGTTTGGACTCAAATACGCCGAGCGGGACAAGTTCCGCGACAGAGAAAACACAGATTATGAGGACGCCGTTAGTTTTACGCTCGCCGACACAGGTCTGTACTCTTCTGGCCCGAGTAATTTCTTCGACGGGCGATATGAATTAGGCCCGGTGCTGGATTTCGCTGGGCACGAGGCCTTTTTTCGGTCGAATCCAGCGATGTTTGAATTTAACGACGATGGCTCGGCAGAGTCTTCCATTGCTTCGGATTACGACATTGTAGAAGACTTGTATGCGGGTTACGGCATGATCAGCGTCGATTTTGGCAGCACGACCGTCCTTGGCGGCGTGCGGGTCGAATATACCGATGCCATATATATTGCGACCCTGATCGACTTCGACGACCCTTTCTTTGATCCGTTGAATCCCGGTGTACCCGTGCAGGATCGAACCAATTACATAGATTATTTGCCCAGTCTTCACGTAACCTTCCGACCGAGAGACAATGTCATCGTTCGTGCTGCCTGGACCAATACAATCGGCAGACCCGATTTCGAAGATGTCGTCCCGGTGTTCGAAGTCGAAGATGAGGCAGGCCAGACAGGAAACGTCGAACTGGAACCCTACGCGTCGATGGGATTCGATTTTTCGTATGAATACTACCTCGAACCATCCGGGATCCTGTCGATCGGTGCTTTCTATAAGGACATCGATAATCCGATCTATACCGAACGCACCCAAAACGTCACGTACCGTGGAGTCGATCTTCTTTCGCTATCCCAGCCCCAAAACGCGGACAGCGGTAGTTTGCTGGGCCTGGAACTGAGCTGGGAGCAGCAGTTCGCGAATGGCCTCGGCGCCTCGGTGAATCTCACGTTTGTCGATTCCGACGTTGAGGTATTCGGTCGTGAGTCCGACGACCTTACGTTTTTCGGTCAGGCTGACACCTTAGCGAACGTGACTCTGTACTATTCCTTTGGGCGATTCGAAGCTCGGTTGGCGGCGAACTATCGCGATGACTATCTGGCGGGAATCGGCGGCGATGTGACGGAGGATGTCTATTGGGATGAGCACACGCAAGTCGATCTAAAGCTGACTTTCGATGCGTCCGATAGCCTGTCGATCTTCGGTGAGGTGCAGAACATTAACGATGAGTCTCGTAAGGAATATCAGGATATATCGAGCCGGCTACTCGCAGACGAGATCTATTCGTGGACTGCACTCGTTGGCATGACATATGCATTCTGACGTTGCATCATTGCTCCTGGCGCTTATTGCATGGCATCAGAAACCGAGAGAATAATCCCGGAGTCTGAGTCTCGAGTCTCGTCAGTGGGCAGCTGTCGCCGGTTAACGGGCTGGTTAATGTCGCTCGTTTTGCTGATGGCAACTGCGAGCGCAGCCGAGCTTAAGCCCGAAGTCGCGGTGTACGTCTCACACGGCCCGGTTTTGGGGAGGCTCGGCGCCGGCAGCGTTGGAGTCTGGACACGAACGGCGCAACCAGCTGCCTTTCACGTTCGATACGGCACGAATGAGAGAGCGTTAGACTCGCGATCGGCAACGGTTGCAACGGTCCTCGAACACGACAACACGGCTTGGGTAAAGCTCGAAAGCCTTCTACCCGATACCGTCTATTATTATCAGGTGGCCGTTGATACGGTGGCCGGCGTCGACTCCGATATTTTTCACTTCCGTAGTCTGCCGTCTGCCAAACAGAAAGTCGGTCAATTAAATCCTGATGGGCTTTTTAACTTCGCGTTTTCTGCGATGTCCTGCGCCAAGCAGTCGCCGACGATGTCACAGGGGGCCACGCAGCACGCCACCTTGTTTCGAGACGCCGCCGACAATATAGACTTCCATGTCGTCCTCGGCGACTGGATTTACGAACAGGATCGGCGGTTTGAGCCTTCGAGGTGGCTGAACGAATCGGCACCGCCGGGTACAGCCATGCCGCCGCTCCTTCAAATCGTACCAAGCCTCGCGGGTGCCTGGCAGAATTATAAAACGTACTACGACAATGATCCTGACCTTAAACTCTGGCATGCGACGGTTCCGTCGATCTTCATCTTCGATGACCATGAGGTGCTTAACAATTTCCAAGACGCCACGGTTCCCGGTCACACGGCCCGGAACGCGTTGTTTCGGGACCCCGCGCTTCGCGCGTGGCGGGATTATCTTGGCTGGAGCAATCCGACGACCGACATAAACAAGATTCAGTTCGGGCGTACCCAGCTTGAGGCGGGCAGTGCGTTATTGACTGACCCTGCAGCGGACTTTAGAAAGCTTGCCCTTCACGAAGGCCGGTCACTTCACGTGCATTGGGGCGGGCCAGATGCTGGTTACCGTAATAGCGATGCGGAGAATCGTTCGGAAATCAGCGCGGCCATAGAGGAAGCAGGACCGATAGATCCAAACGCGTCGGTATACGCTATCGAACAAGTGGTTGGCGATAACCAGCTGGAGTTAGAGCCTGCACCGGCACACGATAGCGACTCTTCTTACTCGATCGGTGGCCTGGATTATTTCTTTGACCAACAGTTCGCGAACGCAGAGTTCATCGGGCTGGACACGCGCAGCCGGAGACGATCGCAGTTGATTTCCGACGAACCAACGATGCTCGGAGAAAGCCAAAAGGATTGGCTGCTACGACGCTTGAAAGAAAGTGAGGCGGACGTCGTCTTTGTACTTTCGTCGGTGAGCTTTGTTATACCGCATTTGTCCGAAGGACCGAGCGGGATTGACGATCAATCGTGGACTGGCTACACGCGTGAACGCGATGAGTTGCTCAAGGCGTTCGAATCGAGCGGCAAGACCGTGATCTTGCTTACTGGCGATTTGCATAATGCGTTCTCAATTCAGATTAGCGAGCGCATATGGGAGTTTTCCGTTGGCCCAATTGGATCACTCAATCGAGCAACCGGACGACTTGATGGCACCGGCATACCGTCGAACGGTCCATATTCGAGTGCAGGCCTCAACACCACAGTACGATGGTCGACTCACTTTCTTGCGGATACGGCGCGGCAGAGTCGTCGCATGCCCGTTTATGCAATTGTGCAAATGAACAATGTGTTCAATAGTCCTGATACGAAAGGGAACTCACGTTGGGTCGCCTTCGAGAAGCCGCAAGTCGTAGTACAGTTCTACAATGCGAGCACGGGGCGGCTATTGTTTGCAGAAAGTGTGCTCGTCGAAACTCCGGTCTCGGGACGTAGGTAAGACCTGCCCTGGCTGCCTGCGGGCTTCGCAAGAAAGCAATGGTTGTGTATTCGCCATACCCAGAATAAACGAGGCCATCCTTTTTCGCCTACATCGATCCGGTCAGATTCAGGAAGAACCCCTGTTGATCGAAACTGAGATCCGTCAGGTCGTCTGAGAAGTCGGTGAAGTTGTAGCCGAGGCCGACCTTTAGATGGTCTCCGACGTACCGCGAGACCGCCGCAAGCGCACCGCTACGATGCTCGCTAAGATCCGGCATATCCAGCAAGCGACCTTCCACGAGTAACTCCCAGTTCTTGCCGAAACGAAGATCACTGCGGATGACATACAGACTTGCATTGTTGTCGAAGAATTCAGGGCTCTCCCGGTCCAGGCTGACCTGACCAAGACGGTAAGCGTACTTGCCGCCGATGGAGATCCGCGGTGTGATGTCGTAAGTAACATCGACCGCTGCGATGTGGCTCTTTTGAATGAATTCGGCAGCGATGTTCTGCAGATTGATCTGGTCGGTCGTCGGCACGTTGTAGAAGTACGTGTACTTGACCAGCGCGTTGAGGCGATCGTGGCTGACTGGGCGATACGCGTAGCCGATCACGGCCTCGGTGAACCCTCCGTCGTAGAAGGTTCCCAGCGAACTCTCACTCTCGGAGTGATTCAGCTTGCCCAAAAAGCGCGCCGCAGGACTACTCTGATACTTGAAGCTGTTGCGGAACAGCCACGTCGTTCTCTCGGTCCGGCCCAGATCGAGCTGCTCCGTATCATCGTTGCGGTACTCTATGCCACTCGAAATCTGCAACTTATCGAGGTTGAAGCCGAGCTGGAAGCCGCCCGCCAGGCGTTCTGTCTCGGCGCCGGTCTGCACGTCCTGTAAAGTCCCTATGTCGGTTGTGAGGCCCAGATTCCATTTTTGCGACGGCGCGAAGCTGATGCCAGTCCCGTGCGTCAGTCCGGTCATCGTGGCGTTGTGCTGATAACGCTCTTCAAGAAATACGCTGGTGCTGTCCGCAATTCGCGATTTAATGCCGGCGACGAGATTGCCCTCGCTGCCGCGCCCGCTCGGCAAACCGTTGTCGGTGCGCTCGTTCTCGAGCGCATAATTGAGGTACATGCTCGTATGGTCGGAATGCAGGTAGTTGGTGCCAAGCCGGCCGCCCGCACCAAGATCACCGTCGGATACTTCGGCCTCGATGCGCAGCTTTTCGGACATCTGATACGATCCGCCAACGCCGGTCCGGCCGTTCTCCTGCCTGTCACCCGTAGTCGACAGCGTATCTTGCGTAAACAGATAGGCGTCCCAGTTCGAGTTGGCATCGTAGCCAAGCTGCAATACCGCATCTGCCCGCTCGCCCTGCTCCTGGGTCAGCGGCACGATAACCGAGCCATCGATACGCTCATCCTTGCGGTAACCGGCACTCAGATTCCAGCGGTCCGTAATTTGATAGCCGACATTGAATTCCTGCGCCCGTATCTCGATACCCTGCTCCTGAATTCGGTTATCGACTTTGGCGCCGAACGAAAAGCGCTCCCCAATCGGCAGGCTGAACGTACCGCCGTAGTTCTCCGTATCCGCAAGCGCAGTCAGTCCCGGGGCGGAGTAACCGGCCTCGACCTCCTGAACATACATGGTCAGCTCACCGTCGGTAAAGTCGACAAAGTCATCGAAACTGATACTGATATCGGCACGATCCGCTGTCGCCTCTGCGTTCACGAACGACGTCGGGTCGTAAGCGTTGAAGTCGAAGCCGCCATCATTGGAGAACTGTGGCAGGGAAACGAGCCCTTCGCTCTTGGCCTGCTGAACCTTGAGCCAGGATTCCGCAGACCACCGCAGTGTCAGGTCGACGGCGTTGAGGCTGCTGTCTGTGTCATCCTGTTCATTCACGTTCGCGGTCACGCCGAGTTTGACGTGCTCACCGAACCAGTAATGCGCCTGCCCGCCCGTCGCCAGCGCATCGATATCGTCGAATCCCGGCGTGTATTCGTAACGCACGACCAAATAGGCCTCATCGCCGGAAATCGCGCCGCTGCGAACCAGAAGATTGTCTTCAGCAGTGGAGGCGAGCGGTTCTGCAAGCACGATGCGACCCTGCAGATAGTCGACGTCGTAGTCCATCACCGGCATCAAATTAACGACGCCGGTCACAATGCCGGAGGTTTTGTCCCGCAGCTCTATGCGTACGCGCTCGGATCCGGCCAGGATATCCTGACGCTGCAGGAAGTAGAGCGATCCGCCAGTACCGCGGAATTCTTCGCGGCTCGCGATTGTTCCGGGCTCGGCCGCAAAAGCATCGACGACCAGGCGCCGATCGCCGAATTCGGTTGTCGCGGCGGACTGATAATGCAGATTCGCCCCGTACAAACCCCGGTCGACTTGCGCCAATTCGCTGTTCATGTAGCCGATCTTGAAATTGCCCCATTGACCGTAGTCGTCACCCTTGCTCAGGCGGACGAAGAACTTACCCATACTCGGCGCCATTTCTTCGACGGTGCTGTCATCGCCGAAGGTCGGGTAGTAGTAGTCAGGATCGATACGGCGGAACAGCGAATCGGGCGACTTGTCCATGAAGTTGCTGAAAATGTCCTCAAGCGGCCCTTCTCGCGTATCGGCGCTCGCCATTAATTTCCAGTGTTCACCGAACTTGCCGTCGACGAAGAATGCCAGCCGTCCATCGACGTTCGAGTCGTAGTCGTAAACGGAATTCTCGCCCTGCAGCAAATCGATCGGGCCACTCACCGTACTTTCGGACAGCGTGAGATCGGCTACGCCTACGTAGAACCAGTCTTTCTCCTTGAACTCGAGGTCGCGCAGATAGAGTTCGCCGCTGCCCTCTGCGTCGACGACAGCCACTTCGACCGTGTGCGAGCCCTCGGGCAGTATCTCTTCGGTAACGAAGTTGCCGCTTGCATCGACGGGTATCGGGCGTCCCGCAACCCAGACTTCCTGTTCCTCTGTTATGCCGCTGCCACGCACGCTCACGGTGCCGCTGCCGAGCCCGATATTGTGCAGCCCCAGCGTATTTTCACCGTATGCCGAGAGCAACGCGGCCGTTGGGACACTCTCGGTGGGCGCTACATCACGATCGGCCTGGTCGAGACTTTCATGCACAAACCACAGTGGCTTCGGCCGCGTTTCATCGAAGTTGCCGCCCTCACCATAAGCCCGCAAGACGTACGCCAGTTCGTCTAGGGGAGTCGCGAGTAGATCGGTCGGCGGCGCCCATGTGGCGACCCCTTCGAGATCGATGGCGATGATATCGAGCGGCTCGGACTCCAGTGACTGGCCCGGCTCGAAAACGCGAATTTCCGCACGCTCGATGAACGACGAGTAGTTCGTGTACATCCGGAAATTCACCGGCGAAGCATTTTTGTAAACCCGCAAGCTGGTTGGTGCAATCCGTGGGCTGAATCTAATCGCTTCGGAAATCGTAATACGTGACGGTTCCGCGGCGACACTCAGTCTCGGCGCCGAGCGAAGATTGTCGAATCCGAACTGAATATCGGCCCGCTTCATCGCTACGTCCGTGCAGCGCTGGATGTCGGACGAGCTGCGTTTTGGATCGTCGATGGGCTCACCGTCGACCGTGATGCGCATCAGGTTGAGTCCGAGAGGATTCTCCGGGCTCAGCTCGCGTGTAATACGCGTGATATCGACGCCCTCGTAATCGTCGAGCACTGCCAGCTCGTCATAGGCAACCTGAACAGCGACGTGCGAAGTGTCACCCTGGATGAAGCCGGCGTTGACGACGTCCTTCGAATGCACGTAACCGCGACCTTCGAACTCGATCTGACTCGCGTCGAGCTGCATGTCCTGAGCAACGAGTTCCATGGCTCGACGCGCCCGCGAAGCGGACAGGCCGATGTCGTCTCCGTAGACCGCCGCTGTCCGGCGTGGCAGCGTCTCATTGCGCGTGTAACCAACAAAGCGTAGGCGCGGGTTGGTCTTGTCAGCAACATCTGCCAGGGCGCGGGCGAGGCTGTCCGGATAGCTGGACGGTATGACGGGTTGCCCGTCAAAGAAGTCGATATCGGCGATGCCGCCCCACGGCGGATCGTAAATTTTGGTCACTGTTACGGCACCGGCATCCTCGGGACATAATTGCGGTTCATCAGGTAATTCCTGCAGCGGGTCGTCGTACCAGAATTCGACCTCGACGCGGCGATTCAATGCGCGACCCTGGATTTTTTCGTTTGCTGCCAGCGGCCTCGTCGAACCCCGCCCGTCGCTCTCGATCGCATGGGTTGGCAGGTTCAGACTGTCCTGGACCGCCAAAGCGACACGTCGCGCTCGCGCCTTCGACAGTCCGACATGATCACCGTAGATGCGCTCTATCCTGCCACTCAGCGGCATATCGTCCGTATAACCGACGAATTTGACGACGACGTTCTGTTTGTCGCCGAGGTTCTTGAATGCCTGTCCTACGCGCTCGATGAAATCCTCGTTGACGTCGATGGCTTCTGCGCTGTAATGCAGTGGCGCGATCAGATTTTGCACGCGAGCCCGATGGGCATGGCCCTCGATGTAGCGCAACTTACAGACCGTTTCCATGCGGCACACTTTCACGCGCTTGATTTCGGCCGGTACAAGGAATTCCTCCAGCGCCACCCGCTCGACGACCTCGTCGTACCAGACCTCGACTTCAACACGCCGGTTTAGCGCGCGGCCCGCGTCGGTGAGGTTGGTCGCAACAGGCAGGGAGTCGCCTGCCCATTCATAGGATATGGCCTCGGGCGGTAAGGCGAGACTTGTCTGGAAGTGCTCGGCGACCTTGCCGGCCCGCTCGCGCGACAGCCCGGCGTTATCGCCGTAAATCTGCTCGAGCTTATACGACAGCGGCCTGTTGTCCGCATGACCGATAAGGTGCAGGCGCACGTTAATTCGATCGCGCATCCGCGCCAGGATTGCACCGAGTGATTCGACCGTCGTGTCCGGGATGTTTGCAACGCCGGACTCGAAGCGAATCGGCGGCACGAGGTTGCTGAGCTTGACGGTCTCGAGCCCGTCCGTAACCGCTTCCCGCGTTTCCATGGTGTCGCCCATTTCGGTCTCGACGCGATCCGGGTCCTGCACCCACTGCCCGAACGGCGAGTCAAGCGACAGATGCCGCTCGACGGCTTCACCGATTGGCTCTTCCTCGACATCCGTGGCGGCGACCGGCATCGAAACTGACGCCACGCACAACAGTGTTAGTAAGCCCCACTTATATTTTGCGTTCATCGCTTCGCCCCCTTTCGCTTATCCGGCGGTGCCCCCAGTCGCCAGTAAATTTCGGGTTCGATAACGAGTTCATAGCAACAGTTCAGGTCCCCCCAGACCGTCATAATCTGATCTTTCAGATAGTCCAGGCGTTGCTCGACGAGAGCCTCGGACTCGACGTCAGCGACATACGACAGCCGCAGTACAGCGGGACTTTTCTGCAGTTCCTGCACCAGCAGCTCGATACGCGGACGCCACTGATGGCGCATTTCAATCGAATCCGGTTCGAAGACGGCATCGGCGATATCGAGACCGACGACACGGTGAATCGACGCGCCGAAGTTCATGCGCAGCGCCTTACCACGCGTCGCCCTCTGCACCTGCACCGGCCTGGTCGAAGCGCGGAAGCCGCTTGGCAGTGTGCGGTCGTCAAGCTTCAGGACGAAGTTGCTGCCGCGACTTTCGTTCGGCGTGGTCGCACAAGTGAAGTGATAGCGGCCATGCGGGTCCGTCGTCGCGGTGAGGCCGCGCGCAGTAACGACCCGCACACCGGCGAGGCCGGACTCGTCACCATCCTGATAGCCGTTGCGGTTGGTGTCGTCGAATACCTTGCCCGTGACATCGGTGCAATCGAAGGTCGGATCCGGTACCAGACGTACCGTTGCCTCTGCCACCTCGGACATGGCGGTGCCCGAAATCGAACTGACGGCCTGGGCGCTGTTAACGAATTCGCCTTCGGTAACGCCGGCGCCCACGGCGAGTAGCAGCTTGATCGTATGACGACCATCTGTCGCCAGCGAGAGACTCGGCCAGATCAACTCACGGCCAACGATCGCGGGCTCGGTCTCTACGTCATCGAAGCGCGCTGAACCCTCGACGTAACGGAAGCCGGCCGGGAAGCGGTCGACGATCGTGACATCCTGCAGATCGACGCCGAACGAGTTACTGACCGTAATCACGTACGGCACCATCTGCCCGCGTGTGGCATTTATCACAGGTGTCGTTTTGGTGATCGCGACCGCACCGCCCAGCCGCGGATCCAGCGGAATGTGATTGTTGAACAGTTGCGATGACCCTGGCACCTGTGTGTTGTCAAGCGTCAGGAACGAGTGATAGTCCGTGCCCGCACTTCTGGCCGGCACCGATGGGGGCGGTGCAAACTCCGACACCTGCGCCTCGCAGGTTTGCGCTGTTGCGAGTACCGCATCGGTCGCCGAGCCCGGACACGCAGGCACGTCGAACGGCAGGGTCGTCTGATCCGACGTGGGTGGAATAAGCTCGGATACGCCGGCGATGTAGGTACTGTCCGGCGGCACCACCTGGATCAGGTAATTCAGGTTGCTCGGGCACGCGATATCGGAGAAGTTGATGTCGAATTTGTAGTAGCCGTTCGCGATAGTGACCTGGTCCTGCTGGTTCGGGTCATCGAAGCAGCCGCTCGGCACGGGCAAACCGTTACGCACGTCGACAAGCGAAACGGTCGCACCCGCGATCGGCGAGCGCGCCACCGAATCGTAGATCACGCCATTCGGGTCGACCGGCATGTTCAGGGCCAGCAGGTTACTGCCTTCCTGAACATCGATGTCATCGATACGCTGCTGACCGTCAGTAAAGTCCGAATCGGTCTGACCGAGCAGCGCAGTGCGGCTGCCCGCGCCTGGCGCGCTGAAGCGCAGCGAATACGTCTCGCCGGGCACATAGTTCGGCGTCACGCCGGTAAACAGGTAGTTGCCGTCGACGTCGGTCAGCATTGAACGAACCGGCTGATCGTTAAAGAGCAGTTCCACGGTCCAGGCTTCGAGCGGCCGTTCCACGCCGTCAGGCGTATTGTCGTGGTCGGCGTCATGCCAGACGTTGCCGCTCAGCATGCCGGCATCCGGCATCGCACCGACGTCGATCGACACGCTCGCCTCCGCCCACTGCAGCGGGTCGTTCCACGACACTCGCCCGGTATTTGTGACGGTGGTGCCCACGAGAAGCGCTGGATTGATGATCGCCCTGAAACGCAGAGTAACCGTTTCGTCCGGATTCAAAGGCCCGTATTCGTTGAAGTAGTCAGCGGTAATCAGCGTGCCGGCAAAGCTGACGCCGTCCGTCAGGCCGTTCATCGTCGCGGACTGGTTAACGTAGGTCAGGTAACCCGGGATCGGCACATCGAGGTCGTCGTAAATCGTGACGAAGTAGGCCGGCACGGCACCGACGTTCCGTACCGTGACGACGTATTCGAGTTCGGCGCCAGCCAGCGCGGGCCCACCGTTGACCACCGCGACGTCCTTGATGATCGCAAGCTGCTGGGCATCGCCCACGACCACGACCGTCGGCTCCGGCCCGGTCGCCGGATTGCCGTCACCATCGGTCAGCAGGTTCGGCACCTCGGCCGTGTACACGACGGCCTGGTTGGTGATCAGGGTTCCGGGGAGTACAGCGGCATTGACCTGCAGGTCGAACTGGACGACGGCCGACTGTCCGGGATTCAGGACCCCTTCGCCTGCACCAGGCACTGGCGGCGTCAGGTCAGCGGAGCTGACCGGGATACCGTTGATCAGCGGGAATACCCCGCCGTCGGGCTGCCCGACTGCCTCGCCATTCAGAGTCACCGAATTGGCGACGTAGGTCGTGTCGGCCGGCACCGTGTCGGTCAGTTCGACGGCGGTCGCCGGCACCGTGCCGTTGTTGTAAATCGTTATCGTGTAGCGCAGCGTGTCTCCCGGATCGACGATGCCCGGCGAGCCGAGGTCCACCTGCAGCGCGGCAGATTTTGGCGCAAACAACAACGGGAAATTGCCGACGACGTCACGCGTCGGGTCGTCGGCGAGCGGTGTCCGCGGATCATCGGATGGCTGATCCGCAATGCCGTTGTCGGGCGCACTGACGAATGCCTGGTTCGAAATTATGGTGCCGTCCGGCGCGTCCGGATACACAACGACATCGAAAACTATCGTCGCAATGTTGTCGGCAATGCCCGCGTTCATGACGCCAGGCGTTACGTCCTGCGGCGCGTTGATCAGGATGCCATTGATCAGCGGTGAGGCGCCCCCGTTTGCATCCGGAACTGCAATGCCGTTCAGCGTGGTGCTGCCCGTGACATAGGTCGTGTTTGCGGGCACGAGGTCGACGATATCGGCGCTGGTCGCGTTATCCGTGCCGACGTTTTGCACCGTGATCGTGTAACGCAGCGTCTCGCCGGCAAGCAGTACGTTCGGGTCGCCGGTAATGTACGAAGAAATCTTCTCGACGCGGAACGCGGGTGCGGACTCGATTTGTATCTGCGTGGGATCCTCGTCACCTTCGACATTCGGGTCAGCCGCACCGTTAACGTAAGGATCGTCACTCAGCGCAACCGGGTTGCCGGCGTACATGAGCTCGGACTGGTTGTAGACGAACGTGCCGTTGGCGATGACGGGTATCAGTGCGACCTCGAACTCGATCAGCACGCTTGTGCCGAGACCGCCCAGGCTCAGGTCGCGAATGTCGAGCAGGCCCGTGCCGGCAGCGCCGCCGTTCGGATCGGTATTGACCGCATCTGCGCCGGCAGGCAGCGTAACCACGTTTAGCGTGCCTGCCTGGAACATCGGCATCGCGTTGAGCGCGTCCAGCTCGTCGACGATGCTGAAGCTGTCGAGCGGTGTATCGCTGGCGTTTTCGACGCGCAGGCTGTAACGCAGCGTATCTCCGGGTGTAGCGAGCGTTGCTGGATCGTCCCCGCTCGTGACGTTGGCCACGGTCTTCTCGAAGATCAGCAACGGCGAGAATTCGACGACCGTGTGCGCATCTTCGTGGTCGAGTACGCCGACAGTGCCATCGGTCAGAACACGCGTGTATGTTCGTGCCTGCGGGTTAGGTACCGTCTGATCGAGGCTGAACCATTCAGTCGCGCCTGCAATATTGGTCAGCGCGGTGTCATCCGGCGTATCCGCGTCGAGCGATGCCTGGTACGTGACGATCAGCCGCTGATCCGGACCGATTGCGGCCGTTGTAGTGAGCATCTCGAGCGTGAACGTGCAGGCCGGATCGCCGTTGAATGTCACCGTGTAGTCGGTGCCTGCGATCAGCGCCGGAGCGGCCGGCGTCACGCCATCCGCCTCGAATAGTTGCGCCGTAACCGCCAGAGGAGCGGCGTCGCACATGCCGCCCAGGGCGAGGTTCGGCAGCAGATCCGTGAGATACGTAGCGTATGCAGGCGACGCCCCGATATTGTGGACGTTCAGGGTGAATGTGTCCGGCGTACCGACGCGCATGCGCAGCGGTCCGCTCTTCTCGAGCGTCAGCTCCGGCTCGACGATCGTCATCGGCCCGGTCGTGCCGGGATCGCCCGGCCTTACGGTCGTAACATCGGTATCGACGAGGTTATACGTGTACGCGGCCGTATTCGTAAACGTGAGGCCCGCCACATTCGCCGGGGTGTCCGCCAACCGCACGGTGACTTCGATAACGGCCTGCTCGCCAATCGGGATGTCGATGCCGTTGACCGGATCCTCGATGACCAGACTCGTCGCCGTTCCCGTGTTGACCGGCGTCCACGCGCCGAACGTCGAGACCTTTGTGATGCCAACGAATTCCAGGTCGGCAGCAGACGCCGCGAGATCATCCAGGATACGCACGTCATACAGCGGCGACGTGTGCGGGGCGGACGGCACCGTTATCAGGTAGCTGAATTCCTCGCCGATCGTTGCGGTGGCCTGGGTGTTCGCTTTTGCGAGCGCCGTGGGTGGCGGCCCCTCGATCAGTACCCGCGTCGGATCCTCGTCGCCTGTGACGCTGGGATCGGACTGACCGTTGACATACGGATCATCACTATCGGCCAGCTTGATCAGCGCAAGCAGTTCCGCCTGGTTGGTCACGACCGTGCCATTGACAAGCGGCGACGCCAGCGTGATGTCGAACCGGATCGAGACCTCGCTCGCGGCGGGCAGACTCAGGCTGCTGACGTCGAGAATGCCGGCTCCGTTCGTGCCGCCGTTGGGATCGGTGTTGGACGTATCGGCGCCGGGCGGGATGCTTCCCGGAACGAGCGTCAGACTGCCTGGCACGAAAACGGGTGTGGGATTCATCTCACCGAGGTCGTCGTAGAACGTGACGTTGTTGAGCGGGCCATCGGTGGTTTGCAGGCGCAATGTGTAGCGCAGCGTGTCGCCGGGAGCAGCTATCGTGGCCGGGTTCACGCCGGTCGTGAGATTCGCGACGGTCTTCTCGAAGAAATAGCCGAACAGCGCCGTCGTCACACTATGGGCATCTTCGTGATCGAGGATACCGACCGTGCCATCGGTCAGCGTGCGCGTGAAACTCAGGCGGTTGGGGTTGCTGCTGTCGCCGTTGAACCATAGGGTCGCTCCAACAACATTCGTGAGCGTGATGCCGTCGTCCGTGTCGGCATCGAGGCGGGTGCGATAGTTGACGATCAGTCGCTCGTCCGCAGCAATCGCAGCCGCAGGCGTGAGCATGTTCAGCGTGAGTTCGCAGGCAGGTGCGCCGACATAGCTCACCGCAAAGTCGGTGCCGGCGGTCAGCGGGCCCTTGCCCGGAACCGGTGTAACGCCGTCGGCCATGAAAACTTGCGCGCTTTGAATCTCGGGTGCGATATCGCACATGCCGCCCGTCGGGCCGTCCGGGAGCCGGTCGAGAATCGTGATGTCCCAGGCGTCGGTGAGTCCGGTGTTGTGGACGTCAACCGCGAAGTCGCCCCACTCGCCGAGGTTGAGCGTCCTGCCGAGGGTCGCCGGGCCGGTCTTCGTGACGATGAGCTGCGGCGCGGCGATCGTCATCGGTTCGGTGATGCCCCACTCGCCCGGGAGGGGCTCGTAGAACACGCCGTCGATGAGGCGCCCGAAGTCCCACTTGGCGGTATTGACGAACTGCGTTCCGGGCGCGTTTGCTGGCGTGTCGTCGAGCACGACCGTGATCTCGATGACGAACTGCTCGCCTGCCGGGACGATCGGGAAATTGTCGAAGGTCAGGAATCCGCCTACGTTGGAGAATGTGTGCGGTATCGGCGCGCCGCTCGTTTTCCAGTAAGCCGTGTAGCCCACGAACGTCATGTCGACGCCGGTTGCGTTCAGATCATCCCAGATCGTGATGCCGTGCAGATCGTTGACCGAGCCACTCGTATTGATAACTGTATCCGTGGCCGGATCGAACAGCACCGGGCTCGTGAGCGTGTAGGTAAACGGCACGCCGATGGCGGCCGTGGTCTGGCCCGCCGGGTTTTGCTTGTCGATCTTTTCTACGGGTATGAGAAGGTTCTGACAGCTTTGCCTGATCTTGGACGACGAGCCGTTCGTGAACCAGATCTTGTGTTCGAGAACGGAGTTACACGACATGTTGCCCGTGTGTACGACGTTGTCGAAAATGATGAGCCAGCGCTCATTGGTCTGTCCCGGCTG